>JAAUXT010034790.1_pt1 | contig 17060 bp, 17 predicted proteins | sample 7278171 | NCBI WGS metagenome assembly JAAUXT01 (sample SAMN14350112, study PRJNA611818) | marine sediment metagenome | isolation source: surface marine sediment (1.8m) | place: French Polynesia: Moorea | collected 2018-08
AAAAAGAAGGCATCGTGTTTATCATCGCTATGCTTTAACCCTTCATACTGTCTAATCGCCGATGGATTAGCCAGGTGAACACGGCCATAGCCGGCATCCATCAGACCGTCCACCAGCCAGTACCAGTTATAGGTCGACTCAACCACAAGCCCTTTGAGTTGATCTTTGAACGGGGCCAAGGTCTCCAAAATCAAATCAAGATTGTTGCAAACCCTCTTTTTGAAAACACGATTGAAATCGCAGTTCAGGATCCCAATGTAGGTATTTAATGACAGTCACCACAGCAATTGTCTATTCCAGGCAGAAAAGCATAGTCATCACCAATAACCTCCATGATATCCATAGCATTTAAAATTTTCTCTGGTTGAAAGTATACGTTGCAACCGGGAAAGAAAACATAACGGACTTTTCGATTACCGCTGGACGTTGTTATTCTGCTGTAATCGGACCCGGAGACCTGGAGGCTTGCTATGACCCGATGGATGCTTTCGGTTCGCCGGAAATCACTGTTAATTTTATTCGCCAACCCTTTGGAGATGTATTCGCCCTTGATAAATTCGTTTACCCGCATTGGATCAAGGTCCTCAGGACACATACCAGTCGTACATTTAAAGCACTCCATGTAAGCAAACGCCTAAGTATAAGCATGTTGGTTGGGAATACCGCTGTCCATAAAATCAAACACCCCTTCTTGGATATCCTGGGAGGAAAGCTCACTGATATCAGTATAGGGCAAAATCGGATATCCTTCAGCACAAAGTCCACATTGTGTGCAGTTTTCAAGAAAACGTTGTTTCTCTTTGTCGTAGTAACCAAGAATCGTCATTTGGATTGTATTCCTTTTCGCATCAAAAAATAGATGTTACCAATAACAATATGTTGTGCTTGAAGCGTAGCTTGAAATAAACAGATTGATACCACAACTTTTGCAAATTTACAGATATGAAATGGGTATCACAACTTTTTCAGGTATTCAAAAGTAGCGATATGGTCGGGTAGCGCAGGGGAATCTCACCCCCACGCCCCCACAGATCGGTACGTGACAGTCTCCCGTCATACCGCTCCTGCCAGCATTCCTCTTGAGACCTCACGGTCTTAAGCCTACGCAAAAAGAACCCGGCTCCTCCCCCGCCTCAGCGGGGTTGACCTTCGCCTGCTGCGAGCTGGCTCATCCCCTTCGCTCCAGCCCCATTACAGAACCTTCAACACTACTACGGGATGATCCGCCCCTGTGTCCCGCATCGGTACTCTCACGCTTGTGGGTCCGCCACTTGCGGTTCTCCCTTAACATCGGAACGACAGGTTCCCACGTTCCGCACAAAAGCCTGGATCAAGTTCATGCCATCTCTATGCCGGGCACCACCCAGACAATAGCCAGGCTCCCTCTGGGCTTATCCTGCAGACCTCCAAGTATCCGCAGTTTTGACACCGTCTCTGATATTTCGACACCTCAACAATGATTCGCTTACGCTCATCGCCTTGATCCCTACCTGACACGGTCTTTGCCATGCCTTTCCCTTAACGCTCACCACAGCGGCTCTTTACCGATGCAGCTTAAGGTGGTTTGAAGCCTGCTCCTGCAAGCCGACTCCGAGGGGCCCACCCTCATCTTTTGTGCAGTTACGCACACTTTATATTAAAAGTGCGCTCGTGGCGCACTTGGAGTAATCACAACTTTCTAAATACAAGAAAATTGAAATTATAAATACCTAATTATGCATATCTCTTGAGTGCCAGTGCACCGCGTTGGTTATGTTCTTTGCGCTACTATTGTGTTTTTGAGTTGGATAACTCAATTTCCACGCGACGGTTCAACTTCCTGCCTTCGAGCGTTTTGTTAGAGAAAATAAATTTTTGCGCACCGTGACCTAATGCCTGTATATTTGAAGATTTTACACCCTTGCCGACAAGATAGGCCTTAACCATATTAGCGCGCTCCTTAGAGATCATTTCATTATAGGCCCTCTCTCCGTATGAATCGGTATAGCCGTTGAGGGTGATATTTGCAGCAGGATTATTGTGGATGATTTCTACAACACGATCAAGTTTTTCCTTGGCTTTATCCGAAAGCTCTTTTGAATCATGACTGAAAAAAATGATAAAAGCCGAGTTTTTTCGAATCGCAGCAACTTTTTCCTGGTTGAGGTCCCGGGCCTCATCAGTCGTATCAGCTATTTGTTGATCAATGCTGTCATCAAGGTTTTCTTCGGTAATTGCCTGTTTGGACTCAGTCTTTTCGCTGAGACCCAGTCGCTCATGAATAATATCATTAATTTGGTTTGCAACTCGCTTGTCTCCGAATGGCGCACTTCCGGCTCTGACTGAGACTTCTGTAGAATTCTGGCTAATCCTCACCACTTTGACAACAACCGGTGTGCCATCTGGGCGCTGGGCCTTAAGGGTGGTTTTTAAGCCATCTTCTATGGTTTCAGTGACCGATATTTTTAATTCTTCCAATGTGTCATTGCTGGCCTGAACCGTTCTATGGTACTCTGCGGGATACGTCTTAACGGAGCCTCCCTGCAAGCCGGCACATCCCACCAGGACAAAAAACCACAAAAAAATAGTCAAAAGGATCGATTTTAATGCAACGCCGCCCGTAAATCTTTCGAATTGTCGTTTCATTTTTATTTTCCTATCAAAGTTAATTAATTTTTATGACCCTGCTTTTTTTATATAGAGAAACCCAACTATCGCATTTTTGCATATATCAAACGCGTATCACAAGAATTTTGGACTTCTGATAGTTGCACTTGGAGGTATATGCACCAAATATATCTCAAATCTGCATTCTCAATAGATAGGGTGTCTATTGGCAAGTACCACCTCTAATTTTTGTATCATAATATTCACATTCGCCTAATTCACAAGCTCGTTTCAATTCAAGACAAGCTTTTTCATATTGGCCTTTGTCTGCAAATAAAATCGCTTTAAATATATAAGGCCGAACTAATTTGGGAATGGCTTTGTCACCGGGGCTACCATACTGATAAATCCTTGGATAAATGTAGAGGCAAAAAATAAAAGAGCCGCCGATAACCAGCGTGCAAAAAAGACTGAAAAAAAGGACGACTCTTTTATCGAAAAAGTTGCCCTGCGTAGGTCGATAGGCTTCGATATATGCTTTGCCGTCTTCAATGAACTGTTGCACATAGATGGGTAGGGTCTGATCCTCTAAATAGCGCTTAAAGTGCATTTCCACCCAGCCATCCGTCCAACCTTTTTCCTCGGCGGCAATTTGGAATATATCGTATTCACTTTTGCCCGTAATCTGTTTCAGCCTCCATAAATATTGCTGATGGGTCAATGGTCTGGTTTTTGCCACATTGCGTTGACTGGCCCATAGATAAACTACCAGCATAACTAACAGAAATAGTGTTAAAGAGAGGATTGTAGGTTCAAGCATTGAAAAATCCTTTCATACTAAACCACAAGAACCTAACAGCGAGAGGAGATGGAATTGAAATCAGCAGTTTGATTTTATTTGACATGCGATGCTACTGAAATCAACAGGAATCGATAAGAAGCAGCATCATGCCTTATTTTAAATAATTGTCAAGTTGGGATAAATTGAGGTAACCACAAATATCGCAATTTTACACATATCAAACGGGTATCGCAAGGTTTTTCAGGGTTTCAAAATTTGTGTGTTGTTGGAGCAAACTCCGATAAGCTACTGATAACTTCCTAAAACGATCAGACGTTACTAATTCAATAATTGTGTTTTGAAGATGCTTCGGCGCTCGGATTCTTTCCTTATTACTATTGAATTTCTTCGATCAAAACCTTTTCGGCGATCTTTACCCGATCGTCTCTCTGGGATAAAAGCGGTGTATTCAAATCGCCGCCGATCAATTCCGATACGGTTTCCACCTTTATCGTGAATTGTTAGCTCCAATTTCGTATTATACAAAGGGCGGATTTTTGCTGTCTGAATTAACAAATGATTGTCTTGTTTATCCTGATTTGTTTTTCGGCGAGATGGAAAAATAAAAAACAGCATCAACACTGAAAGAACTAACCCAACGAAAATGATGGATTCCATGGTAATGAGTCCTGCTACCAATTTAATTACAATAAACCAAAATAGAATAACAAATTATCAAAGCCCATTTAATTCCGGCAAATGGCATCGTGAAATAGATTCCTTAATCAAAATAAAGGGGTTTCTTAACAAAACAAATATCATTTGTCTATATATATTGTTATCAACACATATAGTTAGCGGAAGGTTAACTATGCTGAGTTTAGGGTAAATGAGGGCTTTTCGCATAGAAAACAATGGAATAGCCAACTACCGATATATTGAAAGAAACCCAACTATCGTAATTTTACATATATCAAACGAGTATCATAAGATTTTTGGCCTTTTAAAAGTTTTGTGTTGTTGGAGTTATCTGCAATTTTGATGCTTTTAAAGAACAAAGATTACCCCAAAAGTCTATTTCTTATATCCAATGATATTTGAAGGAACATAAGGATTTACTTCAGTTGGATAAGTATCAGTTGAGTAAACTTGTTCTATTGTATTTCCATCGTCACTGATCTATACCACCGTGTATTTGGTAAATCCGTATGTATTCATATCCCACTATTAATTCGAGCAATTCCTTTTTTGCCACTTCATCTGCCGATTTTTGTCAACTAAAAATGCGTAAAAATCCACGAATTTGATAACTAATTGTAATCTTATAACAAATTAATATGAACTGTTTCTGGCCTAATAATTGCTGAGAATAAGCGACAGGCCGGGGGAAATTGTCACTGAAAGAACAAGGGGGATGCTATGCAAGTTGCTCAAAGCAAAAATAATGGCAAAAAAAAGACTGTTTTATTTGTGGATGATGAACAAATTGTATTGAATGTTGGATCTTTGATGTTGCAGAAACTGGGTTATAATGTGCTTGCAGTTAGTAATGGGAATAGAGCTATTGAAGTTCTCAAAGAAAATAAAGTTGCTTTTGTTTTATTAGATATGCTGATGCCGTGTATGAATGGGTTTCAAATATATCACATGTTAAAAAAGATCCAACCGAATGTAAAAATTATACTTACAAGTGGATATGCAGTATGTCAGTCTGATGGAAGATCAGAAAGCATCGGATTTGATGGTTTCATACAAAAACCTTTCAATCTAAAACAGCTATCCGAAAAAATAGAAAGTATTAGAGCAGATTAGGAACCATCTCGAATTATAATCGATTTGCTTAAGAGACTATAATTATTAGATTTTATAAAACAGAAGAAACACATATATTTTACATGGGCGTAGCTCGGAATAACTCTTAAATGAATAATCTTCCCGCACTCATTCAAACATACAATTTTGCCGATACAAACTAAAAGGACGCAAACAGCAAAGCCCAATCGGCAGGCGGCTTGAATTGTGAGAACGCAAAAAACAGGGAACGTCAGAGGAACGAGAATCCAAGAAGGGATTTGGAATAAAAGCACCAATCTACAAAGAGAAATATTATGAATCTCAAAGCAGCCAAGAGAGAGCTTAAATCATGTGAACAGCACCTTGCGGATATTTTAGAAATCATGATCTCAAAGGAAGCCAAGCTGAATCAATTAAAAGCAAAAAGGATTCAAATTGAGAACAATTTGCCGAGTCTTTTAGAAAAAGCGACCATAGGAAAAATTTCTTACGAACAGCTTGAACAAGCAATGGCGAAACTCAAAGATTTAAAAAGGCAACTATTTGAAATCACCATCCTGCTGAAGGGTCTTAAATCAGAGGAACCTCAGTATATTGATAGGATATCGAAGGCGAAACAAATAATTTATATAGACAGGGTCAAGTAAGATTTCAGCTGATTACTGATACATTGAGAGAAACACAAAAAACGCATTTTTACAGATACATATTGAATATCGCAAGGGCTTTAGGGGGCTGATATTTACAGGGTTGTTGGAGATACCCAATGTTTTGGAATAGCCAGAACCTTTGGTATATAGCAGACGTTAAAAGTTTGGATAACGGTTAAGCTGTGGGGCGCACAGCGAAGCAAGCGTCCCACACGAGCGCTTTGTTAGGTATTTTATTCCTTACTGTAAAAACCGCGATTACTCCGATATGAACAGTAACACCAGGTTGTTTCTGAAATAGATTCTTCGGAACTTAACAATTGAGTTTCTTTTATCGCTGAATGTAACAATTCACTCGCAGCTTATGATAATGACCCTTTACCATACAGCGGGGCGCACTTCTGAGGTATTCAGTATGACGTGGGAGGACGTGAATTTTGAGCAACGTTGGGTTCGTTTATGGACACGGAAACGCAGAGGCGGGGAACTTCAGGAGGATAAACTTGCCATGACAGATACATTATATGATCTTTTGAAACGCAGGTGGGAAAATAGGGATAAAAGTACGGCATATGTTTTTCACAATGATGATGGTACTCGGCTAACATACATCCAGAAAAGATACACAATGAAAAAATTATGTCGTAAGGCAGGTGTCAAAGTTTTTGGCTTTCATGCCATACGCCACCATGTTGCTTCAATCTTAGCTGATTCCGGCAAGGCCAGTTTAAACCAGATCCAAAAGATGCTCAGGCATCGGAGAACCACTACAACAGACAACTACATTAAAACACTTGACCCACAATTGCGGCAGGTAGCAAATGTGCTAGATGAACAGGTAAAATTTGGTGAAAATACAAAGAGGGGTACGATTAGGGGTACGATTTGAGGGTATTCGCCAAGAAAAAAGCCGATCCCCAGAATTTCAGAACCGGCTCAATCATTGTGAATGGCGGAGAGAGAGGGATTCGAACCCTCGATGGAACTTTCGCCCCATACTCGCTTAGCAGGCGAGCGCCTTCAGCCAGCTCGGCCATCTCTCCGTTGTTTGTTATTGGTTAATCGTTATTCGTTATCCGTTAGGTAGGAATATACATTTTTCTAATAACTTATAACCAATAACCATTAACTATTTTGGCGGAGGGAGTAGGATTCGAACCCACGGAGGTGTTACCCTCAACGGTTTTCAAGACCGCCGCTTTCGACCACTCAGCCATCCCTCCGGTATCGATTTGCTGAAATTTTTATTTTAAACTGAAGTACTAAACCAATATATTTACCATTCCACATAACCATGGTCAATCTTTTTGTCTTTGATTCAAAACCCGCATACGGGCATTATTTTCCTACGACATCCTTCTCAGGCAACTGTACAGGCGATTTGAAACCGCTGCTATAGGGCCCGCAGCCTTCACTTGATTCGGTTTTATCTGTTGATTGAAAAGGTTGCTTTTTGTATCGGCCGACACTCACATTTGGAAATTGCATTTGGTGTTGACAGGCACTAGTTTTTATGGTTTCGAAGGCCTTAACAGCATTGGATATATAATTTTTGTTTTGCTTGGAAAGGAAGTTAAAATGAAACAAAAATATTCGATTGTCAAAGATGATAAAAACAACCAATTAATTATCCGTGAATTTGCCGAACTCGACAAGGAAATTTTATCATTGCTGTGCGAGGAATCATACGATTCAAAGGTAATTAAAGCCGCCATTCGGCAGGGTGATGAAAAATTGATCTCCTCTTTGCGAACCAATAATCTTTATCCGCCCGGGATTTATGCGGCCAAAATAGCGGCTACCGTCAAACAGCTGTATGCCAGCAAAGAACAGGAATCAGCGGATCTTTTTTTTAATGATCTGGAATTGCTGGCCGTAGAATCTGAACCCGAACCCGATGATGCTGATGAAGAGGAGGTCGTCGAGGAACAGGCTGAAGAAATGGATGAGCTCCTTGAGGATGATTTTGAATCCGGATATGAAGAAAAAAATAAAATCAGCAAACTGGATTCTTCCTTAAAAATCGCCGATGACGACTATGGTGATAGCCCCAGCGAGAGCTAAAGAAACTTTTTAAAGGCCACTTTTCAATTAGCTATATGATATCCTTTTAAATTTATTGGACAAAATTTCCGATACGGTCTAACGGCTGGTGGCACGCGGGTTCAAACAAAAGGCATGCTTCCGCCATAGCGTTGCAAATCCCTCCTGTATTATCCGCCTCGATCAAGCTCCGTTTCAGACAGTGGAATTGTGGCCTAAAAATCTCAAAATAACCCTCAAAATCTATTTTTTTTCATTGACTTAATCGCGTTCATCCTTTAAATAAAAATCTTATTAAGTTTTAAAAGGCAACCAAATTTTATTGGGACTCACAGAAAGATTTTCAAGGCCAAGTACGATCAAATTGTGCGGTTATCAGTATCGCACCCTGCCCGTTTAGTCTTGCCAACGATGGAAATAGCCAGCTAAGCTAAATCGGTAAGTTGTATATCTGTTTAGAGACTCTGCGAGATTAATGTAAACGGTTTCGGAATGATCTTGAATCGCATCAAGGAGGTGCAAATGGAAAAAGAAAAGGCATTTTATGAGAGGTTGGAGGGCAAAGGGGTCTCCCGAAGGGACTTTATGAAGTTCTGTACCTTCCTGACGGCCACCATGGGGCTCTCGTCATCGTTTGTGCCAAAAGTGGCGGAAGTTTTTGCAGCCCCGGCACAGCGCCCGCCGGTTATTTACCTGCACTTTGGTGAATGTACCGGATGCACAGAAGCCCTGATCAGATCCATGTATCCCTGGATCGATGAGCTGGTTCTTGAGATTCTTTCAATCGAATATCATGAAACCATCATGGCAGCCGCCGGCCATCAGGCCGAAGAGCAGCTCCAACACGCGGCAGACAAATACAAGGGCAAATTCATCTGCGTGGTAGAGGGTGGCATTCCCGTCAAGTTTGACGGCGGCTACGGTAAAATCGGCGGCCGCACGTTTTTAGAAATTGCCCAGGATATTATTCCAAAGGCTGCCGGTGTGATCTGTAACGGTTCATGCTCCAGCTATGGCAATATTCCGGCGGCAAAACCCAACCCCGGTGGATATAAGGGCGTTGGTGAAGTGATGGGAATCAAGACCGTAAACATTGCCGGTTGTCCGCCGAATGGCATCAATTTTGTCGGTACGGTGGTCAACTATCTGTTGCTGGGCAAACTTCCAGACCTGGATGATTTGGGTCGTCCGGTGTGGGCGTATGGTAAAACCATTCATGATCAGTGTCCGCGACGGTCGCATTTTGAAAACGAGGAGTTTGTTGAAGAATTCGGTTCTGAGGAAGCTGCGCTGGGTTATTGTCTTTACAAAGTCGGCTGCCGGGGACCGGAAGCTTATAACAATTGCCCCGTAGCCAAATTCAATGACGGCACCAGCTGGCCGGTTGAGGCCGGTCATCCCTGCATCGGTTGCAGTGAGCCAAAATTCTGGGATAAATTCACGCCGTTTTATGAGGAACTGTAGACTTTAGCATCGCTATCCAAGAAAACAAGGGAGGAACCTTATGGCAAAGCGAATCGTAATAGATCCAATCACCCGTATCGAGGGTCACCTCCGGATCGAAGTCGAGGTGGCCGGAGGCAAGGTGGTCAATGCCTGGAGTTCAGGCCAGATGTTCCGGGGCATTGAGATGATCCTGCAAGGCAGAGATCCCCGGGATGCCCACCACTTTGTGCAGCGCTCCTGCGGGGTCTGAACATACACCCATGCTCTGTCCTCGGTGAGGGCAGTCGATAATGCCGTCGGCGTCAAAATACCAAAAAATGCACGCATCATTCGTAATTTGCTGATGGGTGCCCAATTTCAACATGATCATATTGTTCATTTTTATCATCTGCATGCTTTAGACTGGGTCGATGTTGTTAGCGCTTTAGCGGCCGACCCCAAGAAAACAGCCGCGCTGGCAGACAATGTCAGCAACGCGCCATGGGGTGGAACCGTTTATTTCAAAAATGTGCAGCAACGGCTCCAGACTTTTGTGGACAGCGGCCAGCTGGGTCCCTTTGCAAATGCTTACTGGGGTCATTCGGCCTATAAGTTGCCGCCCGAAGCCAATCTGATGGCAGCCGCCCATTACATTGAGGCTTTGCGTCTGCAGGCCAAGGCGGCCAGAATGCATGCCATTTTTGGCGGCAAAAATCCGCATCCGCAGTCACTGGTGGTCGGCGGCGTGACCTGTGTAAGAGACCTTACGCCGGATCGCATTGCCGAATTCTTGTACATCACCAAAGAAACCCAGGATTTCATTGAAAATGTTTATATTCCGGACCTTCTGGCAGTCGCCTCTTTTTACAAGGAGTGGGGCGCTATTGGCGGAACAAGCAACTTCCTGGCCTGGGGCGAATTTCCTGAAACCGATAAAGAGCCCGAAAGCCTTTATATGCCGCGAGGCGTCATCATGAACCGTAACATTGGCGGCGTAAAAATGGCCAGCCAGGCGAAGGTTTCAGAAGATGTAACCCGAGGTTGGTATGAGAAAGGCCCGGCCAGACATCCCTACGAGGGTGAAACCAAGCCATTGCAGGAAAATCCAAAATACCGACCGGGTGACGGCCAATATACCTGGTTTAAAGCCCCGCGTTACGATGGCGAGCCCTGTGAGGTGGGTCCGCTGACCCGCGTTCTGGTGGCCTATGCCAAGGGACACAAGGACATTAAACCCCTCGTGGATCATGTGCTCAAAACCCTGAGTGTGGATGCCAATGCCCTATTTTCAACCCTGGGCCGCACAGCCGCCAGAGGCATCGAGGCGCTGGCGATTGGTAAGCGCAATCAGGCCTGGGTGATGGAACTGGTCGAAAATCTCAAATCTGGCGATACCCAGACCTATGAGCCTTACGAGATGCCGGATAGCGGCATGGGCGTCGGCTTAAACGACGTGCCCAGGGGATCTCTGGGGCACTGGGTCGAAATTGAAGATAAAAAGATCAAAAATTACCAGTATGTGGTGCCCTCCACCTGGAACCTCGGCCCGCGGGATGCCAACGGCAAACTGGGCCCGGTGGAAGAATCTCTGATCGGCACACCGGTAGCGGATCCCAAAAAGCCGCTGGAGGTCCTGCGTACGGTTCATTCCTTTGATCCCTGTATTGCCTGTGGTGTCCATGTGATTGATCCGGACTCCAACGAGGTGTATAAGATCAAAGCGCTGTAATGTGCAAACCTTGACCGAAACGGCCTTCCAGATTTTTGGAAGGCCGTTTTTTAATGCTGTTGACGCTCAGTCCGTTTTTGGTGTATGAATCAAGCTTTTGGATGGCATCATACTAAAATCTGAAAATCATGATGTTTGAATAGGTTAAAAGTGACTGACCAAAACCCTTTTGATGAAATCTATGCCGTCGATGTGATGGTTCTGGGCATCGGCTGCACGCTGTATTCCGATGAAGGCTTTGGCGTGCGGGTGATCGAAAAAATGCAAGCGGAATACGACTTCCCTGAAGATGTGCTGTTGGTGGACGGCGGCGTGCTGGGTATAAATTTGCTGGGGGTGATCTCCAAACCGGCGCATCTGATTGTTGTCGATGCCATTCGCAACAAAGGCAATCCCGGCGATTTATACCGTCTCGCAGGCGATGCCATCCCGGCGCGCATTCGGGCCAAAAATTCATTGCACCAGGTTGATTTTCTGGAAGCCTTAACCCTCTGCCAGGCGCTCGATCACGTGCCGGAAACCGTCATTGTCGGTATCGAGCCTGAAGATATCGATACGATGTGCGTTGATCTGACACCACTGATCCAGAGCAAAGTGGATGATGTCATTGCCATGGTTCTGGCAGAACTCGATCGTTTAGGTGTTAAATATACTACGAAAGGAACTGCTGATAATGTGTCTGGCAATCCCGTCTAGGATTACAAAGATTGAAAATAATATGGCAACCATTGATGTGGAGGGCGTTCAAAGAGAAGCCAGTTTGTTACTTCTTGAGGATGCCCAGGTCGGTGATTATGTGATCGTCCATGCTGGCTTTGCCATCTCTAAACTCGATCAAGCAGCGGCTCAGGAGACATTGGACCTTTTGCGCGAGGCAATCGCCGCGGTAGAGAAAAGCGAATCCAAACAAAATTAGGCAACAACCACAGTCATACGAGCGCAATCGCCATTTTTTGATCCCACAATTATTGAGCCACCCCGCCCAGACCACACGCCATTGATGCCGTTATGCCAAATATTACTGCAGCTAAAAGAATTGACGTCAACGGCATAGTTCAGGGAGTCGGTTTTCGGCCCTTTGTATACAACCTTGCCCTTCAATATGATTTGAAAGGCGAGGTGGCCAATACCGCTGCCGGTGTATCAATTCTGCTTGAAGGATCGCCAGAAGGCATCCAGGCCTTTGAGACGGATCTGACTGAGAATTGCCCACCCCTTGCCCATATTGTTGAAATAACAGCACGCTCCGCCTCCGTAAAGCCGTACACAGAATTTAGGATCGTCAAGAGCAGGGGCCAGGCGCGCATGTCCACCCTGATATCGCCGGATGTGTCGATTTGTGATGATTGTTTGCGGGAGCTTTTTGATCCCAATGATCGCCGCTATCTGTATCCGTTTATCAACTGCACCAACTGCGGGCCGCGCTACACCATCATCGATGATATTCCCTATGACCGTCCCACAACTTCCATGCGGCATTTTAAGATGTGTGATGCCTGCCAGACTGAGTACGACGATCCGACCAACCGGCGTTTCCATGCCCAGCCCAACGCCTGCGCCCAATGCGGGCCGCACGTCAGCCTGTATGACAACCGGTGCAAATCATTAAACACCGAAGATTCGATAAAAATGGCGGCTGAGCTAATCCACCAGGGTCAGATTGTGGCCGTTAAGGGACTTGGCGGTTACCATTTGGTGGTCGATGCGCTCAACAGTGATGCCGTCATGCGGCTCCGAAGACGTAAGTTGCGCGAGGAAAAGCCGTTTGCCATCATGTCTCCCGATCTGGAATCTATTCGCGAGTATGCCCGCGTAAGACCCGAGGAAGAAACATTATTGACCTCCGTCCAGCGCCCGATTGTATTGCTGCAGAAAAGGAATCCCAATTTGATCTCAGAGGCGGTGGCACCCGGTAACAAATACTGGGGGGTGATGCTGCCGTATACTCCGCTGCATTGTCTGCTGCTAAAGAATGGGTTTAGTGCTCTGGTGATGACCAGCGCCAATCTCAGTGAGGAGCCAATTGCGATTGATAATGAAGATGCCTTCGAACGCCTGGCCGATATAGCGGATGTCTTTTTAACACACAACCGTGACATCTATTTGCGCAGCGATGATTCCATTCTGAAATATACCGCCGGTCATAAGCGCTATATTCGGCGTTCGCGGGGGTTTGTACCCATCCCTGTTTTTTTAAACCATGAGGTTCCCTCGATTCTGGCCTGCGGGGCCGAACTGAAAAATACCATTTGTTTGACCAAAGGCGATAAAGCCTTTTTAAGCCAGCATATCGGTGATCTTGAAAACATGATGACCCTGGATTTTTTTAAGCTGACCGTGGCCCATCTTCAGCGCATTCTTGAAGTCCAGCCTGAAATCATCGCCTGTGATATGCATCCTGACTATCTGAGCTCTCTTTTTGCCAGAGAACAGACTGACACGCGCGTGATCGAAGTCCAACATCATCATGCCCATGTTGTCAGCTGCATGTCCGAGCACAAACTGGAAGGCACGGTCATCGGGCTGGCGTTTGACGGCACCGGTTATGGCCCGGATGGTACGATCTGGGGCGGCGAAGTGCTGGTGGCTGATAGCAGACAATTTGAAAGAGCCGCGCATCTGGCCGAAGTGCCCATGCCGGGCAGCAACGCTGCAATAAAAGAACCCTGGCGAATGGCCATCAGTTATTTGCATGCGACTTTTGGGGAAAATGTGTTGGATCTGGATCTACCATTGCTGCAGGAGATTGAGCATCACAAAATAAACATACTGTTGGAAATGATCTTAAAAGGCGTCAACTGCCCACAGACATCCAGCCTGGGTCGTCTGTTTGATGCGGTGGCGGCCATCGCCGGCATCCGCCAACAGGTGAATTTTGAGGGTCAGGCGGCCATGGAGTTGGAAATGCTGGCAGCTGGCCCTAGTGATGCTATCTATGACATTCAGTGGACGACGCATGGGCCTTTTGAAATACAGCCGCAAACAATCATTCGTGCAGTGGTGCAGGATGTTCATAACGGACTATCACCTGCTGAAATCAGTTTCAAGTTCCACCAGACCCTGATTGCCCTGTTTGCTGAAATATGTGAAACGATCCGTCGCCGCCATGATTTAAACCGGGTGATATTAAGCGGCGGTTGCTTTCAGAATTCTTTGCTGCTCAAGGGCCTGATTGGGCAACTGGAGGCCAAACATTTTGAGGTCTATGCTCATCAGCAGGTACCCGCCAATGATGGCGGGATTGCGCTGGGGCAAGCCATCGTTGCAGCTGCTCAAATGGAATAATCGCTAATTTTTTTTATATTACCGCCCACTCCCTTCGTTCGTTCAAGACGCAAAGGGCGCAAAGATTTTTTCTTTTTCCTTTCTGCTGAGAGGGCAGAAAGGAAAAAACCAGCATCCCTTCGGGAAAAGTGTTAATTTATGATCAGTAGTAAATTGTCGTTTGGAAGAAGCATATAGCCCCGTAAAAAAGAGCTTGAGAATTTTCATTTGCCATCCTCTCAATGGCAAATGAAAGAATAAACTCTCTGCGAACTCTGCGTCTCGAGCGCAGCGGGCGGTGAAAATTAAAATAAGGAATCAGACATGACATTAAAGCATATTGATGAATATCGGGATGCGGAAATATCGCAAAACTTGATTCAAAAAATTAAATCCATCAGCCAAAAAGAAGTGCGCTTGATGGAAGTCTGTGGTACCCATACAGTTTCCATTTTCAGAAGCGGGATCCGTTCGGTGCTGCCGCCGACGATATCGCTGCTTTCCGGGCCGGGTTGTCCGGTGTGTGTGACCGATCAGGCTGAAATCGATGCTTTTATCGAGTTGGCCCGCATCGATGATGTGATCGTGACCACATTTGGCGACCTTATGCGCGTTCCGGGCACACGCTCGTCACTGCAAAAAGAAAGTGCCGCCGGTCGGGATATCCGCGTGGTGTATTCGACCTTTGATGCGGTTGAAATTGCCAAGAAAAATCCGGCTAAAAAAGTGGTCTTTCTGGGTGTCGGGTTTGAAACCACCGCACCGACTATTGCTGCCGCTATCTTGTCGGCTGCTCAGGCAGGTGTCGAAAATTTTTCCGTGATTTCTGCGCATAAATTGGTCCCTCCGGCATTGGAGGCACTAATGGCTGCAGCCGATGTTAACATTGACGGCTTCATCTTACCCGGTCATGTTTCGGTGATCATCGGGTTGGACGCCTACCGGCCTTTTTTTGATAGGTATCAAATTCCTTGCGTGGTGGCGGGCTTTGAACCTACCGATATCTTACAAGCGATATCCGTGCTCGTTGAAATGTTGGAATCTAAAAGACCGGCTCTGGACAATGCCTACCCGCGGGCGGTGAGCGCTGAAGGCAATACCAAAGCGCAGCAAATTTTGACTGAAATTTTTGAACCGGTCGATGCATGCTGGCGCGGGATTGGAATGATTCCACTAAGCGGCTTAAAAATTCGTCAGAAGTATGCCGACCATGATGCACAACAGATATTTGACGTTCAAGTTCCGGATACCAAAACACCGCATGGCTGTGCCTGTGGCGAGATTCTAATTGGCACCAAAATACCACCGGAATGTGCCTTGTATAAAAAAGCCTGCACACCCATGGATCCGGTCGGGCCCTGCATGGTTTCCACCGAAGGCACCTGTGCGGCTTACTATAAGTATCACTCAGATTGAAAGGTGTCAGGTTTCAGTGTTCAGGTTTCAGTTTCTCTATTCGTCCCTGACACCTAACACCAAAGATGGACAGGGTGGAGGCTGAAGGTGAATTCAATTAGAAAATACTACGGACAACATTGCATAAACGACGGACAACGATTATGAAAAGCGATCAAATCCTACTGGATCATGGCAGTGGCGGCAAAATTTCTCACAGTCTCACCAAAGACATGATGCTGCCTGTTTTTGATAATGCCATCCTGGCAGCTCTCAATGATGGTGCCATTTTTGAACTGGAGGGCAGGCGATTTGCCTTCTCGACGGATTCCTATACTGTTGATCCCATTTTTTTCCCGGGCGGCAATATCGGCGATCTGGCAATCAATGGCACTGTCAATGATTTGGCCATGTGTGGTGCAACACCGCTTTATCTGAGTGTCGGTTTGATTATTGAAGAGGGCCTGCCTGTGACAGATCTGGATACCATTATCAACACGATGGGCCGGGCGGCCAAAGCTGCGGGGGTTGCTGTCATCACCGGAGATACCAAGGTCGTTCCCAGAGGAACCGCTGACCGCATTTTTATCAATACATCCGGAATTGGTCTGATTCCGAAAGACATCCAAGTAGCCAGCGACAATGCCAAAGCCGGTGATCAGATTATTTTAAGCGGAACGATTGCCGATCATGGCATTACAGTGCTAACCCAGCGGGAGGGGCTTTCTTTTGAGACCTCGCTGCAAAGCGATTCCGCCGCTTTAAACCATATGATCCAGAAAATGTTTTCAGCAACGAATCCTGCAGCCATTCATGTTCTGCGGGATCCGACTCGCGGTGGTGTCGGCACCGCTTTAAATGAAATAGCTGAAATGTCAGAATGCGGTATCGAGATTGTTGAAAATAAAATTCCGGTTAAACCAGAAGTGGCTGCTGCTTGCGAGTTGCTTGGGTTTGATCCCCTGTATCTGGCCAACGAAGGTAAGCTCCTGGCTTTTGTTTCACCGGATTGCGCTGATGTGGTTCTGAAAGTAATGCGATCCGATCCCTGCGGTGCAGATGCCGCCGTCGTCGGTGAGGTCGTCAGCGACTATCCTGGTAAGGTGTTCATGAAAACCCGCATCGGCGGCAAGCGTATCGTGGATATGCTGGCGGGAGAACAGCTCCCCAGAATTTGCTAAAACCGGCCTTTAAAGCCGCATCTAATGTCCGATGGCTGCGTTATAAGTCGCTTCAAAATACTCGCGTACTAGCGTGTACGTTCCGCTTTTGAAGCGGCTTAAGCCTTGCTCTCGAACATAATCTACGGCTTTAAACCCCGGTTTAACTCAGAATAAAAGGTACTTCTAAAGGTATTGAGCTCGGGCGACTTGTTGAACGCCTTAATCTTTGT
>JAAUXT010018182.1_pt1 | contig 17059 bp, 21 predicted proteins | sample 7278171 | NCBI WGS metagenome assembly JAAUXT01 (sample SAMN14350112, study PRJNA611818) | marine sediment metagenome | isolation source: surface marine sediment (1.8m) | place: French Polynesia: Moorea | collected 2018-08
AGACAAAGTTCGTTTTCACGTGAACGCAGGAAACGGATTGGATCCTGTGAAAACTAGGTTGCTTGAATTTGTGTCCCACGCCTCAGTTATAACTTTTTGGAAAAGTTGGTGGGGGGGGGGGGAAGTGCCATTTGCGGTCTTTCAGTTCGAGTTTCTTCAGTCAGATTCTTTTTTGTCGCGGTTGCGTCAGCTGTCACACGTGGACTCTGCATCACACTGTACGGGATGTTCCAGAGTGGGTGGGTGGGAGGGAGGTTGTGGGTGCGTTGGGTTGGTCACTGGTCGTTGCGCAGACTCAACGCAGCTCAGCACGCGTCCAGCGCGACCCTGATCCAGCACTGTGTTCGTGTACGAACTTGCCAGCACGAAGCGAATAAATCCCAAAATTGTTTGTACAATTTGTCGTTCTTGTACGTATTTTCCTTGTGTTGTGGCAAAGCTGAAAGTGCAGAGCTCTGATTGTGAGAAGCGAGGAGGCCAGCAGAAAGAGTTTCTGTCGGACACGAAGTTCACCGAGAGGGCCACACAAGAATTGGCCCAAACCCATTTCGTTTGCGTGGTTGGGCACACTGGATGTTCGCCCGTCAAGTTGATTTCCCCTCCCTCGCAGGAAAGCCTGCATCCGCTTCCATCAGGCCAAACACGCGTGCGGTGCTGCCACCTGCACCACATTTGGTGAATATTTTCGGCGACACCTGTCAAAAAGGCGACATGACCTCCCTGTTCAGGTAACACGCATTTTCAGCTCTCTACTCTGCTACGAATGTGAAAAGCTTTTGTCATTAATCTCACAATAAATAGCCAAATATTTCTAAAGTGGTGGAAAGCTGGGAAAGGTGTAAATTTCAGTGGTGTTGTTTGGATTGGTGGGCGATAAATGAGTGTTTTGCGACTCGACTGCTCAGATGGAAGATTTGAGTGCAGTGATATCACAAACGAACAGATTGGTATCTCAGGAGAGACCGTCCCCGGGGGTGGGAGGTTATTGTGTTCAATCATGCCATCTAGTGAGTGGTGGTTCTAACCTTGGGTCTGGTGTGTCACACCACACTCCTCCCCCACTAGGGGGTGCTGGTATCAGCAGACAATTTTTAATATTCTGGATATTTTTACAATAATGAGATAGAAAATAGATAGAAAATAGCACAATATCACTATTTTGCTGGCTTTAGCCTGCATCGCTATCCTCATCCCACCCCGCTTCCGCCCACTGTGCCCCACACGAACAACAGTGAAAGTAACTGGCGAGCTGTGTACTGTTTTCAGGTCGCTACAGTCGTGCGGGCGCTGCGCCTCCCTGCGGGGCGTGCTGCCCTCTACCTCCGCGGCGGCGTCGTCGCTGCGCCCCGCGCCCGGCCCGCCCCCGCCCCGCCCCGGCGGCGCCGTCCCCGCGCGTTGCGGCTCCGAGACGGCGCAGATCTCCCACATCCGCCGCAGCATATACGGGCGCACGTACAGAACGCTGCTCGTCCTGCCCGACGGCTCCACCATGTACATCCGGTACCCAGAGCCAAGACGCATCATCAAGGTACGGTCATACCCCGGGGCCTCGCCCAGTTGTGGGTTCGCAAGGGTCTTGGTTGAGTTTGATTGACAGTGGTTTCAAACCAGCTTGGAAAACAGTCTCAAAACAGAACAAAATGTGGGTTTCAAACTTGTCAACAAATTAAATCGACTGCCTCTGAATTGTGATACCTGAAGCATCGCCGAAACGTGTGTCGTTACTGACGCGTGTTCTTGTTTCAGCTGCCGGTGGACCTGAACGCGATGTCAGAGCAGGAGAGGCGCATTCGGATCATGCGCCGCGCGCCGCGGGAAAAGCGCGTCGAGGAGATCACCATAGACGACAACTTCGACGCGGGAAAATACCTGCGCATGCGCGGCAAGAAGAAGTAGCCCGGCGCGCCGGCGCGGACACGGGACTGGTGCGGACGCTGAATGTGTGTCTGAGACCTGCTTGACACAAAATACGTCACGCAGCGCGTGCGGTTGCAGCGCGTGGCACAAGCGGTGGGACGTTTCATGGCTGCACGGTCAAGGAAATTAGCGTGGCTGCATTGGACGCTCGATCTGCGTGATTTGAGGTCTGTTTTTGTACACGTTGCTTCACTGAACAAACCCAACGATCGTCGCGCGGTAATGCAGCGCGTGGCGCAAATAGTGACGCTTCACCGAGGAGTGGGAAAGGGAAGAAACTCAAAAACGCAACGGAGTTTGTGGGAGATCTATTTTCGCATGATGCAGAAGGAATGTGCCCGGCAGACTTTGGGTGGATTGCAGACCGACCCCCGTGGATTTGGCAACAGGCGTCCGGTGCAAGTACCTTGGCGCGCCCATTGAATTGTGCAGGGGCGCAACGCCTGACGTTTCCAGCGTGAAGCCAGCCAGACAGTAAACAGGACAAAGGTCCAGGGCATCTCTGACTGAGTTCACACTGAATGCGTCGCACCTGGCTGTCCGTTGCGTCGCTGAGTCGACGCTGCATCTGACGCAAGGTGCGAAGCTCCGATGTGGAGCTGTGTCTCATGTGTGCGAAGCAACGCGCGACGCGTTCAGCACGCGTAAGATTCCAAGCCATTTTGTAGTTGTTGGCGTGTGCTCAGCAGTCTCGCAAGTTCAGTTTTCCTCTGCAGCGTTCAGCGCGTTCGAACTTGTGTTTGTCATTCGCACTGAATAAATCAAATATTTTCGAGTCAGTTGAAAATTTTTATCTGTTCGTTCGCGCGATCCCCAAAACAAAACCACCTGTTCGATTTGCTCACGGATAGATTTTATTGGGTCAAAAACGTCTGATCTAACAACAGCGGATCGTACGATACAAAGTGTATAAAACTGGACGCGCAAAGGTCACGTGACTCGTGGACCGGATGTTCAGCGTGGACGGACGAACGTGGACGAAACTGCTGACTGAGCACAATATTTATGACCAGGGGTCGCGTCGCCTGCGTTGTGCTGTCGTTTTATCCCGTCTGTTTACACGGAATGAGAAGCGTCAATTATCCTCACTGTGTCACATGTGACGCGATACAGTCAATAAAATTTGGAGACGAGGTTCCCTGGGCACAACAGAAGAATGCTTTATCTGTTTGAAGAAGCGCGCATGACGTCGCTTGCTGCCTGTCTGCATTGGCCTGTGTGAAATTTCTCAAAATTACTCTGCTGAAGGTGTACATGTGGAGTCTAAATTCTGGTACGTGTAATTTGAAAATCAAATTGGGAGGCAACGATTACAAAACCCGATGGTGCAACCAGATGGTGACAAAATTTACACTTTTACCACACAGAACCAGACTCTAAAACTTGTAAACACGTGAATAAGTCTTCTGTTTGTACACTTCAGCATCTGACGTGAGTATTTACAACCGGCAGGGGGCGTCTCCACCGCCGCGCGGCGCCACTGCAGTATGCGCGCATGACGTCATCATTGAACAGTGACTGTACAAGACACACAAGGCTCTCCTCATGGGCAGAAATAAAGCTGTACATAAAATCTGTCGTGCAGGCAAGAGGCAAGATTTACATGAAGGCAGACGAGTGAAAAATTACATTGATTTGTGTCCCTGTAAACCACAAGAGGAGCTGAGGTGGGCGCTGCAGCATAAGTTATGCACCCTCCTCCCGTTGCTATGAACGTGGAACTGAGTAAGTAGACAATGCTGCCATGGCAAAACGTCTTCCAAACGGAAACTGGAACCTATCTTGACAAATGGGACAAAAATTTCATTCACTGAAAAAAAATCACAAAATCATGACAAACATGTTTCGACCACGGGGTGGCGTGATACCACTGTGACTTTTGAAAACAACTTTGAAACAAAACGTTTGAAGAAAAGATCCATCATTTTCCGTCAAAACAAAAACTTAGACGGAGAAATATCACAACGAGAGACCAGACGGAGTCACTATCACAGCCTACGGACAAGGAAAGAAAACCTGCGCACACACTCGCGAAAGAACCCGTGTTTCTGTGCGGCACTGGATCTGACAAATTTCGCGTGAACAAAATCCACGTGTTTCTTCTTCAACACGTGTCTGTGCTGGGCCTGAGTGCAATGTGCGCGCTTTCAATGCGCACGTTTCATACAATATTCACACACTCTGCAAACATGTGTTTGCTGAGACGCAAAGAAAATTTTGAACCTGCTACCTGACAAGCGCACACAATATCTGCAAGATTCAGACACGAATGGACGTGTGGACGAAGGTGCGGTCCACGTGTTTTTACCCTTCCCCCGAAATTATCTGTTTCGCAACAGTGCGACACGACACAGACGGAATGTAGCGACGCGACGCGTCCAGTCCCTGCAGTACGAACTCTGGGGTCAAAGGGCGGACGGATCACATGACTAAACACCGGGTGGGTCACGCGTGACATCACTGCTTACGCCAGTTGTGTCGCACAGACGAAACCCACGACGCACCCAGTGGGAATGTGGCCTGAGAGACGCTGCAGGGAATTTTCAACTTTACGATCTGGGACTTAGCAACCCAACGCATATTTTCACGATCTACGACTGTCATTATTTCACGATCTACGACTGTCAAAGAACAAGTACGATCCCGCAGGACGAGAAACACACAACACTCTTGACGAGTTCCCACTTGAACGACTTGGTCAATTGACCTGCACTTGATTTTTGTTTTTAGGTCGACACAACGAACCCAAAACACACAACAACCACAAAAATCTCTGCTTCGTTGATTTCGAATGGCGTTCACAATGACAACACTCTCTTTCTGTTTTTACCCGTGCACACAAGTTCCAGTGCTTTTACTGTTGGGGACTTTGCAATGTTTCACAACTCGCGTTCAATGGCCAGTGAGTCGTTCGTTACATGTGCTTTGGGTTTAGACACCATACTTCGGTCTGTTGCGTTGCTGTAAACTTGCTCCAGTCTGTGTGAAGAAAGTGTTGCTCAGGGCTGGGTTTCCGCGGACCTACGCAAGTCTACGAGTAGAAGGGTCTGTGTTTGTACATGTCGCCGTACGTGGAGTAGAGCGACGTGTTGAAGGAGTCACGTGGGCGGGAAAGGCCCGGGAACCGGGAGCGGTGATCAATCTCGTCCTCTATCTCCCTGCAAAACACGTGACAAACACGTGGTCAGAGAAACAACAGCCAATCACAGCAGCCAATGATCTCAGAAGAGTTCAACATCCATCTTGTGTGCAAAAGGCCCCCCAAACTGGACGCTGGTTTGCGTGGTCCACATCTGCGCGTCTTGTGTTGCGCAAATCTTATGTTGCGCGTGTCTCACGCAGAGTGCGCGTCTGGTGTTGTCTTGCGCATGCGCGAGGAGAGAACCACGTACCTGCGTGTCCGGGCGAGCTCGAGGTCGACCTTGAGGTCATCCAGCTCCTGGTCGAGGCGACGCTGCCTCTGTGGGGAAAATAGAAACACGGCGTTACCAGGGTTACCACACGTGCTTTTGGAGTCATTACGAATCAGTGAAGTCTGTTCCTCAGTCAATGCACTGCACCCAAACACAGTGCAAGCTCAAGTCTCTGTGATCCAGGTGCCTGCTGAGCGGGTCAGTACTCCCTCATCACACTCAGTACTCAACAAGCCCTCGTTCCTCCCTCAGTACGCAGTCAGTACTCTCTTAGTGTACTCGCTCCCTCAGTACCCCTTCAGTACTCCCTCAGTACCCCTTCAGTACTCCCTCAGTACCCCTTCAGTACTCCCTCAGTACCCCATTCAGTACTCCCTCAGTGCCCCTTCAGTACTGCTTCAGTGCCCCTTCAGTACTGCTTCAGTACCCCTTCAGTACTCCCTTTGTTCCCCTTGAGTAGGCATGCGCGTTACTCACGTAGTCGGAGTAGACCCTCGGCGTCGTCGTGACGTAGGTGCGGCGCAGGTAGCCGGGCTCGGCTGTGATGGAGCGACGCAGCGTCGTCGGGCTCATCGAGCGGCGCAGGCGGCGTCCGTACCGCGTCGCGACGCCGAGGTCGTCCGTGTCGTACACTGCGGGAGAAGGCGAGACGGTCAGGACGGCGGCGTCACACGCAGGATGACGTCACTCAGAACGGCGTTACTCAGGACGGCGTTACTCATGACGGCGTCACTCAGGACGGCGTTACACATGGCGGCGTTTCACAAGACCCTCAAGGCGACGTTGCACTTTTGGCGTCATGCGCTGCGCCCCTGCACAAATCAAGCGACGAGCGAACGCCTGTTGCCTTGCACAGGGGCAAAACGCACCCACTGTGAGAGGGCTGATGGCAAAACACATTCACGACTTGAAACAGGGCAAAGTTCAAAATGCAGATTTGACGCCCGGGAGAGAGAAGACAGAATGTGCAGCGTACTGAGACGGAGGTATTCTTCCCGACCGATTATCCCACGTTCCAGATACTCATCCAGCAGGCGCAAGTCCAGAGCTGCAGCAGGCAGGGTGCAGGAGCAACAAGCAAGGTGCAGCAGCGCAGGTAGGGTGCAGGAGCGGTAGTCAGGTTGTGGAAACCACAGGCAGGGTGCAGGCCCGAAGGATGCAACCGTACAGAGTGTACAGGCAGCAGAGCGGCGGGCAGAGTGTGGAGAACATACATGAAGAAACCATGGACACAAGGTCTTGTGACAAAACCAACAAAATAGCAACAAAACAAGAAACGACAAAATAGTTTTTGCAAGGAAATGAAAGTTCTTCAACCAAGTGAACACACCACAACCACATCAGAAAGGAAGGAACGCGGAGATACTGACCTCTATCGTCGTCAGACAGGTACGTGTAGGTTCGCGGCTGCAACGAAGAGACGCACACAGGTCAGACAACAGCCTCCAATGTCCCTGCAGGGACTTCAGTCACCAGATCCAACCACTTTTACAGACATTTTGAACACTTGCGAAAAAAAAAAACCATTTTCTCTTTGCGTAGGTTTCAGAAACTTCACTTTCATGCAGCCTTACGTTTCAGACTGTTCAATTCTCTGTCAAAACTTTGTACTCGTACTTTTGTCATTGAAATGACTACATCCGCTCGAAGAATTGTCAAGCTGGGTCCAACTGGACCTGACTGACCACAGAATAGGAACATGCTCCAGGTCCACAGACGAAGGAGCACGACATACATGCATCTGGTGTGAGGTTCGAGTCGAACCTTGCGAGCCGAACAGTTGGTTCGCACTGAGTTTGGACACCATGCGCCACGTTCACACTGGATGCCTCGTGCATTGCGTCCAGCACGAGTCACTGGGCGCTGCGTCATTTCTGACGATACAGCAACCACGCAACCAGTACAGGGACGCAACGCACAACGCCTTGAGTGCGAGTGGGGTGTGAGTACTTGAGTGCACTTGTACCTGCGTGAGCGAGCTGCGCAGAGTATAATCATCGTCCAATGAGGAGTAACCGCTCGTGTAGAGGCCTGCAACACGGGACGCGCATGCGTTAAACACAGACCACGTGACATGAAGGACAGGGGCGTGGGGTGAAGGCCTGTGACACACTGGATGCGTCGTGCGTTGCATATCAAATGATTTACTGCACGCGTCCATGGACGCTGTTTCTTCGCTAACTACCCATGACATGAGCAGCATTGTGCACAGATGCAATGCAAAGACACATCAAGGGTGAAACAGGCCCCAGGAGTGCCGGGGGGGGGGCACCGGGCCACCACCGCATGCCGCATACCAACAGTGTCTCTCTTGGATTAAACTGGCAGAACCAAATACACACGCCTTCAAAATGCATGCACTGAGGTTTCTCATCTTCAGACACAGAATTTGCAAACTTGTGTCACAATGCATGCGGTAAAGCCCATGCAACAGTTCAAGCTCCAGTCCACACGATTGAACCGGGTTCGCACCAGATGCGTCGGGTGCTGCGTCCCTACACATGTCAACGCGAACTGCATTGCTGTACCAGTCAATGGGAGCTGTATCCTTGTGCAGGTCAATGGGTGGTGAATTACCGAAGCAACATCACAAGATGCAGCACCAATTTCTTGCACAGAAATGCAGCCATTGACCTGTACAGGGACGCAGCACCCACGGACTTGTTCTGGGACGCAGCGCTCCTGGACGCGACACCTCCGTGTGAACCCGGCCTCCCCGTTCGCATGCTGCAGGGTGAGGCCCGGTACCTGACGCCTGTAAGCGGCGCTGCAGCAGGCGCGTGAGTGGCGCCACCTCGTGTGCGCGGGATAGCGCTTCCCCAGGTAACGGCGGTAGAGCCGGCACAGCGTGCAGTGGCGCTCCGACGGGTGGACGCGGGACCACGCTGCACACAACGCCACCACGCCGTCAGTGAGGTCAAGGGCATGAACACGTGTTTCACGGGTCGTGGGTCGTGACCACACTTCGTTCCAAACGCTGAACAACTTCAGAGAAATTTATTTGGGACTTGCGCCGTTTTGTTCGCAATTCTATCAAACGGCGCTTGTCAAAATTCAGCTGAACACGTCAACGTGCCCTCAAAGTAAGCGTGAGCGATAATTGGGAACGTGCGCACGCACCTGAGGTCGAGTTGTAGATCCTGCGCGAGCGCCCGGCGGAGCGCGACCTCCTGCGGCGATCGAAAGGACCGGGAGAACCCGGCACCCGTCCGATCAGCTTGTGGCTGTCAACCTGGAAAAGCCATCACCATGGGAACTGTGAAGCCTTGACAACGTGTGAACGTCAGAAGCAATTCGACGTGGCGTGAGCCATACGTGTTGGCACGCGGAATGAAACACTTGACAGTTTTGAGTGCAATGATTTTGATCAAAAGCTGTGCTTGGGGAGACTTGTTTCACGCTGGATGCGCCCAGTGCAACGTCCCAGCATCAAAGGCAGCGGCGCAGGGACGCAGTCAGTGTGACTCCGGCTGCAATTCTGCGTCGTGGCGGCTACTCACGTGTCTAACAACGAAGGGCGGCTTCCGGTCGTCGTCATAGTAACCATCGTACCCGTCGACATCGTCGACCCGGAGCGCCGTGAGGCGACCCGCCAACCGGTCCGGGGACACCGACCTGCGGAGAGCACTCAAGGTCAGTACTCAAGGTCAATACTCACAGTCAGTTCTCAGGGTCAGTACTCGCTGTCAGTTCTCTGGGTGTCTTCTAGGTCAGTGGTCAGGGTCAATGTTCAGGGTCAGTATTCAGGGTCAGTGGTCAGGATCAGTACACACGCGTTCAGTAATCAGGGTCAGTGGTCACTCAACTCCAGGGTCAGTACTCAGGGTCAGTTCTCAAGATGTACTGGTGGTCAGCACTCAAAGTACTCAAAGGTCACACAAGGAAAGCACTTTGGATCAAATCGCAAGAATCTGATGGGGTTTTGTTTTCGGAAACCATGCACAACACACAACACGGAATATGCACAGTCCGATCACACACGCGCGAGAACATGCACAGCCACACAGGCAGTGAGACTTGGTTCTATAGGTGAAGTGCTCACACAGCAGATGCGTCCCAACCAAAGAGAACACGCAGGATTTGGACTGGGATTTTCAGGTCATGCAGGTTTGTTTTCAGGGTGGACGCAAAATGAGTGGGCGGGAGTTGGAATGGGTTGCCATGGTGATCGGCTAGTTGTTTGGAACACGAAACACAGGGCAAAAGAACAGCTTCAGCTGCTGCACTTTGTCTCTCAATGTTTCCTTGACTTCGTGACTCGCTGATCGTTGCTATGGAGACGAGACTGACCTCGCCCTGGTGGCGGACGCTGCGGTGGAACGCTGGTAGCGCTGGCTTCCCCTGGTGGGCGAATATATGAACTTCTTGGGGGACCTTGACCTACGTCGTGACCTTGACCTACAGGCGGGCACAGAAAAGAGGAGCGTGAGAGCAGGGCACAGCCAGAGCCAGGGGCCAAGCTTACAGTCTAACAAGGGAGCTCAGAGCAGAAGAAAGTTGTCTTCTGAAGAACCAAACACTTTCAGTTTGACTGGGTTTTTGCAGTGGTGTTGTCATCGCGACCATTGTCGCACGAAGTGGTCACTTGTTGCGACGCAAGCAAGGAGGAAGAATTTTGGTGGAATAAGAGTGTTTCTCATGATCTGCTGCAAAATCTTCCCACCACCGCGAAACCCTTCATCTGTTGTCAAGTTATTTTGGCCCCTGGATCTTGGCTCAGGATCACACTGTGTGCGAAGCATATTAAAGCACAAAGCATCATCGGGTGTTGGGGTGTGGACACATCGCCCCTGTGGAATCACTCGGAAGCCAACTCGAAACCCACATGCAGTCTGCAGGCCAAAGCCTGGGTGACCTCTGCACATCTAAATTGAAACCCGTTTCACACTGGATGCGGCACAAACAACGTCCCTGGACAAGTCAATGCTCAAAGCGACGCAGCGTCCATGGACTTGTTCTGGTATGGACCTTGTGACGCATCCAGTCTGGAACAGGCCGCGCAAGTGTTGCACACGAAACAACGCAGCAGGCACTGGCGACAACACCCGTGGTTTACACGACAGCAGCAGATACCAACGTCTTGGCAAATATAGTGCAGATGCAGAGGATGCAAGGCTCCACTCGTGGTGGTGATACAGGCGAGTCCGCGCAACCCGACTACTCACAGCGACTGCTGCTGTTTAATCAAGTCCGTTTCCAACGGCCATTCTCCGAACCAAAAGCAGCAGCGCACGCTTTGGCCTCAGTCACACTGGATGAGGTGTCTGCGTAGTTCAATGGGCGAAGCGTCGAATGAGTGACGCAGCGCCCACTGACACACACAGGGCCGCACATGACACACCCAGTGTAACACAGGCCTGAGGCTGGCCGTGTGGTGTCAGGTTGTGCGGACTCGCCCTGTGATGAGGGAGGGTTTGCGCGCACGTGTTGTACTGACCTGGTTCTCGACCTGGATCTTCGGATTCTCCTCGTGTACGCGGGTTCGTCCTGGAAAACGAACACAACCACGTCAATCAAAACACGCAACAAAGTGGTTCAGAGAACACGGTGGGCTGTGTTTGATTCAGCCCACAGCTCGGACCCACCGCTTTACTTTTGCAAACAGTGAACTTCAAACTGATCTGTGCACGAAATCAAACACACAAGTCAAAATTTCTGTCTCTGCAACGTTGATAGTTAAACATCTCGCACACGAAATCGCACTTTTGAGTGTCGTGCCGTAATTGGAAGGAGCTTCGTTCGCATCGTGGCGTTCGTTGAACGTGGAATTCAGACCCTTCTGGTTCCGCTGGTCAAACATCGTTCTCTGCTCTTACCTGTTCACATCTCGACCCATTGACTCTCTGGAATGAACTCTCGGGTCTGATTCTCACTGGATGCGTCTGCGTTGCGACATTTTGCAAAACAAAGTCGGCGTTTACACGTGTTGCGTCCGGTGCAGGTTCTCTTGACAACGCAACCCTGTTGACACGCACAAGAACGCAGCGCACGACGCATCCAGCGCGAAACAGACGTCACGTGTTTCCGGAACTTACCGCGAAGGTGGTGGTGTACTTGACGGTCTCGCTGTCCGACAGGTACCCGGGTCGATCCAAGAGGTCTCCGAACGACGCACTTCGATACAAACTCATCGTGACTGATCAATCTCAACTCAGTGATGCCTCAAACAGCTGTGACTCGATCCAAACAGAAAGATTCTGCTCTTCCCAGAAGCAAATCCAACGTAGGATCACGGTTCTGAGTCCAGACGCAGGTCACACGCGTGTTGCACCGGTGAGGAGAGGATGGCTTGTGTTGTGGCTGTTGCTCCCGGTTGTTGTTGTTGTTGTTGCGGCCCCGTTGCGATGTAAACAAACCGACAGAGACACGCGTGAAGCTGTTTGTGTGTTTTTGGGTGTAGAAGCGATGCCTTTGCTTCAGGTACAGCTTCACCTGAGCTGGGTTGGAGTCAGATGCTCTTCTGCTTATCTGCAAGATTCTCGGCCATTCGAGATTCTCGACCAAGAGCCACAAGCCTCAGATTCCCACACCCATTCTCAGGATTTCTTTTCAATTGCCTCTGATGACAAGACTATCGGATTTCTCAGACTGTCCAATGACAAACAAGATAACAACTCTGATGTCTGGGAGGACACTCACGTGAAGTCCTTAAATGCCTGCACCCTGTCCTGAGTCTGAGCCCAGATATGAGGGGAAGTACAACCGTGAAGCCAGAACCACATCCAGGGGCGCGTAGGACCTTGAACCCCAAGACCACGAACAACGGCAGCCTCTTCAACCATCAGGTACAAACATTCACACGCTTGTCAAAAAGACTCCTTTGGCCTCATGACCACCTTTGGAATCCCAGGCCCCGAAGGTTCTGCATTCGAGAAGTGTGTGGGTCAAGGAAACTCTCTGGACCTCTGGTTCATGGAAGTCTAGTGTGAGCTGCTTTGGAGTCATCTCCCTTTGTAGGGTTGTGCCCCTGAGATCCCGAACCCCCCGGCGTGTCATTCTGTTCGGTGGCACTGTATGAGAGACAAGGACTCCCCTTCCTCCCTCCTCTCCCAGCATGCTGAGGGACCCGAACTCCCGTTCCTCCCTGGGACCCGGACTCCAGCCCCTCACTCCTCTCCCATGGCATCGATCCCTTCCGTCCCTGCAGCAGCTCCAGCTGAAGACAGCTCCGTTTCTGTTTACACCACGTGACCCGTAACCAGGCACGAACTGTGTACAATGTCAATGCCACCACACGTGTCTGCAGGTGCACAGGTATGGACAACGGGTCTATGCAAGTCAATGGATCCATCGACGCATGACGGCGAAAATCGTCAAAGTCAACAGATTTGTCCTTGGAAAGGAGTTGCCAAGACAACCGTGAAAAGAAAACTTCTGGTCAACTTCCGGTCAAATAGAACCAGCAGAACCCAACAAAACGCACCTGATGGAAACGACTCTTGAGTGGGACGATGGAAACGACTCTTGAGTGGGACTTTTCTTCGAAACAACAAAGGGGTACATTTGACATCAGGCTTTGAATTCAGCACCACAGAGTGGAAACTTCAACACATGTCCAACGATTGGGACGCGGCAGGTTTCTCTGCGCAGCTTCACGTGAAGGTGCCGCTGGCCCACTAGGGACCAGAACTTCCGAATTGACAGTGACTTCAGCGTACGAATGGAGTCTCGCAGGACCACGGGGACTATGTCAAACTGAAAGAGCACTGAAAATTCACGTTGGGCCCCACGCACTTCCACAGAGAAAACCGCATGAAACAATTCGTTGCAAAACCCAGCCACAACAAACTCGAAGTTCTGAGCCGAACTGAGCCTGAACCGCGGGAAGCCTTGTTCCGTGCTTCAACATGCACGGGAAGCCGCACACGGTCTGTTCGGTGCCTCCTCAGGCAGCGCAAACAGACTTCCCTCCCTGTCGTTAGGCTCTGTTGTCTCTGTAGGCAGATTAATGCAGCTGCAGCTTCAAACAGAAACAATCGACATCAACTGTCACTGTTGGCATGACAACAAGGACCCTAACTGTTTCCATTTGCAAAAATTGGTCTTGTTTTGCTGCTACGCAACAACAATTGTTTCCTTTTGACGAACTTGATCACGAAAGATCGCATGAGGCGAGTACCCCCAAGGGTGACTCCCTCCCACCAACCTGGAACCCTGCCCCCAACTCAATTGGGCCTCTGCCATGGTGTGACGTTTCTGTACTCTTGTGCTGTGTTCAGAGGAAGGATCGGGCCTCCTGAACGGCAGCGCCCATTGCCCAATCCGTGGATCCGCCCTTGGTCTGACCCTCCTTGAGCAAATGTCAGATTTCTGTTCATTTGTGCGTGTCCAGACCCGTATTTCGTGTCGCACTGATTTATGTGTTCTTCTCGTGAAGAAATGGCGACGGATCGCGCCGTGTTGTTCCAATCTGATTGAGGATCTCCACTCAAGAGCCACTCCAACACTCCGACGTGCGGATCTCATGTTGACTTCGCAAACACAGAGTCAGGGATCATAAATTCCTCTGGTGAATGTAGTGTGGTGTTACAGTGTGATTCAGTCCCAGTTCTTTCTGATATGTGGAGTAGGATCCATTTTTCAACCCCCGCCCCCCAAGAGACGAACCTCAGTGCTCGTACCCTTCGCACTTGTGTGCCCCACACCCCTGGCCCAGCCCCGTCCCACCGACCTTTGAACTCGTTCCTTTGCGTGTGGCACGAAATGTTTCCCTTTTCACAAAAATTTTCTCTGTCTAACTCGACACTGGCCCTTGATCAGGTCCTAGCTCCACAGAAGTTTCACACATTCACAGGTCCACCGCAGGAGCGAACGACCCTTTCGGTCCAATGATACCGAGAGAGAACGTTCTGTAGATTCTGGGAAATCCAGGGAACTAAGCACTCCGTCAGCCCATCCGTTTTGTGATCTGTGGCAAGAATACATTTTCGAGTTGTTCCAGATGGTTGTTCCGAGTGTGACGAAACACATCAACACTCAAGTTCAATGGATCAATCCGTCAGTCGTCCCAGTGCAAAAGCGATCCAACTCTGATTGACAGATCTCATTCAGAATCCGCGGGTCTGTTGACGTTCTCCACTCGCTGACACAAATCAAACTTTCTGCACTTGAAAACGACACCTCAGCACTGTATCCGAACTGGATCACACCGCGAGGACACACTGAGGCTGCACTTGTCAATGATCAATGGAGATCTGTGGAGAGCGTTTGGTGTGTATCACCTTATCTACCGACGAAGTGCGCGCACTGGCACTGTTGTTACGTCATGTACGGCGTAATGCGTTGCGTCAAACCAACAAGGAATGCACGACGCATCCAACGAGAAGACTCGCTGTCACGTGTTCACACGAATCTCGCTCTCAACTGAGGAACGCCACTTTCGTGTGGACGGTTCCTGGGAAACACGTACTCACCTGCAGTTGCCAGGAAACGTACTCACGTACGGTTGTCAAGGAAACAGGTACTCACGTGCGGTTGCCAGGAAACGGGTACTCACCAACGGTTGCCAAGGAAACAGGTACTCACGTCGAGAGCGCGGATGAGGTCATGGTCGGTCCACAGGTCGTGCGTGGGCGCGTCCGTTTCCGTGATGGACGTCTTGGTCGAGAACTCGAGGCGAGGCGCGATGCCCTGCGAATAGAACGCACTCACGTCAATCATCGTGATGCCCAATCGAAGACAATATTTGACAGAAGTGCAGAGACGAATAAATTGTTGGGTGGGGGGGGGGTCAGTCTCCGCGGCTCTCTTGCTCCTGAAGGCTGGTTCCCCAGCTCAAAACCTTTTATTGGCACGGCACAGGCATCGCGGGTACAAAATTTGTGTTTTTTCACATGGCAATTTTCACAGAATTGTGCCCCCACCCATTGCACGAAGAGGACGCCCAGCGGCACATTCCAGTGGCCTGCGTGACAAATCCTGGTTGTCTCCTGCATTGTGCGGATGGGTTTGAATGCAAATTTCTTCACAGTGCACAAAGAGTACTGACCGGGAAGTGCGCTGTGCGCTCCATGAGGACGTCTCGGTCGAGCGCGCGGTGTGTGAGCGGCGCCAGTGCGCCTGTGCGGTGCGACGGGTAGAGAAAGGAGCGCGCGTCCGACGTGAAGCTCGCGAGCACGCGACCGTACGCGCCCGCGGACAGCTGGATCAGCTCGATCGTGATCGGCTCCACTGAAACACGCGAAACTCGTCTCAAGCGAAGCTCATAAAACCCAAAACATGTTTCTTTGGGGAAAAATCTTTTTTTGTCCGCCAAAGTTCACAAAATATTGCTCAGTCAAACAAGTTTCGAAGATCTCTGCAAAACTCCGACAGAAATATTGCCAGTATGTTTGGCTGGTTTCGACCTGAAGAGAATTTCTTGGCTGCACTCACCCTCAAGATGGGCTGCAACTTGGGAAGGTTCGTACGCAGTGTAGAAGACCTGCAGAAAATGCAAGAAGTTACAAAACAGTGTGATTTGCCCTCTCTCTCTCACTGTCACTGGGCACGAGGCAAGTTTTCTGTTTGTTGTGTGGAGCACGGCTCGTTGATGAAATTGATATCGTTGATGTTCCACACATCCGGTGAAGCTGCGTCACGAGAAGCGATCAACAAGTTGTGATTCAGATTTAAACTTGTGTCTTTCAGCCCCACCCCATTGCGTCACATTTCAGTCCGTACCGTTCAGACTCAGTTGTGCGCGTCTGAATAACTGACTCAACTAGAGCGCAAGCCCTTGTGAAAAAAATATGAGATGCACACACACGAAAAGCACACACATGTGCACACGTACAGCGCCAAAACACACAAGCAGAAAAAGCACACACACACACACACACACACGCGCATCCCCCATTTATTGCGCGCACACATGCGCAAACGTGCACCACCACACACAAACACACACGCACGCATACATACCCGGCTGATGCGGAAGCGCTCATGGAAGAGAAGCGGGAAGGTCGGGCTGAGCAGCTGCGTCTTCCGATTCTCCCCGAACAGGTGCACCGCCACGTACACGTCATCACGGTGCGCCAGGTACACCCCGGGACACGTGATCTGCAACAACAGGGATGCACTGTAGAGCAGGTGCACCAACACCAAGGTGCACCCAGGGACACCTGATCCGGGACAAGACGGGTGCACTGAGGAATGCATTGAAGAGTATGTGCACCAAAACCAAGGTGCGTCAGGTACACCCCGGGACAAAGGCAACGCCAGGGATGCACTGTGGAACAAACATCTTTGATATTTTCCTGGGCGGGAATCTTGTCTTACAGGTGAAGAGGTGCATTGATGCCCGATTTACCGCGTCCACACGTCAGTCTACAGCATCTTGTGCACCCAAAAAATCAATGCTTTCATTGATCAACCCAGAAACCACACAAGCGTGTTTGGACGTGGTTTCTACACCATTGATGAGAGTCTGGATCTGTCACCAGACACAGTTGTCAGGGTGATTTTCCTCAACAACAGAGAGCCAAACTGTGAACTCAGATGAAATGCTGGTGCTGGTATAGCTGGACCGGGCAGTCTCGGCACGATGAATTTTTGCCATCATTTCTCTCTTGTGTGGAATTTCAAACAACAAACAGGTTCTTACTCTTCTTTATAGCTTGACCTAACTTCTTACTACACAAGACAAGTTTGGTTTCATTTATAAAGACAGAATTATGACAAAATATATTTTGAGTGGGAATTTTCATTGATAATTTGGCTAAACTGGGTCAAATTAGACTGGGAATTAT
>JAAUXT010106344.1_pt1 | contig 17054 bp, 22 predicted proteins | sample 7278171 | NCBI WGS metagenome assembly JAAUXT01 (sample SAMN14350112, study PRJNA611818) | marine sediment metagenome | isolation source: surface marine sediment (1.8m) | place: French Polynesia: Moorea | collected 2018-08
CATGCAACCCACAGATTGATGATACCCCCTTGGTCAAGGCCTAATATTCTGGGGAATGGCCTCCCTCGAGTGGCTTTACACATCAACCGGGGCAGTAGCGTGTGGTAGTGGGAGTCTGTCCAGGATTATCACGGAGACCCTTCCAAGAAGTTTGGCACACGGGACGATGTACTGGGGCCTGGTGGACACCCGCTAAGATGTTATAGCGGTCTTCGCAATGAGGCTGACCCTGCTCTCACGCATGTTGCAGCATCCACATGTAATTTTTGTGGGTAGACTTGTTTCCAAACTGGGTGTTTTTGGTGGGAGGTGTAATTTTGAGGGACATGAGGGCTGGTATTTGCGGTTTGCCGGTGGGCTCCCAGACCCATGTGGGTGTTACTGAGGTTCCGGGTGTGATGGGCACAGATATAGTAGGTTTATGCACAACATTTGCATATCCTTGTGAATCTGGGGCACATGCCTTGGGGCGAAAGGGGGTTACAGGTTGAGGTTGACGCAGCACACATTCATTCTGTATGGTCACATCCGTACATTGCAATCGCACCGGTGTGGGCATGTGGTCGAACATATACGGTTCGTGGCTATGAATGTCTGTAAACTTGAACGTAGCCACTGATGGGGCAACGGACCTGGCGTACTTCTGTGGATGGGGGTGATCACGGAGGTCCAGCTCTTGCTCAGAGTGGGAGTGGCCCTCAATGCATTTCCCAAGGGGAGCATGGAGGACCTGTCCATCACATGATGGTTGGCCCTCGACACGAGGCAAAGGGGGTGAAACAGGTGAAGTCGCTGGCCCAGTCGCGTACACTGATTGTGGCTGTACCAGTCGAAATGCTGAAGAAGAAGATGGAACGAAGGGGGATGGACTCCGATCTGTTTCGCTTTCAGATCCAGAGTCCATCCACTCACTTTCAACATCATATTTACTCATTTCTTCATCAACAGGTGGAAGGGGTGACTGATATAAATGCGAGGGGGATGAAAGGCCAGGTGGAGAGCATACAGTGGGGTCGTCTTGAGGGGGTTGCTCAGTCAAAACACCTGCTAGAAGGTCTGCAACTTTGGCATCTGTCATCTTGTCTGTGATCTCGAGCCATTCATAAAAACGGTTATCTGTGGCCTTTTCCAGTTCCTTCACCACTTCTTTACGGGCCTTAGCGTGGGCGGCATGGCGTCGCTGATTTCATGACCATCCATAATGGCGTCGTAGCAGCTTTGGAGCACTCATGAGAAGCTTCATCGCCGTTCCTGATTCATTGAGGCCTGGTCCACTGAGAATGATCAGCATCAGAGACACGTCTTCGGGCAGATGGGCATTCAACAGTTTGGCCACAGGGATGGAGTTCAAGGGCAGAGAGTTCTCCGAGTCCATGGGCGATGGCGCAGGCACTACTGGTGTCTCGTCAAGGACTGGCGTTACGGGAGATGTCCTGGGCAAGGGGATGGGTGTTGAATACGGTTTTGGCAGAGTCAAGTCCTTTGGGATTGGTTGTTCTGACGGGATAGACGATTTACATTTGGGCGAGGTCACTCTGTTCAATGCAGCTTGGATGGGTGTGTTCACTGGCGAAGGTGAAGATGGGCGGTCGATGTCCATGGTCATCGGCCTGATGTACATCCGTGGCAGTAGTGATGGCACCGGCAAGGGTCCAGGGGCATTGCACGCCATCACGGACATTTTTGGCGCCTGCGGGGGACACACCATTCTCGGGGCTGCAAAGGCTCCATTCGGGGCAAACAAACATTTGATCAGAGTCCCTCGTCCAGCATTCGGGGGCAACTGGGTATATACCAGAGGAGAGGGCTCCTTCAGTCTCTCACTGCCAAGGCTGGAGGTACTCAAGGCATTCAGCGAGTCCTTTTGGGCAGGAGTGTCCAGCAGGCTCACGTCATCTGGGCCTTTGCCTGGTAGACACTTTGGTGCTTCCAGGGGGCTCACAGCGGTTCCAGGAGACACACTCCCAGCACTGACCTCAGATGTCTGGCGTTTCGTGAGGAGTATGCATTGAACCATCTGGTTCACTTGGCTTGGTGAAGATGATGGCGACAGAGACGGGGAGGGGGATGGCAGCAGCGGCTGCTTGCTAGGATGCAGCTTCAGTGGCTCACATGTCTCACCCTCCTCGGCATCATCAAACTGACCCTCTTCCTCTTTAACTCCCATGTCAAACAAGGAGTGACAGGATGGGGACAGCGGCGAGTTACACAGGGATGCCCGTGAAGGTGCTGGGGACCACCGGGTGTCCACTGAAGAATCGGCTTGCAGTCGCAGTGGCGGTGGCATCACCACTCGCGGGGAGCCCAAGGTAATCTGCACTGGCGGAGCTGAAGGTGAACACGCTGTAGGTGAAGATGATTGCCCAGGAGTCATCAGAAGTGGAGGCGGAGCGGCACCATTAAGGATGGCAGCATCCTGAGTCTGTGCACCCGGGGCAGGTTTCACCTGGTCGATTCGAGGTGTTGGCGGGCTCCGAGAAATCGTGATTGTCGGGGACATACCATCAACACATACAGACCTCACAGCAGAGGGGCAGGATGTCAGAGAATTTAACTGTCCCACACTCTCCAAAAGGGGAGGGACTGAAATACATGAATTCTCTTTGTACCTAGGAGTGATAATGGGGTAAATAACACGAATACGGGTGACTTTACCTGTAGAAGGGTCAAACTCTTCTTTTTCACAAGATTTGAACTCAATTATGGATGGGGCAGTAACCTCTTTCATTTTGGGGAGGCACTCCCAATCAGAACTGATCAATGAAAATGATTTTGGGGCGATGCTCTCAGGTACTTTGTGCATAGGTGGGACGTTGGATCCCAACTCAACCGAAGGGTTGGTGGGTACTGGCATTGACAACTCCGGTTTCGGGGATGAGGAGCCGACAAAAGGGGCGAGGGACCAGCGTTCACACACAGGTATCAGACAATCGGAAGGAGAAGTGGGCCCGTCTAGGAGGACCATTTCCTGGAGTGTCAAAGGTGACAGGGGGTACTCCAGGAGGCCCATCGACAAGAGAACTTCCTCTTCTTTGTGCGTGATCTTGGGAATAGCCATCTACAACAGCAGAATATATACAGTTATCATGTATTGCTTGGGTCACAGATGTGCTATTCACAAATAGATCTAGCGTCTCTAAGAAGGGTACATGAAGTGTTATTTCTTGTCTCTCTGGTTACAGTTTGGCGGAATGGGCAGAAGAATGATACTGCCTTTCTTTTTCTTTCAACTTGAGGTCAGCCAGAGTGGAGAATTTCTCGAGGGCATCCAAACAAGCTTGGTCAGTTTCCGCCAAGCGAATTCTTTCCGAAGGGGTTTGCTGAAAGAGAGGCTGAGTCTTGGGTAAGGTCGAATAGTGAGCAGTCAAGTCCAAAGGATCCAGCACAGCACGGGACGTGTCCGAATCCGAAGATCAGATGGAGGTTCGGCCAGATCGGTGGGCTGATACTCTCCCGAAGGCAGGGGGAGGTCTGTGACCTTTTCCTGCCAACTCAGCGGAGGATGATGAGGAGGAGGAGGCAGAACTTGCTCATTTTCAGGGCTCACCTCCCTCAGCAGTGGTGGCGGGGCGAATGAGCCAAGGTTGTGGTACAGGAAGGGGTTTTTGGGTTTTCCTCCTCCAGCACAGGGAGAAGCAAAACATCCGGAATGCCTGGCACTTCCAGCAGGCCAACCCAACTCCCACCAGAAGAAGAAGGATGACAGCCACAACCACACCAATGATGAAGTACTTGCTTTTGAAAAATTCTGCAATGCCGAAAGGTTTAGGATAGTTGTAATCCAATTGGCATAGTTTTTCTGTCATTTGGGGCATGGGCAATTTGTCATATTCCAACAGTTCAGTTGTGAGTGCCTTAACTTCTTCTGGGTCTACGGTCTTGTTTAGACCTTTGAACAACCAAAATGAGCTCATGGGATGATACTGAGCATGGAAGGCCAGATGAGGATAGGTTGAAATGAGTGTTTTGTTCATGGTAAGGGATAGTTCAGTCGAGGCCGGAAGGAAAAGAGAGTCACCAATGTGAGTGTAGCAGGTCTGGGGAAGACTGACCAGAGCATATGGTGGTTCCAGAACACACCTGTCTCATCCTGTTGTTACGCATTCTGTTTGCAACAACATGCTTTTTGCCAGACTCACCACCCAAATACGTGGTTGCAGTTGGGCAGCATACACTCCAGTTGACCGGTGATGGATGATGGTACAGAATTTTGTGATCAGAGCATTCTGTTTAAGGAAAAGAGCCAGGATGCAATGACGGGATGTGTCCATGGTGTACATTGGCTGCGCCAACCGACACCATTTGTCACGGGTGGCAACACAAAGAGAAACCTCTGCTTCTGCTGGGAGGGTATAGTAGTCTGTTTTTGCGTCGATTGCCAAATAGGGATTTTCAAGTCCGTAAGAAAATTGCTGTTGGGTGTGTGGGTCCAACAGAGGGAAAGAATGAATGCGGTAGAAACACAACGTGGTCGAAACATCAGCCAATGGAATTTGGAGAGATACCAGTAGAGTTTGTCCAACAATAGCAGGGATTGCACAGATGTACCCATAGTAAGACCACACATCAGCGTCAGGGTCTCCCGGATGGGCGAGCTTTGGCTGATTGAGAATGTGTTCTTTCACCCGTCGCAACACAATGCAAAGCTGGTGCGGGGTCAGTACAGCAGGGGTGACAGTCTGAGTGCTGATAGCCAAAAGATAGTCGTACAAGGTAGTGACTGCACGCTCATACTGATGAATTCCGTCCTGAAGGGTTCCCAATTTGATTTGAGCAGACGTGAGAAGATACTGTCCAATGGCTTGCCTCTGCAATTCACCCAAGGCATCAAAAACACGGTCCATTCGAATACGCATGGTCACAGCATTCTCATCCAACTTGTGGAGGATATGTCTGTGTTCACCCAATTTGGTTTTAGACAGGTTCACCATGCGATACAATTTGGCTAGGTCCCCATGGATTTGGTCCTGGTTTTCTCACAAGGTGTTTACATTCTTTTTCAGCATTTTGAGTGTGGGGTCCATGTACCTTTTGGCATGGGCCAGATTGAACAGGCCCAGAAGCATGCCAAGAAAATGCTTCTTTCAAGGGCTTTTGATGTTGGTGCACACGGATGGAGGGACTTGAAATTCGTCAGAAGTCAAATGGCGAAAATAGGCAGGGCAGGTCTCCAAACCACAGACGTTTCTGCCATTGCACACTAGTTGCGCCACAAGGACCATGCAATCCTCCTGGTACTTTCGGGCAGTGGCAGCCATCATCATTGGGTCAGCTGCTTCCATAGCCAGATCAGCATGCAGACGTGAGGCAGGGGTGTCAGCAGAGATGCAATTAGTAGGGGTGTGCGGGAGCACAACACTTCTTCATTGTCAGGGAGCATGCAGGGTGTGTGTCCGATCACGAAAGTGCCTCAGAGCTGCTCGCATGTCTTCCTTAGTGACATTGACAGTGCAATTTCCCAGGGAGAGGTGCATGTCCTGAAAAGTGAGGGCATCATACCAAGCAGGGCACAAATTCATGATCAGGTGTCTTTTTTGCCATAAATGCATTGCTCTGGGTCTACACAGAGTGTCCACAGCAGCCTGGTAACACTTCTGTTCAAGGGTCTGCCGGGACAGCCATTCCTCATTCATCATGACAAAGGGATCATGCAATGGGGGCAGTCGCACAGGACAGTAAGTAGGGGAAATGGTTCTCACATGGGCCTGATGGGAGAAAAATGCTTGCACCCTTGTTCCAATGAAGTATTAGCGAGGAGGACCTCGCAGGACCAGGCCCTTACCTTTAGGCCAATGGAGGGTCAAGGTGCTCTGTTTTCTTCTCACCAAGGGGACTAGATGACTCGTATCATGATCACACTGTTCCCGTGTCACTTGCAAACCATGCAGGGTCTGTTGTCGGTAGAAGGAGGGGCAAAAGTTGACGCACCATGCACCAATCACGCCACAGTTCCATGGCACAGGGGAAGCACAACGTCCACACTGTCGCATTCATGCAAGCATCTTCCGCAGAATGCCGCAAATCATGACTTTCGGGGCAAGCTCAGAAAGGGTCAAGAAGGATGGTTCTAGAAAGGCAGTGCGTCAGCGTTGCCTTCTTTAGCCGTATGTACCAACAACCATAACTGGTTATGCAATGGACTGAGGTCAAGAAGCTAGTCCCCAAACCAGATGGAGGATCCGTGGGATGTGGGTGAGGGGCAGCCTCTCTCTTTTTATGGCCATTGCTTGCTGGTTGCGCATGAGCATATGTGGGGACCCACTGTCTCCCATCCCAATGTACGTTACAATCGGGTATGGTCTGGCCTCCAACACGGCATTGAGACGACGGTATGGGCCACTCAGGTGGAGTCACATAGTGAGGGGCGCATGGGTGAAAAGGAAGTGGTACATCTTGGGGGCGTGCCAAACACATACGAAGAGGAAGCTGAACTGCCATTTCTTGTGCAATTGGGTAGTTTTTCTTTTGTACCAACCATTCATAATAAATCATTGGATTCGGGGAAGCAGCCATCTGGTCCAAGTTCAGGAAGGTTTCACCTCCAATGCATTGGATGGGATCATGGGCCACTGCAGGAAGATTACAATCCTTGCGTACCTGGGGCGCCGCTGACATGGGCAAGCGGCATGTGCAATTGCACAGGATCTCACGGGCTTGCTTGGGCATTCTTCCCTGGCATATGGACAGTTCCAGCTACAGCATGCAATTGCAAAGACTGAGGACCTGCCAATTGGGGTCAGCTCTTTCACCAGAGGTTTCTTGGAGGGCATTTGGGTGGGCCTGAAGAAGGTCAAACATCTGAACCAGGCGTGTTACTTCCGAAGTGGTCTCCTTCAAGGTAGTCTGGATCAGGGACAGTAGCTGGTCAATATTGTGTCTGCGCAACTCTTGATTCCCATGCCAAGGACTTGTATCATGGCGGTCAGAAAGGGTATTGAACAGGTCTATTCCAAATGCACAACCATAATCCATCAGGCGTAACAGGTCAGTATAAAACGGGGCCAAGTCGAAAACAGTCGTTATCTGGAAATTGGAGAGGGATAGACAGACTTGCTTCAAAGGTTCGAAAATAATGGGGTCGATCTCACCATCTTTCATAGTGTTGTTGACTGGGGGCCGAGTGAAGGGAACCACATTCCCCAGTTGTAGCGGCGCATCAGCCCATTCTGTCATCGTGGGCATGGTCGTGGGTTCGGAGGGGATCTGTGCAAATACAGCTAGGGGCATGGAGAAAATAACGAGGACTACAAAGAGGAGTGTCAAAGTTTCCATGGTAGTATCCTACAAAAGAACAGGAAAAACACTAAGTCATGAGACTAAAACACGCAGAATCAAGCTAACCGATCAAGATGATCAAAGGAACAAAGAAAGTAAGGGGGGGTCAAGGAAGCATACACCATGCACTTCTCAAGCACCTCATCACCTCCTCCCATAGGAAGGAGTTTGATTTGCGGGATTTAGTTAGTAAGGCAACGAGTAGGGCGACGCAGAGTCCAGTGCAAGTTGGGAACATGATCAGGGTGGTAAACAAACTTGGCAGCACAGCCAAAGGCTGATGCCTCTGGAATGGCGTGGATCATGTGATCAATCGGGTGCTGATAGTGAATATCATGCAGGTTTGCGGTGCGACACTTGCCATGCTGGTCCACAAGAAGGACCTGGTGGTCGGAGTTGAAATGAATGATGCAGTATTGAGGGTTGAAACATGGCGCAAAAACCTGTGCGAACATGATTGCGAATTATGACAGGGTCGCCAACATGCAGGTCTCCCATAGGAGTGAGAGACGGTTCGGGACGGCTGGCACAAGCCATGCGGATGTTCAGGGCAGCAAGGGCCCATGCACACTGCAAGGCTTCCAAGGAGATGTGACACACATCGGTACCCAGGTGACATCGCTTGACACCGAGCAGTTTGTGAAGTGGGGTGATCGGGTTGTGTCCTCTGAGGAGGAAGAAAGGGCTATCCAAAGAGTTCTGGTTGGGCATGAAGTTGTATGCAGCCACGGCATTGGGGAGAATTTCGTCCCACTCGAGTGAATGGTTTTGGAGCCACTTCCAAGTGCAATCTTTCAGGAAGCGATGAGCAGCTTTGAGCTTGCCATTCCCCTGAGGGTGGTAAGGGCTGGTGAACATGTGGTCGAAGTCGAGCATCTTGGCAACTTCGCAAAATAGCTTGTTCTTGAATTCCATACCATTGTCAGTGAGGATGCGCACTACACTGCCTTCCTGTGTATAGAAGTGTGTGATGAAACTGCATGCAACATGGTCTGTGCTCTTGTTTCACAGCGGAATCGCCCACAAGTAGCTGGTCAACATATCCATGATGGTCAGGGCATACTTGTGACCGGTGGATGTTTCAGCGAATGGGCCAATGAGGTCCATAGCTACAAGCTGAAGGGGCTGTGAAGGCACATGAAGACTCAATGCATGATATTGCTGGGGCACGCAATTCATTTGTTGGCAGCTGGGGCAGCGTTTGCAAGCTGCTTTGATGTCATGTAGCATGCTGGGCCACCAAAAGAGGTGACGCGTGAACTCAAAGGTTCATGGGGTGCCATTGTGGCCTGTCAAGTGATGGATTTGGTCCAACACGAGTGGAACCAATTTGGTTGGAATGACCAACGTGTCAAATACCTTGTAACTGGTCTTGATTTTCCGGCACAAACGTTGATCCTCATCCAGGTAGAAGTATGGGATCACTCGCGTTGGGGCCTTGTCAGATTCTATGTGTTCTAGCTGCTCTTGACAGAAATCATCCTCGTGCTGATAGGTGATCAGCTCAGAGGTTGTAAAGCCTTCAGGGAGAAACTTGGCGGCATCCAATTCCTGGTTGATGGGCATCATCGCGGGTGGAGGGGAGCCATCAACAGGTAATCGGAGGTAGTCAAGCACTTCAGGATCTTGTGTAAATCCTGAGCCTTGCATAGCTGAAAGGATTGCATTGCGGCAATGTTCACGGTGGGCCACCACGGTGTGTGGGTGGTATTTGACTCCGCTGGCAAAGGCCTGCAGCGTAGCTTGCTGTTCTTTGGCTTTCTTGTACTTCTGGCTCTCTGGGGTTGGCTCGAAAAGATACTTACCAAACTCGTACCTGAATGGCTCTGGGTCTGGTGTCTCAGCCAACTCTTGCGCAACCAAGTGCAACATTGCATTGGCTAGGAGGTTGTGTTTGCCTGGGACATATTCAAATGTCAGGCGGAACTCTTCCAGAGAGATTGCCCAGTTGTTGACAATGGCACTGGCAGTGTTTTTCTGCAAGAAGCGCTTCAGGGGCAAATGGTCACTCATGATAGTGACCTCAGCATCCTTGGTATAGAAGCACAACTTGTGCAAGGAGCGGAAGATAGCATACGCTTCTTTTGTGAGGGCTGCCCAATTCAATTGGCTGCCCTGGAATTGCTCACTGCAGAATGTAATTGGATGCAGGTGGCATTCTGTTTTGGCCTTGTCTCTGACGGAGCAGACTTGCTGTGCCAAGCGCATGAGGCTTTGGGGATCTGCAACCTTCGCATCAGAAGACTGAGGCAGTGCAGCCACTACAGCAGCAGGGGACATGTCCTCCTTCTCTTGCATCAGAACCGCTCCCCAAGCCACCTTGGATGCGTCCGTAAAAAGGATGTATGGTTTGGCTGGGTCAGGGTAAATCAGAATGGGCAGTTCTTGGAGAAGATCTTGAAGGAGGCAGAATGCTTTTTCAGCGGCTGCATTCCATTCGAAAGGCAGATCTTTCTTTGTCAAGTGAGACAAAGATTTTGTGGTGGTCGAGTAGTGTGGGACAAACTTGCGATAGTACCCTGTGAGACCAAGAACTGATGTACCTCTGTTGCATTGGTGGGCTGAGGCAGGTTGCGGATGGCTGAAAGTTTGTTGGGCAAGGGGCGAATCCCATCTGGAGACAGAATATGCCCCAGGTATTGCAGCTCGCGATTGAAGAAGTCACATTTGACTTTCTTCAGGTGAAGATCAGCCTGCCAAAACCATTCAAAGACCTGACGCAAATGCCCCAAGTGTGTATCTACATCCTTTGAGAAAATGAGGATGTCATTGAGATACGCAAAAGTGAAATTCAATCCTTGAAGCACACGAAAAATCAAGGATTGAAAGTAGGCAGGGGCCTGGGCCAAACCAAAGGGACACTTGTTGAACTTGATTTTGCCCAGGGGCATGGTGAATGCAGTTTTCTGCTGGGCTTCAGGCGTAAGTCCCATATGGTGATAGCCCATGGTGATGTCTAATGCACTGAAAATGGTTGTACCATGGAGTTGGCCCAACAGGTCATCAATTTGTGGCAACAGAACGAACGTCAGGACTCCTTTTGCTTTGGTGGTCGGGTTGGTGACCTGTGGAAGGAGTGCATTGAGAGCTCAATAATCAATGCACATTCGTTTTTCTGGTGGGCACCCAGGGATGGTCTTCTTGGGCACAATGACAATGGGGCTAGCCCAGGGACTGACACATTGCCTCTTCCAGTTTGGTCAACTCTTCCCACAGCCAGTCAATATGGTGCAGGGCGATGTGGTAAGGAGCTTGCGCAATTGGGGGCGAGTCTCTGGTGTCAATGTCCACTTCAATCAAGCATGTGTGACCAACATCAAGATGATTGGTGGAGAAGATGTCAGTGTATTCAGCACACAACTGCTCAAATTGTTCTAACTGTGCGGGGGTGCATGTGCAATCAGCCAGTGGTGGTCACTCGCACTTGGGGGCATGTTCAGGGGATGTCATCATGGAAGTACCTTTGGCATCCGGGGGAAGGCGAGCATCCGTGCTGATGGTGATGCATTCAGCGGGGACCACTGCTTCACCTGTGGGTGCCACTGGGATATTGAGGATGTGATATCCGTCCAGATATTGGACACCAACAGGGGCAGTCAATACCTCAGTATCTTTTTCGGGTAGGTCTGGGATCTCCTCCAGATCTGGGAGGTCTGCGAACTCAGGGTCCGGACCAGGATCTGCGGATGGTAAATCCCACTCAGGTTCGTGTATGTCAGCCAGCTGAGTGACCATGAAGGTGGCAATTTGGCCGTCAAAGGCTTGGCCTGCCTTGGCTGAACACACAGGAAGTGAGGCGCATTGCGCGAAGGGTATGTGCGTAATGTCAGCATCCACCTTGGGGGTCATGAGAGATGCCAGATGGTAACCCATCAGGAGTGTGATATCCGGAGGAGATCGGTTGATAATGGTCACGGGAACCACTGACACCTGTGTCAAACCTCGGGGGCGATGGACTGCAGGAATCATCTCCAAAGCGGGACACTCCTGGAGAAATTGGTGAGTCAGCTCGACATCTAAATAGGGATCAGAAGGCAGCTTTTGCGGCACAGTTTGAGTCCATGCTACAATTACTGCATCACGGGGAAAACGTGTGGTTTCCTTCAAACGCAATTGGTGCATGGCCTTGGGTTCTCCTATCATCAAGGCGGCAAGTGTTGGTGTGTGTTTGGGCTGCTTGAGGAAAACCAAGTGGGCTTTTCCTTTCTTGTATACCAGACACACAGCTCCAATGCGTTGAAAATCGGTACCCAAAATCACTGGGTGGATCAAATGAGGGCTGACCAAAAATCAGGCAGAGAAGCACTGTGGACCCAGAGTGAAACCAAGTGTCACTTCACCAGCCAAGGTCAGGGTCTCACCATTTCCCACCTGTAGGCTACAGCGAGTTGGCATCAATTCTGGCAGTTCTTGCAAGGTGTCATACAACGCCTTTGAAATGACACTATGAGTAGCACCAGTATCATACAGGGCTCGCGAAGCATGTCCGTGTATATGAATGGGGAACAGACAGTGATTGATTGCTTCTAAATTGGTATTGGTGGAAACACGAGCTGGTGCCAAGACAGAAACTTCACCGGTCTCCTCAGGAATACCTTCTGAGGCATCCTCATCAGCCAGTTCAGAATCATACAGAACCTCGTCCTCTATCTCCTCTGTTTCTGCCAAGGCGGCTACCTGTCCCTCAGTGGAGGCCTTTTTCTCTTCGGGGTTCTCTCCTCCAATTCCAGAGCATGCAGAAATGCATTGAACTGGGCATTCAGATCACGTTGTGCATGTGACCGTATGGTTGGACTGGAAGAGGGAATCACCGTAGGCCTGTCCTTGATGGTGACTGTTTTGGGTCCCTTTGGTTTGGGCAAGCCAGCTTTAGCAGGGGACTGTTGTGGTGTGTTGGTCAAAGGCTGTGTGGCACGCGAAGGGGGCTTCGACGGGGTTTTGGGCTTTGGATTCATTGCACGAGCAACCTGGTTCATCTGCTGATTAAAGCGTTCAGGAGACACCAGGGAGGGATTGACCTGTGTGATATGTGTGTGGGAGGCATGGAAAGAGCTCTGCAGGGCCTTGGCCTTGTTGCGATCATGTGCCAGTGATGGGTGCATCTCAAGCTGAATCGCTTCTCACCGTTTCCTGACAGCGGGAGTGTCACAAACGCATTTGGCATGCCCAAACTCCTTACACGCGTGACACTTCCAATCAATCCATCGCACAGCAGCACTACGAATCATGTCCTCTGTCCAATCCTCAGGGGCCATTTGATAAAAGGTGAACGGTGTCACACAAGGAACAGGAGCTGCAGTGAAACCTCCAGAAGGATTCTGATTGCTTGTGTTGCGGTTTCGGACAGGGGCAGTCTGCTTTGGAGACTCCTGGAGAGACATGATGGAGTCTTGAGTTGGTGCAACGGGACACAGTCATATCTTGCATGCGCAATTTCTGTGACTGCAACTTGGCATACATTGCCACATCATGCAAATTGTTGGAAGAACCCTGCTGCTTCGCGCACTTACGGAGGAGCTCTGGCTCATGTAACCCACATATGTATTTGTTAAAAATGTGCTTGTTATGTGTGAGGCTGGGCAGGGTACCGTGTACTGTATAGTTCAGCCGGAAGAATTCTTGAGTGTACTCATCAAGAGTTTCATGTGGTCCCTGGGTTCACTCTTCCAATGCGTTGATTGCATCAATCATGGTGGGAAGAGAAGAGAATTCCATTTGCAAACCCTCTTTCAGTTTGGTCCATGGCATTGTATCAGTTTTGGCTTTCAGGTGCGTAAACACTGGCCCTCTAGCTTTCAAGGTGGCAATGCAGTACTCAGTCCAATGGCAATCATTGACTGAGTTAGTGGCTTGGCGCGCAGTGTCTTTGATCTTACTGATCCATTCAAAGAAGTCTTCGCACTTTTTCCCATCAAAGTGGGGAATTGCATCAAGCCAGAACCGCAAGCCTGTCTGTCTATCCTGGCCCGCAATGGAAGGAGTCTTGGTTTTGTCAGATGTCAGATGTCCTACCTTCCTGAACTGTGCTTCTTGCTGTTCAATTGTGGTGCAGAAATTTTGGTTCATGTGGACCAATTGATGGACGGTCTCCTCCAACATGCTATGCTGGTGAACAGACATAGCACGCGTCAGAGTTGGAGGATGAGATGACCTCACAGGATGCTCAGGTGGTCAGTCACGAGACGGTCACGGCAATCCCTGCAACGGGGGTGACCTTGGACGGGATCGACACAAGCGATCCTCATGAGCCTGGAGGTTGGCTGCCAAAGTGGCGTCTTGCTCTTCTAATAGGTGTCGCTGTTCCGTGGCACTCATGGGCTGGAAAGGCATACCCACATATGCAGCACGTGGCTTTTCCCAGTTGGGTCTTCTTTCTGGGAGATATTCACCAGGCACACCACTCCCAGTTGGGGGCATTGCATGCCGGCGACGCCAAGCCTCCACATTTTCCCGTTGATCTGAAGAGGGCAGTTGGAACGGGGACAGTTGTTTGACGGCAGGGATCACTGACTTCATCAATTCCCGATGTTCAGCGATGGAAGGCACAAACATGGGAGGCTCATCTTTCTGCCGCATTTCAGACAGATCTGCAAAATAGTTGCGCAACCGAGTTTCCCATTCATCTAGCCTTCGCTGCTTTCTTTCAAAAACACTTTCCCACTGGTGTTTCCATTGCTCATGCTTCTCTTTTTCACGTTCTGAATTCCAATGATCGCAAGGACACTCATGGGTATCATGCTCATCATACTGCGGACAGGGGCGAGGGGTAACCTGTAAGCAGTGGTCGCACAACTTGTCCTTGGGAGGTGGCTTGGGACCTCCATCTCCACCAGCGACTACATGTCATTTGGCTGAGGTCACCTTACCTGGGACCATTGACACTCTCAGTGGAGTGTCTTGCCTTCTTGTTGGACCAGCCTGTTCAGGAGCATCCTGTGTAGGGCTGTGGGTGTGGGTTTAATGAGGGCATTCCTGATGTGGCAAAGGGCAATACCCTTGATCACCGGGGACATACAGATCATCAATGTACCCATCTCATCATTGGGTACTGTCAATTGTCAAATCTAAATTGGGCACTTCACCCTCAAACTTTCTCGACACCAGCTGTTCTTCATTTTCTCCTTTGGGAAACAACACTCCCCACTCCAGCAGACAGTCTGTACCCTCATCCAATCTGTGCACACAGTAACCTCTGCCCCACAGCTGTTGCAGCTTGGGATCGTGATCATGCCACCATTCCCCATCAGCGTAGGTCATGTAGTGCACAATGCCGTGGATGAACATTGGTTGGATCCACAGAATAACAGGCAACTCATGCCGTTCTGAGCACGTCGCGGAATGCCCGTCTTGATGATAACAGACAGGACACCTCATTCTCCACCCAGTCAGAATCAGACCTGTTGGGGTGGTCCACATTGGTGGATTGTGGTAATGGAAACGCATCGATTCTGTGCTCTTCTTCTTCGCATGTGTCACACCTGCGGCACCATCCTCAACTTCCACGCCATCAAGAGGCTGTTCTTGAGTGGGATCATCATCATCCACTTCAAGTAACTCTCTATTTCTGTGGGCCGTATTGTCAGCGCCTTCACCCATCCCGTCCCCATCCGCATCGCGCAGATCACCAAAGTCTTTTGCGGCTTCTTCCCAACTGGAGTCAGGCGAAGATGAAGATGCCTCTTCCAGTGGGTGTAGCCTTTCCCTCTGACTGCCATATATGGCAGCTATGTCATGTCCATACACAGGTGTCGAAGATGCCAGTGGGCGCTGAAGCATTGGAGCCTTCAACTCTATCTTATGCAGATAACGGCACCTGTGTGTCTTTCCTGGCTGGTCCCGAAATTGATACGCTACTAAACCTCGTATTGGGTAATACATGTACGGTTCCAACCCATAATTGCTGGGCTTTGGCGCTTGGTCGCTGAATCGCGCTTGGAGACAAAAACCCTTGGAATCCAGCACCAATGCCACTGGATACTCGTAGTACAGTGCGCACAAAAGCATGTGAGATCCTGTCTCTTTACATCTCAAACAAGTGGCAAACTCATAGAAATGATCAACACCAACTTTCTCCGGGAGCTGCATGTACGGACTGATGCAGGGTTTTTCAGCCTGAGGAGAAGGCATCATGGTAGTGAGGGGAGCCAATGTTGGAACGGACGTTGCTACTGTCGAGGTCGCCACGTCGACCAATTCCTTGATCTTTGGTGGTCGGGGCAGTTCTGGGCGGACAGTACTTGTGGGGATCGAGACTTCCTCCACTACTGTGGAGTCATAAGTGGGGGTCTGCAGGGGGTTGAAATGTACTGTTGGAGTGGCAGAACTGACCGCTATCACCATGGTAGGGTCCGTTAGGGAACTTTCCATAGGGGCTGATGGTTCAGGGGATGATGGATTTGGGACCGATGGTTCCAGAGCACTCTGTGCAATAGATGAGAGGCTATGCACAGGCAGAAACAGTCCCGACTCAGTCACACATGCTGTGGGCGTTTGGTCATGGGGAACCAACTGATTTGCCTGGGCAGTTGTCAATTTGACACGACAATACCCCATGTCTGGATGCTTTTGATACCATTCCCCGGTAGAAGGGTCCAGCCAAAAGATTGTTTGGTTTACAGGACTGGGCACTGCGCCATCAGGTGTGATGTATGGCATCATTCCCTGCATTCCCTTCTTACAGTCTTTAGGAATGGGATCTTGAATTACCGTGGGAGTATCCACAGCTTGAACACCCAAATGGGGGCATAGACGTTTCGTAGGAGCAGTGGGCTCCATGTGACGGGTGGACAATGTCAGGACAGTATCAGAAAGATGGTCTGCGGCCCGTCCAACTGATGACCCTGTGGTAGTTTGGTGGAGGCCCAGCATGACAGCACTTTTGGAGAGGAAATCATCGGTTGCATCCATGGGGGCAGAAGAAGGATCTGGGGTGGGGTGTTTCAAAATGGACAAGGGTTCAGTCATGGGGAGATTTGAATGACGAGGGGGATGCGTTTCTTCGTCATCGGAGTGGGTTACACCCCGAGCCTGGGCCAAGCAAGTCTGGTACCGAGTATTGTACCATTGTGGTGGCACATCTCCTGCCTCGCGTTGCATAGCCATGCCAAATCACACGTTTTAACACAAGGTTAGCATTTACTCACCGTATCTCCAGTCGAAGTTAGAAGATGCAGCGGGTTAGACGGGTTGTGTTGTGGTGTGTTGTAAACAGGCAGGCTTTGCGCGGTGGGCAAAGTGGTGGTGAAGTTGGCGAAGTCGAGTGAAGTTGATCAAAACATAGTATTCCGTAGCAAAAATGAACTTGAGGAAAGTTTTGAAAACAAAGTCCAAGGACTGAACACTTCCTGCATCGGCGAAGTCTGGAACAGGAGTGAGGGTCCAGCGTGACATGATGAGTACTCATACATTGCAGAGATCCAAACAATTTAGATGAGGGATCGAAGAGCAGTCGTAAAAGTGTCAACCAAATCAAGGGGCGCAGACAGTCTCAGCGGGAGAATAATGAGCATCTCCCTGCTTGGAGATCCGGGACTAATTCAATTACCCTCGGGTGAAGAGATCATGACATTCTCAAGCACCGGGGCTTGTGCTGTCACAAATGCCCTGGCACAAAAAGTGGTTGATTTGTATCAGTACTCATCATGTGTGCTGCAGTCCAAAGGGGCGTAACAAATACATGACAAACAAAGTCGTTATTCAAGTGGGGGATCCAAAACATGAACCCCATCGCCACTGTGTCCTACAACGCAAAAATTTCACTGAAGTAGCCTGCAAGTTAA
>JAAUXT010062984.1_pt1 | contig 17040 bp, 17 predicted proteins | sample 7278171 | NCBI WGS metagenome assembly JAAUXT01 (sample SAMN14350112, study PRJNA611818) | marine sediment metagenome | isolation source: surface marine sediment (1.8m) | place: French Polynesia: Moorea | collected 2018-08
ATCTCCAAACAACTGGCCTGCAAAAGTAAAGGCAGCTGTAGAAGAACAATGCAAAAAAAGAGCTACGTGTACGTCTACGTTTGTGGTGTTTCTTGCCGAAACTCCCTATTGTGATAGAAACTTGAAATGACACGTACGATGGGGCAGGTTCCTTCCGGTGACAGCACGCTTCCCTTCCTTTTTACAAAGGCGCGTCCTTCTGAGCGAGCCTGTGTTTGCAGGGCAGGACCCACTGGGGAAGGTCCTGTTCAAGACCTACCTGGAGTAGACCACGCCCAGACTGACCAAACACACAGAAAGGTTCTGCCTCCGCCAGCCATTTTTAGTGTCGTGCACTTGCGACGCGCCCGTGTTGAAGCTCTGCTTTCTTGTTTGCCTGTTTTCGCACCCACGTGTTGTGTTCTGCGACTTGGTTTGTCACTAATTAGGCAGGTGCTGTTGCAGACTTTACTTGTTGTTGTCTGTCTGACTTTTCGGCACGACATTGCTGAGACTTCGGTGATGTTTCATGCCCATTCGTCAAACCTTTGCGGTTGTGCAGCAAAAAAGCAACACAAAACACAACGGCCTGGTGCGCCGAGCACAGTCGCGTCTTCTTCGCACGCAAACTTTCATGAACTCCGCTCGAATGGGAGACTGTTGGCCTTGCAGCACGAATGTACGAGTACGAAGTGAAACTTTCTCTGCAGTTCCGCCACATTCTCAGAGCAGAAGACATCCATTTCGAACCGTGTCTCTTGTTTGCAAAGCAATTTCCCTTGATTTGTTCCTTTTGTATGAACACAATGGCGTTTGGTTTTGAGCTTGATCAGCCAGGCTGAAGCAATGCACGTCAAAGATAATGCTCCGTTTGTCTTCAGAACATATTGATTCTTATTTATCTCAATCTTAACAGTTTTTCATTTGCAAATGTGATTTTTGCTTCACACTGGAAACGATGGAGGCTGTGTTGGTTTCTCACTGGTGAAGAAAACAAAATTTAGCAGCAGTCATGCAGGCTTGTCTGGATTTCGAATCTGTGTTGCCATTTTGGCAGCTTGAGCAGTGTTTATATTGCTTCTGGAGGATAATGTCCCAAGGGGCATATTTCGCCAGGGCATTTGAGATCCAAATCTGCAATTGCACCGAAATTTTGCAAATCCCTGAGACAGAAACCATTCCCAGCTGATTCTTGAAAACTTCACAAAACAGCACTGCTTGGTGCGTGCAATGGAGACAGTTTCTCAGCCATGCATGCTTTGAAATCTGTTGCAGGCGAACCCGGCTTGTTGCTTTTGTCGACCACACTTTATTCAACAAATCTGTTTTGCAAGGACCACAGACAGATACTTCTCCATTCAATACAAAAGCAACCATCTTTCAACCCTTTCAACGAACGTTTCCTGACCGCACGCTCGCAGTCCGCAAAAGAAATATTCTTTTGCTGGGAAATGACAATCGGAGAAGGAGCGCAGAAAGTCGGAAATCAACGCAAAGGAAACCAAAACAGACAGGAGAATTTTGGAAGAAATCTTGAGTTTTCACGTTTTCTTGGAACGTGTATGCTCTGTTGACATTCAACTGTCCAATCAGCCAAAGCAGAACAGATTGTGACACTCGTTCCCCGGTAAAAACACCGAACCGAGACAGCACAGCTCCAAAACACATCAGCGACAACAAGGCAAATACGTACGAAGCTCAACTTACGAGACAACATTGTTCAACACAAGTTGGTTGAAGGATGGCAATGGCACAGTCAGGTGTACGATCTGGACATCAAAATCAATGAAACCGCGCGTGGAACTTTTGCTGAGTTCGGCTTGTTGGGGCAACTCAGAATCTGCCTGAATTCAGGGTAATTTTGTGCTCCCTGTCACAGGAACAACGTTTGACGAGGGCTTTAAGTTTTCTCGTCCGGTGAGAATGGGAAGAGCAGGGGAACGCTTTTCATCCTGTTACCAGAAATTTGTCTACAGATTTTTGGTCTGTATGAAAGATTCCCCACAACAGTCTGTTTTGGAAGTGACAGATTTTCCTTGATAGTATTCATGAGGGAAAGGCGAGAATATCTGATGGGTCCTGCTCACAACGGAGTTCTGTCCCCTGGACCCCGAGAGATGAATGTTGAATTCATTATGCCCATGGGGAATTGTTGTCTCAACACCAGTCAATGCCACGAATCGAACGGATATCGACACAAAGCTTGTGGCATACAGCGGCAGAAACACACATGCAGTTCGAGAAAGAAGAGAAGTTTCACGTTCAGAAGCCGACACCGTCAAACGAAGTTGGCGCTTCCGCAATCACCCAAGTCCTTTTTGCGCACTCTTCAACAAAGCTCACCTGAGCTTGGGGGAGGGGAATTTTTTGCACCAATTAAAATTGCACAATTTCTTTCGATGGTCCTTTTTGGCGACTAAGTTCTGAACTTGGGGACAAGGTTCCTCAGACACGGAGCACGGCGCTGGAGAAGCGAGAACAGCTACACAGGAAACTTGCGTCGATTGGCACTTTGGGCACCTTATGCGCGCGTCAAGGAGTTGGAAGGAGAATGAGCTCCTCAACAGAGTCATCCAGAAGCACTTCACCAACACGTCGACACGTCCGGGGAGATTCATTGCATAAACACGCAGTGTGAGTTCCAAAAGCGGAGAAACGTGGGTCAATCTGCTCTGCTGCATTTTGCACATTGCCTTTCAAACAATTCTGGAGCAAAAATGCATGGAAACAGATTACATTTATTTGTCTGGACTGAATTTTGATTGGGTTGGACAGACAGAGTGGTTGGACAAGAAGATATTCTTTGACCGAAAACTGTGGAAACAATTCAATTTTTATCGCAGGAAGATTCAATTTCGAACGACACGAGGGAAACGGATCCATTTTTTCCCGCTGCGAGCCGCAAGAAGGAAACGTTGTACAATATACATCCAGACAAAACGACACGGTGTGGATGCCAAAAAACCTTTGTGGTTGTCACGAGCGAGTGAAGAAACAGTCAGCCTGCAACATCACTCGAGCGAAAATTGGCGATCAGCACCAGTTGTCGGCAGCGACATCCTTGGTTGAGAACTTCCTGAGTCATCTCGCCCTTACGTATCTATTCCAATCTCTCACAGTTTCCCGCACCAATGAAACGAGGACCGCTGGAAGAGTCTCCTCAAAGTGCCTCGTGAATCAAGCAATTCGAGCTGTAATTTGCCATTCATGGAGCACGTCAGTGCAATGAAATTACTGCAAGAGTGGCGTAATTGGAGCCTCAGATTCAGGACTCATTTGCACTCACCTGCAGCGGCGAGGCACAACGCATAAGATTACATTGAAAGGTCAAGTGACCAATTTCTTCGGAAAAAAATTGAATGGGCTGATTTATCTCCAACTGCGAATCAATGCCTTTCCAGCAAGTGTTGATGATTGAGTTCAGGTTCTGCCGTTTCTTCTGCACAAGACGTGTTGCAGTTGCCTTCAGAGATGACGCGTCCAGATACGAGTGTTCATAATGTCAGGTTGTTGGCTTCAAATTTGACCGACAAAATCCCCACTGCGTGGATAAGTTCGCAGGAATCTGAATCGACTCGTGTTGTTGCACCGCGATGAGTTCGCAGAAAGCCGGACGAAAAGCGCCAGATGCATGAGGACAGAGGCAGGCAGCAGTTGGCACGATAACAAAACAACAGCATTTGGGTCCCTTCTCCTCGGCGCTCGTTTCAACTCCAAAGCAATTGAGAGAGAGAATGACCTGTCCTTCTTGCTTGAGCAGCACGCCTTCCGATTTCCAGGTCGAGGTGGGCAGGAAGAAACCGTTGCAGTCCATGACAACGTCAGAACCTGTACATAACAATTCAACAAATGTCAAAATGCAGATTGGTGATTTGGAACCACGTCAGACAAAGGGAGTTGTCCCACAAAATCACCAAACTGCACATGTGGCTTTCACCAAGGAGCACGTGTCGGCCTTGGTGCAGGAACATGGTCTCCGCTGCATCTGTGAATTCATGGGCTTGGCTTTGTTTCCTGGCATGAGGGGTAAACAATCCGAACAGCACGTTCCGTCTCTCGGATCAGGAACCTCAGTTGCTGACGTCGTGCGCGAATGAGCCGAATTCCTGTGGAGCCAGCACCTGTTCTGACCAGTGATCTACAACCACTCGCCCCTGCTTACAATTGAAGGTCAAAGCACCGTTTAGTTTCCGTTTCAGATGTAGGCCGAGCCAGCCAGATGGTAGGCTTCCAACACTGCATGTTGTCACGGGTTCGGAGAAAGAGGATCGGGAATCTGAATTGAGCCGCAGTGTGACATCTTCGTGCGTGCAGGGTTGAGACCTCGACCGCGTAATGTTCTCCTGTTCCCCTTGTGAGAAATGAGGGGAGCGCGGCGCTGAGGCGCATTGTCACATAGAACATAGACACCCGCCCCTGTCAAACAGAAACTCTGAATCAAATAGATCTACACACAATAAATTCATCTTTCTTCTTGGTTCCCTGCAATTAAGCTGTCGAAGGCTCACGTCGAATGCATCGACACAACTCTTACTCCATCTGTTTGATGGCAGTTTGATGACACTGTGAGAAACAAGAACATTTCCTTCGGTGAGCTCTCCTGACACAACGAAGATTTTTAGTTTGTCATGCGTAGTCGGTGCGAAACCACGTGACAAGTATTCTGTTGGTTACCGAGCAGGCGCATTCAATCCAAAGGGAAACAAATAGTTTGATTCCTGTTCAAGCTTACTTTTTCTGTTTCTGACTTGATCGTCGGCATTTTCAGAGCGTACGACTTTCAATCTTCCACTGACAGACCTGAGTCTGACAAAGACGCGCGGAGACGCAATATCAGATGTCCAGCCTTTGTCCTGCGTAATTGATCGTCGATTCGATTGCGTTGCGCTGGTCCAATGAACACTGGGGGCAGCTTACCCACGAGCGGGCACGTTTGATTCACGTGGCTTGTCTCAGGACTAGCGAGAGCCGATGGGCTGGAACACAGACCCAAGGGCGTTCTTAGGAGCGGCAGGGGTTCTGCGATTGCGCACGAAGGGCCAACGTTACTTCTGTGAAGCTTATCTTGGGAATAACATGCAGAGGAGACTGGGGGAATAATAGCATCAAAGTCGTAGCTTCCGAGCACAGAACAAGGACGAAGTTCTGCTTCTCTCTTGAAAAGAATAAAGAACGTGTGGACTCGCAAAAGGCACAGAGACAGGGGCAAGATACAGAATAAAAAACACCTGAACCCACTGCCTTTGCAAATCTCAATCTCAATCTACAAGGAAGATGGAGGAAACAGAGGCGGAGGAAAAGATACTGCGAGACAGACAACAAAGTTTTCACAAGAGTGAAAAAGCAACAGAAGGCAAGTGTTTCTTTCTGCAACTGCCCATGACATTTGCTCCCAAACCGGATGGACGGGCAGTCTCGGAAAACCAGAGGATCATGACGAGTGGGTTGATCTGTGACCTCAACGCCCGTCTGAACCTTGAAGAACATGCTTTGAATCTGAAAGAAATTTAGAGTTGAGATCAAATACACCAAGGCTGCATGGAGTTGACGACAATCTCACCTATTTTTCCTTTTCCAAGATCGAGAAAACTCACGGACCGAAATGCTACAAACTGACTATTTTGATCAGTGCTGGTTTGGCCTAAGCTGAAACGATGAACACTGAATTTTGGCTTGGACTCAGTGCACGAGTACGAGGGCTGTCCACGAATTCTCCGCTGCGCCACAACGTCAAGACTGTTGGCAAGATGTAGATCTGCAGCAGTAAATTCGTGGACAGCCCTCGTACTTCCAACCTCAGTTCATAGATATGAATAACAGTTGCAATCTACGAGAAAGCCGTCATCTCGATATTTTAACTGACTCAGAACATCACGACTGACACTGCCCAAGAATGTGTGTGTGTGTGTGTGTGTGTGTTTGTGTGTGTGTGTTTGTGTGTGTGTGTGTGTGTGTGATCTTGTCACACGGCTCAATTTTGCAATTTTGTGGGCTTCTTGTGCAGTGACTGGCTGCAGATAGATGGTTTGAAAAGCGTGGCGGGTGAAAACTGGGGTTTGCACCGAGAAGAAAACAAACTCTGCACAGAAAGTTGAAGCCACAAACGGCTGAATGACCAGAGGTGTTTTTGCATCCAAGACCGAAAGCTCATTTGTTCTCTCTCATTTGAAGATCTTCTCATTGTTTACAGGATGTCTGACACCAGAACAAAGATATCATTAACCAGAGTGGATTTCACCTTGACTGTCATCTCTTGGTAATTGGGTCTTCAAAGCTAACAGGTGTTTCTCGGCTCAGGTGAGGTGTCTCTGTGTGTGGTTGGACTTCTCTGTAAAGGCGTCGAAGGAGAGAGAGGCTCGGCAGTGCAGACGTCGAGCCGTGGACAATGACGTGTTTGTGCAAAGCACGGACAATATCTTTTTTCCGTCCATCTCTGGCGCAGAGGTCGTAGGATGAACAAAAATGAACGAACACCAAATGGCCACGGTGCTTGCACACGGAGGAAGCAAAAAAGTGACATGCATGGGTACTCGAGGGCGCTTTTGCTAAAACTGCCTCCGGAGGTCTTTGTGGGGAAATTCGCATGTCCTTGAATACAAACTTTGTCTGCTTCAGATTTGACAAAGAGCCAATTCAGTCTTCACTGAAAAAGTTCTGTTCTTGGTAACGAAGGTAATTCTGTTCAGTGTTTCTGCACGGATACTTGTGTGGTGTTGCTTCAGGTGCAAGGACATCACGCTGACTCGCTTTGTTCCGACAGGGAGTCAGAGACGCACGCGATGTTCGAGGCGCGACAAATTTGAGCGAAGTCCCGGGAACTTTCGTTGCTTGCGAATTCAGCTTCAGAGACCAGGATTATTCGTATTTCGTATCAAAATGCATTTACTATCCCCGTTAGCCTTGTTGTTCTCACATCGACTTTTGGCTGACGAACAGGAGGTGTGGGCACTGCATGTGTTCTTGATTGAGCCACGGAAAACGAGGGCTGCATCCCGCTTCCTGTTGTCCCTTTGCTGGGGAGGTGGGACGTTGTTGACGTGTTTTGTTGTTCTGGATCGATGACTCAAATGCGCCAGTCACACACTGAAGAAAATCGAAAGGTGTTGGTTTTATCATCATCTTTTTCTGCAAGTGTTTGTTTCTGTGAGGTACCCAGCAATTCTCTCCACTGGTGATGCACGCTTTACATGATTCCGTGATGAGCCAGGATGACTTGCCATTTCTCCAAACAAACATGAATGTCCAAAGTGGATTCCTGACACTGTTGTTCACACACTTAAAATACCGCTCACTTGTTTGAATCATTTTTGATGAATCTTCTCTCCAAATTTCGGTCCTCCGAACTCGAGGCAGTTTATCGATTCTTCCTGACGGAAACCTAGAGTTCCCAGAAATCAAGCAAAAGTTCTGGTGCAGCCGAGTGCAATCGTTAGCGCATTGTTCAGAAGAGGAATCAGTTGTTTCACAGTGTCGTGTCAAAACGCCTTTGGGTTCCCCAGGTGAGATGAGGAATACGTGGTGCCTCCCGTGGCCTCACAAAGGGAATCACTTTTACGCCCGCATGAGTCTCGTCCGCTTGCGGCCCTGGTGCTCAACTAAATTAGGCTGAAAGGTAGGCGCAGAGAGTGAGGAAACACTTGCAGGGGGACGACCCTGGAGGGAGCGGGCCTCTACTGCAGGCACAGTGTCCATCATGTTTCGGTCAGAATTGAATTGATTCGTCGCAAGATGCTACGATTGGGGAGGATCGGGGTATTTGACATACACTGGGGCGTTGGTTCCACTGTGCACACGTTTTGATTTGGAGGGTACATTGCACTTAGGATCCGCTCCTCGAATGGCAGGTTTCAGGTTACGCAAAGAACCTCCTGACGTCTATTGTCCCGTATCGTTTGTCCCTAAGTTTCCCAGCGTGTATAATTTCTGGCGCTATCTTTGGGAGCTAGCCTGTGGAAGCAAGGATATTTGGCCCCTGGGACCACGCAACTTGATTAGTGTAGCGTTTCGTGGTGTTTGGGTGATGATGACAATGGACAGGCAAAACAACTTGGCACTGTTACGCAGCGCCCACACAGGTTCCGTCGTGCCAAGCTTGCTCCGTCAGATGTTCCATTGTGTCCATTCACACCAGTTTTGTCACACAGGGTGAAAAATTGTTTTCTAAATGAAGAAAGCTGCAGAGTAAACCTTCAAAGAAAACCATTTTCTTTTTTAGTGAAGTTCAGTTCCTGGGAACACTTTCGCCAGGGCGCAAAATTCACAGAAAAGCATTGAGGGGACACTGAGGGAATGCCACAGAAGCACTGAAGAAACAGTTTGATCCAGTGTGCAAAGCGTTCCATGACAGAACATTTTGACAGAACCCAGGTGACTGAAACTGTCAAACAACCTCTCAGGTGCCGATGTTGCGTGATGGAGGGACACAAGGACGGAAACTGTGGACACGGGGAAGTGTCCAGATCAGGAACAAAAGCCGAGATGCTCCCAAACGTGTCCTGCTGTTCAGTTGCAGCAAGTGCTGATCAAGCCCGACTGGCAAACGCAGGGCCCCTTTGCTGGAAACACAGGGTCCCATTGCAGCCTGTGTGTTGCCACATTGAGCCGCCGAAAGACTATGAAAGGACCATGCGTTTAGATTTTCAGTAATTTGTCTTTGCTATTGTCTGCAACGGACTTGGAACTTCAGTAAGTAGAAGTGCCTGGCCCCGATCTACAGGAGGAGATGCACACACACGCGATGCACTTGCTCGCTCTCAAGATGTGCGATTCTTGGCATGTCCCACGGAAACACCGGATGTCACGCAGAACTGCTTCGAGTTGCAAACACCTGTGTGTGCAAGAAAAACCGCACAGGTGCTTTGGGTATTTTTGTGCCTTTGTGCCTCAAGGATTGTTTATTGCTTCTGAAAATTGCGACGAGAGACACAAAAACTTCAAGAAAACAGCTTTTCACAGCATCACATTCTCAAACAAAAATATACTTTTGAGAAATGCACTTCTTAATGAATGCTTTCAAGAGCAGGAACGAGCGAAACAGCATGTGGAATGTGGAACAGAATTTGCCTGAAACAAGAACGAAGGCTACTGAAGTTTCCCGTGTCATACGCAAATAACCGATTCGCAATCCATCCACAAGAGGATGTGGGAACAAGAGTCCTGCACACTATCAAACTTGATTTGGAAATGATATTGGGGGGGTGCAAGGTTCACATATCTAATCAAGAAAAAAAGTTGTTCACTATCCCTGTTGATGGGACGACTTTTCGAATATGGATCTCAAACAGAAGTGAAATTTTGTCCGCAAAATTGCTGTCTACATTTGGACTTGGTTTTCATCTGATCAAAGTCAAGTTCAATGGAGAGCTGGGAATACCAAATGATTGACACGAGGTTGCAGGAAACTTGATGACAATAAAGATTCGCTCAACACCCTTGAATCTGTCGCGACAGGGCGAATGATAATCATTACAAAGGAGAAAGACTCATACACGTTTCGGAGGCACACAGCCTCGAGTGACAAAAGCGGCACAGGTCGAACATCAGCATTCGTTTCGATATCGACGGCAGAACAAGATTACTACACCCCCAAACATGTATGATTTTTTTTGCAACGCCTGTTCTGTAGACGCATATACCCAAGCCCGTGACATTTCAGTGACAAAAGATCCTTCACCAGTCGACCTTTGACGAGACAGCTTACTCTTGCATGTGTGTGTGGGAGTACCAACCGACAAACGAAAGCTGGCCGTTTGGACAGACTGAACATTTTCCTTGGCAGAGTTGGTACCTGACCTTCAAAACAGTTGAAAAAGTGCACAAAGATCAGGTGGGTGTCGTGTGTGTATCACGAATGCTGTTATCTTGTCTCTTGATGAAACCTGAACACAGCCTCTGTCTGCAGAATCTGCAGCTGTTTCCCCCGAGAAGAGTTTTAATTATTTGTGTGCTTTTCACAAACTTGTTGTTTTGTGAAGACAAAGACAAAGGCAAATCGCTGTGCATGGGACCGTTCTGCTCGAAGTTGGTGGGCTCAATTTGCTCTTTGTTTCTCCAATCAGCCAATTTGTGTTGCATCAAAATGGATCAGCCAAGCAGTGTGTCCAATGGGGAAAAAGTGGAAAAAGTCTGAGCACGAACAACATTGCTTTCACACAATGAGACAGACCTTGTGATCACCGAAGCACTCGAACTTTCTTGCAGTCACCTCAAGGAGACTATGGTTGTGACGACGACGTGAGTAGCCGCTGTGAATTCACGCACCAAACCCATGTTCAGAGCGAAGCACTCCTCGGAGACTCATTTCAAGACTTGTGGACCCAAACCCTAGTGCAGCAATTTTGTTTCACGTTGGCACTTGGCAAAGCGTGACACTGGACTACTCTCGAAGAAATCCAGAATCATGGACACAATGGGTGAGGGAGGCCCTTGTAGATGAGAAAGTCCACTTCGGGTCTCAACTGGTTGAATCTCCACGCAAACTTTGAAAACATGCCGAGAGCTCTACGTTGTGCCTGAAAGCACCTATTTCCTTGTGGGTGGGGCTGGGGAAGGGTCTCTGGTCTCTGTATCCACAGGAGCTGGTTGGTATCTTCACCTTTCAACGCACCGGCTAAAATTGCTAAAATAATGGACTGAAGACCACATCATCCACGCCTTCCAACTTTCAATCGGTTTTGGGATCTCAAAAGGTTTGGCTATTGGTTCACCAGAAAAACAGTCCCTGGTCTCAAAGATGATGACTGGCCACACATGAGATTTTTTTTCGCTTTCAAGCCAGAGATCTATTTGATGACAATGAAATCGAACAAACCAAATGCACTTTTAATAAATTGCCTGTTTTTCGATTGTCCGTTATTTCCCTCCAACGAAAATCGAAAACAAACTGAGCCTGGCCAGTTCTGTAGAAATGAGTATTTTCCGCTTGATTGGGTATCACATTTGTCTGCATGTTGCTTGTTGCTGCGAGGAAAATAGAACTACGCTCTGCAAAATTTTGACTCTGTTGAGAAAACTGCAGCTTTGTGGAAATTTAGCTTTTTGAGGATCTGGCCCTCAACGTGCGACATTCTATGTCTGATTTGGTGAATGTAAGCAGCTGCCGCTTGAATTCACCGGAAACCGTCGCTCTACTCTTTTCTCTGTGTGACCTGGATGTTGTTGGGTTTCAGGTGCCCAACTGGGGAAAACATTTTTGTTCTGCTTTCTGAAGTTCGCGCATCACTGAACAAGAAAAGGATTTGTCTTCAGTGCACGGTCGTAAAGGACAGCAAAAGCCGTGCATCGAAGTTCTGATTGAACACATTTTTGAGTGACAGACGCTATTGATTATCCATCAGAAACAATAAATGTTGTTTTGGGGTGGTGTGATGTTCTTTCGACTTGCAATGATGAGAGAATAGTCCACTGCTTCTGTCTGTGGAGACGCGGGTTTGGTCTGTGTCACCGGACTTCAGAAATCCCTGGGATGTTGAGACAAGTACCTGGTTTGCGATAAGTGGAAGGAAAAAAAGTCCCATGGTGGTTCCGAGTGTTGAAACGCGCTGCGTGGCTCTGTTTCCTCTGTTTCCCGCTGTGTGGATGGAAACGGCGATGAGAGTGGGCGAACCCCCATGTGATCCCTGTGTTGCTGGGTTTGGATAACTCATATTGACTCAGGTCGAGTGAGAATGTGAATGGTTTGCCATCCGGTTCGGCCAGAAAAACTTGCGCTGATTGTTCCAACCAAAGAGCGTTTCACAACTGCACGGCTTGCTCTGTCTAGACAACAGGAAGGAAACGAAATTGACAGCATTGTGATTTGTCAAGAGCTGATTACGAAGCTCCCCGAGATTTGAATATGGCTTCCCACGACAACCTCACTCTCCGACAGAATTGCAAAATGTAAGCACAAAATTGTGTGCTTCGTTCTGATAAAGATACAGAAAACCTGTGCACATAAGTATACGCACTGCATGACACGCAAAACCATTTATCTAGGTACTTTTCGCATCAAGAAATTCTCAGGAAGTCGGCGGCTTATCCGCACTTGTAATGCAGGAAACGGTTCTCCAGAGTTCCAAAAACCTGAATAGCGTTGGGTGATGGACTGGTCTTGTTTCATTCATTTTTCCAATTGTGTTTCCTGAGCTGCACTGGGAACCTATAAAGTAATTCTGTTGAAGTGATTAACATCACTGCGCTGACAGCTGTGTGTACCTGACCAATTAGAGGACGTGGCCCGTGGGGAGGGAAAGCGTTTGTGTGAACGACCAAATCGTTTTGTCAATCACAAGGTGTCAGATTTGTACACGTGGACTGCAGTCCTGTGGAACCCTGAAACCAACACAATCATCGCTGGTCAGAATGTTGAGAGGCAGACAAAGTGTCTTTGACCCGGACCCTGGACAGACACGCAACCGGAACACGACTGAAAAGCAACACCCAGCTCTTGGCATCATCGCAAGCAGACGTCTTCAAGTGCGAAGGAAAGTCGCAGAGTAGATTTACCAAAAATGTCACCGCCGCTTCTTCGCGTCTTGTTGAATGCGCATCAATGATTTGCTTGTTCTTGGGTCAAGTTTATTCAAGACATCATGCGTCTTTTGTTGTTTTCTTCACAAACCTGTTGTTTCTTGTCTTTGGTTGTGTTTGGACGTTCATTCTTCAAACTGTTGCAAAGGACAGGTAACAAGCCAAAAGTGCGTGAGTTTAACTCGCAGGATGATATTTTTTCTGAGCAAAACGTCAAGACATGGCTCAAATTGTCAAAGAAAAGAGTTCATGTTTTCACAAGGACCAAGTTGCAAATTGAATGCAAGTGTGTGCTCTGTGGTGTTTTGGGTCTGATCACTTTGGGACGCACCATCTATGGCCTGCAGCTGCAACTGTCTGTTCTTTCTGCTTGTGACCAAGCTGCCGATAACAGCGGCGGTCTCACTGTTCTGACTCACACTTGATACACGTCGAATGACGCGACTACAGTTGAGACAAGTGGACGAAGAACAATACCGCAGGTGTCTGAGAAAGACGACAAAGAGATCGAAACAACTGAGAGAAAACCAAGCCACACACGCACGAACACACACACACACACACACACACACACACACACACACACGCGCGCGCGCAGGAAAATGGGCAACAAACGCGAACGCTGCAAAAGGTTTCTTTTCTGCAAAATGAGACTGACAAGAAGCATTGTTCCTGTCAAAGAACAGTAACGACCAGTCTGTCGTTGCCAGGTCTGTGGTTTGATGAAGTTGCCTGACATGCAATTACTGCTGGGCCTCAATCACAGTCGACAAGGGATTCCGGTCTGTAAAGCAAGACTGTCACTTCTTCCCGCTCATCAGCGCTCAGCCAATTGGCTCTTGTGAACCCACCAAGATCGAAAAAATGACACTTACCAGACAGAAACGTGAGATCAAACCAGAGCGATCTACCTTGCAGACAACTTTTCACGCAAAATGTTTCTTGGCGGTCCATAGAATATTGCATGATCCCTTGGTCTCGTGTAGCAAGGGGGTCAAACGTCGACAACGGCGGACGCAGTGACCTTCGCTCGGCTATTACGACGAGTGTGCTGCGAATTTTCAGTCGCAACACGGTCGTCAAAAATGACCAGAACTTCATGACTACTTTGCCAACTGTATTGAACTCATCAGAAAACATGTCAACTCATGTGAACAAACATGCCAACACAACACAACTTGTCAAACACTCAATTGTCATCTTTCTTGTCATGGTACTGAACCTCAAACCTGATGCTTTTCACCATTTTGCCCTCGACAGAATTCAACATATTGTACAGGGAACTCCCAGACATGGTGTCGACACCAAACTAGTTATCGATCTTGGCAACCTTCATGCGCGTTTTGTCTCTGATCACAGCTTTTTCAGCATCGTGCAACACACTTTTGTGGCCAGTCTTTTCCTTGACCACTTTCTCCTCAACCCCTGCGTTAAACATGCGCGTTGCGGCCATCACTTGAAGGCTATGATTTGTGTACTGACCCTTGAACCCGGCTCTCGACATGAGTGTGCTGACTACTTTGGCAACAGCATTGACGCCCAATGGTCGATCTTGGTACCATATGTGCGCCATCAATTTGGAAGTAGGAAGTTCATACTTGTACAATGCATTGCATTTCGGGTCTGGGGGTAGAAGAGATATGTACTTTGCATACAGGGTCACGACACTGCAGGTGTCATCACTGTTGCCAAGAGCCTTGACAATTTTGGGCTGCTACTTGCGCATCGACAAGCCTCCCTGGTTTGACTTTGTCTGCTGGTCTTCCTTGTATTCTAGATACTTCACGCCATCAGAGTGTGTTCTGACCATTATCTGAGGGTTGTATGGAGGGCACCGCAATGCCCTTTGCTCTTTGCCACCCCTCAATGCAAAAGAGAGTCCGACCAAGTACATCACCATTTCTCGCAGTTGTTTTGGTGTGTCGCCCCCCAACAGACCTTGTTCCCAAAGTTCTTCTTCATTTTCCACAGTGATTGGGTCAAATTTCCTTTCCACCCCTACATGCGTATGGGCTCATTCTTTCATAAGATTGTCCAATGTGTTTCGGACACACAAGAACTCTTTGTCATCAAGCAACTTCCAACTCAACCCAGTTTTGTCGAGGTGCAACTGAATCATGATCAGCAGTGAGTACAATGTCTTTCCTGGATACTCTCCCCCATCAGCGTGTTTGACATCGCTCAGAAATGCACGCAAAGCAGTGCGAAGATTAACCTTGTCGAGCCCGGGTTCTTCAATGTCAGAATTGATGATTTGGAAAATATCACTCAGTTCGCCAGACTCAATTCTCAAATGCCTCCAATCGCGATACAGACTCACAGCCCATGTAATTTTCTGATCAGTAGAATCAGCAAAAGTCTTGCCAGTCAGTTTCTTCTGGTCTGCAGGCGCCAGCGGAGCTTTGAACCTCTCATTTGGAACAGTCTTACTTGATTTGTCAGGCTCTTGGATGAAGATGTCTTGAGAGTCTTTGTACAGCACCAGTGATGGTGTAGATCTAGTCGAGGTGGATGAACCTCTGTCACACTCAGGAGTTGCCCGGGCTTCGTTCTGTATGCCTTCTCCCTCAGAAACTTCAGACTCGCTCAAAATTTCCATGCCCAACTCAAACTGCACCCCAGAATGTTGTGTCGATGAAATCGCACCACTGCAACCAACATGTCGACCATGTATAGGGAATTCCCAACATCCAGCATGTTTGTTTTTGTCAAGCACCACTAACAGTCAAACCCCACTTTTACACTGAAATTCCACTCAAAAACCACATACACACATACCTGACACTTTCAGTGTCTTGCACAAGAATTTTGAAGCTTCGCAACACACTTTTAACATGGAAAAAAGGATAATGTGAGCCCGGAAAAAAACCAGAACGAGGCTTCAAATAAACAAAATTGAGATCTGTGACATCATCACTACTTCCTGGTATTCCCCGCGATTCAGAAATCTCGATTTTGCAAACCGAAAAAGTGAATTTTCCAGAAAAAACCCAACTCAAAAACAAATACTTACTCTGATTCAGGGTTGAAGTCAATTCTTGTCAAGGTTCTGTCCATTTGCGAACAGCTGAAATCAGTGTCCTCTTCAAAAAGACATTCGTCCGATGAATCGTCCGACATGACAACAGAAATGTTAGCAAAGAACTCAAATCATGACACCAGACACGGCTTCAACGAAAGGCAAACTGGTTATGCCTGAAATGAGGTCAGCACGCTCTTTTTGTATCGCACCGGAAATGGGTCACTGAGTAACAACACGCATTCAGACAGTCGAGCACTCAGGTCACTGCGTCCGCCGTTCGTCGATGTGACTTCACTCATGAGTAGCATGGTGCGATGCTCGTCGCATGCCTGTCGCACCCGTGGGCACATAGGTCATCCACTCGTTCGCTATCACTCACTCAATGATGACCTCCATGACCTCGGAACGCGACAACATGGTGCGAACTCGCGGTCGCAACACGCTACAGATGGATGAACCCTGACGTCACCCACAAAAATGGCGGTTGTGAAGCAAAACAGGAAGGTGATGTTTTTGTTTTGTTTTGGCGGGTTGGGGTGTGAGCAGAAGTCCTTGCTCACCCTTGTGAATTGCCAATATTGCAACACAGCTTCACCTTTGAAGATTGCCAGCTCATGGCTCACAAAAAAAAATCACACTCACCGCAGCTTCAGGCCAGCTGCTGAGTCATTGGAGGACGTGAGGCCCAAAGTTCTTCAACTTGAAAAAAGTTTGCCCCACGCAGTGAACAACAGGTAAAAACTCGCACGTTTCTTGTGTTGTGCACACAGCGCGCCTTCCATCATTGCCCAGACACAACACAAAGACTCGCTGTAATTGGAATCAAGCGTCATGACAGGCTCTGTGTTTTGCTGATCTCATGAACACTCTCAAAAATGATTTTAGCATGCTCGCTTGTTGGTGAATCCCTTGCACGTGCACTCCAAATTCCGTCAAGCCAGCTCTTGTTTGCGGAAGCAGTGTACAACAACATCCACCTTGATATCTGAAGCCTGCGAAGAGCCCGAACAGCGATGCATCCAGTCCAACCGTTCTGTCCAATTGTGGAATCACGAGAAGATGCATCTTCAGGACAAAACTCTGGACAATTGTGCTCCATCACAACCAACCATCTTGTTTGTTTACTCCAGGGCCTGAGACACCCTTGTTCTTTGGATGCGTGGAACTTCTGGCTGTCTCACAAGCTCGAGAGGGGGTCTCCAATGCGCAATCACCATGCAGATTCATTTGGTGCTGTCCGGTGCAACTATTTTTGTGCAGTGGTTTGGTTCCACAGATGTGTGAGAGTGAAGTCATTTGTGGGTCCCTGGTAGTGCTGTCCCTCGGAGGAGATTCGCCAGATTTTTGATGGTCGCGCGTAGCCGGCCATCTAGGTCCCGCTGTTGGCTTAAAAACCCTTAGCATTCATGTGTGCGTCGGTCCACACTTTGGTATGTAACCTCCCACCCTACCCGACCCCCCCCCCACCCTACCAGACCCCCCCCACCCACCCTACCAGACCCCCCCCCCACCCACCCTACCAGCCCCCC
>JAAUXT010135927.1_pt1 | contig 17040 bp, 18 predicted proteins | sample 7278171 | NCBI WGS metagenome assembly JAAUXT01 (sample SAMN14350112, study PRJNA611818) | marine sediment metagenome | isolation source: surface marine sediment (1.8m) | place: French Polynesia: Moorea | collected 2018-08
ACTCTATAAATCATTGGTAAAAGCGCACTCGCACAATCTGATCCGAATTTCTGACAAAAAATGAAAAAGAAACGCCAAGTGTGCACCAAGTAACGGGCCCTAATACTACTAGTAGACTCCACGACGGAACACTGGTCTGTGGGCAGGATGCAAAAAAACGAACGTTGGCCTTTCCCTGTTCTGCCTCAGTGCGTGCACTCCGCTGAAATTCTATTCCCGTAACAATAGAGGCTGAGACAAAGCTCAGACAAACGCAGCTTCCGCAGATCTGATTTGTTTTGAAGAACGAACAAGTTGCTCCAAAACAAGAAACCTTATGAATGTGGTTTCCCTGGTTCACGCAAAACACGCGAGAAAACAATAATATCCTGTGTACGCCAAAAACACACCAGGGTTTCCAGCATGGTCTTTTTTCTCGCCACAGTAGTTCTTTCACAGAGAAAAAGGGGGCTCACCACCAAAGTTAAATTATGCAAGTGACTTGGCACAGAAAGCAAGCTCCATTTGCTGGGATTGATTTCGACAAAGTCAATTCCTTGGTCGCTTTCTTTCTGAAGAACACACAAACAAAATGGTTGTGGTGGTGAAACTTGTGATCCAAAATATTTATGAACATTCATTTCTAATTGATGCCTTTGCCTCACCGCACTTTACGGGCCTTTCATCTGTTGTGTCCGATGTCCGTCTGTTTCAAAACAATGAGTGCTGAAAGTTGAGGTGTGTCGTGTTTTGGAGTCATGGGAAACTTGAAGATGCCGCCACGGCTGAACAACAATAGATGTGACACGCAACCAGAAGCTCCTGTTTTCTTTTTATCCACCAGAGATGCGTTGTTCACTTGCTGTCGTGTGTTCGAAGCGAGTTCTTTTCCCGCTGTCTCTATGATGGATGTGACATTTCATAGTTCCCGTTGCCACCAAACCAAAGCATTTTGGGATATTGATATGTTGTGTGTTTTAGTCGTGCCAAGTGATCAGAATAGAACTAATTCTCACGCGAAAATATCATCATCACTTGACACTCTTTGTGTTGATGTTCGCAACTGCGTAAACGACTCGACAAACAGTGTTGTTCGAAGAAACACTTCAACTGCCGGACATTGCAGTTCTCGCACATCCGATAGTCGTTTCTTGTCAAGGCTCACAGAACAGAAATGAAAGGGAAGTCTCAGTGTCTGTGTCGTCTTCAACCCATGTCAGGTTCATTTCTTGTTGCACCATAAATTTGGAAGGGAAACTTGCGCTGCACGCAAGCGTGGTCTGACTCGCCCTGTGGGGTTGACATCGGCCTCGTGGTCCGGCGGTCACAAGTGCTGATCATCGGGAGTGGCGTGTGCAGGCGCCAGGCTCCCCAACCTGCTGTGAAGTCTTTGCCTGCTTCACTTCAAGCGATGACAGACGACAAACTCGCAACCGAAATTTCGACTCACCAACACCTGTTTGATCGACCGTTGAAGTTTTGAAAGTGAAAGAAGAAAACGGAAGTGAGAATCGTTTGATGCCCGAGGGGAGCCGACGCTAAATGGGAGAAAATCATTTCCACCTCGGGGACACGAAATTTAATTGACCAAAATGGAATTTGGATTTTGCGAAATGGTCACAATTCTGGCGATTGGCATTGATTTTAACGCAGTGGTGACAAAGCCGCCCTCGGAACGGTGTCAACCGCCGGAAATTGCGATTTCGCTACATCTTTTGGACCTTTTGTGTCGCCAAGGACGTTTGCTGCACGCACGTCATGGTGCAATGCAGTTTGTCACCGAACTGAATGTTGCTGGTGGCAGAAAAAAGTCCGTGCAAAATTTTCACTGGGGTTGTTTATTTTCTTTCAAGCCTTTGACACTGCACGAATTACAGGAAATTCTGCCAAGGAAAAATGCACCGTGGGGCTTGGACTGCGGGTGGGGGAGGCAACAAAGGACGATGTTGCGTACCCCCCCCCTCCCATCGTATCTCCAGCTTACGTTTGAATCAGGTGATCCTGCTGTGATTTCCCTCGGGAATGCGTGAGGCTGGTGAACGAGACAAAAGGCTTCTGTTCCACCTGCAGTTGAGGCTCCGTGACGCACAGCAGTCTCTGTGTATGGTGTGTACGATTGATATATCGACTCAATTGCGCCACGACCAATTTAGCTAAATATTTGCAAAATAAAACAAGTTGCCAGGCAACTTTTTGGAATGGCTTTGAGTGGGATTGGTTCGTGTCAATGTTACAAGGCTCCTAAACGTGTTAATATTGATCCTATGTGAGATGAAATATAGATTCTTGTCGTAAAGGAGCATTAGGGCAAAAACACCATTGCCGACAGTGTTTTGGCTGCATATTTTTCTGTTGCTATGGTGATCCTGATGCGTATATCTCGCAGCTGCAAGCAAACTTTCCTTGTATCGTGCATTTCTCCATTGCAGTGGAAAAGTTCTGGATTTGCATCTATTTATATGTGATTGATGATGTGCGCGGCTCGCAACGAGACCTTTTGAATCAATTGAAATGTGCACGCCTATAAACCAGGTACTGGTGTCTCCGGACCGGAGAGTGGTTACGCCAGGATTGGGGTTGCAACAATGACGTAATTGATATTCACTTGCGCAATAATGTATTGCGTGTCATGCAGGACACGCATCGTGAGCACAGCGCTCGGCGACCTGAACGACTCGACTTCTGTTTGTTTGTTGCCCGAATAACTAGCAACAGTCGTTCACCCAAAATGCTTCTCTGATCCTGCTGGAAACATTGATTGATTCCTGGTCCCCGATGACACCCGGTGTGTGGTTAATCACCTGAAAATGGTGTGAGGTGTGAGAGCCATCATAATTCAGTGGCACAAAGTCGAAACTTTTCGTCCACAATTCAGGACACCATTGCGCATGGGACGGAATGAGTTTGACTCGGAACAAACTTGCGCGTCAGGTGTGAGTCTGTTATGTCTTGTAATCAAGACGTGAATCTGTCTGCGTATGGAAGCTGTACAAACGCAGATAACGAGCCCAGAAATAGCCTGGCTCAGACGGCACGTCGTCTGCACCTGGGCGGCTGATTGGCTTGATTGGCAGCTCGGTATGGGTCTCAGACATGAAAGGTTTCGGGTTCATTGACCAAGAGAGCAACTGCTCGACTTCTTTGAAATGCATGTGTCTTTTCGTTGGTGGGCACCTTCAAGGAACATTGCAATTCTTGTGTCCTGATGATGCGGTTGTGTTGTGTGTGTGTGTGTGTGTGTGTGTGTGTGTGTGTGTGTCTGTCTGTCTGTCTATCTGTCTGTCTGTCTGTCTGTCTGTCTGTCTGTCTGTCTCAATATCTGTGCGTGTGTGTGTTTGTTGTGTTGTACTCGTATTCATGTGGGGTCCCACCATTGTTTCACGACATTTCTTTTTCCCCTTGATTCTAAATTCCTGGACAGTGACCTTCCTCATCCCCCGTGGGTGTTGCGAGATCAAGGTCAGAGCACCGGAAGTACTTCTGGGTGGTGGGGACCAGGCGCGAACATCGGAGGTGCCCCCTGGTGACTCAGTCGCTAACCCCTCCAAGACTCTGAAGTGGCTCCCACGCATCAACGCCTTGTCCCGTTCTGTTGCAGGGTTGCTTCATGATGGACCCGTACGAGCGCCTCACGTGTGAGCAGCTCGTCGCGCACCCGTACTTTGACATGTACGACAAGATGCTCGACTCGGGTAAAGACGAGATGAGGCGCGTCCAGAAGCGATCGCACGTCGCGCGCGACAAGAACAACTCCCGGACCACGGTCAGTATCAATGTCACAGGCCGACAGTGCCGCTCTTTGTCACGAGCCTGGTCCCTGTGACGTTCTGTGACGCAGCCCTACCTTGGCGCAGTCCTTCAGGAAGATTGTGATTCTCGTCAGGGGGGTCATCAAAAGTGCGGTTTTGCATCTGATTTGCATTGCATTGAAATTCCAAAAACAATCAAGCCAGACTCTTGAGCAGGGGTTTTCTTACTTTTCACCCCCTCCATGTTTATCTTTGAGCGGACGTTGGTCTTTGTCTTCAATGAGAAACAAATCGTGTTGAAGCTCTTCGAAAGGTCTTCCCGCTCTTTCAAGTGCTTCTGTCGGATGTGGTGAAGGGCTTGCTTTGTTTGACGACCAGTTCACGACATTTCCGGCTCCCCTTTGAATCTTTCTGTGGGTTCAATGAAAATTTGATGAGGTGGGGTGTGGAGGGGGGCACTGAGTCAGGTGGAAAAAGTGCAAACAGCTTGACACTATTTAAACTCTTTCTTGTACTGAATGCGCGAAACGCACCAGAAACGCAACCTTCCGAAATTGACTCGTCGTATTTATTTACCCCGTTGTCATTGACAGCAACGATGTAATGGTTCGCGTTTCTTTCTTTGGGGGAAGAGCAGTTTTAAAACATCGTTATTTTCCATTGATCCTGTCTTGCGCGGTGTAAAAAGCACTAAATCATAGAAAAGGGGAAATCAATGCCCAAAATTGTTATTTTGCGTTTGTGTCTCTGTCTCCCGTCGCAGCACTATCAGTCGCTGCCGCAGCTGACGGGCAACGCGCCGGGACTGTCCACGTCCCCCGTGCCGGGCTACCCCAACTACCCCGCCAAGTCGAAGCAGAAGACGACGCACCTGCCCAACATCTGACTTCAAGGCCAAGGGGTTTATCGTCATGACAACAACTACAACAGCTCGAGCGACCTGCACCACTGACGAGAAAATCCCGGAGGCCATGGAGCACTGTGTGCTGCACCTCGCGTGATGTGATCCTCTCACCAAACCATCCCCGTGATCTCTCAGACAAAAAATAATAAAGAAGGATCAGTTAGTTTTTACGCTGTTTCGAAAGACACGATGCAAAATTTTTTAGCCTGTTTGCTTTCAAGCTTGTTTGGCCATATCTCAGCAGGAAGTGAATTTCAGATCGTTTCAGTCGTATTCAAGGTTTGGTGGGAGGACCACTTGACGCTGTTTCACTTCCCCACGTGACAAACGAGCACGATGATCACTTCACCAAATCCACATGACTGAGCTCTGAGGTCGGTCTGCAGACGGACCTGCTGGGTTCAGTCGACGCGCGAAATCATCACGAGCATCACGTCCCCCTGGTCACTGCGTGTTTCAGATCAAAATTGGTTTGCCTGTGAGGGCAACAACAGTGCCTTTTTTTCTTTGTTTGGAAAGAATCGAGTGAGCATGAAAGAGCACAATGTTTCTGTCCTTCAAGAAACGACAAGCAAAACGTCTCTTGTGTTTGACATCAAAAGAGCAGTGAACAAGTCCAAAACTGCAGTTGACGCGGGGGTGACTGTGATGTTCCCTCCAGCGGATCAAGGCTCAGTGCCGGGCGTCCAACCCGTCCCTGACGGCGATTTGAGTCCAGCACCCTGCCGGGCGTAAAAAGGGTACTGACCGCATTCAAAAAAGTCAGTACAGGACAAAATTTGAGGCGACAAAATTTGCTGGGTCAGGGAGCCCCTGGGATCTTGATCCGCTCGAGGTTCGACGCGCTGTTTTGAATTCGCATTGCACCTGAGGCAGCACGCTTCTCCCCAACAACAACAAACACACCACTCGTTCAATCCAGGGAAGGAAGGACAGTGTAACGAGATCGGGAGCGCTGAACTTGTCTTCAGGAACTTATGATACTCTGTGATGCTGTACATACAGATAGAGGAGAATGGAATAGAGTAGTGCTCTTGAATGTAAAGTGCGTAAACCAGGTTTTGAGTTTCATGCAGAAAGTGAGGTTGGTCCCTTGACAGTTGGAGACATCGAGAACTGGTAGATCTTTTTTGGTTTGCTTCATGTCGAACAGACCACAATTAACGGTGAGTGAGTAGAGTCTAGATCTGGTCAAACCGAAATACAAGGTTCATCACAGTCGATCAGAAAAAGTTCAGTGAGTTTGAAAGTCTTCAGTTTTGGTGAAAACAACAATGCCATCGTCTGAATGCAACGAACGGAAAACGGAATCCACACAGCTATTTATCCCAGATTGGTCACGTTGTTTTGTTGCTTTGAAAAATCTCACTCCACTCACACCGAAGTCTCGTCAACCATTGGCCTCCGTTCATCTACCTCGTTTGTTTTTTCTCCAGAGATTTGCACTCAGTTCCCCCCTGAGCTGTTGCACTGACGTCGTCGTATATACCTTTGTTTTTGTGAATTTCGAGTACTTCTTGGCGTTACGAAAGAAACAGCAGTTGAAGAGTGGCTCTCTCAAGTGTCTTGAAAACGAGCACAGGAATGTGAACGAGACAGTGAAGTAGTTTCAAATATGTATCTGTCTGACGTGAGGAGTGCAGGATTGTCAGTCACTAACTGATTGATAACGAACGCTGGAAAAACAAGCTCGAAACTTTGTGATATGTACAAAACTATAACTGTTGTGAATATCTGACTTGGAGAAAACGCAAAGGATCTTTGCATCAGTTGCGTAACTTGCGAGTCGGCCTGACCCAGAGTGGGCGAAATGGTACATTCCGATGGCAGACTCCACAAGAGGTTTGAGGAGACAAAGTTACCTTCCACTAGTCACGTGCAATACAGCTCCATCCAGTCCCAACAAACGTCTTGTTGGCATACTTCAGCTGGACGAATTAGTTTGTTCAGATTTATCCTTGTAAACATTAGTTTGTTCTTGTGTTTGATAAAGTTCAGCAATTGCATAATCGTGTTGAATTTTTGATTCTGTATGAGAGGAAACATGCAAAACTTTCCACACAAACATTTGAACGCAGCGCAGGTGTGTTTTATCAATGTTCTCAGGATAAAAATACGTTTTTTCGAGGGAATATTTTGCCACTTTTTTTCTTGTAACTTGAATTCTTGAATTGGGCATTGTGAATCTGCAAACAATAATTTGCCACGCGAAAGCGAGATTCTTTCCTCACTCATTTTAGCAGTGGGTAAAAATCCTGTCTCTATGGAATCCAGTGTTTCATGCAGTGCGAAAGTGATGCATGGCCAAGCCAGCATCTACTCGTATCAATGTGTCTTCTCTCGGTGAATGTCGTGGAGTATTTTGCGTTTCTTCTGAAAGGACACAACTGATCGAGGATCGGTTGAAAAAATATTTTGAGTTCTGAACGTTGTTGTGATAAGCGCTTCATCTTTTGTGTTTGTCACTGAGTCAGAAGTCTCCGTCCATGTTGTGGTTGGGTCAACATTAACTTTCAGGATTTTCAGTTTTGAAGCGGACTTAATTTTTGCTTTCAATAACAGATGTAAGTCATTGTGAATGTGTAGATATATCTCTTCAAACTGAGACAGGAAACTGTAGTCTGTTGCCAAAGTACGCGCGAGGACTCAAAACGTTTTGAACAGGCAGGTTTAGCAACCGCGACGCGCAGACGTCAACGTCAAGCTGGAACGTGGCATTTTCCCCCAAAAGAACAGCTTGAACAAGCTGCAAACTTTGCGAAATCTGCCTCCAGTTGTGTTCACCACCAACTCGTGGTGGTGATCTCCACATCATTATTGTTTTTGTGAGCGTCATGCAGGTCGAGGCTTTGATGTCGAGTTTTGCTTCACGTCTGCGCAGCGGGATCAAACCTGCCGAACAACTGTCGACACTTCCTCGCGCTTGATCAAACATTGAAAGTTGTTGAATCCATTAGCAAAATACATTGTACATAAGAACTGGATTGCCTTTTGTTGTCGTGTTAAATATTCAATACAAGCCCAATCTAGCGCCACTCTTCGTTGGAACGGCCACTTTTGTACACGAACCAAAGTTTGGACTCGCCTTTTGCCGTCATCTTATGCATGCGTGCGGTGTTTTTTTTTTTCCCCCGAGAAGCGATTTGGATGGGGAGCGCAATACATGTACACACTCAGATGGACGGACGACGCACATGCAGACAGGTACACACACGCACACTCACACAGACACACACACACACAGACTCACACACACACACACACACACACACACACACACACACACACACACAGACTCACACACACAACGCGGAAGCTTTTCAGTGGGGTGAGGTCTCCACAACAAGAAGCGCAACAGGAAGAGTTGCCAGGTCCTGAAACGCAGCTCGTGCAACAAAAAGTTCGGCGTGAAAAACAATTTGCAAGTTGCGCACAATTTGATTTTGGCGCTTTTTTCACACAAACCATTCGGCACTCTTTTTCAGTTGCCAGAAAACAAGCCACGAGCGACTCGGAGCTCCCAACGAGGGTCATTCTTCTGGAAATCATTGCACGCCACACAAAGGTGCGGTGCAGTTGGAGACTGGTTGATTTGGAAGTGTTTTGACGACAGGAGCCTGTAGCAACCCGACAACAAATTGATCCGACCCAAGGTGCTCGTACAAACAGCGCTTCAGTGCTGCCTTTTTTCGGGCTGATTGGCAAGATGCGCCAGGTCTATTCTCGGCGTCCTGCCTGATCAGTTGAGGGTGGGTGGGGCCGCTGCTGCGATGCATTGGGAATCACGCTCCCTTCGGTTTGCTCTGTGGCCCGCGTTGCCAAGAGATCACGGAAGTTCGATGCGTGGTGGCTTCCTTTTCAAGCCGAGGTGGGCGAGACTTTGTGGAATGAAATATGAGCTTTTTGAGAACTTGTCAATCCCGTGAAAGATAGTGACACGATGTCCATTGATCAATCTCACGAAAATCCCGAGCAGCTGTTTGTCATTTTAATAAATCGTGCAGAGGTTAGGCTAATTCCAGGACAAACTAAACAGCAACGAGTGACAAAACATCATTCGTCAACCTCGCTGCACTTCCGCTGGAAAATTGCGATTCCATGTTTCTGTGAAAAGCAAACGGGTTTGCTTTCAAAAGATGTTCCTTTGGACGATCGGGAAGAATAGGTCGAGGGAAACATGCAACAGTGACTTCGGGCGACATGATCCTGGCGTCTTCCAGGTTGCCCCGCGAAACCATTGACAACAATCAGCGCATGGTGGTCACGCGCCGCGCACGCGCGTCGTTGCGGTGCGCGCGCATCTCTGCGGTGAACCACGCCGCCGCTCAAGTGCGTCGCTTCCGCTGCAGATCAAACAACGCGACATCAATACCCACAATCGGCAAACAACTCGCAATGATATGGATACAGCTCGAGGGTTCTATTGTTGAGTGCACTTTGTTGTGCTTCCATGGAACTCTGTCGCTCTGTACATCCTACAAACCCAGCGGCTGTCATTAGCCTGATAGACAACAAAGACAAACAAAGAAACCGTCGCTTGGTTCTCGTGAAAGTGTATTTTCGTATATATATTTTTACTCGTGGAAATGTCGCGAGTGCGAGTGTAAGCTCGAGTCCAGTGTGAACTGAGAAGAATTGCCCGCTTCGAAGTGCAGTGCTTGGAATGACAACTTGGAACTGTACGAACGAGAAATGGGACAATCAAACTCTGCACTTGATTTGCGCAAAAGGGCCAAAACCAACTTTCGGTCACGACTGAACGGTCCAGAGTTTGACTGCGAGAAACAATGCTCATGTTCCAAACCTCCCAATAAATGCAAAAAAGTGTTCACGACACCAACCTTTACAGAACGTTCTGATCACTGAGTCGGGTTTTTGTGTGCAAACAGAAGGCAAACCAACGCTTTTCACAACGTAAATCTAGACCTATAACAGACTGGTGAAAAAGTTTTTCAAAACTACATTTCCTGTCCTTCAATCACAATTGCGCTTTTCAGCTGCAAACCGCGAGAAACGGAAGCAAAACGATCGCTCCAACATGAGTGGCACTGGAAACTGCACTTCGTACGTAAATGCACTAAAAGTCAAAAGATACGAATATTACAAGTTACAAAACTTGGTTTTGTATAAAAGTAAAAAGGTAAAACAGCAACAACAGGAAAATACGCGAATATGCTTGTAATACTCTGCTTCCTGTAAACCTATACATTCTCTGTTTTCATGCAAAACACACCGAACCGCAGTTAACATCTCGCTCTCCATGAGACACAAAAGTGACAAGGTTTGAGTTTACATCGCCAGGAACACTCTGACCACGCACACGTTGATCAAATTTCATGAAACTTCAACGTGGATTCTAATCGCCCGTGGACGTCATCAGTCACTTCTCTGTGGTGCAACATGACATCGAGCCAAGGAAAGTTGGCGGCGCCAGCAACGCTCACTTATCTTTACCGATATCTTCGCACTGTCCACGTCAACAAAGATGAATGGAATTGGTGCGTTCGTTTTTCTCACCGGGCCAGTCTCGGTGACCCAAGGTACACACATTGACCGTGACAAAGTGAGTATGCCCTTGCCCAGAGGTTCTCGATTGTCCTCAGAAGGCCTCATATCTGCGTTCGTTTTGGACAGACCTCAGCTGAAATGAGTTTCAATTTTTCTGGGCGATGAGAAAATCGAACGCTTCCAATGACAACGATTTCCGGCGCCGCTTAACTTGTCCATGTATCGTTATTTTTGTCGATATTTCTGACGAAATATATATGCCATGAAAAGATCACAATTTCTCTTTCGAAGTCATAACAAAACGTGTTTGTTAAAATGTCAACTGACTCGATCCCTGCCTGGGGGAATTTTCGCACCTTGGAATCAATTTCTTGATCTCAATAGATCGTACGAGTAGCTTTTTGATACTTGTATGTTAATCAGTGAAACCAAACACTCTTCGTGCGTTGACCCCTCCACTTTTTCAACCAAAAGTGAACCGTCCCTGACCTTAACACATTCCACACAGAACGTCACTTCACCAACCACGTAGCTGTTTTCTCCCTGATTCTTTTCGCCCAATGACAGCACTTCTAATTCCAGTTTCTTCAGAGGAAGGAGAAGTGACCGCTGAGTGAAGAACCCTTGTCAACTTTGCGTCGCTGCGGCAGGGTAAACCTGCGGTCAGCTCACCACTCGAGTGAACACAGAAAACTGCTGCACCCGTTGTACTCGCAGAGAATTCAAAACGTCACACAAAAATATTTTGAAAAAGTTTGCAACACATTACAGACTCGTATCAGATCTTTAGTTTTTCACTTCAAAGCACCTTGTTTATCGACCTGTTTTCGTTTGTTTTTCAAGGATACAGAAGCTACACAATGTTTTCGAAATGCGCAATAGAAAAGTCTCTGTACACACACAAAAACGTAAACAAGTACACTTGTCAGTGTGGACACGCGACCTAAGGTTGAGTCCAACCGAGGAATGAAATTTTCATCGGGGAATGGGGATGGATGCCCTGCTGGGTGTTTTCCTTCTTGTGTATGTGTGTATGTGTGTGTGTGTGCATTTTTTGTGGGGAAAGATCACGGAAACATTTGTGCAGGGGATGGGGGGAGGGATTGGGACAACAGACGAGTCCTGGATTAACAGACGAAATTTGCAAAACCATTTTTTTTTTCAATTCCATAGATTTGCGGACGCCAAGTCGTCACCGCAACACACTCGCTGTGGCTTCAACAATCCACGTGTGTTTGAGTAGACCTGCCGGTTTCACTGATATTTCACTGACAATCAGTTCTTGACAAAACGTGAATAAAATACAAAAATGCATGTCAGTCTGGAAGACGATTGCACTGTTAGACCAAGCTAATTGTACACGAGCAAGCACCATAGCCAGCTATGGACTTTGTACAAGAAGTCAAAAAACACGTTTGTGTGAGGAAACTCAACACAGACGGGACTTTCTGTTTCATCAATCACAGTTCACACCTGACAACAATATTTACAGCATTTCTATGGAAACGAACTGAAACGAATTTATTTCTTGCGCCTGCAGCGCCGATCGAAGCGCTGAAAATCACAGGACAAAACCTGCAGGGACACAGGATCGGAACGGAACGGCTGAAAATAACGGGGACGCATTTCATTTTCTGTGCCAAACAGCCCACGCTGCAGGAATTTCGGAATGTGTCGGCTGTCGTCATGGTCAAATTTATCTGCAGCATTCAATTCAGTATTTTCGGGGTTCATTACGATTTTGAGATTGGCATGAGGTCCATCCTGCTGTGCGCAGATCTTACCTCTTTTTTCGCGACCAAGGTACATGTATTTTGAGGCAGGTTTGTCCAGTTGCCCCTGATTCCCTTGCTCAAAATATACATGTCCAACAATTCGCCCCAAAAGTTCAGACACAAAAAGGGGTCAAAGTGTTGCAAAAATTTCAAGTGTCACAGAGAAATTTGGAAGACATTTGGAAGCACCTGATCAGTCTTACATTTGAGAACAGAATTGTCCCGAAGAGTCACTGCAGGATCTAACGAGTCATTTTGAACTGTATCACAATCAAGTTTTGCAAACCACGTGTTCTTGTCACGTGTTGCTGCGCGTCACGTGATGAAACTCACGGCGGATTTCTCCGTGTTGACAACTGACACGTACTTGGCGCCGCCGCCGTTGTTGTTGTTGGTCTCGGCGGCGTTGGCATTGGCGGCGTCAGCCGAGAGAACGCTGGTGGCGTCACGACAATACGGACACGAGTCGCACTCGGAGCACCCGGTCGATGAGACCGACGTGTCGCTCGACGACGACATGTTGCGCGGACGCGGGACGGCGGCGGCGACACCGGAAGTGCGCACACCGGAAGTGTGGATACTGGCACCACCAACGGTGGCGTGAGACGCAGCGTTGCCTGTAACACCAGCCAGAAACCTCCGCCTGTGATTCTCGTGGTTGTGACTGCAGCTCACTTCAGAAGTCCTGCTTTGCACTGACTCTGTTCTGTGCACGTTGTGAGGCCTGTGGCTGCCCACGTGTCTTTGATGTCGTTGTTCAATGCCATTGGATGCGGGAATGACCTTGGAGGGGTAGGTCACCCCGTTTGTAGTGATAGACGCCTGACCGTTCGGGACATAGTGCGTCGGTGGCCCGTCAGGATTGAACGCAGGGTTGATCCACGAACCCCTTCCCTCGGAATCCTCTGTGTTCGTGAATACAGAATCACTGTCCTCCGCTCGGTCCCCTGACAACACCGTTGACAACGTTGCATTGGAGAACCTGTCTCCGTTGTCATGCGCGTATCCATGGTGATGGTTTATCTCTCCGCTTCCACGCGGACTGTGGCCGTTACTCGCCACGAAAACGCTGTTCCTGGACAGCGTGGATATCGTTACATCCGACATGGACCTGTTCTGCGAACTCACCGTGGAAATCGTCACGACAGAATCTCTGTTTCCATTATCGCCCACGGTGAAGCGTGACTTCATAAGCGGCGACACGTGCTCACAACACTGTGACGTTTTAACGTTCACATCATCCTCGCTTTTCACGCGCATTTTCATCTTTTCCATGAGGCGCTGCCGCAGCACCTGCTGGCGAATCGTCGAGATGGTGATCTCCGACGACGTTCGGTCCCTGATTCCGATTCGAGTCACTGTCAATTCATCCTCTTTCCTGTGAGGAACACAATCATTGCACGCTGCCCCAGCTCCACCACTTACAACTCCGTTTGACAATCGTTTACTTGCGACACCACCCTCTTCACTGCTACTGTTGCTCACTTTCCTTTCGGCGTCTGCCTCTGCTTCCCGTTGTCCCCTCAGATTGAATATTTTCACCCTTTCCTTCACACTCATGGTGTCGCCGTCTCGTTTGGCTCCATCCTTCACGTTGATGGTGGACACGTACCTGACCGAGGGGCACCGGGAGCTGTTGTCCGAGGTCACTGAGCCTTTACTCCCCCCAATGAACGCAAGGTTCTCGATCCCGGAGAGTTTACTGCGCACGCTCTCCCTGGCGCTCGAGTAACGCCCGCTGCTCACTGGGTAACTACTCTCCACGTCACTATGGTAACTGACGAGGTCACTGAAGCTTCCGTCGGCGCAGCTCACTCCGGGACTGTCCGAGTTTGAGTTTGCTCCCCCCGACTCTTCGCTCTCCCTCCTCCCTTCCTGGGACGAGGAGGAGGGGTTTGCGATGGAGGGGTAGTTGGCGAGGCTCTGCTGGACGCGACTCTGGATGGCGTGGTGGCGCTGCACGAAGAAGACGAGGACGCCGATGACGACGGCGATGACGGCGAGAACGACGACGATGCCGGCGATGACGCCCACGGGAAGACTCGAGTCGTCCTCGGTCGGCGACGTCGGGACCTCCCTGCAAGGAAATGCGTCGGAATTGATGCCAAAGCGTGTGAACTTCAGCGCGTGAAACTTCAATCTTGAAACACCCGTGCTCCCAAAGCTTCATCTGGGCATTCTTTACCTGGGCACGATCATCTTTCCCGGAACAAAAGTTTTGCCAGGCCAACATCATCAAGGAGTGAACGACACATTTGAAACCAGACAACGTGCGATTTTTTCTTCTCTTTCGACCACCAGCAACCCAACCCATCACAACCATTCTTGAAGTCCCGTCGGTTGTGCTGTGAATCGTCAAGACCGACCTTCACTCCACAGGCGAAAACCGCACACACTCGCGCATTCTTACCGGTACGTGCACCCACACACGCACACACTTGCATACCTGATTGCCTGCGCGTAGATCGTTTCCCCGACAACGACGGAAAAGTTTCGCGCCTCCACGTGCGTGCGCAGCACTTCGAAAACCATGTTGGATGTCGGATCTGCAAGCACAAAATTTGGGCCTGAGACACAAATTATTTTCGTTCTGACGAAGATTTCTCTTTGAGGTGAAAAAGCGTGCAAGAACACTCAATCTTGGCTGCCGCTGCAGAGTGAGATTGTGCCGACATCGATCCAGAATCAATTTGCGTCGCAGCTATTTGTAGCTTCCACCCCACTGAACAAATCGCGTGTCGTACTGACCTCCGTACGGGACCCGAGGTGGCAAGAGGTTGAACTTGAAGATGGTGATGCGGTCGCCGCCCTCGTACACGTCGATGGGTTTGATCCGGTTCGGGTCACAGCGTGTGCGTCGGTTGATCTCCTGCACCACCTTCTCTCTGAACTGATCCAAAACATTGCCGCGCCACAACTTGCCATACTCATGTTGGAACGAAATCTCAATGCCGACCACGTCTGCAAAGAAAACAATGTGTTTTAAAAAGACGATATCGAGTCTGAGGTAGTGCGTTGCAAATTCAAGCGCCCAAAGTTTTGATCTCTCAAGACAACGCAGACGCAGTCGTTGAACCGCTCACGTGCCTCCAAACCTTTCGTTTTCCAGATTATCCTGCACTGTTTGTGGTTGTCCACCGATACTTACCCCCAGCGTCGGGGCCGGGTGGGCGGGGCTGGCCCGGGGGCGGAGCTCGACCCGGCGGAGGCCGCGGCGGGCGACACACGACGCGCACATCCGGGCACTCCACCTTCCCCTCGTACCCCGGAATCTGAAGACAGACGACCAGTTTCACCCATTTCAACGTCCAGTCACGAGGAGCGACTTGAGCATTGCTTGTCATAAATTTACTTGCACGTGCGTACGCGCCTTCTGTTGTCACATATATACACACACGCACGCACGCACACGCACACACACACACACACACACACACACACACACACACACACACACACACACACAGAGTCAGTCCACAGACGACACGTTCTGGTCGCGTTTCTATCCAGCAAGAAAAGCTGGGCGCTACTCACGTCTATGCGTTGTCCGGAGGGGCAGTTGTACCACTGCGTGTTGTCGAGTCGCACCTGCTGCATCATGCCGCGACGGCAGCGATGCTCGAAGCAGCGCCCTTCCCACTGCCCGCTGCTCTCCCGCCCCTGCTCACAACACCAACACACTTCAGTCAGATGCGAGTGCCATTTTCACGCTGAAGTGGGTTTCTTTCTTCCAGTTGGACCATCGTTACACAGACAAAACTAGGGCTGTCCAGCTGTGGCTGAAGCGGAAACCACCATAGCGAGTGTGCAGCGAGTATGAAACGACAGGGAAAACTTGCCTTGAGGCTGATGTTGGATGTAAAGCACTTGCTGTTCGGACGAAAGATCTCACCAGGCTTCGTTTCGCCATGCAAGTTCACCTTGCACGTGTCCTGAAAAGTGTAGAGTTAGCTGTTTGATGATATTTCGAGGCCTTGCTTGCAAACTCAGTGACAGCAGCCTGCATGCACGCCAGTCTCGTAACAAGTGGGGTGTCCCGACACACACACCGTCCACCCACTTCACAAGGATTGTCGTTTTTTTTTTTCCGAAAGCAAAGGGCTTTTGAGACAGTTGCTCAAACGGTCCGACAAGCTTGTCGCTCCACCCTGAGACCATGTCAGTGACACTTCGATAGCGTCTTCCACTGTGACAAGGTTTGACTTTCTCGAACTTTGATACAACTGCTAATTTACCTCGGGCTGAGCTTTGTAGACTCTGCAGTCGAACAGAAACTCGTCCGTTTCACAGCGAGCTTTGTGCGTGTGCAGGTAATGACAGCCCGAGCCACTGAAACGACAACATCATTTTGCGTTGATGCGCAGAAAACATGAAAGATGGGACTTCAAAATAGCACCACATGCGTCACGGGTTCCCTGTCTGGGTCGAGAGAGGGAGCAACTCCGTCAACTCCACCCCGTCACGGATGGACAACTCTCTTCAGTTGCCAAGACAACTTTTAATAACATAATAAATGACATTTTTTGATGAATGGGTTGGAGGACACAGAGACTTTCTGCCCGTATTTATCAGTGTCACCGAGGTCCACGAGGAAATGACTGATGGCCTTTGACTTCACATCCCGTGATGCCTTTCACTCTCAGAGTCGCTTGGTGAAACACACCGACGCTGAACGATCCAAGCGTGAACGTTGGAACCAGCGTTTTCAGCTGTCGCTACATTGACAATTTTGAAAAAAAAAAGTCCCTCCTAAAAAGACACCAGTCTGGTCTTCTGTTTCAAAATCATATTCGGAACGGCCCTGTGGAACTCTACTTGTTCGAATGAAATGTCTTTTTGGGGCAAGACAAATCTTGCGTCAACTTCAAACCTCAACAACTGCTGCCCCCTGTGACCGACATTGAGAGGAATGTCTCCAGAGAAGTAAAGTCGTTCTGTAAGAAGCCATAACTCTTCCGTGTCTCCACGTCACTCTCAATGCCATCAAGAACCCGAAAACATTTGCAACTAGTCTTTCAAGTAGAGAATCAGCCGCGGGCAGCGTACATCGGCAGGACAGCACTTGTCCCAATCTACCAATACCCCAGTCAGAAAATGTCGGAGTTGAAATTTATTTTTGTGTGGG
>JAAUXT010142563.1_pt1 | contig 17039 bp, 21 predicted proteins | sample 7278171 | NCBI WGS metagenome assembly JAAUXT01 (sample SAMN14350112, study PRJNA611818) | marine sediment metagenome | isolation source: surface marine sediment (1.8m) | place: French Polynesia: Moorea | collected 2018-08
ATCCCCTCGTCATGCACTTTCACATGTTTTGTGCCACCCCACCCCACCCCACCCCCTGCAAGTCCGGCACGAAATTGCCCAACTGTCTTTGACGCTCAGGAGTAAATGCCGACTGTGCTTTGTTCAGCTTGGGCTGGAGTTTGGGGTTTGGTCTCTGTCCAGAAAAAAATCCTGGACCTGAATCCGTCACCAGTGTTCACAAAGCCCGGGGATCGATCGATCGTTGCAGAATCAAAACTCTTGTCCTTTTCTTGTCAATCTCACATCGTATCTCCATCACAAGCTTTTAATTAAGAAATTAAGTGAGGAGTTGTTGTAGAGGCATGGATCCAGGGGCGGATCCAGGGTTCCGTCACGAGAGGGGAGGGGCAAGATCTCAGTTTTGAAAATTGCAGCTGTGGTGTGGAATGGGTGGGGGTAATATTTGTGGGGGCGTTCCCTGGATCCGCCCCCTGGGCGCCCCTCCCCTCCCTCCCTCAAATCGCGCTGTTGCATGATTGAATTGAAACGGCAGCAATCTGGTGCAGTGCAAACATGTGATCAGCCCCCGCGGCGAATCAATGCGCCGCTGCTTCTTTCAATTACTCTCTCAGAACCGAGCGCTCACTACTTTTTTTAAGTTCTGATGGTGGAGCTAAACAATGCGCACGCATACACAAACACACGCACGCACACAAGCGTACACAACGTGCGTACTCAGACTGCACGCACACACGGGTACACGCGCACAACGCTCACTCTCACGCTCACGCACACACACACACACACACACACACACACACACACAGCTTGATTGTGTTGCTGGTGCGAGACATTTGGTGCAAGTACACACGCACGCAGTGTACACGCTAAACAGACACGCTTGCACGCACACACGCACACACACACACGTCACAGCGGGTACACAGAAGCGGCTGAACTGTTTGAGATTGAAGCGCTTCGGAAAAATCAAATCTGATTCTGCTTTGCTTGTTCTTCTGGATGTTTTGGTTGGTTGCCTCGGGGTTTCCTGGAGCTTCTGTACTGAACTTCGATACGAGACACAGAAGCACAGTGCAACTGGAACATGGAATGGAGCAGCTGCAAAGTTTCCAGGTCTGTTTCATATTTTGGGCGTCGTGGCGTTTGCCCATTGCCTATGGCCGCTGCGTAAACCTTGCGACGCCGATGCCGTTGCCTTCAACACGAACGCCAACAGTTCAAGGTCACAAAGTGCACAACGTAACCCAACGTCGCAAAGGTCACATCGCCACAAAGTGCACAAAATCGCAAAGCGCACAACGTCACAAAACACACGACGTCGCGCAGCGCGCGCGGCCTGCGCGGTGATGTTTGAGAGCGCACCCTCCCGCTCACTCAATTACCGAGAATTACCGCTTCGAGTGCGACCTCCAATTGGCATCGATCAGCGCGTTTTAATCGCTTAAGGCGCTGCGGCCCGCGCGACGACGACGACGACGCTGTGCGAACGAGCGAGCGAACGCGCTGGCGCCGCTCCAGTGCAGCTCCACATGTATACAGCCAGCGAGGTGGGAGGTCAGTTTCACGCTGCACGCGTCACGCGTTGTGTCATTGCGTCGCAAGTGTCCAGAGTGACACAGGCCTTTGCTTTTGATGTCGTGAGGAAACCTCAGGTTCATGACCCACACCCACCATAGTGGTTTGAAAATTGAAGTGAACGTTTGCATTTGTGGGCCAGGCGGGTTCAGGCATTCGAGGTCCAATGGGCCACAATGTCTGTCTGGGTGATTCCTGCACCCTCTGTCCAATGCGCCTCCACGTCTCACACCCCGAGGAAACAGCGCTGCAACAGGCATAGTCCAGGGAATGCAACGCTCGCACCCCGAGTACACAACGCGTAGTCCATGAATGCAACGCATTCACTGTGAAACAGGCCTCAGGCCCGTCTGTTTAAGCACGTGTCCTCACAGTGTATCCACACCGCTAATATTTGCAAAAGACTCCTCCTCTGTAGCGGCGCGGGTTGTCGGTTCCTTTAGCGTCCCCCTCCACGGCATTTTCAGTGGCGGGAAATCGATGCAAAGCACTCTGACGCCCGACCCGCCGCGTGGCGCCAATTTCACAGAGGTTCTCCCACGGTTCACGCTGCCTGCGTCAAGGGTTAGAGCAGGAAGGTTTAGCAGTGGTCAATTCGGCTCCGTGGCACGTGTCCTGAGAACGGTGGCGAGTGCGTCAAGGGGGTCAAAAAGCAGTTTTAGATTGAACAAGAAGGCTACGCCTAAAAAGCGTGTGGTCCAAAGAAACGTTCGCAGTTGATGAATGCGGGGAAGTGATCAAAATTTCAGAATCATTTTTAGCCCATTTTAAGAAAAAAAAATTTTTTTTGGTGATGACCCATGTTGAGTTAGGGGGGGGGGTGGTAACACCCTTAGTTTCAGCCGTGGTGATTTCTGCATCGTGGCTCGTGTCTACAGTTTGGTTCTTGGTTCTCTGTGATTGCGACTGAATGCGCACGGCATGTGGAGAAAAGTTTGTAGCAGCTAAAAGTCGCTTTTGATTTGAGATTCAACCTGTGGGTGTTGGTGATCTGACTAAAGGAAAACACGTGACGTGTCCCCTGTTAATCCTGACCCCACAGTGGACTGTCGGGTCTCATAGAATAGAAGCCGACAAGAGACTCTGAACCAGGCGTGTTGATACCGCAGAACACGGTGAACTCTGACCGCAGGCGATTGTGTCAGGACAGTGCACTAGAGGCCCAGAACTGGGAGGCAGAGAGAGGAAAGGCACAGAGCGAGAGGGAGAGAGAGAGAGAGAGAGAGAGAGAGAGAGAGGGAGAGGGAGAGAGAGAGAGGGAAAGACAAAAGAGAGAGACAGAGAGAGACAGACAGGCAGAGAGAGCGCGCGCGTAACGCAACGCATCAGGCAGTCAGTCCTTCCATGTGCTTGTTTTCATGAAATAAACCAATTTGTCCTCCCCAACAAAACGCACATTGTTGAGCCATGTGTTTTCCTTCTGGGTGGGAGTGTTGTTGCTCCAGGTGTGGAGCTCGGTAGATCTATTGACCTGCGCCGCTGCCACATGAGTCCGTCTGTACTGGATCCTCCTGCCGCTGCCACATGGATCCGTCCGGACTGGATTGATCGGCGCCGAGTTCCCGAGTCCGAGTCCGGGGATCCATCAGCTCCACCTGTGGCGGATGACGGATTGGTCTGGCTCACAGCACACGGTCCCTGTTCCTGTGGTCCGTCTCCCCATCCATGCAGAGACAGATCCAGGGGCCGCCCACCCAAGAAAAATTCAGGGACAGATACAGGTGAAAGAGGGGGCTCCTATCAAGGATCAGATCCTGGGCTTAGGACCTTGCAAGGTGGATCAAAGGGCCTGAGATCTGTCCAGGGTCACATCCCGGAGTCTGGGGTGTGGCACCCATCCAGGGCTGGACCCGCGAACTTCGGGTGCTCTAATTTTATAAAGATCTGCTGCAGCGGATCCAGGGGTGGCTGCTGGTGTCTCCCACCCAGGCGCGGGAAGAGCTGGAAGAATGGTGTTCTGTCCCTTAAAGTGTGAACTCCAGATAAGAAATATGTGTCAACTGTCATAGTTGAGAGTGTCTGCTTAAGCACATCTGGCTGTCACACATCTGTGACAGATATCCGAGTCGGTGCAGCAGTCTGATAACCAACGCAGACTTTTTGTGCCAAGCTGTTGAGTCAACCAGAGGAGATCACACTCTGTGCCCTGAGTACTCACTCGGACCTGCAACTGCTTCCTTACATCCGGGCATTTACACTTCTATCTCCGCTATTTGCTTTTGATGCATATTCATGCAGCTGAGTCTATTATAACTTCTAGTCTTACCTCTGTCGACAACATACTTCTCAGAACTGATAGTACTGACCTGATAATGCAACTTCCAAGTACAGGTTGATCTCGCGATTTATCACAGTCAGCAGCGTCGAGATATGTATTGTTTTTGCGGCAGAACAGACTCTCACTCACTGATTACTCGGTCTGCACCTTTACCATCACCGCAGTCCTTGCAATGGCCCGTTCTCCCATTGCACGAACATGGTCACTGAGGCAGGGCGGGTGCACACCGGCTGCTATGCAAATTGCAGTTTGGGACGCAACGTGCACGGAGCTGAATGGCACACAAGACAACAGAATTGTTGCTTCAACTGTCACCGATGTGATCCAGGGGCGGCGCAGCATGTGACGCGTTCAGCGTGAAACTGACGGGAGATGTTCAGCACTGTTGTACCTTGGAATATCTCCACAGGGCTTCGCTCGCACCTGCACCATTGCGATCTCCCACACCTGGGGGCGCTAACTGAGAAATACGACTCTCGTGCATGAGATATGAATTGAGGATCAAAGCCGGGGTTTATCTCCCACCTGACATCCACGGAAGAGAAAAGTTCCAGGGAGGATCCACAATCAGAGAAAAACCGAGCGAGAGCTGAATTCAGAGGTGGAACCGTGTCTCCAAACACCATTCCCTCCCTCTTTACAAGAACAAAACTGTTATTTTCCTGTCCTGGTGTTTTTCAAAGTTTCTGCCGGCCAAGGGAGGAGCCCATGGAGCTTCAAGGTCTCCTTCGACTGAGTCCTGAGTCCGCCTCTGGATTCGTCGGATCCCTGAACATACCAATGACCGCAGGATGGTGGGGATTCTGTAGCAATAACTTGTATCTGTTCAAGGAGATGATAGATTTTTCTTTGCGTTGCGTATTTTCGAGAGAATGACGGATGCAGGCAGGCCTTGGGGTCCGATAACCTCGGACCTCATCTTTCCCCCGTACACACACACACACACACACACACACACAAACACACACACACAAACACACACACACACACACACACACACACACACACACACACACACACACACAGAGTTTGTTCTCCGACTTTTGCGCCGTGAGTCCATCTTTGTTCTCTTTGCACGTTTATTTTCAAGTAAAGGGTTGGCCCCTCAAAGCCCCCCCCATCTGAACAGAACTTAGATCGGACACTGACAGTATCAGTAGCACGAGAGAAGTACATGTAACTGTTTCAGAATCAGGTCAATGAGTATCCGTATCCAGCGTATGTCCGGGATGGAAAATCCGCCTCGGGCGACGCCGACGCCGCAGTGTCGTTCACAACTGTCAATACAGGAGACAGAGGGAGGGAGGCTTCACACCGGAACAGACCTGCGTTTGTCTGGATGCGTCACGCACCGCGTCAGGCCTGCGTCCAGTTCAAGCCGGGTATTACGTCACGCTGGATGCGTCACGTGACCCTTCTTCACGTCGCGTTCTACGTGATGGTCAGACCTGCATTGGATGAAACGTCACGATGGACGCGTGATACGTCGCGTCGCCTGGTCATACGTCACGTGTCGCAGCGCGACGCTTTGCGTCACGACCACGTCATGGGCCCAACTCGCATTTGTTGCTGCGTCATGTTGATCGCGTCATGCAATACATGGAGGTCACTGTGGCCAGCTTCGTAATCCCGCGGCTCAAGTCAACGCGCGCTTGTTTCTTTAGCGCACTGCGTGCGTTCGCCGCACAAATCAAAACGCACCTGCTAAGTTTTTGGCTTGTGCGTCAATTTGGAGAGAAAACGCGTGACGCATCCGACGTGAAGCAGGTCTCCAGGGAACGCTGGCGCATTCCCAGCTGTTTGATTTAAAATTACCGTTCCTTTAAATTAAATATTTTTATGTCTCCACGTCAATATTACGTCCTTGGAAATCTCACTGCGCGCGTGCGGGACTGTTGAGTTTCCTCCGGGGCTGCTTCACAGCGCATGCGTGATAAAGGCGCTGCGTCTCCGTCCTTTGTTCACGCTGTTTGCGTCACGTGTTGCGTCGTTTGTAAAATTGCGTCTTGCGCTGCGTCTGCGATCACACCAAAGAGACGCTGCTGCGTCGTCGCTTGTCCACGGAGATTACGCCATCTGTCACGTCTCCACATAAATTGACGTACTCACGTCATTGTGATGCAGACACAGTGCGCATCGCTTGGCGCTTCCAGAGTTTGTATCCCAGTGTGCGTCAACGAGCTCCACGTCAAGCAAGAGACGCAACGCACGGAGCCTATTCATACGCCTCCCTGCAAACGTCAGTGGGCGCTCAACTAAGAAGCGATGCAGTCCTTCCTCAGAAACGCACCGCATGACGCAGGGACATTCTGCTTGACGCACGCAGTGTGAACCCAGCCTCACATCTCGCGCGTGCGCGCGCGGGGCAGTTCTAATTTCCTTCTGAATTACAGGTGCCTGAGGCGCGCTTCTTCTCAGTCACGTGACGTGCAGGACGCTCTGCTGCAGGAAACCTGTCATTTCCTGTAGAAATGCACAGTTGCGCGCGCAGTAAACGTTTTGTTCGCGTGAGGACGTCACGTGATCACGTGAGGAGGAACGCGGCGTCCGAGCCTATTGATCCAATTGCACCAAATCTGTCCACGTTACCCAAAGAATGTGGGCGTGTTCGATTTGCACGCCATTGGTGTTGCCAAAAAGTCTCTGCCTCGTACGACACACCAGTCGCGTGCAGCAATGGCCCAGCACTACAATTGTGACTCGTGGCGGGTTTTCTCTGAATAGTGGTGACCACGGATTTGTCAGACCTGTGGGTCCGAGACACCAAGAAGAGACGGAAGGGGAGACTCCAACTTTGCGAAAATAAATACGTATGAAAGCATTTTCGATCTGCGTGGAAAAATTCACTTGGGTGGGTCGGTGGTGAGTTGAGTGGTGTCTCAGTTTGGGGCCTCGGTGGCTGCTGGAGTCACAACTGAAGAATTCAATACTTATTCCAGGACACGCAGCAGACTGGAGGCCTGGATATGTACAGATGGCTTTGCGCTGGTCTGCTGGGTGGGATCTCTGCTGAATGAGCCATGTGTGGCGTCCATGTGTCCGAAACACCGTCAATTTGCACTGGAATCGTCGTGCTTTGCGTGCCTGTTTCAGTCAACAGACGCTGTGCCGGTTGCCCTGTGTCGCTACGTCAGCGTCTACGTGAGATACGTCGTCACGTTCCTGCTTGCGACGTCACCACCACCCCAGAACATGTCACACCCGTGTTTGAGTGAAACAACCTCAGCTGATGTTACATTCACTGAACGCGTGACGCATCCAGTGTGAGGTGCGTCACGTAGCATCACGTGACGCATGACGCGCCCTCTGTGAACCGCGCCCGGGAATCCCGTTTATTGCCTCGCCGCGTCTCTGCGCGAATTAAGCCGCGCGGCGGCAGGACTCGGCCTGATTGACTCAATTGGATTCCGCGTGGAGGCGCTCGGGTCAATTGACACTGTCTTACACACGGGGAGGAGGAGGGACGCCTTACTGGGGCAGCGGGATCCAGGGTTGAGGTCAGGCATGGGGGGGGGGGTCCACCCTCAAAGTCTCACACACGGCGAGTAAGGGACGCCGGATCCAGAATTGGGGTCAGGCAGGGGGGGGGGGGTTCCACCCTCAAAATCTTACACACTGAGAGGAGGAATATCTTACTGGGGCAGCCTGATCCAGTATTGGGGGCAGGTGGGTGGGGGATCCAGGGTGGACGCTGGATCCAGGGTGGAGGGGTGAAGTCGGGGGAGGGCCCACAGGGCTCCTGGATCTGCCCTCACTGTTTCACAAATTGATAGGGGGAAGACCTCACTGGGGCAGCCAGATCCAGGACTGAGGTCAGGCAGGGAGAATTTGGGGCAGGATGGGGCCGGACTCACCCTGGGTTCGCCCTCACTGTCTTGCACATTGGCAGGAGGAATACCTTACTCAGGAAGCCAGAACCAGGGCAGACGGTTGAGGTCGGGTGGGGACCGGGCCCATAGGGTCCCCAGGTCCACCCTCAAAGTCTCACACAGTGGGAGGAGGAACGCCTGACGAATGCCGCCGGATCCAGGACAGAGGTCAAGCGGGGGACCCATGGGTGGGTCCAGGCAGGGGGGCCCGGGCCTCAGGGGATCCACTCCTGCATGGATGGGGCGGCCAAAGTGAGGCAGTGGTATCCGGGTCCAGAATTGGGGTCAGGTGGGGGACCCACGCGGCAAATGGAGGGCCTGGGCGGTCCACCCGTACTGTCTTACACACCAGAGCTGCAGTACTTAGACCTGCAGGGTCCAGGATTGGGGTCAAATGGGAAGTTCCGTCGCTGGTTGGGTTTGAACACCACGGGGTGTTGTGTCCGCTCAAAGCACATTGCTTCTGCAGGCTGAGTCACACAGATACTGTGCCAAGTTTGTTGCTTTGTTCCAGCATCTCTGGCATGCATGTCAAACTTTGCTGCACGCAGATATTTCGACCCCTCACTAGAAAGAACAAGGCACATGAAAGAAGAAAAATCACTTTCTCAGAGCTTGATGCAGAAATGCGCGCTGCCACAATGTTGCAAATTTTCAATTTGCCTCGTAATCCCCGAACACGCAACACTCGCCCATAAATTGAGATCAGTTGGGCACCGCGCACTGGGGGGAGGGGGTCGTTCACACTGCGTGTGTCTCGCGCTGCGTCCCCTCTTCACCAGCTGAGGGAGTTTCACACCGCGTAACATGCGTGGAGTCCCTCCCCCCATTGATCATGCGCATTGCGTCACGCTGGACGCGTCACGCGGGTCCCACGTTGAACGTCACACGACTGCGCAGGACAGGAAGCATCCAGAACACGCTGAGTGCGTCTTGCACGCGTCCCCCCCCCCCAAAAAAAAAGAAACAGAACGCGTTGCACTGTGCATTGGAAGGCCCACGCGTTGCATCTCTTCACAAGGCTGGAGCACCCAATGACGTGGACACATTGGGGCACAACAGACACACACGAAAATTGGCTTTTCTCCCACACGGATAATGCAGCGTCAAGCCACGTCAAGCGTCAGCGTAACCTTCAACGTTTCCGTGGGCTGGACGCTCGACGCTGCGTGGACGTAGCGCTCACTGACGCTATTACCCAGGGACGCAGCGCATGACGCACACGTCCCAGCGCCCGTTCAGGGGACGCGGCGTCCTGAGTTTTGCATAATCCCTCCATTTCTGCGCACAATGTCCCCCAATCAAAGACCCTTAACTCGGCATCTGTATTCCAGCCCCACCTCCCACCTCCTCCATCAAAAGAATTCCTCTTCCTAAATTTCACATAAAATTTTCAGTGAAGACAGATTTTAATGCGTGTAATAATTAGCGATTCTGCACTAATCACCCAATTTCCTCAGAAGAGATTAAAATTCCTGGTTGATTGCGAGAATTCAAGGGGAGATGGGAAGTGGTTTTCAAGTGGCGCATCTGGCCAGTTTCAGGCACATCATCGCGCTTGCAGCCCTCGTCACACATCTAGGCCTGCACCACACTGCAGATGCTTCATGCATTGCAGTTTAGTGCAAACGCTCTTCTTTTTCCAGTGCTGTGTCAGGTATTTTTCCGCCAAATTGCTTTGGGTGTCTCTGGTGTTGCAACCATGTTTTGTCATTTTTCTGTCATATTTTCGGGGAAGGGGGCTTGGGCTGCGTCATCGTCTGCAACACCGCGCCCGTTGCACACGCAAACACGCGTAGCCAAGGGCACCCAGTGTGAACCTGGCTTGCAACACACACGCGTGGCGCAGTCAGAGCAGAGCGGGTTCGGAACAGCTGGGAGCACAAAGGGTTCACCAACCCCTGCAAATTGCTTATCATAAGTTCAATTCGGGCCTCACGCAAAACCACAGATTGCTCAAGAATTTTTCAGGCGTAACAAAACGACAGAAAAAAAAAATTCTGCCTTTCTGTTGATTCCAGCTCCAGCGAAAAAAAAATAGAGAAAAAAATCACTGTCCAACAATGGCTCCAAAAAACAAATGAAACGATTCATTCTCATTTGAAACTGTAACAACTCAGTTTGACGGGCAATTTTGCTGGATTCAGTGCTCCAGTGAATCATGATGGGAAAAAGTGACACATTTATCATTAAAATTGCGCGAGTCAGCGAACTGCGCCGCCGCGTGCCGCGCTTTGACGAAAATCCGCATTTTTGAAGACCAAAAGAATAGAAGTCATTGTTCCTCTCACTTCAAACAAAACTTCTACGGGCAGAAAACAAAGGCGAACGAAACTGCTCTGGATTCTGTTCCCACAATGTCAAACTCCGGGTCTTTATATCTGAAATAATGGCGCGAGGGAGGATCTAGGATTTAGGTCAGGGGGCGGACATCGAACGAGGGGGGGGCGCGATTCCAAATTTGAAAGTAGACAGTGTTTATGCCTGTAGCGCCATATTTGGGGCAGAGAATTTGGGAGGGGGCGGCACGAGATTGGGCCCACCTGGCTCCGCCCCCTGGGGTCTTTATGGGTGGAATTATGGCCCATTGAAGTTGATTAGTCATCGGCGCCTTGACTTTCCCACCCCACGAAACCCGACTCTCCGTCCCTCACTGAGTCCCGAGGCCGCGTTCACGTCGCGTGCGTCACGCGTTGCGCCTGCAGTGCGGGGGGGGGGAGCTTGTTTTGCGATGGATGCGTCATGCAATGCGTTTCTGCACAATAGAAACTGCGTTGCAGAGTCACTGCGTCACGCGTTGCGTCCCTGGAAAATTGGCGCTGCGTCGCATGACCAAATTTGCGTCGGATGCGTCACTTGTTTTGGGACGCCAACGTCACCGCACTTGGTGCGTCACGTGTTGCTTCTCTGTCAATTACCATACGCGCTGCGTTAACCCAGCAACTCGCTGTCATTGATTTCTGCAGAAACCTCAGGCGTGACGCCTCCAGCGTGAACCCGGCCCTCGTGGGTTAGAAGCGGAGAGTCAGAAATTGCTCTCTGTGACGACATTATCGGAGCGACAGGACTCGGAAGCGCGCGAACCCTCGGCAGGGGGCACGACACGCGTGGCGGGAGATTTTCCCGCGTTATTCCAATGGTAATTTTCCCGCGTCCACAAAAGGCGCGAAACCGCTGAAGGAACCGTGACTTGTGGGGTCAGATTCAGGATTTGGTCACAGGGGGGGGGGAGGGCGTGACTCATTTGAAAACATGCCACATGCAAGACGGAGAACGTTTTGCCCCACAGAAGAGTGAATTGAGACGGACAGGGGCTGATGCTGCATTCACACTGAGTACGTTGTGCAATGCGTCACTATTGCTTCGTCAGCAACAAACTCACCTTGTTCAAAAAAATAGGGGACCTGTCACCACTCACGCCTGTTTCTCTCCCGACGCATCACGCGTTTCATCACCCAACTCAAGTCACCCTGCGCTGCGTGACTTACCAATGGACGACGCAGAATTCTCCAACTCGGGGATCACAAAAACGGTCGCATGTGCTTGTGGGTTCTCACCTGCAAAAATGGTTCCTGTTATTCCTGTTCAATCACACAACTCCTTTCTCGACCAAAGGTCTCGACAAGTCATTGTTTGATTTCACAGGAACCATTATTGCACAGTGTGAGAACCCTGTCCACTTTCACTGAAGCCGTCCCCATGCAGTGTAATAAACGGAGCTTTCAGGGCTGGAGCGGGCGCCACTCACTCAGTCGCGCTCTCACGCACAGCCGCACTCGCGCGCTCATTATGATGTAATTACAGACGCATTGCCAGAACAAATGGATCAGTGTTTGACCCGTTGTCGAAGTCTCCCAGGCGGGACTCGGAATAGGGACGTCGTCAGGCTGGGTTCACACTGGGTGCGTCATGCGTCTGCGTCGTATCCCTGCACTTGTCAATGGGCGCTGAGTCAGGCTGTGTTCACGCTACAAGCGTCACGTGCTGGGTCCCTGCGTACGTCAATGAACGCTGCATCGCGTACCAGATGCGTCATCCATCACGTCCCTGCACACGTGCACGGGCCTGCGTCGACCTCAGACCAGGTCCACGATACTTGACGAGTCTCTGTTCTTTTTCAACAGCACTGCTTCAAGCAGGCGTTTCACTGCACGCGTCACGTGTATCTCCCTGCTGACGTCAGTGAACGTTTTTCGCGTTCCAGGCGCACAGCGCGTCGCGTTCCACAGGTTCTTTGCGTCAGCGTCAGGCTGGGTTCACACGAGATACGTCAGGTGCTGGTTCCAGGGTGTGGTCCATGGGAGCTGCGTGCACTAGACGCGTCACGCATCGTGTCACTGCACTATAGTCTCTGGGTGCACTCAACGCCACGTCATCGCTTGCGTCGTCTCAATGAACACAGTGCGTCATATCCAGTGTGAAGCCTGCCTCAATCCAAACGCATTCCCAGTGACCCATCATCAACGTATTGCAGTGCAACACAGGTCTGGCCAATGCAGAAACACAGCGCATCCGGTGTGAATCTGGCCTGTCGCAGTTATTCACCCGCTGTAACACTGTGAGACACATCTCACAGTCTCACCAGCTCAGGCTGAAACGCACCGGACCCAGTGCGAGACAGCTCTGCCGCATGCAGAAACGCAGCGCACGTGACGTGAACATGGCGTCCGCCCAAATATGGCGTCGTCAATCACGTGAAATTACCCAACTCTATTGGCGGCGGGCGGATCCAATCATCACTGCTTAATTTTACCCATTGTTTGCGCTGGTCTATTGTTCTTCGGGTCCGGGGTCCCTACCGACCAGATGGTGAAGTTTCTCAAATCCATTTGTCAGTCAAATTATGATAAACAGGATGAAAATTAAATGTGAAAGATTTCCGATTTTTGATGGCAAAGTTCAATCACTGTACTGCACGCGTATCCACAAATGTCGTACGTATTAATTGGTTGTTTTTGCCTGTAGCTGACGCACAACCCTACCGCAAATGCACGCAGATTCGTTCGCGTTTTCATTTTGCTGAATCTCTGGGGAAAAAAACTTCTTTTCTTGTTGCGTACAAACGCTGTTCAACACGATAATCAGCATCGCAATGCAAGTGGCTCATTGACCTACACGGAGATGCAACGCGTGACGCATGTAGCGTGACCCAATCTTCAATGAGTCAAGTCACCATTGATCATTTTTTTCTCAAAAAATGGGGGATTATTGCGGTAAAGCACAGTGGATTAGGTTCAGGTCCAAAGTGGCAGCGCGACAGTTCAGTTGTTGTGAATTCCGCACCGTTCAGTGCGGTTAAAAACGAGGCTCGATCGATCAGGACGGCGTCTTTCAACTCGCATTGGTCATTCTCCGCGCCGACGCCTCCCGCGTTCCGTGATCCATCAAAACCTGCCCACAGAAATATCACCAAGGGTCCGCAGTCTCATTCGCACAGGGTTTGTGAATCAGTGTGTGTGTGTGTGTGTGTGTGTGTGTGTGTGTGTGTGTGTGTGTGTGTGTGTGGTGTGATCGTGTGAGTGTGTGTGAGCGTGTGTGTGTGTGTCTGTGTGTCTCTGTGTGTCAGTGTGTGTGTGTGTGTCAGTGTGTGTGTCTCTGTGTGTCTCTGTGTGTGTGTGAGTGTGTGTGTGCTTGTGGAGTGCGTGTGTGTGAGTGTGTATGTGTGTCGTTAAAGATTTGCCATTTTGCCTTGTACGAGTACGTCTCAATGTGTGCGTGCTTGCGTGCGCGTGAGTGTGTGTGTGAGCGAGAATGTGTGTTGATGTGTGTGTGTGCGTCCGTATGAGTGCAGTGCGTGTGCGAGAATATGTCTTGGCTTGGGTGTGTATGTGCGTGCGTGCGTGCGTGCGTGTGAATGTGTGTGCGAGATCCATTGACGTGTGTGCGTGTGTGTGTGTTCCAGCTCCACACAACTCCAGTCCCTTCGTCCTTGTCGGAGGCGTCGCCGCAGCAGATCTTATCGGTTTCCTATCAGCTGCCAATGAGACTCGGCGTAGATTCAATCCTCTCGTATTGGACCCACATCAGCCGAGGTGCGATTCCGCCGGGTTCACGTCGTGCGCGTCACGCGTTACGTCGGGATGCGTCACGGACCAAGTGGAGTCAATCAGCGTTGTGTCCATTGGGCACCGCAGGGAGCGTTGGTTCGCACAGGGACGCCATGTGGCGTTTGGCGTTGCGTCTCAATGCAGGGGGAGGGGTATCCAGTGAGCTGGATGACATGAGCAGGGACGTGACGTGCGCCATGCGTCACGTCCAAAAACATGAGACGTCAACAAAAGACGCTGTTTACGTCGTGTCGTGACGCAGCACACGTTGACGTTCACAAATGACGCAACGCATGACGCATTCAGTGTTGCACAAGCTTGGAAGGCGTATCCCCATCAGACGCTGCAAGCGACTGGGCCTGGGTCACACCGCACGCGTTGCGCGTTGCGTCCCTGCACACGTCAACAGACGCTGCCCTCCATGGGCGACGCACCTCACCCTGACCTTCACTGGAGACGCAGCGCACGACGCTTCCGTTGTGAACGCGGCGTCGGGTCCCGTCTCCCCCATCAGACGGTGCTCAGAATTCGCAGCGCGTAATTCATTTCAATTTGCGGCGGCGTCTCGGGATCTTGTGCGGCCGGTGGTGTCGGGGAGACCGGGGCAGATCGGGCGAGGGGCTGGGGGAGGAGGCAAGGGAGGAGCCGGGGGATAAGGCAAGGGAGGAGCCGGGGGAGGAGCCGGGGGAGGAGGCAGGGGTAGGAGGCAGGGCAGATGGGAGGGGCGACAGGAGGTCGGGGATGGGGGAGATCCAGAGGGGGAGTGAAGGAAGGCCAAATGAGAGAGGGGGAATAGAGGGAAGGAGCCAGAAGCGGAACGAGAGGAGGGGCCATGGGGCAAAGGAGGCTGGAGGGGACCCAAAGGGGAAGCGAGGGGGAGTGGGGTGGTACTCAAGGTGTGTCCCGCGTTGCGTCAAGAAATCAAAACAAGTCAGTGGGCATCCTCGGGGTCTGTTCTCTCCTTGTTGGAAGCACCACGCACTTTTGTTCGCGCTTTGTGCTGACAGCGCCCGTTGACTTGAGCAGGGGCACGGATGCGACGTGCAATGCGTCGTGAAATCTGTTGAAAGAAGGCAGCAAGGACCCACTTCACAGTCTCAGTGCAAAGTTGGAGACCAACCGGCTGTGACCTTCATTCAGGACCAAAAGAAGCTGACAAATTTGCCCCTCACACCATCAACACCCAACCATCACACCACAACTGTATCATCACTGGTTTCACCCCACACGGAGGGCCTGGCCCTGTGGAACCGCAGGAGGCGCCACCCTGCCTTTCGCGAACACAACCTCGGTTTGTTCGTCCTCGGAAAGTCCGAGTGAAAGAGACCTGTTCAGGATTTTTATGATGCGCACGTTTGAGCGCGGAAGTGTGTTCGTATGTCTGCCTGATCCTGGATTGGGGTAATGGACTTTTATGGGTTTGTAGCAACAAAACCTGTCGTATGTGCTCTCATCGTTGGTTTACGGGCCCACCCACCCCCCGACAAAAATGTTCCTGTTCAAACACACAACTCTTTCTGGAATGAAGGTTTTGACCAGTTGTGCTTTTCTGTAGAGTTTGAGAAGTCTGGCTCCTGGCCTCGACTGAGGTTTGACCTGGGGAGGGAGGGAGGCCAACTGACACCTGCCTGAAAGTGTTTTCCTCACGTCAGATGTGAGACACAAAATTTCTTTGCGCTTCTGGTGTCAAACAAAAGAGGGCGGGGCAACTTGGTCGGGTGGAAATTGGACCCTGGATCCGCCAGGGCCTTGTTCAATGAAAATAAAACAAAGCTTTTCAACTGACCTCACAGACGAAGAAATTCCGCAGCTAAAGGTCCAAGACTATTCCGCTCAGAAACAAATTTCCAAATGTCAAGAACACTTTTTCCGGCAGGGTTTTCGTCGACTTCGTTGAACGTAGTTTTCCAATGTTTTTCCAAATGTGAAACTCCTAAAATCCAACAAAAGTTGTGGATCCCAGCTCTGCAGCACAGAACACGTGAGATCGCTCTCCCTTCCAAGCGCACCGTATCCAAGTTTCTCCTGCGCGCACAAAAGTCTCAGAAGCAGTTTTCTCTGTGTGCAGATTTCTTCGCAGCTGTTTTGGTCTCCCAGGTTGTTTGCGGCTTTTCCACCTTGATCTGAGACACTCTTCAACTTTGTTTTTCAACAAATGTTTTTTGCAGACAAACACGCGCAAAGAAAATTCACATGAATTATTGTTTTCTTTCTGGCAAAGTAAATCCAACTTTTTCGGTTTTGTATCTGTAAACTTCTCAATGGCAATGTGTACAACGAAGTTTCTCTTTGAACCGGGATTTTTCCTCCAGCAGCGCACTCCTTATTTCCTTGTGTGTGGCACAGCGCAAAAGTGGTTCCACCCACCTTTCCAATGCTGAGAGCACTCCAGGAAACAACCGCCTCACTCCGCGAGCGAACAGCGACTGAAGCGGCTCTCTCTCTCACTTCTGTGACTCCGCAGCACTGCAGCTGGCACTGCCTGCAGCTACAGAAGGGAGAAGAAGGAAAAAGAATGAGGGAATTCTGCAGGGATGCAGCTTTGGCGTTTTATCAATATCATTTGGCGCGCGGCGCCCCTTTTGACGCGTCGCGTGCGTCGCGAGTTTCGCACGCGTCGCGTTTTGTTGCGGTGACGCGATGTTCTTTTTCTGACGTTCTCACGGCACGTGGCAGTGTTTACTTGTGAAATGGAAAGAAGAAGTGAAAATGGAAGGAAAGGAAGAAAATTGAATTTGCAATGCAGATAAAAATTGTGCTGAATCGTTTTGGATGTGGCGCGAAACGGGAAATTATATCCTCCGCTTATTTGCTTTCACCAAATTGAAATTGAAGCAACGGGCAAAACACAAATGTAAATAAATGTTGAGGCACATGTTGAAATGCAGGGTTCTGTTTGTTTGCCAGAAAGAAAAAAGAAACAGCATTTTGGTTTTCATGACTTCAAGGACTTGTGAAATTGTACGCGAAATTTGTGCATTTTGACAGTTCTGAATACCACACATTGGTCTAATTTGGAATAATTTGGAATAATAACTTGCGTCTCCTTTTAGAATTGATATTTTTGTGAGTTTCACTTCAGGCGACCGCCTCCGCCCCCGTCAGACAAAGGACAACAGAAACAAAAATTTCATTATGAACTTCTTTCTCCAATGTTGAAGATAATAGTTTTTCCTGCCCCCCCCCCCCGGCGGGCGCGGTGCTCCCGGCCGGACGGTTAACGCCCCCCCGGGTGCGGCGCCGACAGATGTGGTTGCCGGTGTGGGCGGTGGTTTACGGGCGGGGGGG
>JAAUXT010038817.1_pt1 | contig 17038 bp, 21 predicted proteins | sample 7278171 | NCBI WGS metagenome assembly JAAUXT01 (sample SAMN14350112, study PRJNA611818) | marine sediment metagenome | isolation source: surface marine sediment (1.8m) | place: French Polynesia: Moorea | collected 2018-08
GGTTTGACAGGTGGCATTCAATTTTTGATTTGTGAAAATTTTTATATGGTTTTTAGGTGGGGTAAAGTTTGGGTTAAAAAGTCATTTTTCATAGAAAATTTTATAAATGGATACTGGGCAATTCTTTTGGTTAATATGTAGATAGTATTATGAAACAATGTATAAAAGTTCCATTTGGTCAAATTTGTTCCATTTGGATGTGTGCTAAATGAGTTCCCAAGTTGTAAATATTAAGTGAAAAAAGTAAGAATTTTGACAAAAAAAGCAAGCCAAATTAGAGTGAGCCAAATTAGAGTGAGCCAAATCAGAGCAAGGAAAATCAGAGCAAGCTAAATCAGAGCAAGCCAAATCAGAGCAAGTGAAATTTCCTCAAATCACCACGAGCTCCATGGAGCTATTTTTTTGGAGGCGAAGTTTCCAGTGTCGGTGCTGAAAAAGAGAGAGCTGGCTCAGTCTCCCTCCCAGAGCTCATCAGCCAACGCTGAAGGTTTGAATCTGACTTGGGATCGGACCCCTGGGAACCCTTGAGCCAAATGCAGAAATCACAAGATCTGCTTCTGCGATGCTCCACAGGCATCCTTGCAGTTGTGAAAGATACTTTCGAGCAGTGCACGGGATGTTCTGTCTCTGATGACGATAAGCAGGATCACCCACAATTACCCTGGGTGCAAGGGCAAGCACTCCAATTCCCCGATGTCACAACCCGCATTTCCTGTGCAATCATATTTGCAGCGTACGCACCACAATGAGTAATCAGTGGTTATCGTGATCTGGAGAGCGTGCGAGAAGTCGTGTTTTCGTTGATACAGCATGTCATGAGCAAATTCCCGACATGAATGAATACGCGTCCCCGAGTGGTTTGGAAATGATATTGTTTCTATCGATTGATTGTTGAGCTGCTTGGGCCTCGAGGCTGTCCGTCCGGAGAGAAGCATCAGTTTGGGCTGGTTCCGTTCTGCGGACGTAATGAGGTTATTGCCGTCAGCCCATGAACGACGAGGCATTTTCAGACACACACGAGTCCGTGCAATTTATCGCGAAAAGCCACAAACAGCTTCGGACTTCGTGTTGAAGCCAGATGAACTCGCGCAAGAGGCATAAACAGACATTTGGGTGTTTGGTTACGAAAAGTGCTGGAGGTTTTCGAATTCTCAACATTTGGAATATGCTAATCATCGGATTCTGGATTCTGATGCATTAGGATCGTGAAACCAATCTGCCAATGTTTCAAATGGTGAGTTCAAAACACTTTTTCCCCATTTCAACGTGCAAGCAAAGTAAAACTGACACAAATTATTTTGCATCCAAAGAGGTGTCAGTGCAAATATGAATATTCCAAAAAATTGAAGGCACCTCGTGCGAGTGAATTCCTTTTTCTCTGTGCACGACACAACAAAGCATTCCAGGTTGTTTTGGAACCACGAGCGAGCTGCTTTGTAGAGACGGGGTCTCCGCCCATTGTCCAAGGGTTTCAGGTGAAAAACCTCTGCATTGGGTTCATTTTCTCCCAAGAAGTGTTTATCATCAACAAGAGATAGTGCAATGACACAATGTTCAAGTTCATTCCTGCAGCACTGAAGTTTCGGCTTGAACTGTTCCACAAAATGCGAAGCCAGTGAAAGGCTCACAACCCGGCAGAAAACGCTTGACATTTCGGTTATTTTGCTTTCCCATCGACCCCTTGCAGCTCAAAAACACAGCGAGGCGATTTATCAGCGTTCCTTGTGCAAAACTGTTGTTTGGGTGGTTTGTCTCGCTGTGTGCAACCGATGACTTGAATTCTGGTTCAAAAATTCTTGGTAAATTGCAAAAACAAGAACAAAAAAACTTCTCTCTGCCTGTGCACTTGATATAGGAATTACGACCGGTCATGTAGAACAACGTTCTGACGACCTGAGGTTGACAGATCATGCAGAAGTCATAAACATATCCTGTGAAAACATGAAAGCAAAGACAGAAGTTTTCAAGCGTGCGTGGATTTCCAGACTCCAGTGAAAGACTTCCCAAAAGTAAGCGACGCGTGATTCGTGCAGAAAAATTACCACATTTTGCCCTGAAAGTCCTGAAGAAAAATCTGTTTTCTCGGAAGTCCTCGGACTTCTGGCAGTCAACAGCTCACTGTCTTCAAACAAATCTGCAAGAAAGTGATGCTCTCCAATGTGGTGCAGATGAAGCCCTTGATTTGCAAGACTTGAACCCTCATTAAGAAAGCTTGGCAACGACCCTCGAAACATTTGCCACGAACCGAGGCCTTCTGAGTCAGACCTTGAAATTGGATCTGCACTTCTACAGATTGGTTACTGGTTGTCAGTATAATCCTTGTCACATGCAATTGCAAGGTGAAAAGATCATTGTGTGCGTCTGTGGAATTCTGAATGAGACAAACGTCCGTGTGCTTGTGATGAGCTCATCAGTTCAGAAGACACATTTGGAATGGTCGACATCAAATGTACGGCAAAAAAGAGAGCTCGTCATGATTCAGCTGGTTCATATCTGATCTCTGTGTGTGATCGGGAATCACACAGGGCCAGTATGCAGCCGTGAATGATTTTCGCAACCAGGATCGTGTACACAGATCATTTCTTCATTCGGGACACAACAAACCTGATGAACCCACTGGATCAGAAAAAGACCAGTGTGAGCTCATTGTAGTCTGAGCAAATCAAGAACCTGGATTTTGCAGCACAGAGAAGGATTTGTTGGATGTAGTTGCGAGTGAAGGATGAACGGTTGGCATGCCGGGGGCGTGGTTCGTCGGAGGAGCAGACGCGCGCAGGAGAGTCCCATGGTGAAGAGGAACGTTCGCGGATCTGTCTGCATCGTAAGTTCTGCACCCAAACGTGCGTCAAGTTTTGGTCTGTCAAGCCGTTTTATGAACGTTCCCATCCAGGGTCTTGTTCCACAAAATAAAATTGAAAAGTGTTTTCTCACAGGCCTGCCTGTCCTATCTATTGGTTCCAGTCACTAAGTTCACTGCCTTCTCGCAAGCTGTCCGAGTATATGCAGACCAAAATGCGAGAAAGCAAACAAGACCCTTGGATATGTCCCAAGTTGTCACGTTTGGTTGCCTGCGCACATGTTCGGTTTGTTGATTCAGCCGAATTCATTTGTGCTCAATCGGAAGATGCACCGTCTTTTCCTTTGTTCTTCCAGTTATTTCATGAGAATTTTGGCAGCAGGACCAGGATTCCCTGGCCCTCATGCCTCCACCTGATGACGGCGGGCAGGCGCAAAAATGTTGAACTGAACGTGCACGCGCAAGCGCCAGGCTTTGGCCTGTCGAGGCTTCCAAACGTTGTGTGGATCGTTTTGTTTCTTCTGCGCATACCATGTGTCTCTCTTAACCTTTGTGTATCTCGTTGTCTCTGCTCGTATGCGTTCGACGTACGGACAGTTTCTGGTGATTGGTGGTCACTGTGTGAGTGTGCAGTACTCCAACCAAACAAGCCTCATCACTCGGTTTGTTGTGCTACCCGTGTTGCCTTTCTTCACAGGCAGAGACAATGTAGTCTGTCTTTGGATGCCCCTGTGATGCAGAAAAGGAAAACATTTCACACAGCAAAAAACAAGACCATAATCACAGCTGTGTGTGATGGAAGGGTGCATGATTTCGAGAACACGGGTCAACGTGGTCCGAACAAGGGAGTTTTCATTCTTTTCAGGTCTTCCAGGGATTCGACAATTTTGAAATGATCAACTGAAAGTTCATTTTGGTGTTTTGAAGCATTCTTTGTGCAGATTTTCAACAAGAGCCCAAAATGTCAAGGCTTGCAACTGAAGTTTTGTGCCTACGTGTTGCTGTGCTGTGCTGTGCATGCAGCCTTTGCTGGAAAACAAACGTTCCACACACACAAGAAAGAGACCAAATGGAAGAGAAGAGGCTGGCTTTGTCTTCCAATGGATATGGACTTGGCACAAATGTGTCACAACCTGCTGTGGATCCTGCGTGATGCAAAGAGATCCCGTCGCCCGCAAAGTCAGGGCTGTTGGGCAACAATTCAAGGATGAAAGTGAAGCAAGTTTGTGGGATTTAGCTTTTTGGAGTGAAACGAGGAAACAAACTCTCCAACTCAACCCATTTTGCAAACAGTTCGTGTGTATCAAGTGATGGAGAAACATATCTTTGATGACTGTATTTGTGCAGCACTTTTTGGGTTTACCCCACATCTTTCATCATGCAGGGTTTTGGTTAAAAATACCAAAAAATCTCTTCCATAGGAGTAAAGTTGTCAAACATTCCACACACGAAAACGTGATGCTTATGCATGGTCTGATCGTTATCAAACAATATATTCAGGAAACGGCAAATACATTTCACACCCATTTCGCTCGTATGGCACAGTCCTTCGCTCTGTGTTCACAACGACTTAAAGAGCAATAACGACAGGAATGTAAAATGTAGGTGATATACGCAAAAAAAAAACAAAAAACTCGTGCAATTACATACAATATTTATTTCGCCTGCTGCAGCGTGTGTGGCACACACACAGAGGACAGAACACAAAAGGATTTTGTTGTGAACGCGAGTTTTTCGCATACACGTTGCCAACTCGTGAAGCTTGATTTGAGGAAAACTTCAATCACAACAGGAAGCGTAAAACGCCCAGAAACAAGGACGTGTATTGTAGGTTCGGCACAGTTCGTCTTGAACGTGAAAGTTCACATTTCTTGCCGTGTGTCAGTGAATCAAAGGAACAGAACCTCGGAGATTTTGTGAACGACAATATGTCCACAGCGGATTTACTGCAGAGAAACAGCAGACGCCGATTGTCTCGTCGAGGACGAAAGGTTTGACCTTTACTAAAATCGCCAACTTTGCAGAGACGTGTGCAAGAAAGTCACCGAAGACTGCGTGAAGGTTCCTGAACTGCAGATCTGGTCAAGAACTCCGTGTTTGAGCCCTGTCAAGAAAGCGCAGCTGAGGAAACCGTTGGAATGAAGTGTTGAGATGGTGTGGGGAGATGTGAGATTCAGGCAGTAATTGAGGCGTGGGCCAGGGTGAGTCCGGAGCGAGTGCTTCTACTCCCCCTTCTCTGGTGAGGCATGGCAATAGGTTAGGTCCCAGGGTGAGACCAAAGCTGGTGCGCCTGCTCCCCCCTTTAGGTGAGGCATGAGCAATACGTGAGATCTGTGGTGCGGCAATGCCAAAGGCGTGGGGCTGCACGCTTTCTAGGCGTGGCTTCTTGTTTTCTTAAGTGTCCACAAATGAAGTTTGGTCTTCTTTTTTCAAAAAAAAACCCCGTGGTTTTGTTTTGGCCAAGCAAAATGTGGATTGTCAAGCGCCGCTCCCACTTTCTGACCCCCGATCTGTCTTGTGCGTGCTTCTTTCCAATTTGTAGATCTGCCAGAGACAAGCGGATGAACTGAAGTGAACAAGAATTGGAACCTTCAGGGACAGGGACACTCGTCGCACAAACGCAAAATTGACGGTGATCGAATGTTAAGGAAGAACGGTGTGTGCAAACGAGAACATTCGTGAAAACGACAGCTCAGCAAACAAAAGCAGTGGATCCAATGTTTGTCCAGGTCGATACTTTCAGACAATTAAACCTCAATTGAAGACCGAAGAAAGATAACGCTGGACATAATCTGTGGAGGACAAGTGCGTTTGCTTGTGATAACAGTGTGTGCATTGAAACACGCACGAGTATCAAGGAAAGTTAGATCAGAATTGTTTGCTCCGCCTGCTAGAAGTATTTGAACAACCATTCCAACACATTCTTTCTTCCATAAAAACTGCCTCTTGTGTTTACCTTCGAAGGGTTTCTGTTCTCGCAGCCTGTGAAAGGTTAAAAATCTGTGAAAGTGTTGTTTGTTTGTGGTTTGTTGTTGACTTGGAATAACCATTTGAGGCCCCCAGATGCATGGTTGGCAAACGCCTTGAGCTGGGGTTGTCAGCCGAGGTCTTGTCCCCGCAAATGTCATTTTTGTTGGCAACGCAACTCGAATATGCCTGCCATAAATATCAAAAACAAAATTTTGTCTTCGTAACAAGCAGCAAAATTGACCAAAGACACGTATGCAGGGTTAAAGTGAGATGAATTATTTTCCAGAAAGGATTGAATAATGTCACTGTTGTAAGCGTGTCGCTTTTTGTGTCATCACCATTGTACAGGTTCTCCACAACTCGATTGTAAAGTGGAAAAGTTTGCGAGTGGCATTGTGCACCATGACAGAAAGTCACTTCAGTCCTTATGGTTCAGGACCTGCCAGGGAATATTTCTCTGAAATGCGAAGAATGCAAAAAGCATACAGGCAACGTCAAAGAGGATTCTATCTTGCTGAGCTTGGCATGCAGTTTACCTTCTTGCCCACATTGCGTGGCAAATGCTAAAGGACTGTCCTCCACCACGTTGGGAAGGAATGAGGATCGACTCTCAAAAATTAACCGTTTTACATTTCATACCGTGCAAGGATAATAGAATCAAGAGCACAGTGTGCTCAATTCATCATACGGTCTTTGGCTTTTAACAGGCTTGCTCTTTTTGCACATATTTGGTGAAAGGGGTTTTGTGGTAATTTTGGCTGGTAGATCTATCGTTTCTGAGTGAGGAGAACAGAATGAGGAGTAGAAAGGGGAAATAGGTGTCTCTCAAAAGTGGCAGAAAATGGTTTGTACGCTTTTGCGTTTGTCTTTCCTTTTGTTTTGTGCAAAGTGAATCTTCAGGAACGGCGGATGCACGCATGCTTTTCAACTTCCCACGTTCTGAACATGACAAGTTGAGTACAAGATGACTTCTGGTGCAAAGCAAAAAGAAAACGTTGTTGTCTGTACATTTTTGTTCTGCATCGACAGTTTCATCCAAAAGTTTCTGAAAGCACAGCAGAGCCTCGACCCACCATCATCAGCTGCAACCAAAACCCTCAGGATGTCAGATTCAATTGTGACAGCCACCAAGATCCAACTCAAAATGCAAGACGACCGCCAAGTGCTGGTCAGTTGGGTAAAGGAACTAGGTTTGAGTGGTCAGTCAGCCAGGCAGGTTCAGTCGGCAGGGCTTGGGTGAAGCGGTAGCTACCTCACTTTTGCACGCACCAACTGAATTTGATGGGTTGAGTGGTACTTGGATTGGTTTTGCCGGCACCAGGCTTCGTTCGATTTGCTTCTCACTGGGTAAGGACAGCCGACTGGGTTTGGCAGGTGCCCAGTTCAGTTCAGCAGCCATGTTTGGTTTGCAGCCAGCTGGATTTGGTGCGTGCACAGCTGTGTTTTGGCAGACATTTGTCTTGAGTCTGAAAAGTGCCCAGTTCACGTTCAGTGACGCAGGTTCTAAGCAAGGGGACCACATGCGGCCCATTGTTGCAGGCATCTGCCTGGATTTCACGGGGCCTGGTTGGGCTGGGCGGCCGCCCTGACCACTGACCCGAGCTGCCCAGAGATCAAATGCAGCTGATTGTCTGCCATAGCCTGAAACCACTTGTCTGCACAAGAAGGTCAGGTGCTTGTCAAACAAACCTGTCCAGGTGGCCACTTGCAAACCTAGCCAGCCAGCTGAATCTTGGCTGGGTCAAACCCAGTGGGCCAAACTTTAGCCAGGCATAAAGCTGCGAAAGCCACTCAACCCGACTGGTTGAGGCTTTTTGTGTGAAGGTGAAACGATATGGCTGCAAAAAGAGGTGCCTTTTTTGCGTCAGCTCAAAATGTCAGTAGCAAGAAAATTCCTTTTTTTTTGCCTCTGGCCTTTTTCAGCAAGGCGAAAAGCCGTGAAGTACATAAAAACCAACTGGGTGACATTGGGGTTGGCTCTTTTGTGGAAAGAAATGCTTGCCGCTTTATTCGACTCGAGCGAAAGTTGTTGTTTACGAGCGATACGGCTCACCTTTGTCCGTCTCGATGTCTGGCGTCGGGAGAGACGTCTTCATTCGCGTTTGACAAAGGAGGCGAAGGTCGCACTCTGACCGTGTTTTCAGTGCAATCGCGATCTCACTGGAAAACAGCTTGACTGAACCAAATGGACAAAATAAATTGGTGCAACATTTGGCAAATCTGGTCGCCTTTGCAGCAGCAGTGTGTGGATAACAAAAACTATCGTCATCCATTTGACGCAGTTTTCTTGGTGTCTTTGCAGGAGGATGGAGACAGCGTCGGGTTCGCCACTCTGCCGGAGCAGGTTCATCGGAAGGCGATCAAACGAGGATTCGACTTCACGCTCATGGTTGTGGGTACGTGCAGATATTCTGCGTTCCATATCTACGTCGGAGAAGTCATTTTCACAAAGGCTAAAACCTGTTTGACACAAAGGCTCCACAGTCTTGGCAATATTCTGCATAAGACAAGGCTGTTTGCCAAACAAGGCGAAAAATATTTCGATACCAAAGTGATCTACGTTGATGGCCAGAAAATTGTCATTGCGTACAAATTTTGGTATTTTGGCAATTGTAGGTGAAAGCGGGCTTGGTAAATCAACCCTGATGAGCAGCCTCTTTCTGAATGACCTCTACAAGGACAGAAAGGTGCCGAGTGTTGAAGGTAGGAACACCCCTTGTCCGTGGAAAAACTTTCTTTCGTCCTAAAAGGATAAGATCTGAGATTTACGAAATTTCTGTTCTCAGCCCACATCTGGTTGTGGCTACATGTTAAAATTTTGCGTGTTGGCATCGGTTTGGATCAATGAATTATGAGGGCAGACTCCCAGTGCGTACACTCAGAAGCGTGGCTCGCCCCCCCCCCCATAATGGTCAAAACCAGAACAAAACATCCACTTGTTATGAAAATAATAATACTGCAACGGTCTCACATGTTGACCCAGGTGTCTTTTTTTTCTAACGCTGCCTGAAAAATTTCATCACAACGAGCCTCCTGCCGGTACCCAACAAAACGAATTCTGTTCCCTCACCAAGGTTGGAGAACAACTCGACAAAGTGTTTCCAATGGTGGTCGGTACCCCCTGGGGATTCTCATGACACATGTACCCCTTGGATTTTGCAACACGAGAACTTGGACGTGTTTCCTCCTGTTGGCCGCATCGACCACAAGAACGATCAGATGAGACAAACGATGTTTTCCTCCTGCAGGTGTAGTTTTCACAACTGACCGCAAAACCACGGTGACCGCCAAAAGGCGCAACGATTCTCAATCAGATGAATTGGGAGTCATTCTGCAGCTGTCTGCTTGCAGAGCGTGTGACGAAGACGGTTCAGATTGAGAAGAAGCACATGGAGATCGAGGAGCGCGGAGTGAAGCTGCGACTCACCATCGTCGACACGCCCGGCTTCAACGACTCCATGAACGAAGTCCAGTGGTGCGTAGACCACACTTCTTGCATCCAGACAACTTCTCGTTTGAGTGGGTGGGTGGGTGCTTAAATGCAGGAAAATGAACTGCACAAACTTTGTCTCCAGATTTGGAGGGGCAGTGGATAATCCTTGAAAGCCCCTGTTCGTTCAAGTTTGCTGTCTGCATGCTGATTTGGAGTCGTTCTGTCTCGCGCAGCTGGAAGCCGATCGACGACTACGTAAACAGTCAGTTCGAACAGTACTTCAAAGACGAGAGCGGGCTGAATCGCAAGAATATCAAGGACAACCGGGTTCACTGCTGCCTCTACTTCATCTCCCCATACGGCCATGGGTAAAAGAATTTGAGAATTTCCTTTGATTCAAAATTCAGAAAAAATGACAAGGTTTCAAGCATAAATTTTCACACACATTGTGCTGCGACTTGTTGACTTGTTTGATTGGTATTCAGCGCAGAGAAACAGCCCAGACTTCGCTCCTTTGCTCTTGGCCACGAGACGGAGACGGATGATGGATGTATCAACTGTGGACAAAAGCAATTCTATTTGCACACTTTTTTGCATTGTACAGGTTGCGCCAAATAGACATTCAATTCATGAAGCATCTTCACGACAAAGTCAACATCGTGCCCGTCATTGCCAAAGCTGACACACTAACACCCTCAGAACTGAGGAAACTAAAAGACAGGGTAGGCTGCGTTCTTACTCGTTCATCTCTTGGTCATTTTGTGGTCTTGAGCATCACCAGTGAAATGTAACCCAACTCCCTTTCAGGTTTTGGAACAGATTGAGAAGCATCGAATTCAGATTTACCAGTTTCCCGAGTGCGACTCTGACGAAGACGAGGAATTCAAGAAGCAGGACGCTGAACTCAAGGTTATTGTGCTCAAACGATTCGTTGATTCCAAAATGTAATTTTAGGCCCTGTATCAATGTGTAGATCTTCTTTTGACCTCAATTGATCTCTTTTCAGGCTTCCATTCCATTTTCCGTCATAGGCAGCAACACGATCGTGGAGGTGAACGGCAGAAGGGTGCGTGGCAGGCTCTACCCGTGGGGAATCGTCGAAGGTACGTGAAAAACGAGGAAAGGAAATCGTGTCCTCCTGTGCGTGCCCCTTCGTGATTCGTAACGAGTGTCTTTCATTTCAGTGGACAACCCGCAGCATTGTGACTTCTTGAAGCTCAAGCAGATGCTCATCAGGTGCGTTTTCCTTCTCCGCGCGATTCTCCTACCTGAATATGTCCACAACCTCGGAGCGTGATGAGTAGAGTCCAACTTGTCTTCGTCGCAATGTTGAAGACGCAGATGTCCGCGCAGAATGTCCTGACAGCTGCGATGCGAATCTTGGTTTTGGAACGCGGCGTTGCGAAGTGACCAGTAGCCAATCATCATGTGGGCATGAGAACCTCGAGTTTTTGTTCCAGTACACACATGCAAGACTTAAAGGACGTGACTCGGGACATTCACTACGAGACGTACCGAGCGCGCTACATCAACGACCAGATGCGCCAGTCCTCCAGAGACCGCAAGTAAGTCTCTGTTCTCGACATTTTTCTTGAATTTGTACTTTTTAACTCTACGTGGTGGTGGTCGTGGTGTTCGATCATGTGAGGGTTTTCTATCAGCGGATTTAGTTTTCCTGGGAATATTTTATGTCAGAGTTTTGAAATAAGTTGTTTGGTATCTCGTTTCTGTTTTTCAATTCAGTTCAATGTTGTGTTCGTTGTTCTTGGCTCTTTGTCGTCATCCTCTGAACTGTTGTTTAGTTCGACTGTCATTGTGTTCCCATCCAGTAGTGCAACCCATCCAGCTGACGTTGTCTTGAACAACTTCAAAAAGGAGTTTCCACAAGGGTACGTAAAAATCTGAAGACCAAATTTTCGTCTTCCTCTACTAACATTGCACGAATATCAAGGGATTGGGTCTGCTTCTGTAGAAAGTTTCCAGCAAAATTTGAAAATAGTTTTACTGCAAATTCCAAATCCACATTTTCCCCTGAAAGCAAGCAAATACTCGTATCTTGTAAGTCCCACGAATATGATTTTGATAGAACGTCGCACTCCACCCTTATTTCCTCATCTGAAGTATCGGCAATCCATTCACACCATCCACACCATCCGCCCTCATGTTCGATTTCATGTTTTTGTTGTTTCGTTCGGTTGGGTCTTGTTCTCTTTTGTCTGTAAAGTGTACAAGAGACTCAAAAGGAACGGTCCAATTAAAAATGCAACAACTGGGAGAAAAGGAGAATCTGGTAAATTTATGTGCGTCTGGGGAAAATCAAATCTAACGAGGAATGTTGCCATCTTTTTCGCCAGCGGTGGGTCACCCCACTACGCCCAACGCCCCGAAAATAAAGCGCTTCACCCTTCAATGGGGGTGACGGTCAGGTCAGTATGGAACAGCACCCTTGAAGTTTCCATGTTTTCTGTAATAAACGTCCACAAAAGACCCACAATGGTTCCCGGTCCAAAGGAATGCTTAGACATGGAATGCCCGGACGTTTATTACAGTGGGTGGTGTTCAACTTGTCCGTCTGCAACACACCGCAGATTGTTTTTCTAGGTGTCGAATTACCAGTCTACAAGCCTTGATTTCGTGAACTTTTTAAAATCGGTGTTTCACTGTTACGCATTTTAAGGTGTAGATGAACTGCGACTTCATGTAGCCATTTGCTTGTGTAAACTCACTGAGTCAGTGGACTCGTCTGTGTGGCTGTGTGACAATCCAGTTCCAGGCGTAGGCGTTTTGGATTTGACGTAGATCAGAAAAAAGCCACAAACTGTTCATGCGGATATTCAAGACAATGTCATAAATTGCATGGAAAAAGGCAGAATCAGACTGAAGTTTGCACACAAGAGGCGATTCGTTCCCCCAAAAAATGGATGGTGTGGTTTTTGGTTCGTTGAAACTTTCTTTCAATCCCCAGGCATGATTCCTAATCGTGTAGATCCCGTTACAATTCTCAAGACTTCCTTCACTGACGTTGTTCTCAATTTCTTTGTCATGTGTTCCCTCTCAAAATTTTAACGTTTCACTACCTTCACTTTCATATCTTCAATTTCAGTTCCCCCTCGCATTTGTCCGCACACAACACAGATTCTAGCGCATTCAATGATTCACTGTTCGAATTTATTCTCATACAGAGCTTGTGTTCGACGACTTTCAATTCAAATTTCTGCGTCTACTCATTATCAATTGACACAGTCCACCTGCAAAACTGTTGCGATTCTTAGCGTATATTTGTGATCGATGTATTCGCGTTCAATTTACTGACTAAATTTGGTTGGCATGCAAACAGGAATTGGTTGGTATCTTGGCATGACTACAGTTCGAGCTTATCTTTGCAGCAAGCTGAAGAGGGATTCCAGTCCGAATTTTGAGAGCATCTCAGACGCTGACAAACTTCTGCAGCAGAAAGACGATGAGGTGAGCGAATTCTCTCTCAAGTTCTTCGTTTACATTTCTGTCGAAAAATCTCGGGCCACAAAAGGACCAAGGAAGAAATGAAGTAACGAACTGACCGGGTGTGTTGTCTGATCCCTGTTTGGTGCTGTTTCAGATTCGGAAGATGCAGGAAATGCTGAGCAAAATGCAGGCTCAACTTCAGAGTCATCACCCACCTCAACAAACCTCAGTCAACGGGTTGAAGAACTTGTGATTCCCAGATAGTGATTCACACAGTGATGATACTTGTAGACTGCTAATGACTGCCTTTTCTTTTGTGCTAGACGTGTACAGTACAGTGCGTTTGGAGTGAGATATGATTGAGTTGGGTCGAACGCTGCTACAAGAACAAATAAGAAGTGAAGTAACTTTGTTTTTGGAGGATCCGGTCAGTTTCACTCCATCAAGATATTTATTGTTCAGAAGAGAGATGTGGCATCTGGGTCTTGTTCCCACAGAGCGACAGTTTGTGCGAATAGGTTCGGCTCGTTCTTCTGGGGCGTGCAGTTGGTCAAAACGTGGTTGTCGCGTCAGACGTCAAAATTTTCGACACATTCCGACACGACGTTGTAAGGTTTAAGATTTCATGGGAAGTGTTTTCGATGTTCTTGTTAGACAGATGTGTTTACAGATGGTGTTATCTGTATTTGTAATGTGTACACTTGTATGTTTTATTTATTTATTCCACTAGAGAAAGGGCGGTGCTCACTTGTAACTCGGAACTTGGTGGCGTGATTTGTGAGACGATGTCATTTGTCACTTGAAAAAATGCTGGGGCAGAATATTTGATATCGAAGTAAGAAGTTGTGAACATGTCAGAAATGACATCACTTCGTTTTCTGTCGCTCTTCGGAGTCGAGTTTTTGGCCACAACGCTCACTTTAGACATTTTCCAAAGCGTTCTTTTTATACTTCACGGCTGTTAGCGGAAACAAACGTGACAAAAACTTGCAAACCGAAGAATCAAGATATCTCCCAAGCCTTCTTGCAATTCCTTGGCTTCAGAGGGACATTTACCTGCAATCAGTTCCGACTGACAGAAGCGTGCGCGTCTTTGGCCAGCTTGCGCCAGATCGATCACGGTCAAAATTCACAAATTCCCAGAACAAGGCTTTTTGCATTTCAAGCCTTTTGCATTACCTGACCTCTTATTGTTTTCAAAATAGATAACTTCTAGTCACACCTAAGCTTTGTTCTAACGCTTCAATCAAAAACAGATCAACAAGAAAATTTTCGGTGAAACTGGTTGCGCGTTTTGATTTTCATTTTTGAAGAATAAAGTTTTGTATTTCTGTAAGTTACTTTCATGTGTTGTCTTGTTCAACATCGATAAGAAAGATACGGACTGAAACAGAATCCTCGAGTGCAAGTTTGAGGATAACGTTCTGAACGCACCCTCAATGGGACGGGTCTCGCAACTCTTTTGACAGCGATATGGTGCGAATTTGGCAGGTGGTTTGTGCAAAGTGAACGAACATGTGATTGAGACAAAAAACCACCGGAGATAGCAACGTGACGCTTTGTCAGAGATAAGGGTACATTCGTGCGTTGAGTCTTGTTCAAAAGCAAGACTCCAAGTTCCGTTGAGAGCACGCGCAATGAAGTACCTGCTGATCTTCGCTGGTTTAGCATTGGGTGAGCACGGAGAACGAACATTTGGTCTTCGAGAAGCAGCTTCCAAGTTACCGAAATTCTGTGCAGTCATTGAGAAATAGTTTTTGTTCTTTTCCACCGTGACACTCTGAAAAATGTTTTTTCCACTGTGGTACTCAATTGGCTGAATCCAGCTGTTCAGCAACAATTGAAACAAATTTTTCAACCACGTTCCTTTGACTACACTTGAGAGTACTGGCACTTGCTTGTTGGTGAACGGATGGTGAAGCTGCAAGACTTGGCAACGTCCTTTCCTTGAAGACGCCGTTTCGCAAATACGAAAAAAAGAGAACAGCGTGTGTGCAGCGAGGAATGACGCTTTGCTCCTCTTTCAGTCGGGGCGCAGAATGACTGCTCAGACCAACCGGATGGGACCATAATAAACTGGAGCTGCCGAGCGTACACGTTCTGCGAGAACGGCTCGGCCGTCATCGAGGACTGCAGCGTAGACGGCCAGGTCTTCAACCCGGACACCCAACAATGTGATGCGTACGTGTGCGTGACTTGTTTATGTGCTGTCTCAGAGAGTTGAGTGCCACCTGAGCGGAGGGAGGTCTTCACGGGACCTTGCTCAAGCAGCAGTGAAGGCTTCCGCCACGATATTTTCGAGAGACAATTACCTGCCACGTTTTACACGTGCTTGCCCGGATTGCCAGATGACTGCCCCAGATCATCACATTTGCTCTGAATGTATTCCCAGAGCGAATGACAAGTGACCAGACCAAACGGTATCTGTGTCACCGATCTGGCAATTGGGGCACGTCGAAAAAGGACCGGAAGCGTTTGCTGAACCGCCGTATTGCCTGACTCCGCTTCGTCCCCGCGTCCTTCTTTTTCTGCAGCCCAGTCAACACTCCGTATCCTTGTGGCCAGAACCGGGATTGGTTCTGCTCATCCTTTGGGGACGGCTACTATGCTGACCGGCAACAAAATTGCACCTTCTTCTTCTACTGCCAGGGCGGCAATGACTTTGGCGACATCCCCTGCAACCCTGGTAATTGCCATGCAAGGTTTGGTTGCCTTGCCCGTTCGATCTAAATGGCTCAACATGAATTCAACGTTGCTGTTATTTTAATCTTCTGTCAGGAGTTTCGACGTGCACCGTGTTTTCACTTCATTTGTTTGTTTGTTTGTTTGCAGGCACTGTGTTCGATGAGGCTTTGTGCCTCTGCAGCTTCCCCGAAAACGTTTACCCACCGTGTGGCACCAAAGCGCCAGACGGCAACGAGCCCGACGAGCGAGGCTGCCAGCAAACGCTTTGGTGAAAACGCAGCCGTGCTTTGTGTGTTTCTCAGACAGAATTCGAGTTCTTCAACTTTTCTTCAATGAATTCTGAGAAATCTTCTGCTCCGTAGCAATAAAAACTTTGTCCGACATTTGGTATATATATTTTACATAAATTTGCGCAAGGAACAATAATGTAGCATTCGATGCGCACGAACGCGGTGTTAAGCGCCAATGGCGTCGTCGACCCACTGGCGGTAGGTGGCGATACTCGTCATGACCGTCGGGTACTCGACGTTACAGGGCGGCATGAGCCACGACACGACGGCCGCCTGCTGCAATGCACCGTCGTCCGTGTAGCACAGCAATGGCGCGCCCGCGTCTCCCTGCATGAACGTCGCAGTTGTTCGACAAAATGTTTTTGGAAAGAGTGGCGCGTGGGAGGTTCTGCAGAGAATGGCTTCCGCGAACCAGAAACTCGGGGACAAAAAATTTGGATGAAGCTCCATGAGGAAGTTCTGTTCGTCGTTGAATTCCAAGAATTTTGTTTTGCGTAGAGGCTTGAAGGGCTGATGCTCCTGAGAGTCTCACCAGACAGCCTCCCCTTGAACCTTCGTATCCGGCGCAGGTCATATCGTCCCTCACGAAGTAAGTGGAACCTTGGTAGGCCTGTTTGCAGTCGTCCAGTGGATAGACAGTGACAGTTGCTTCCTGAAGTTCGTTGGGATGAATCCATTCTGCACGGAGAAACCAACAAAGACGCTGCACAAAGACAAACACGCATTTGGATGGGCTCGTAGATCTGGGCAAGAATAGGTTCAACACACACCTTTCCTGCCCCACCCAGCAAGAGTGCAGTCCATGTTGTCTACGTCCTGGTCTTCGGACACAAGGGAGACGACGCCAATGTACTGATTGGTCAGGTTGGCATTTCGGTCCAGTCTAATAACAGCCAGGTCCCCGGCTATGGTCGTGTTGAGTATTCCTGTGTCGTACACGTAGTCTGGATTCTGCACACTGAAATCTCACGACGTAAATATCTTGTTCCATGCTGATTCATTGAAAAAACAATACTTTCAATCGACAAAACTCACAATTTCAATCTCAGAGACGAAGTAAGTTTCTGGCTCTCCTTCCCTTTGTGTAAAGATATCGTACATTCCAAGAACGATCTCCAGTTGTTCTCTGCCAAAACAAACGACCAACCACGACATTTTGTTCAGCCGAAAGGAAGTCAGAAAGGAATAGAAGTCCCTGCTTGCAGAAGAAAAACGGACGGTCACAGCAGGATTTCCAGAAGAAGTGATCTGTCTCGCTGTTTTGCGTGCAGTTCTGCTTCCCGTATTCGTGAAGTGCTGCCGTGATGTGGTGAAATGTCCTTCGGAATCCAGTGACCAAAAGGCTTAAACTGGACTGTAGACACTTGCTTTATTTCCCAGGTTAGTGCTGTACAAAAGCTAAAAGTTATCTGCCTTCAA
>JAAUXT010139459.1_pt1 | contig 17038 bp, 13 predicted proteins | sample 7278171 | NCBI WGS metagenome assembly JAAUXT01 (sample SAMN14350112, study PRJNA611818) | marine sediment metagenome | isolation source: surface marine sediment (1.8m) | place: French Polynesia: Moorea | collected 2018-08
CACAGAGTCTCGCGTCCGCACAGAGCCTTCATACACATGTAGAGGGTTTAGAATTCACACATACTCATACACACACCATATTACCTCACACGCACACACACCAGTCTCTCTCTCTCTCTCTCTCTCTCTCTCTCTCTCTCTAACACACACACACACACACACAGAGTGTCACGCGTCCGCCCAGCGCCTGCAAACACAAGTACAGGGGTGAGCACCACACACACACACACACACACACACACAAACACACACACAAACACACACACACAGAGCGTCACGCGTCCGCCCAGCGCCTGCGAATACGAGTGAGAGGGGTGAGCATTCACATACACACACACACACACACATACACACACAAACACACACACACACACAGAGCGTCACGCGTCCGTCCAGCGCCTGCAAACAACACACGCACCCACACACCTTACACACCACACACTCTCTTTGTCTCTGTCTGTCAGCCTGTCTGTCTGTCTCTCTATATCTCCTACACTTTTTTGTCTTCGATCTGAGAGTGACGCCGTCCTCTCCTGAACCTTTCCTCCGCAATGACCCTGACCTCGTCAGATTTGACCTTGACCCGCGGTTCCCGTGACCTCCCTGACCTTGAGTTCTCGGAACGGGCGTTCCTCCATAACGGCGACTGTGATGTTGATGTCGTGATAGTCCGAGCCGTTCGCGTTGCCTGTCGGGATCGGCTGTCAATCAAACACAAACACGTCATGATTGGCTGTCAATCAAAGAGATAAACCTGTTACACGGACCCGCCCACGTCTGTCACCTCGCCCCTTCCTCCAGCTCCCCTCCCGCCGAGCCCACCCGCCCTCTCCCAACACCCCGCCCAGGAGCTCTAATAAACCAAGCCACCTTCTGGGCTGATGGCCCTGCACCAGCCCCACCCCGCTCACCCCGATACCCGCACCCAATCCCTCTCCCACCTCCTCTCTTTAACCCTGCCCCCGCGCCCCATCCCACCCGTACCTCCGCGCCCCATGACTCACCAAGCCATCAACACTGACGATAAGCGCCATCTCCCCTCAGTGCACCTGCACCAGCCCCCCCCCCTCTCCCCACACCCCCTCCCTACCCGCCCACCCCACCCACCCCTTCCCCCGCGTCCCACCCCCTGACTCACCAAGCCGTCAGCGCTGACTATGAGCGCCATCTCCCCTCCGTGCTCCTGCACCAGCCGCGCCTTCTCCGCGAACGTGCAGTTTCCGCGCGCCACGGCGGCGGCAGCGCCGTCGATCGGCGGCGTCGGCGGCACCGGCTCTGCGCACCACTGGTGCGCCATCGCGTCCGCCAGAGGGAGCTTCACCTGTCGCGATCAGGTCAGTCAGTCAATCAATCAATCAATCAATCAATCACACAAGCAATTAATAAGAAGGGGCTCACGCTTCCACCATTGGACCTTACAGGTCGTATTGCTTTCATTTCCGAGTGGGAAGGTGGGGTCCAGCGCAAGAATCAGCCTTCTTTCAGTTACGGAAAATAGTCCGCGCAAGCGATGGAATTGCGCAGGTCAAATCCACAAACTTGTAGATTTCAGGCCCATGTGCACACACACAAGAGCCGCACGCCATTCGCAAGCACAAACACACTCACCCACCCACCCACCCACGCGCCCGCACGCACACACACACCCACGCATCTTGCACACGCACGCGCACATACACCTCGTGGACACACGCGCCCGCACACACACACACACGCACACAGGCCTCACCGCATCCTGCCTCCTGTGCGGCACTTCCCTGAAGTCGGGGTCGAACGTGGCGCAGTACTGTCCGCTGCGGCTCGGGTTGTCCGCGCTCTCCCCGTACAGGACCCCGTACCGCCGCTCACGGCTGCCCGCAACCTGCGAGATAAACAGCGTCAGTCAGACAGGGTCACACACTCACACACACTGCTTACAGCTGCCTGTAATCTGTGAGACGAACAGCAGCAGTCAGACAAGGTGACACACACGTACACAGACAGACAGACAGACAGACAGACAGACGGACGGACGGACGGACAGACAGACAGAGTGTGATTGTGCGTGCCGTTATTATCTACGGTTTTGCCGACAGCAATCGAAAGGGAAAACAGAATCTAATCAAGATCAAGATACAATTTTCTGTTTCCACATGAAGACCGAATCGCACCGAGGTCTCTCACAGTACTCTCAGAAGCACTGATAATTCTGACGCCAACGCACCATCGTTTGAATCTGTGTAGAACAATGAGAATTGCACTGCATGTCTGTTCCACTTCACTTCTTTTTGTGCACAGCGATTTCCTGGAACTCCCCAATGTTTTTCACGTCTTTGCTTCATTGCGTGATGCAGCTGTTACAGGCCTGTTTCATGTCGTGTGCGTCACGCGTTGTGTCCGTGTGCAACGCTCTGTGTCTAGCCAGTAGCCACAGACACAATACTCGTTGACTTGGACAGCGACACAACGCAGCTGCTGATGCCGGCCGAGCCGCGATATCAGACTTGAGAGTCCAAAGTTCCCTGATTACATCAGATCATTGAAGCTGTGTTATGCGCTCTGGCTTCACTTTTCTTCCTCTTCTGCCACCTCGCCCCCTGTGTAGCTTGTCCCGCCGAATTCGGAACGCGTCTCATGTGGAATGACCCAATGACAAATTTCACTTTGGGCACGCACCCTGACCAAGTCGAACCGAAAAGGTGTTTGACCAAAACTGGTGCCAAGCAAATCTGTTGCTGAATGTGCTTCAGTCCTGGAAACCGCACAATGACAAACGCATTTCAATTGGGTAAAACTGTTTGCATGTAAAGAACACGCACCACGACAGACACAAGCTCCTCGGACTGTCCGTCTGTTTTTAAATGATCACACACAGACGTCAATGATGCGGGCCACACTTTGAAACGCGCCATCACATTCAATAAAACAACTGTGGTTTGGAACAAATACATATCAAAAGCTCACTGTGCACTCAATGCGTCAGACTCGCCAACAAGAACAACCACCGGTCCAGACACACGCCCAATGCCCTGACTGTGGAGGGCAACGAGTTTTGAGGGGAAGAGGGGGTGTTTGACAATTGCCTCACGAAGTCGTGTCGTTTGGTTGACGACGATTTCGTGTTTACTTCTTGTGTCACGTACCGGATGTATCAACCCACAGTGAGAATGTTCATGTTCTTGCGATTCCACGAAGAACAACAGATTCGGCGATTCTATTTTTCTCTCGAGTCAACCATCTCGTAGGTTCAACAGCTCGATGGCGTATACGCTGGTTTGAAATCTCATGTCGTTGAGCAAAGGTAATTTTCCTGCAGGTGTTGGACGTGACCCAGCTGACAAACCCGAGATTTGCGCTGGAGGTTCAGTTCTCGTTTACGCGCGTCACAGCCACACGTGGAACCCGCAGAACTGAACAGTCACTTGGGATTTCCGTTCCGATCAAACCAAACTGGGCCAGAGTGGCGTGATGGGTGACGTAGCCTCTGCCTGCACAGCTTCGCTCAGCAACAAGTGCAAGAAGGTCACACACAGAGATCTGCGCTCCAGTTGAAAGAACAAACATTCACGCAGACTTTCTACACTCGCAGACACGCGATCGCATTTCAATCATCTTCATGTCATCGTTGGTTGATGAGGTGATGACTGGCGATTCCCGTCTTCTTCATCAGACAGATCCTCCCCCACTTTTCGAAGTCGATAAACACACATTTTCCGCCCAGATTTAACCGTGACCCCAGAGAAACCAGAAAGTAGATCATTTGTTCTTTCACATGTTCTGTCCTGATGTCACAAGGGCGATTTCACTCACCAGTGAAACTGAAAAGATCCCGAAGATGAAAAACAAAAACAAATCCATTTCCACAACAAGGTTCCAGTGCAGAAATGTGACCAGTGCGTACTTCAGACAGAGTTTAAGATTTTCTTCCACAGAAGAAAATAGTAGACAACTAACATGTACACACAATTGCTTTTGACTAAATAGTGTTCTTATGTGAACAATTTTGCAGATATTGCAGAATGGTTGAAGTTCTCCACAAAAATTTGGTCGAGTTATGCAAACTCCACAATTCTGCAGTAAACATGGCGGAACGACAGGTGTTGCTTCTTTTTTAAAATTTCCCGGCATTTCTGCGTGCAAATCCTGGCGTAGTTGACTATGTGTTAGTTCAGTGGATTTTACACTAAATGTAGACCATTTTTGACAGAGAAAAGTGGCTTGTTGGAGACTTTTGCATTGAAAGCGGCACACATAATGAGGGCGATAATGCAAGCAAATGTGCTGCATGGCGGCGCCTGCATTCAAGTCCATTGTATTCTCCGTGTCAAAAGGCCATTGTTTGGCCACATTTCTGCTCTGACTGCGGCACTGTAATTCCCTGGTGTGATTTGAGCAACATATTGTGTTGGTCAATGTGCAAAATGGACGTAAATGCCAATTTCTAGGCGTTTTCTGTTGCCTGGGAATGGGGTCTTTCAGAAGAAGCTGTGGTGCCAGATTGTGGTCCTTCCATAAAAGCTCATCTGACCGTCGTCCTGTATTTGTATTTGTACGTCTCGTGAGGACGAAACCCATCATTCATTGGGGATTGGTTGGTCCACCCACCACTCCTTCACATACAAAAAGTGACACAATTTTTCGCGAACGACACGACCTCTGGTTGCAGGGCGGTGACCAGAAGAAGGGCGGCGGGGACCGGGACGGCGACGCGCGCGAGAAGAAGAAGAAGGAGACGATACTCGACCTGTCCAAGTACCTCGATAAACCGATCCGGGTCAAGTTCAGCGGAGGCCGGGAAGGTGAGACCAGCTTCATACAACCTGCGACTTTAAATGACGCGAGTGGAGTGTTGTTGAGGGTGACGAAGAATCTGAAAAATTCCGTGGTGGGGTTTCATGTGATGCATCGAGTGCACGGGCAACCGCTCTACGAGTCTGCTCCCCAACTTTGAGTTGGTGGGTTGAAGCTAGATTGAAAGTGGAATCGTCAAGCGGGTGCGAATCCTGCAGTGTTTTGACGAGCTCCACTTCAAGGTAAATTATCAACATGGTGTATGGTTGTGGGCCACAGAGTGAGACAATGTGGCTTGGTGCGCCCATGTCAACGGACGCCCCCTTTGCACAAGTTCTTGCACTTGTGATGTGGTACTCAACACTTTCTATGAACGTTCCCCATTCCAGCTTGTTGTTGGGACACAAGCCGAGGGCATGTCGCCCTTCCCGCAAGGGTGTCGCTTGTAAAGGTTGGTTTTTGTGTTGTTTCAGCGTCCGGGGTTCTGAAGGGGTTCGACCCGCTGCTCAACCTCGTGTTGGACGGGACCACGGAGTATCTCAGGGGTGAGTCACGCACACACACACACACACTCACTCACTCACTCACAGAAATCACATACAGAGCCACAGCCACACCCACTTCAGGGGTGAGTAACGGACACACCGCAGAGGTGACACTGCTCACACACCTTGGGGTGAGACGCACACTGACCCACACCTCAGGGTCACCCTCTGGCTCACACGCACCTGCACACACAGTAATACACACGTGTTGTCAACACACCACCTCACACACACACACACACACACACACACACATCATGACTTGAGACTGTTTGCGGCCCACACTTAGGAACCGCCGTGTAACACCTTCAAATCGAGCATTCCTCAATCCGTGTACCACCCCCGCACACGTACACACACCACTCTTGGACTATTTGTGGCTCACACGTACGAACCGCCGTATCACCGCTGTATCAAGGCGAACCTTCGTCAGTCCCTCACCCCCTCCCCCTCCGTCTCTCTCACCGCACTCACCATTGTGTTCCCTCTGCAGACCCGGACGACCCGTACAAACTGACGGAGGATACGCGCCAGCTCGGGCTCGTCGTGTGTCGAGGCACGTCCGTCACGCTCATCTGCCCCGCCGACGGCATGGAAGCCATCGCAAACCCGTTTATCGCTCAGGACGGGTAGCGCTGACGTCATCCAGCGAAACAGCGCTGACGTCAGCGAAACAGCTCGGCTCGGACTTCTTTGTGCAGCGTGTGTGAAGACCAAATTTGGAATTGTCCAGAACATCTTTGGATGGGGCACCGGGTTGGACGAAAGGAAATGATAATCGCAAGTGCACAAGGACAGACTTGGATGAAGAGCGAAGTTCTTGTTCACTGCGATGGTGGCGCCCACTGACGAGCGGCGTGAATTGGACATGGATTCAACTGTTGTGAACTGCGCCCCGGTCAACGGCGAGTTTTGAACGTGCAAACCATTTCTCATTCCAGTTTGTGCAAGTAAATCTGCAAAGATCGACACGTTTGGGTTTTGGGAAAACATTTGACAATCACCTCAGATAAAAAGTAGACGCAGATGTTGTATCGAAGATGGCGTCAGTGTCACATGGTGGCGCTTCAGTCAATTGTCTTGTGTCCTGCACGGACGCATTAAAACTGTTTCAGTTGAATGTGCGCATTCACGTATCATTGCGATGGTTGTAAAATCAACCGGTGTGTGGCCCGTTTCACACAAAATGCGCCACGTGTTGTGTGGCTGTACACGGGAGTTGACACCGCGTTGTCTCGTGAGATTTCTACAGCGAGACGTCACGTGAGCACGTGGTGTCATTGTCATTTCGTTCATGAAGAGCTCTGATGTTCCGTACACTTATGTCTCACGACCACAGTTTGCGTCGTGCTCGAGTTCAGGGCACACAAGTGAGTAAAATGAATCAAGTTCCTTTTGTAAAACTTTCTTGTTCTGTCTTCTTGTTGCGCCACGTGTTCAGGCATCTGTCAACCCGCGGGGTGCGTCACGCAGTGCGTCTTGGTGCAGCTCACGTGTATCTCCCACCTGTTTCGTGCGACACCATACATGTGCAAAGTGACCTGCGTGAGTCACAAATATTTCCGTTGTTCTGTTCACACTGGTTCCCACGCGAAACAAACTGGCGCAGGTGCCAAAACTGAGATCGTTTGGCGAAACTGATGCGCGTCTCTGGACGTCGCGTCCCTGTCAACGCAACGCGTATTGACGTCAACAGGAACGCAACGCGTCAAGCGTCCAGGTCCAACACGGGCAGCACTAGCAGGCCACTGAGGCTGCATTCACACTGGATGCGTAACTCCCTTCGTTTCTGGATGCTTGTGGCGTCGCTTGCGAGGCAGCACGTGTTGACCTGCGAGAGGCACACAACGCATCCAGTGTGATTGATCCCAGCCCAATCACATGCTCGGGTCAGTTGACGAGCTCGACGGGAGCCCAGGGGGCTGCACCTCGCGCCACGACCCCCGCGCTCCAGCCGACTGTATCTATAATTGAGTTTGTTGTGACGTCACAGTTGACACTGGTAGGGAGGCGCGCACGGAGTGGTCTGATTGGACCCACGCGGTCTCCCAGACGCGCCCGTGTTTGGCAGGCGTAGATTTAAGGGGTGGCCACACAGGACAAATTGACACGCGTCAATTCTGGGTTTTGATGCGTGGTTTTAACCCCATGTTGCTCGAGGCTGCCATTGACTTTGCCCAGGAAAAACATCTCACCAGACATTTTTTGACGCGCGTAAACGACGCGTCAAACATCAAAGTAAACACGCCAGTGTGGCCGCCCCTTTAGAATCTGGCAGAAGCGGACCCGACCTGCATGGTGCAGGGGATCGTGCAGTGTCAAATCATTTGAAATTGGCCCTTCTGGATCCGCACCTGAAAAGACAAGCACTGAAACAGCCAGGGTCTCTGAGAGAGGGGAGATTGGAGTGTTCCCCCTCACTGTAGTGCCCATGGACTGTTGATCAACGGTGGTGCGGTGATTCTCAGAGGAAGTCTGAGGAAGACGATCCTCGGCACCACACACCCCCTGACGGCAAAAAAAAAACAAACGAAGAGGAGATGGAAAAACAGGAGAAAGACAATGTTGATGATCAAACCGATCTCAGTTTGGCGAGAGAAATCAAAGAAGTTGCTGAGGGAAAAGTCAGCGTGAGCGATCCGAACGTAACGTTGAACGTTTCACGGTTTGCGACGTGAACGTAGCGTGCGTCACGGCTTGGATCCCGAGTCAACGGGCGCTGCATCGCTGAAGACGAACAAGAAGCAGTGCTCAAGGCAACTGCAGTGCGAAGTCTCTTGCACCGGTAATGTCGTCAATTCTTCCTTGTTCATCAATTCTTCCTTGTCCTCCACCAGTCATACTGTCTGTGTAGGGGTGGGGTGTCCGCAAGGGGGTCTGGGGGCAAGGGGGTTCAGGGGTGGGGGGTTGGGGAGGGGGTTGGGGGGCAGGGGACATTTCAGCCACCTTACCATGTACTGCACTGCATGCCACATGGTGCTTCGCCCGAAAGGGACTTCGCACAATCAGTGCGTGATCCATTGACTGTCATGCACATGGAGTGGAGGGATCCCTGGGACGCAAAGCACTGCGCGTTCTGCGTAAAACCAAGACTCGCCCCGCCCCACAAAGGTGAGTTTGACCTTGACCGAGCCCTCCGCTCGGGCCGCCTCTCTCTCATCCTGCCTCCACGGCAGCTTTTCCCCCCATTCAGCGGCAGTTTCGCCACGCGGGGGGTTGTTTAACATTTGGATTCGGTTGTTTTGGCTCCCGGTTGGAATTCTGCGAAGCTGGTCTGTCTATGAGGCACGAAAGTAGCTCCAGGAAGAATCTCTCGAGGCCTGGCACACGAGGGATGCGTCACGCTTGGCGTCTGTGAAACAACACCTCTGCATCTGTGCACGGACTTAGCTCTCCAGCGAGTCCAGGATCGAGATCAGGGGGTTCCAACCCTTGGACGGGCCCAAACTTTGTTATTGGAAAAGATCGTTTTCTGTGAATGAAAATTTTGAAAATTGCGGGGGGGGGGTGTCATTTTTTCCACATCATTGGGGATAAGATGGGCCCCTCCCAGGATCCGGTGTGGACGTCACGCAGGGCGGATCCAGTGTGAAACAGGCTCAGGAGAAAAAAAGCAAAAATCGCTCGTGATCCTTCACTGCAGAAACAAACTGGCGTCGGCGCTCGCTGTGTTTTCAGGCGAAATGTCAAAAGTTTTGCTCCTCGAGACGAGAGGTTGAGAGATGCGCCCGAAGCGTGTTCCTGGGGTTCCTCCGAATACAGCGAGAAAAACTAAATCTGTTTGATCAATCTTCAATTCGATTCAACCGTTGGCGCACGCATTGACGCAAAACGAAACATTTTCCAGTAACGTTTTCTATCAGGATATGCATGGTCAGGGGAACCAAACCTCCCAGCAGACAAAGCTGTGTTCCAACAAATATACAGTGTTTGCCCTTGTTTGCACAAATTTCGCGAGGTTTGTCCAAGTTTGCAGGTGTGTATGGCGTGGCAAGCTCGGTCCCCTGGATTTCCATCTTCCCCACGACAACCTGCACCTGTGTGCGTCACCAGCCTTTCTCCTGCAACATGTCTCAGTGTCCCCTTCTCTGCAGACAGCTACACCAGCGGGAAGCCTGCGAGTGACGAACAGGTCGGACTCGGGGGCACGACCCCTGTGCTCCAACACCAACCCAACACGAATGAATATTTTATGAAATTGGACTCTTCCAACCTGACGTTGGGGCCTGGTTCACACTCCACCCGTTCCGTCAAGCCATGGGTCTGCGACCTTTCGTGACGTTGCAGTTCTGTACAAAATGACAACGTTGACTTTCTCCAACCTGTGCCCCATGTCTCAAATCGCGGTTTGCGATGAAAGGTCTTGGGGAATTTTTCCCACCGCTGACTGAAAAAGGCTCAGTTTCAGAGACCCTGCACGGGCAGAGACGAGAAAATCGGGTTGAAATCCAGGTGGAAAGTTTCTGCGGAATTTACCTGAGACGGGTGTCGCATCGTGCCTTTCCTCGCAAAACGGAGAAGGGGGGCTCATGAGGAGGGTGGGGCGGGGCCTGCCGTACCACAGTCAAACGCAAAAACGAAGACAAAGTTGAGAAAATTTCTGAATCAGGAGAAACGCCGGCTCCTGGCTGTCTCCGTGTTTCTTGTCAAGAAAAGTGCGTGTGTGAAGGAAGTATGCGACACAACCCGAGGCGCGTCCAGTGTAAACCAGGCCTCAGAGACGCAACGCGCGGCGCACCCAGCGTGGCGCACCCAGCATGGCGTACCCGGCGTGGCGTACCCGGCGTGGCGTACCCGGTGTGGCGTACCCGGCGTGGCGTACCCGGCGTGGCGCACCCGGCGTGGCGCACCCAGCATGGCGTACCCGGCGTGGCGCACCCGGTGTGGCGTACCCGGCGTGGCGTACCCGGTGTGGCGTACCCAGCGTGGCGTACCCAGCGTGGCGTACCCGGTGTGAACCCGCCCTCAGTCCTCACGCGCTTCCAGGCTCGGTTCGGAGGTGATGAGTTTTGGAGCAGCTTCGGTTCCTCTTCACGAGTCTCTATCGGCGGTTCACCCTGCACAGGGGTTGTGAATTAGCAGCTCGTGTAGTGGAGCGGGAGAGTCTCTCACGCTGGGGCTACGAGTCAAGGGCTTTGAAGTTGCGCTTCAGGCCTGGTTCACGCTGGATGCGTCATGCGTTGCGTCCCAGGCAAAGGCAGAGGAGTGCGGCGTGGCTGACGTCAGGCCTGCTTCATGCGCTACTGTCTCTGCATTGGGCTCTGCTTTGCGTCACCCTGGATGCGTTCTCGTGTGTTGCGTGTCTTCTCAAGTCACTGCACGCTGTCCCGTCCCTCGTGCCTAATTCTTGCTGGGTGCGACATGGCACACACGCTGCGTCCCCCAACACACAAACGCACACACACACACACACACACACACACACACACACACACACACAATTGGGTGCTACTTCGCGCCTGCTTCACGCTGCATGCGTTGTGTCGCTGGACCCGTCTATTGGAGTCAGGTCCCTGGGGCCCCAGGAGGATCCCCCATGGTTACGCCACGCGTGGCGTCCCTGTCTGTGGTGCGCCTCCCTTTGCATGAAGCGGGTCTCACGGTGTGACGAACCTTGTGGCTCAATCACGGTCAAGCACTGGGTCCACAAATGACAACAAGCAAAACTTCACACACAAAGTTGCTGGAGTGTTTCCTGAAATGTGTTCACACAAATATAAAGGCAGTAACATTTTTGTGGGAGATGGGACCAATCAGCGGCACCCAGGTTCTTGGAACATCCACAAGAGGCTGAGTTCACACGGATGTGCCGCACTCCGCGCCCCGCTCCAGCACAAGCCGAAGGCCACAGCGCCGTCGCTGGCGTCGCCTTGTCGTATGCAGAACACGTCGCATCACACGGCGCATCGCGCGTGGGCCCGAACCCACCTCAGTAAGTACTCTCCCAGCACGCCTCTGTGGAGCATACTTGTGCCATACTCTCTCACAGGAGCCGAGCCCAGCACCGGGTGAATGAGGCTGAATGTTACGAGTCCGACTCAGAACTGTGAGAACGAGCGGAGCGGAGACGCTGCATACAGACCCGCGAAGCAGCGAACACGTGTGTGCAGGTCTGTGGGGAATCTCATCATGACCTGCTCCCCGCCCGATGTTTGGTCAGTTCAACCTGCAGTGGTGAGGGGCTCAGGCTGTACGTGCCCGTGGACAAGTATCTGTGAGTCAGGTTCTGTGGGTTCGGATCTCAGGACCTCCACGCGCCAAGGTAAGGGCTTTGGGGTCCTTTTGTCAAATCAGCCTGTGAGCCAGGTTGTGTGTGTGGGTCTAGTTCTCTCTCCCAAATCTATGAATCCTGAAGTGTGTGTGTGTGTGTGTGTGTGTGTGTGTGTGTGTGCATGTGTCAATTGACGAATTGACTCGAGAATGTCAGGTCCAGCTCCTGCAAAAAACACCAAAGAAACAGTCAAAAGCCTGAGTCTCAGAACGTGGAACCTTCCCACAATAACCCAAATCTAACTACCTTGGCATCACCGTCGGAGATGAGAATACCCACACTCCACCTGAATTCTGGTCATGCAAAGTTGAAATAATTCCATGCTCCAAACCACTCACGGGGCTTTTTGGGAACCAAACCACCCAGAGGCCCCACTTCAGCGAGAAAACCCAAGGTTGAGGCGGGAACAGGTGTGATGAAGTTCTCACAGGGCCCTCAGGGAGGGAGGGAGGGAGGCAGCACGGTGGCTGGGTATCGGGGTCTGCAGACTGCGGCGGCAGCGGTCGGTGCGGAGATATGCCACCGCACGGAGCAGCTGAGTACTCCAGCGCGAGTAAGTACTCAAGCACATCATCATCACCGCTGTTTATTGGGGTATTATGCACCCCTGTCTGAGCAATAAGTGGATACGAGTGTTGACATTGGTTGGATCTGTCGCAGACGTCAATGGGCTGCGGGTTTTGATGGTTGTCATGCGTTGCGTCGCTACCAATGGCGTCGTTGGGGAGTTTTAGCAAACAGCCCGCAAGCCTGGAAACGCAAACGCAAACGCAAACGTAACACTTTTGGCATGTTTTGACAGTCAAAAGTCACGTTTGCGTTTGCATTTCCAGGTTGCGGGCTGTTTACTAAAACTCACCATTGTTTTGCGTGTTTGCGCAATGGATGTTCGCTTTTGTGTGTGATGCGCTACGTCGTTGCCCTTATCAACGGACGCTGCGCGCCACGTGACTTGCGCGGGACGCAGCGCATGACATGTGATGTACACAGATCTCACAAGTTGTGTGTCTCTCCAGTTGATTCAGGGTGCACCTGGCACACCCCACCTCTGACCTTCAAAATTTTGCGAAGGATCTTCACCTTGTCTAAATATTGTTTTGGTCGAAGTTCACCCCTATAACCCCCATTGAAGTCCCCTGATTTTACTCGTTTGACCCCTATCCTGGCCCACACGAGAGGTCCAATTTTTTTGAGGTGAGAGAAGCACCCCATCCCTTGTCTTGTGCTTTCCCCCCTTTGATCTGAACCCTGGATCCGCAGGAGAGAATACAGCACCGGAATGTGAACAATAAGGTCGTGGTGTTGTTCTTCAGAGAGAAACGGATTCTGAGAGGAGCATCTGGAGAGGAACTCGAAGCAGCTGCCGAGTGAAGGTGAGTAGAGAAATCAACTCAGTCTGGGAAAGGTCGAGCCACACAATTGGAACAAACAACAGAGAAATTAGTTTTCGTGCTCAGGGGGGGGGGTCCTGTTCTTGTTTGCACGCAGGGACGACACCGGCGCGTCAAAGCTTGGTCAAGGTGTCTGTCGCTGGGTGAATTGTCCACACCCACGCCACATGCTGTCTGTCTGTCTGTCTGTCTGTCTGCAGCAGCCTGTGTCCCGGTGACGAGGCCCGACCGGTGTGAACCTCTCCGCAGCGCCCTGTTTGTGCGACGGGCCAGGCACAAAACGATGCCCCAGAGCCTCACACCCAGTCCTGTGGCCCAGGGGATAGGTACTCCTGAACGGTCTAGCCTTGTCCCTCGCTGTGAGGCACTTGTCTCATGTCTGGATCACGCAGTTCTCTTTCAGGATGCCGACTGTCTCGTTGACACATCTCACACATGGTGAATCCGCTTCAGGAAAGGCTCTCAGGTGATCACGATTCTCACGTTGTTTGCTGCAGAAAGAATGCAGAAATCGTGCCCTGCAGGTGCTCAAGCCAGGAGCGAAGCCACACAGTGCAGAGCTCACCTTTAGTCTGTTCTGCCCTGCCCCCTGGAATCAACCACCTTGACCTTTGACCCACCACAAGGGTTGTGCGTGTGTCAGAGGGTTGGGGGCCCTGGGTCGGGCCCTACTCAAGACCAGGTCAGCAGGCCCCTGGACCCACTCGAATCCTGCAGGAAATGCAACGAACATAACAAGGGGTTTTCACACAGGCACTGTCGGCGTCAGGAAAGGTGACGTCGACGTCAATTTTAACATGGGACCCAATCGAGGACAGTCCATTACTGACGTCAACCCTCACGACGTCAAAAACTTTGACGCGCGTCACCAATTGTCGTGAAAACCGCTACACTCGTCGTGGATCCGCCACTTCTCAGCAGTGATGCAGATGCAAATTCAAAGGAAAACACACCTGTGTCAAAATTTCTCAAAACAATAGAGAGATAATGTATTCCTCCGTTTTCTCTGCACAGGAAGGAAAGTGAAACAGTGCGAGTTTCTCTTTCATCAGAAACGCAGCGGGTGATGCGTTTTCATCACCAAGGAAACCGAGTCAATGGGGAAGTTGATCTTTGTCGTTTTCTCGAAAGGTGAGAACTGGGGTTTTTGAAAGCTTTCGCGAAGTTCAGGCCTGTTTCACACTCCTCGGCGCTGCATCGTATGAAGGTTCCCGGAAGCGACGCTGGACCGTACGTTAGATTCACTGCTGGATCCAATCTCTGGATCCGACTCCAAATATTATCTGGTCGTGGTCCCTGGATCTGTTCCTGGGATCCCTTCTGGTTCCTCTTTTGGATCTGCGACTGGAGTCAATCTGGAGGCAGGTCCTTTTCTGCTTCTCTGTCCGGTTCTGGACTCAGTTCAGTTTTTGGATGCCCACAGTTCTGGATCTGCTTCAGACCCATTTCAGGACCCGCACTTGGCTCTTACAGCGACCTTAGATCTTTGGAACTTGCCTGGATCTGCTCATTGAGCTCATCAGTATTCATTCGCCCCTGAATCCGCCCCTAGATCTGCGGGATCTGCCCAGAGATCCGCTGGATCCTTTCCTGGCTCCACCCCTGGACTCTGCCTTGTGCGCCACCCGTGGATCCGACCCTGGTACTTCCTTTTGGATCCCTGGCCTGGATCCGCCCCTGGGATCCACTGCTGGGAACCACCCCAGGGAACCACCCCAGGGAACCACCTCAGGGATCCGCCCCTGGATCCGCCCCTGGATCCGCTGGGCTCCTCTCCGTCTCCACAATAAAAAACGAAACAATTACGGGACGGGGGAGTTGATGTGTCCGACTCGTTAACGCAACTTCACAATGGCGCCCAGCGCTTTCTGCCGTCCCTCCAAATTTCCATATCCAAATTACAACACGCGCTGAATACGGTTACCAGGACAACATCGCAGAGTCGGTTCACTTAGAGACGCAGCCCATAGAAAGTGGAAATCCAGGCGCCACAGGCCAGGTTCACACTGGATGCAACCAGTGTGAAGGATGTGTGTGTGTGTGTGTGTGTGTGTGTGTGTGTGTGTGTGTATGTGTGTGTGTGTGTGCGAGCGGTGCGTGACCTCAGGCCCAGCACAAGTTTGTGCATGAACGCAGCCTTGGCACAAGGGCCGTAAAAGGAGTGTTTCGTATCAATTGGGTGCATTTTGCAATGCTTTGTTATTTATGCACAAGCCAACAGAGCTTGGCGCTGTGCAAGGCGTGCCACCAATGCCTTTGGGTTTTAGAGCAGTTACAATGTGGAGATTGGTAAAAACTTTTGCACGGAGATAGCCCATGAGCCGCAGCCAAAGTTGCTGCATTGCGGCGTCGTGTTTTGTTGCTGAATCTGTCCGTCAGTCTTGACCAGCGACACGACGCCTGCAGAACGCCTACAGCGTGAGGCGCGCCCGAGGTCGCGGCTCCATGACGACGGACGCCGCCGCCCGCGTGACAGCGAGATGCTGGTTGCTAAGGAGATACATCATGTTGCCACTGCTCAACTTTGTGCGGCGCAACATGTGATACTTCATTATGTGTGCAGCGGCAGCCTGCTCGGATGTTAAAAGGTTTCAATAACGCTGTCCTCCCAGGCGCAGAGTCGTTTGGAGCGTTTTGTATGTTGGATTTACAACAGAGCAGCTGGAGTTGTTCTTTTTAACTGTTTTACACGTCCAACACTGTGTTGCAAACTGTGGACTCGGAAAGGACATTCAGAAAGTTAGTGTTGTTGGAACAGGTAGGTTCTTCGTGGGTTGATGCTGCATCCAGGTGCACATCTCCCAGAGATTGCTTTGGTTGTGTTTGCGTTGTGTCTTTCAGACAGGATGTGTCGTGTCTTACGTTGCGAGCAAATCTCGTTGGAACTGGGACTAGAGGCACGGACAATCCCAGAGAGAGAGAACCCTTCCCGGGGGGACCTCCCAGAGAGAGAACCCTTCCCGGGGGACCTCCCAGAGGGGGGACCCTTCCACAGGGGGACCTCCCTTACACACATCGGAGACTCTTCCAGATGTGGGGCTCTTGGCCCCATCAAGTTTGTTTGGGCCCCAAACCTGATCAGGCACAACATTCATCAATTTTTTTGGTGACTTTACTCGTAAAAGCTCAAGTAGTCCCCCTTGAAGGGGGGGGGGTTGAAACCTTCACCAGATCTGGGATGCGCTTCTCAGGATCCACGCTGTCCTCTGAGCGAGAAGCCTTCGTCCGCAGAGTGCAACTTGATCCACAGCAAATGGACACTCGTCAGCAGGACTCGGGCTGAGACTGGATGCCTCTTGTCTCCACAGTGACACAGGAGCTACGGACTTAAAATCTGTTTGCGTCTTTCTGACAACACTCGAAGGGTAACCCGAGCTCCGCTATCTGAACTGTCTTTGAAAAGCCTTTCATCTTTGTTTTTGCCGAAGTTCAAATTGGCGACGCACCCACCAATTCTTTCTGAAACGTGAGTGCACTTTCCATTCCGTGCGGATTCCTCGAATTAGCCGAGAAACTGAACAAACCGAGCTCGGATAAGTCGAGCCAGGGCGTGTCTGCGTGAGGCCGCACGCACGCAGTGAAAGCAGCCGAGTCTTGTGTGCGAAGTCCCTTCAGGGCGAAGCACTATGTGGTTGTGCAGTGTATGGCAAGGTGGCTGAAATGTCCCCTGCCCCCCAACCTGGACCCCCCAGCCGTGACCCCCCCTACCTGGACCCCCCCAGCCGTGACCCCCCTGCCTGGACCCCCCAGCCATGACCCCCCTGCCTGGACCCCCCCAGCCGTGACCCCCCCTGCCTGGACCCCCCTCTCAGGGGAAGAATCGACGACATTACTGGCAAGGGACTTTGCACTGGAGTTGCCTTGAGCACTGCTTCTTGTTGCTCCCTATTGCGGGTCCACCCTCCTCCCTCCCGCCGTCCCCACCCACCCCCTCCCACCGTCCCCCTCCGCCCCCTCCCGCCGTCCCCCTCCACCCCCTCCCACCGTCCCCACCCTCCCCCCTCCCACTGTCCCCACCCTCCCCCCTCCCACCGTCCCCACCATCCCCCCTCCCACCGTCC
>JAAUXT010055495.1_pt1 | contig 17033 bp, 16 predicted proteins | sample 7278171 | NCBI WGS metagenome assembly JAAUXT01 (sample SAMN14350112, study PRJNA611818) | marine sediment metagenome | isolation source: surface marine sediment (1.8m) | place: French Polynesia: Moorea | collected 2018-08
CATACTTTTGGAAGAGGCTGCCTATAGGTGATTTGATTTCACTCACTCCGATTTCACTCGCTTTTTCCAAAAGCTCACAAATCGGACCAAGCTCCTCAAATCACCTAAAAATCACACAATCAAATGTTTCTTTGCCCTCACACCTTTGGCTTCTCACCCGATCATTTGCCCTTCAGTTTGTTGAAATTTTGCGTCCAGTTCAATTTTAAGTGACTAATTTCTGGCTTGTTCAATTGTTCAATTCAATTCTTTGCAGATTTTACCTTCACCATCGCGCACCCACTGTCACCATCACTCATCATCTCGTAGGAGGGTGTGAGGGTGTGGTTACTCATCCAAAATGGATAGGTTTCATGCCAAATCTGCACAAATGTACGTGTTGCTTGCCTGAATGAAGAGCATTTGCTTGTTTGCAGTTTCAACCCCATACTGCATGCGCTTGGCAACATGCGCTGTGCGTGTCGTCGACAGTCTGGGCAGATTTCACCACTGGATGGTGCGTCTTTCAACCCACTACGGAAACAATGTCAACAAATGTGGACATACAAATAGGTGCAGAATCTTTCTAGATATTTGATGGTGTTCTGTACTTTTGCACGTTGTTTTAGATAGTGGGATGGATTGACAATGATATGTCTGGTTATTTGTAGATACAGCAAAGAAGGAAGATTCTGTACAGTTGCAAATTATTTGGACCAGATGAGGAAGGGTCTGTCCAGTTCTTGTCGTGAAGGCAAAACAAGGAAGATTCTGTACAGTTTCATGCAGTTTGCACAGCAAAGCTCAACGAGGACAAATCAGTCCAAACTGAACAGACCATTTGAAATTGTGAGACAGCTTCAATGACACTGAAAATTTGGCTCCAAAAGCTATCTGCATTGAAGGTGCCCTGACACGTAGCTTTGGTGGACCCAGTGTACAATTGCTGTAACAGGCATCATATCAGCGTTGAAATGTGCGGTGTCGAAAGTTGAACCGTACATCCAGCGTTTTGTTGAAAATAAACTCTGCGTGTTTCAATGGAGTGTGTGCGTGCATGTAGGGGGCCGTATTTCAAGCCTGTCTAAATGTTTGGACAGGTTTGGAACCAGTCCGTCCACGGTACGCTGCTCCAGTGTTGGACTGTGCCCTGATTTTGTTTTCGGGGGTTTTGTTGTGCTGCAGAGCAGGCGGCAGCTCCAAACGACCGGATGCGTGGGCCACTGCCAAAACTGGTTATTTGTGAGGGAAACCTGGATCCGCCTACGTTACACACCAATTTCCCATTTACGAGTCAGTGGTTTCCATGCTGCAAATGCGTAAATGAATGCACATGACACGAGTTGAGTACGAATATGTTTGTTTGGTGTGGGAAGCATGGTGAGGCTTTCGTGGAGCACAAGTACTGTGTTTGTCGGAATTCTAGGTTTGTTGCAGGCAGGTATGCACAGAAGGGTCTGCATGCCTGATGTGTTGATGTGTTGGAGCATTCTCCGGATCCGGACACCTTTCTGTTTACTTTCCTTTCGAGTGATCGTGCGTCAAGAAAATCTGCAGTCGGGGTTTTTGTGCACATTTCAGGCCAGGGCAACGAGTTGCATTTTGATCCAAGTTTACCAACTGCAATTGTCGCAGATTTCGGTCAAGATGTGAAAATTCCCTGCACTGTTGATGGAAGCCCAAAACCGAAAGTGCAATGGGTGGACGAAAGAGGAGATTTGATTCGACACACGAAGATGTTCACAGACAGAGGCAACAATTTGATTGTATTGGTGAGTGCTCAGGTCTGTCTTTTTCTTCTCCCATCTGGTTGCGACCGTTCTTTTTTTTTTCTCTTTCAAGCCCAGGAATTTCTGTATTTTACACTGTTCCACCGAGAGGTGAAGACTGCAGTTGCCGTACTGTCTTTTATACAAGAGCCCTCCTGTACGAGATGCACCTCAGCATTTGGCCTTTTCTCTTGCACCGAGGCCTTGTGAGAACAAATTAAAACGCATGCTCAGGTATTTGACGCACCCCTTCTTTTGATACATGCAGAGCGCTCTACATTCGAAATCCGTGTACCTTTGCATGCTTTTCTTCAAGAGTGCTGAGCTGGAGAATGAAGGAAAGTACACGTGCATTGCAACAAATTCTGGTGGAATGAAGAACCACAGCGTCGACTTCTACGTGAGAGGTGAGACAATTGTGCAGACCGACAAGTGCATGCGGCGTGTGTTGTGCACACTCATGTTTCGCTCAGATTCCGTTTCCTGAACTCTGGACAACTCGTCGACACAGCTTCTCAGTCTGAGTTCAGTGCAACTTCACTGGTTCATCGGGAGAGCTACTCGTTCATCGGGAGAAGTACCTTTTTGGTTGCTCACCAAAGGCTGGTTCTTTGAGTGAGCTACTTTTTTTTCTTTTTTCAACCAATCAGAAGTAGCACACCCACAAAATAGCTCTCCTGAGAACCAAGCTTTGGTGAGCTACCAAAAAAGTAGCTCTCCCTCTGAACTAGTAGGTCTCCCGGTGAACCAGTGAAGTAGCTCTCCCAATGAACCAGAAGCGCTCCCGAAGAACCAAAGACTCAGGACTGAACTCAGACTGAGAATGGGAAATAGGCTGAGACCCCTCTCAAAAAGAACACAAATTCGAACAGATTCTGCAGATAAGAAGTCAGGATTTGGTTGAAGGACCGACCAATCGGACACCCACAACTGTCCATTTTGAAAAATTGGCCGGGAGAGGGGGTCAAAAAAACCCCGTGCACAGCAAAAAAGGAATGAGCAAAAACAGGGACTTTAATCGTATGTTGCTCCGGCTGAATTAACCTTTCGGCTGTGTGATAGTTGCAGCACCCGTGTTTTTGGAGGCGCCCACCGGTCGTCATGTCGTGGAAGTCGCAAGCGACATAACACTTCGATGCAGCTCCGTTGGAGCTCCCATGCCAAGCATCAAGTGGTTGTTGGATGGAAATCCAGTGCAGACCGGAGACCACTTCCAAATCAACGACAACGGGACGCTGGTGCTGCAGGTAAAGTGGTGTCAGACAATGCGAAAAACTTTGGTGGCCACTCGTGAAAACTGCTCATCCAAACCAGTTGCATGTGCGCGTCAAGCCCATTGAATAGCAGGAGATACCAAGCACTCACCTACTCACCAGGACAGGAGTTTCTGCATTTTTATTGGCAAGTCAATCGATCCCAAACGAGTCGAGTCAATTGCAGAAGCGTGACGTTCTGGGGCGGGGGGGGGGGTCTCCTGATGTCCCAGCGGGGGTCGTACGTTTCCAGAAGGTGGACCCTGCCCCTACCATGGATAAAAAATGGGCTGGTCCAAGTGGGATGGGGACTGGGCCTTCTACCTATTTGGGTGGGTCACAGAGGGGCAGGGCTCCCTCTCCCACCCCTCGTTGGGCCCTACACCCTTGAAGCAAGTCTCAGGCAGGTAGGGCCCACTCAAATTTTTGGGTTAGGTCTTATCACCCTGCCCGGTCGATCTCATGAAGGCAGGCACCCACTCAAACTTTGGGTTGGTCCTACATAGCCCGTCAAACTGATTTGGGAACTGATTCAGGGGTTGGGAATCCCTTCTCTCGCAACCCAGACATCTGTGGCCGAAAGCGCAAACAAGTGATATTTTCTGCCTTTTTCAATTTGGGTTACACCTCGGTCTGGTGCTAGAACGGCGCCTGGTTCCTTCTGTTATCACCGTACACGTGTGTGAGACGAGTGTTTCCGGAAACTGGACGTTCAGCCTTCACAAAACGCGTGCAAATCTCCCCATCCGACATTCACTCCTTAAGTGCTGGACATTTCCAATGAACTTTGTCTCACATTACAGGACGCGAGATTTTCCGACTCTGGGGAGTACACCTGCAGTGCAGAAAACTTGTTTGGGAGAATCCAGGCTTCGTGTGATGTCGTTGTTCTGCCGATGTTCTTGTAGTCCGTATCTCGTTCTTCCAAACTCACTGGTTTGCTTGCAAAACGACAAACGTGTGCGGAATCGCCAACCACGGTCAAAAGGACCCCAACACAGATTCAACATTTCCCCCACAAAAAGTGAAAATGTTGCACCAACAATTCCAAAAGCAGGGGTCTTATTGTATTTCGGGATTGGCCTTTTTTGCTGTGGGTGGCTTTCAAACGATTGAAGATTTCCCGCGGTTGTGCCTAACTACAGATGGCAGAGGATGGTGGGCTGACACGGCTCTGTTGCAATGCGCAGTGGATCTCTGAGAGGGCAGCATCGCGCGCATAAAAACTGTTGAAGTTGCGGTGAAGAACAGTCACTTGCTCGTTTCCCGCGAAACGCAGTATGAAACAGGTGCTTGACAGCGTAGTGATCGAGGGTCAATTGTAGCACAGCACATCGCAGGACCGACATGCACGATGCTGCGGTCAAAACGACAGGTCTTGTGAAACTTTCATGTTGTTCACGCAATGCGTCTGTCGAAGTGCCCCTGCATGCGTTGTGCGCGCGTTCTTGGGGGTGGTGGGTGGGGAGGGGGTGCATCTTCTGGTGCCTGTGAGTTCGCGGTCCCCTCCCAAGCAAATTGGCAGTCCTACCCGGCGTGGGGGGAGGGGGAGTGGCGGGGCAGGACCTGCATACAGGGTGGGTCCTCTCAGGTCTGGTCTGGTTGGGCCAACCCAAACTTGGCTTGGTCCAACACCCTTCCCAACACAACTTCAGCTGCAACTACACCAAGAAGAAGCCACAACCACAAGCAATCACTCTTCTCCTTTGACCACATGGGAAAATTACAAGTTCAGACACACATTCACTGCACCGTTGGCACTTCAGCAGGGGAGTGTCTGCATGTGCACTCTCCACTCTAGAGAAAGCATTGAGTGGATGAATTTTGCCTCAAAACTCTGCAGAAGTCACAAGATTTGGCAAAACTTTGGACTCATTGGTGATCCAGATCAACACAAACACAGAGTCTTTTTCCTTGACATCAATTTGGGATCAACAGTCCAAAAACTTGAGCAATATGTTCCCTGTGGAGTGGAGTTCACTTGACTTGACCAGGAGGTCTGATGGACTTTGGCTGGGTTGCGTGCCTTTTCAGGTGTTTTTTCGCAATTAAAGTCCTCTTGTGGCCTCTGCGGCTGCCAGGTGAAAGGTTGGTGGTAATGTGCAAAGTTTTGCACTTCTATTCCACAGTTCAAGATCCAAAGAGGACTGGAAGAATCTGGAAAAGAATTTTGGTTTCAGAAACACCAACAGTTGTTTTTTGGTTGTGTTTGTTGCCAGGAAGAGACTGGGGACCCTCAGGGTTGTCACTGGCAAATGTGAAGGTGTTGATCCAGAGGAGAAAGATTGGTCCAAAAAGTGATGCCAAGATACCAAGTCGGAAAACCTCCAACAAGGGAAAAATTTAGAGTGATCGTGGGTAGAGAGACAAAGGTATCAATCAAGTGGGGCACTCAACACAAAAAAAGGCATTTTCAAGTGGCTTATCACGAGTACCCACCATCGTTGGTGCCCACTCACACCATGACCCAGAAATGAGTGCAACGAAGAGCCACAAAAATGCTTCTGGTGTCAACAATCTTGTGAGTGTGTGCACGCAATGGTTGTTGTAAGACACCATCCTGGTGGTCAGCCACTGTAGTTGACCACACCACACCTCTAAAGTGTACCGTAGTTTATTCTCAAAATATGTGTGGCCACACTGAAGGCGAAGCCAGTACACGCAGTGCTCGAATCTTTGGACAACAGAAAACAAAGCATAAAATAGGGAGGCTTTATTTTTGGGCTCCTCTACAGAGAAGAGTTGTAGTTTTGGGCTCTTTGTATCAGAACAAGTTACGGAACGTTCTGTTTGTGCAGAAATTCTGACATTCTGACACTGCCCCACAGTCAATCCAAAATGAAAACACAATGTCGGGATCGACTCTCATGAAAAGATTCTCCAAACTGATCGTCACGAAAACAATTTTCTGCTTTTGTGAGGGGCACACAAACTCCTTCTCAGCAAATGGATGTCGTGTCCACTGACATAAAGTTGAAAACTTTTGCGCAAAGCTTGCAACCGCAAAGCTCGGGAACAAGCCAATTGTAGTTGGTGTCCATCGAAACAAGCTGTGCTCCATGCAGTTCTCTCAAGCTGCAGCCCACTTTCACTCCACATGTATATTGCCTTCGCCGAATCCCCTGGAAAACTCATTCAATTTACAATGAGTTATGAAATTGCCTGCGACATCAGATAATTGGAAAGTGAGGCAGAATTAAATTAGCTGTGTACCTTCATTTCAGCAGGCTTTTGTTTTTGCCAAATTCGGCCTCTTAAAGCCCCTGCACAATTTCAGCCTGCAGGATATTTGTCAGAAGAAAACCTTCCATTGTTTTTCTTCGTGGATGCAATCCTGTGGGCTGCTTTCATCGTGGAGTTCCTTTCTTTTTGTCTGCGTGTCTGTTCTCACATGCTTGCAGTCTGCTAAAGTTCGTGATTTGGTGCCGCCATTTTTAGTATTTCTGTCCAACGGGACAATCAACTAGATTTGCCTCTGTTTGTGTGTCTCTTTCTGTCACACACACGCACACACACACACACACACACACACACACACACACACACACACACACACACACACGGTGAGCCAGAGAGGAGGGGGAGAGAGACTTTTCAAAAGAAACTGCAACGGAGTTGTCAGTATCACCACTGAAATATCAGCAGAGCCATATGGCATCTTACAACTTGTTATTGTATTCAGACCTTTCAGGACTAAAATTTTGCCCTGGGCCATCACCTTTGATTGAAATCCCCTCCTCTGTTCACATTCACTCACCATATAACCGAATTTGTCCAGAATTTTGATACAGTTGACAAAAGCGGTTTGCAACCCGAACAATGGAGTGAGGAGGAAAACCGATCAAGTGCCGTCCTCTTGCTCAAGTTGACACATTTTCTGTGCTATGTTGACTCGAGCATTTGGGCCCAACATAAATGTTGACGATTTGGTCCGCAGATTTTTGTTGCACTCAGTGCCAACAAAAATTGTTGTTTGAAGAACTCAAAGGACGTTCAGAAATTGCACATGGTCTGGCCGGAAAAATTATTTTTGTTTTCACCCAACGTATCCCTGACCCTGTGTCTCTGTCTCTGTCGCTGTCTCTCTTCCTTCCTCTTCTCTGTCTCCTTCTGCTCTCTTCTGTCTGTCTCTACTTCCTCCTCTCCTTCTTTCTCTCCCATCTGTTTCACTCACATGCATCTTCTCGTGGTGCTGTTTGTGTGTGGTGGACATGCGGACTTCAACACAACTCTCCTTCCATTCTTTGGAATTGTATGCACCTGTCAAAACACGGACTGCCACAACCCATGACCTTTATTGACCAAAAAACCCGCACCAAGCAACATTCTGAATGACAAATAAGTCGCTTGTTACTTGAGACACTTGAAAGCAAAAAGAAATTGGCCGCACAAGGGGTAACTTAACGCGATTTCAGATTAAATTTGACAGAGTATGATGAAAGGACAGTGTTTATTTTACCACACCATTACTTTCCGATCACCTGTTCATAATTTCTTCCAACCGCGAGGAGAAAGCGCCCTGTCTTCAAATTGAACGCTCAGACTTGTCTGACACGAGCAGAACACGACAATCTGCGCTTTGCTTCCGCAGCTTCCTTTCCAGATTTGGTCAAGGACGCGCAATGTGCAACCTGAACTTCACAATTTCACGAATTCGAGCAAACAAAAGAGAGGTGGAATCCAATAAAAGGGACGTTCATTGAAAATTGAATCTGGTGATTTGAAACACGATGCTGCTCTCCATTACTTCGTCAGATTATATTGAAATTTGTTTGGTTTCTTGGCGAAATGTCAAACGCTTCTCTCAAAATTGCACAAATAATTACCTGATTATGAAAGGATGATGACTGAGAAATTGGTGTTCAGCAAACTTGACACAGCTTCCGAGTTTCGGCAAAGACAAACAGTTTCTCCTGACACTTCTGCAACACAGTCAATCCGCTTGGTGTCTCAGCTGTCAGCCTTGCTGACGGAACAATGTGAATAGGTGCACAAAAAAATCACCCCTCATTCAGCGAGAGAAAAGTTCAAAATGTCACAGAACGCAGATAAATCTGTTGGTCAGGGTGCTCGCTCATAAAACATTGAGGACGCGCAGCTTCCCATCATTTTGTCTGCAAACGCGACGAGTGCCTTTCACAAATCAATTTTTGACACAAGAAAGGGGACATCACGACATCAAAAACATGTATCACTTCGGTAATTAGGTTACTGGGCTGTCAGCTTATGGAGTCTTGCTGTAATTGTGGTTCAAGCTGGTGTCTTTTGTTCAATCAGAAACAACTCAGCACAGTGCTGTGCAATCTTTTGCTTCAAGAGGTTGCTCGAAGGAGGCACTCACCTGTTTGATGAAAGAAGTGGTCAAAGAAATCATGGCGAACTGGAAAAGGCAGGAACGAACAGCTTCAAAGGTAATGAAGTGGTCAGTATCATTTGTTGAACCCGCATTTCTCCTGGAATTAATTAAATCAGGCAGAAACTTAATTACAGAGACCAAATTAGACTTGGACTTGGAAGTAATCTCACAGATGTCTGTTCCGACCAGTGTCCAACGGGGATGACGACACACCTGCAATCTTAAATCCCCAAAAAACATAAAAGGCAGTTTCTGAAATTTCAAACTGTCCCATTACACACAATGACTGCCGATCCACCATGAAACTGCAGTCGGTTTTCGGAAAACTAGCGGTGTGCGGGTTCCTTGTCAGGTGTGAAAAACTTTTTGTGTCCAGTGTTGGGAGGCAAGAATCAGGCCTTGAGGACCAGAAGGGGATCGATTAAAGCTCAGAAGAACCTAGTTTTCCCATTTTCAGATCATAACAAGGATCTTTGTCCTGCTAAAACCTGGCTCCCCTGCAAAGCAATGCACTGCAGCTCACAGAAAAAAGTCACACATTTCTCTGCTCCGACGAAGCACACGTCAGCGCACCAAGAACTCCACGTTGGTTGTTAGCAAGTTGCCTTTGAAAGTTCGCCGAATTCTAGGGCTTCAGTCAGTCACAGGGAAACCGAATCCAAGAACTAATTTGGTTTGTAATTAAGGCTTTGGGATCATGTAACGTTTGACAGAAGCTGTTCTTTTCTGTCACCCTCACTTCACACACCAGTTTCATCAGCAGCTCCATTCTGCCCTCAGTATTCGCTTTTGGAAGCTGAACGTGAGTGTCTTCATGTTGTCTCTGATAGGAAGGCAAGGTTTCCTTTTCTGCTTGCATGTTTTCACACGTGTCCACGTCGTGTACGAGCATACAGCAAGTTGTTTGACAGTACATGTCATTCGCACGAGAACGATTTTTCTCCCACCATGGGAGTTCATCATTCACATTGACATTCAAGAAATATTTCTTGAGTGCGTGCGTGCGTGCGTGCGTGTGTGCATGTATGCATGGGCGTTGTATGTGTGTGTTTAGATGCATCTGGTCACAGCCATACGATCAGACCTACTCTTCACTAAGTTTCCCAGATTAACAGATCAACTGGGTCATCACATCCTTATGCAGCAATGAAGAATGAGGTCATGTCTATGCGTGTTTTCTTGTGATGAGATGCTGAAGCAGCTGTACATCTGGGCAGACACAGGCCTGCATCATTGTGCAGTGACTGTTTCACTGCTGAGAAGTATGCCCAGGGTCAGTCCATGCCTGTTCTGACTCTGACTGTCAAAGGATCCCACACCACCACCACGCTCTCCTATTGGCCAAGGCTGATGCAGATGGTGGGCTTGATTGCACAATATGGCTCCAGATATTTTGGTGACACAGATTTATGCTGCACTGTACAAGCAGGTCCAGACAAAACACAAAAATAGCGAAAATGAAGATACTTTGGTGAAGACAGTTCACAGATGCTGCAAGGAAGTCTGATTGGGCCAGGGTGACAATTCACAGGCTGCACCCCCACCTCAGGGCCCAAGTAAACTGGCCTCTCAATACATATTTTCATGTTGGAGGTCAGTCCCCTGTGACTCATACCTGTATTTACATGATTCCAGGCGTCACCCTCCCCCTGCTATGGGTCCAGCTGCATGAGGCTTGTCCTCTGGTGGCTCTGAGCTGCCTCCTTCTTGTGCTGGCCACTGTCATTACCTGGGTCTCCCCTTGGAGAATGGACCATCGTTGTTCCTCCCATCAGTGCCCCAGTTTTGTCTTTTTTCCCATGCTCCATGGGCCAGCCAACCGGGTTTACCGTGTGCACAAAAGGCAAACCCAGCCAGCCGAGTGCCTCAATCCCTCTGCTGAACCTGGCCAAACTTTTCTTTTTTGTTCGACAATTTTCTATCTCACGAACAAAAATTAGGTACTTTCAGGAAGCGAGAAAACAAAGTAAATTTTGCCTAATGTTTCTGAGAAAAAATCAATGAAATTGCTTTTTCAATGATTTTCTACTGAGATGTTTTGGACACAAAATATTTTTATGACAATATCAACATAAAAAAGGAAAAAGTTAAATCAGGGGTCAGGAAAAACAATTCAAAGCAAAGCTCTTTGTTGGAAACACAAAAACAGATTTTTCTTTTGAATACAACAGATTATGTTGAGTGAAAAGCTGTAATTAGATGGCTCGGGTTTTGTATCTGGCTTGCTGGGTAGGAATGCATGCAGCAACCCAGCTTTGGAAAACCAGGCAGTTAAATGTAACCTCAAAGCTTTGTGGAAAACAAAGTGATTTTACATTTCCTGCAGAAACAGAACTCGTGCCAAAATCATAAGACTGGGCAAAGGTGGCTGGCCAGAATTTCATGCAAACCCAGAAAGACCCTGCCAGCTGAGTTATATTGTTATCGTGCCCAGGTTTTAAAATATTCTTGTTTTTCACAAGTTTAAGTCTGCCAAAAAGAAATACACGAAAAAGTTTTTCTGCAAATGAGACAAGCACTTTGTGTCAAAACAGATCACGTTGAACGCTTCTGCTGCAGCAAAAGCCAGCACACCGTCAAATTTTATGGAAAATTTTTCCATTTTGGGTTTATTTTAGTGGAAACCAACTCAACCAGCAAAAATTTTTCTTTAGCACAAGAGAACAAAAACAAAACAGGACGCCATATTTTCTTGCTGACAAACCCTTTCCTGTCTTTCTTGACTCAATAGAACAAATTCCAGAGCAAAATGGCCGGGTTTGAGTCAAAAATACCGGGCCGGAGGGATTTGCGCAGTGCTGTACACACACGCACGCACGCACGCACGCACGGTGGGAGTCAATCCTCTCGAGACACTCTTGTTGTGCAATATTTGTGGACTGTTGTCCGTTCGTACGGTTCTGACTACACAACACGGTCGCATCTGCCACTTGCACAAATTTTCAAAATGCGTCCAGTTGTGAGCTTTCTGGCAAACAAAGTGACAGGAACATCAAATTTTACGCGGTGTTCCCAATCTCATGTTCTGGACTGCCATCTGGGAACAATGCAAACTGCAAGCAGGAAAGTGACCAAATGTTCTGACCTTGTAAAACATCGACAGCATGTCCTTTGTCTGTTGTCATCCTTTCAACAAACAGCGGATGTTTCGGTTCAAACAAAACAGTCTTTTTTTTCTCAGTCAATGAAAGAAGTGTGGAGTCTTTTGGAAACGTCTGGTTCAGAGACGCAAAACCAAACTTTGGAGATGATGGGGGAAACCGCCAGATCCCACATTCTCCTGTTCTGTTCGAAGGAAAGAACACCATATTCGGCCAAATTCCACGCTGCAACAGAAATTGGAGCTTTACCTGGCTTTTGCCCAGGATCTTACTTGATCCAGAACATGGCACAGTGGATAAGGCAGGACTACAGAAGCCAATTGTGGTCTACTTTACATATGGAAATGGAAACGAAATGACATTATCAAAGTGATCACTATTCTGATTGAAAATGCAGAACGAGGAATGAGAACCATTCCGGTTTCTCTTTTCCTGACCAATCCTTGTGCGTGATCACAGCCAGAATGGCCTTTCTGCATGAAACAGAAACAAACTCAATGCTTTTCTTCACGTTTTCGACTGTATGAACAGAACCAGAGAGCCCCCAAAGATGCAAAGTTTCAAAATGAACAAGCTGTTCGGCGTTTTTTGAAGTGACTTGCATCCTCGGAAAGATCTCCTCCTTCCTGGATCCCGACGCGTCCGGAAAATTTCGCGCGTTGATGGAATTGAGTCGCGTGAGGACTCCCTGCACCTGTTAATTAGTTTCCTTGTAAAACTGTCACACGCGGTCAACACAGCACACCCTACACCTGGAGGTGTTACCCTCGAGATTTCTCTTGATGAATGACCAGTGTCTCGTGTACTCAAATGTCGAGCAGGATCAGTCTTTGTCCAGTGTCGGAGATGCTCCGGAATGGCAAATCACCTCTCAAGAAATTGGGGTTTTCCACGGACTGTCGCAAGGATTGTTGAAGTTGTGTTCATGTTTTGCTTTCTGGTATTTTACTCAAAAAAATAAGAGGGCCAGACATGTGGACAGGGTCGCGACAAATAAGTGTCCTGATCAAAATAGCAATTTTGCACCCCGTGGGAGTTCGGATGCAAGAAACTTGTGAAAAGGAAACGGAAATGAACAAAGACGGAGTTTGCAGCTTCCATGTTGTGAAACGAATCAGTAGGATTCGCGAAACTCGTACAACATCAAGAATTTCACAGCAACAACAAAAGCAAAGTGAAAAGCTGCCAACGTACTCGAACAGAACTCGGACTGTTTGGTGTGTGTTAATCACACACTTGCCACTCTTACTTCCTCACCAGACTGTACCCTAAATACCTGCTAATGGTGCTCTTGTGGCATCGTCCTTCTTTGAAAGTGGAAGATTTATGATCAGCAGGAGATCCACAAATGACTCATTTCACACAGAAAGTAGGCACTTATGTCCATGCACAGGTTAAGATGTCAAATTCAATTGGAACTCCATTTGCATAAAGGGAACTGACTGCAGACGAAGAATGAGAATTGTTTTCAAGCGTCATTCCTGATGTTCGTTCGTACAATTCATTTTGAAGAAAACGGACAAAAATTTGTCTCCATGCGTGGCCATGATTCGTGATTTGTCAGCGAGGTGTAGAAAATGTGCACATCTCACCCTTGTCTCTGTTTCATAACCACGATGAATTTTTGAAGAATTTAGTGGTGAATTGTTTTCTCCTGAAAAGTTGTCCTCTTTTTTGGTTTCCGTGAGTCAGGCTTGACCAGGTCTGCTCGTGCAGCTTCGATCTCTGTGCTCGCGGCGGTTGCGTGCCGTATTTTTCTCCATTACGGACGGAAGATTTATTGGCGACTGGAGGATTGAATGCAGGACTCTCACACAATTTATCTCAAATAGTGTTAATGAGTTGCTTCACATGCTGACACCCAAACAAAGTGACCATACGAGTACTCGAACTGACCGGAAAACCCAAACTTTTCGTCTGGACTTTCCCCACTCAATTTCTTGTTGAGAAGTGGGGACCAGCTTGTGACCCTTCTTACACTCATTTGCAAAATTTTTAACAAAAACCTGGGCGTACTGTAATCTGTGCACGGAGTGTTATCTGCGCATCAGAGGCTGATCGCTCACTTCATTGTCCTGTCACACTTCTGCTGTTCCATCGACGGTATCAACACAAATCATAATCCGTGTAATCCGCTTTGGAGCGAATTGATGCTTCCAATCAAAATTGCCGCGCAGATTTTGTCATTGCAGACGGCTGCGACTGTGTGGCTTTTCCGCAGAAATATGAAACTCAAAAAAAAATTCACCTTGTCTCTGATTATGAAGTTCTCAGTGTAAAGTGAAGGCCATGTTGCGAAACAAAGACTGACAGAACACAATATGCTTAGTTGTGAATCTATCAAATATTTATAACCTATTTAGAGTCTGTCAAAAGCAAGAACACCTGAGGGATTGTGGAATGTTGCTCGAAATAAAAGTTAAAACATCAAATTTCACTCGCAAAAACCTCGGATTTAATTAGCAAATGGGAAGACACAATCTCCCGTTTGCACCAAATCAGGTTTTGACTTTTGCAAAACGAAGCTGTCGAAAATCCCTGTCATCTCCCTTGTGATTCAATCGTTGAAAAAGTTAAGAGCAGAGTAGTTCTACATCTGAAAAAAAATCGCTCTCAGTTTCTTGTCAGCGAGGACAAGACAGGTGATCGTGCATTCGACTGGCTCGCGGAAAAGTCCAGGTTTCACGAGGGAAATTGCTGTAATGAGATGCACAACAATGCATTGAAGCTCAGCCGGATGAGACGATCATAATCTGTGTTGGGGACGAAAGATAACGTAAATGAGTTGTCACCAATAATGGACTTGGTGTGATTGTCCAGAGTTGATTTGAACGATTCCGGCAGCTGAGGCACAAAACAAAGCAGCTTTAGTGACGATGAACGCTCCAACACATCTTCTGTTGAAGCCTGTGATCAGAGAGACATCTTTTCAATTCTTCAGCGCTCATGCGGACTGAGATGGCACATCACTTGTGAAGAAGCACAACGCAAGCCTGACACGAAGCGAAAGAGGAATTCTCTCTTGCTGTCGCTGTCACAAAAACGGTCACTTTCTTGCATTGAAAAGCATGATGGACCGAGGTTTCGAGAAACGCAGCCCTGACGTGTGTCCAAGATCTTTGAGGTGTCATTGGCTCCCGCAGGAGAAAGAAAGCATCACCCCACTTAAGTCAACCTTAAACTTTGTTTTCCTTTCCTGGAGGACCATCTCTTCTGGTCTGCTTTTTTTTGCACTGGCACAGACGGAAAAGACGGTTTTTGATACTGAGTTTGAGAAGAGAAGATCTGTCCTTGTTCTTGCGTTTGGTGTGTGCCTGATGTCGATCTGAACTGTTTTGCACAATCAAAAAGGGTCACAAAATTAGTTTCCCTGTGATCTCAAAGGAAAGATGACGCGAACTCAGTCAGTTGAAGCTCTTTCATTCCTCTCCAAACAAATCTCTATGCCGCTTCTGCAGCTTTTCTCCAATCCTTCTTTTCTTCCAGCTAACCAAGTGCCTCAATGCGAAGAAACGAAGATGAAAAATTTCAGCAGTTGAGAAAATGTGCCAATGAATCACATCAGATTATGGACCAGTTCATCAAGTAGCATCTATGACTTTCAAATTTCATCGTGTCCCGCGGGATTCGAGCCTTCCCTCAGATCGCCGGGTCTTCTCGCTTTTCCCGCTATCAAGGCCTCACCTATTGACACCCTGTCGTATGAGATACTCACACAGCTCAATGAACTACATGCATAATTCACGATAAGCCGCTTGGAATCTTTTCATCTGCTGCGACTTTTTCGGAGAGAATTTCGAGCCCAAGCTGTTGAGACTGGGGTGCGAGAAGGCGGAGAAGGCGCAATTAAGCGACGTGAAAAATGTCACAAGAAGAAGACAGTTATTTCAGAAACACTGGTGAAAGAATGTTGATATCTGCAGCGACTGACTTTTTGTGATCTTGGCTTTTCACAATTGAGATATTCGAGGTCTCTGAACTTCGCGAGGTTCACTTGAAACAATTGCAATTGTCACAAAAGGATATGAGAAATGGTGTAGTTGTTGTTCAGAAATAGCTGTTAATGCCACAAAAATGACAACCCTTATCAAGGTGAAGCAGAATGGATTTGCAGCGGACCGGTACGCTACTTGTCACTGCCATCAAAACATGGTACTGTGTTATTATATTTGGAAGAAAGCAAGTTTTATTAGCATCTTTATGCGATTTGGCCTCCCTTTGGTCCTGCAACTGTCAGGCACGCAGTAAAGTAACGTGGCTTATGTGAAAGTATTGCTCTCGTGGGCATATTTCCCATTTAGGAAGACGCTGCCCATTGCCAAATTAGGCAACGGGTATAATCTTCCAACGTGTTTAACTTCCTTCTCAAGCACATCACATCCCTGGATCTGGGAGGCATCCAACTTGCAGGGTATTTTTGTGAGTTCGTGCAACTATATACTGTAACTGCTCTTCGTCCGTTGCCCACCAAGTAGGTGCAGAATCTACAATATGTGCAATGGAACCTGTACAAACGGAGATTTTCGCGTCATGCAACGATGCCGCATCGGCCCCAACTGTTTTGCGACGCCAAAATTTCGACAATGGCGCAGAAATTTAGGCGTTGTCGGCTTCAGAATCCTGAAGGTAGGAGGATGAAACGTGACTTGTGTGGCAAGTGTGAGATTAGTGCCTGACTGCAAAGTGTAAAGATGGGTTTTGTGACCCGTGGGTCATAGGAAGTCAACAGCAAGGCGCATCAGACTACACCGTTTTCAATCAAAAGCAATTCCGCCCTATTGTCGCTCCTCCGCTTCCTGTTACAAACAGATACTTGATCCAGTAAAAGTCTGTCGCTGCACAATTTCAATATACTTTTTTCAATCGAGTTTCTTTGAAACACCTCGCGACAGCTCGCTGTTGGTCAGTCGTGCTTGATTGTGCACGTCCACAGTTTCCAGTCGAGTTGCATGAGACATTCAGCTGATGTCTAAAAAATAAGGTCTAAATTGTAAAAAAAGATATCTGCGCGCGCTCATTGAAAGAACTTGTATTCTCGTCTGAAAGTCCCAGTACATCTGTCGTCAATTTCTGTCTGGAGTTGGTGCTTCAAAATGTCGGATTATTCACACAAAACCAGAATCGCCTTCGACAATCAGAAGTCAAACATTCTCAAAAGATTATTTTGAAGCAATGCCCTCTGCTTCACCTTTCTCCTAAAATTTGATCATCTCCAAATGACAAAAGCATGCTTGTAAAGACAAGCAAATGGCTGTACGCGGTAAGAGCCATTGAAAGTGTTCCCGCTGGTTCCTGCCATTTTCCGTGTCTTACCGATCCATCGCAATCGGTTGTGAGCTTTCCTTGCGTCCGGAAATGAGAACGTATGTATAAAAATGATGTACGCCTCTATTGCGTGGGCTTTAGCACACTGGCTGTGGTCGAGACGTTTCTCGACCCACAAACAGAAGGCTTCAGTGGTCCGCCCTGTCCATAAGGAATGTAAGGTTGCAGGGCCCTGAACTTCTGGTGCTTTCCCCATCGTCCCTTTCGTGTTCTCTGGACGGCCCCAAGGTTTGCAAGCTGGCATGGAATA
>JAAUXT010005889.1_pt1 | contig 17031 bp, 19 predicted proteins | sample 7278171 | NCBI WGS metagenome assembly JAAUXT01 (sample SAMN14350112, study PRJNA611818) | marine sediment metagenome | isolation source: surface marine sediment (1.8m) | place: French Polynesia: Moorea | collected 2018-08
AACTCTTCAATTTTTACAATGTCATAAATCATTTTTTCCGCACCACAACGAGCGCCAAAACCCACGGGGCCACTTGCTCACCCCGTGGGGGGGGGGGAGGGATGCTGGGTAATGTCCAGCAAAATAGCAGAATTTTGATATTAAGCGTCTATTCCCTGTCTAATGTATGTAATAATTAAATATAGAAATATTTAGAATATAATTAATTGGCTGAGGCCAGCTCCCCCTGGTGGGGGAGGAGTGTGGTGTGACACACCAGCTGTGAATTTGAACCACCACGTGACAGGTGGCAGTACTGTTCATTCAATAAACACAGAGATTCGCGCCACCGGGCCAGTCTCACCCGAGATACCAACCAGTGTGTTTGTGATATCACTACAAACGTCTCTGATGAGACGCTCAACACACAAAATTGAAGGGCCAACAAAACACTCAAAGGAAAACGAGAGCACCCCACCTGGTATCAAATACGACAACACCCGAATCGTAGATTCAACCTGCGTGATGATCTCAGGATGACTCGCCACATATTTCTCGTATTTGGCAGAAATTGTGTCCACGAAGCTGGACATTGTGAAGGTTTCGGAAGTGATTCCAACGATTCTGGGTCGCGCGACGTGATTCGCGGACGAGTTTCTCGTCCAATCAGAGCGAGCGACGCAACGGCTGTTCGGAGAAGAAAACAAAGATGGAGATGCTGAAAATTTGATCTTTTTGCACACAACCGGTCTGCATTCCCGGTTCACTGTTCATTGAGTGGAAAATGATGTGGAGAGAATCACTTTGACTTGACGCAAGTATCTTTTGCGAAAATTTGTATGAAGCGGTTGAAAAGTTGTGATTTGATCTGTGTTGTGTCCAGGCTTTGGTGTGTGTGTGTGTGTGTGTGTGTGTGTGTGTGTGTGTGTGTGTGTGTGTGTGTGCATCCATTATGGGTGCGTGTGTGTTTTCCCTGAGCAGGTGGAAATTGTGCACTGAATTGGCCGAGAAATTTGTGCAGCTCAAGGTAACTGGCAAGTTTGTGATGTGGAGTTTGCAGTGGAACAGGTTCTGTTGCGGAGATGTCCTCGTCACTGATTGGGACTCTGAAGTTCTGAGCAGCGATTGTGACGCGTTGATCCCCGCAGTAGGTGGTGAGAGAGGAGGATGGTGCGAGTGAAGAAGAAGCTGCTGCTGGTGATCGCAGCCTGCGCTACCATCCCGGTCTGCCTGCTGCTCTACAGCAAACTCGGCGTCGACGGTGAGACCAAATTCAGCGGATCAAGGATTTTTGTTGAGGTCGTCCAGGGGAATCCCAACTTGGGAACCAATTCATGTGGAGATCTTGTGAGTTGCGAAGTCATTTCGAGCGAAATATTCTTCAAGAGCAAGGTGGTGCCTCTGTTTCAAACGGGGGACCCCGAATCACTCCTTATTTACATCCCATCCATGATCCGTATGGACATGAGACAAGGGATTGGGATACCGACGGCGAAGCCTCGGCTGAATGTCTGAATCTCGCTGCAGACTCGATGCTCGGCGTCGACAACGTGATGGGCTTCAACCAGCGGGAGGCGAAGCTCGCGCAGCGCGTCAGGGAGATGGAGGACCAGAACCAGATTCTGCGCCACCAGTTGAGGTGCCGCTTCTTTGAAAACTCTTCGTCAGATGCGCCCAACTGGAGACCTCAAATATTTCTCTACCGCCCATGCCTTCTGAGCGTCGCTTGCTTGTCGTCTCAAACGTGTCGAATATCTGGATAGAGGGGCCAACGACCGAAGGTGTTTGTTCAAACTCTCCCCCTGCATGAATGTGAAGTGCAAAATTTATATTTGTACCAGCGTCGCAAAATCAGGGAAGAAAATAACTTTTTTTTACGGGTAAAGCTTTGCTTTGTTGTATGAAGGTGCTGATGGGGGCAGACTTCCTGGATCCATTGCAGAAACCGTGGTTATCCGTATTCAGTGTCCTGACGTCGTTTTGGTTCGTGCACATTGCAGCATCTCACAGAACCAGCTGGTGAACCTGCAGTCGAGTCTGCAGGTGATGGACGAGGCGGACAACAACACGGCGGCGGTGCAGGGCGCCGACGGAAAAGTGCGCTGCGTCAACACAGAGCCCGAGGTGCCCAAGTGTGAGGTGAGGCCCCGCTGTCAGCCGTGTGTGTGTGTGTGTGTGTGTGTGTGTGTGTGTGTGTGTGTGTGTGTGTGTGTGTGTGTGTCACCCTGATGCCCCTCTCCGACAAAAACACATGTACCCCCTTGGGGGCGTCAGGAGCAGTTCTAATTTTCTCTTGTCAGCGTTTTCAAAGTTCGGCGTGGCCTCTTTGTTGAACCGTCTACAAAATCCTGGATCCACCCTTTTCAACTCTTTGTGACGTGACGTGATGTGTGTGATGCCAATCGGGCTTTCAGCACAAGGCAGCGCGTATTCATTTGCGCTGTGTTCTTGTTTGTATCAGGTGATTCACGTGGCGATCGTGTGTGCGCGCTACAACTCGACCCGCGAGGTGATCACGCTCATCAAGAGTATCCTCTTCTACCGGAAGAACCCGCTGCATTTCCACTTCATCTCGGACCACATCGCTCAGCACATCCTGGAGACAGTGTTCGACACGTGGAAGCTGCACGCCGTGGAGGTCACCTTCTACCAAGCGGACGACCTCAAGGTGCGGTTTGTAGCCCCTGCAACAAAAAAGAAATCGCCAGATTCAAAATTTGTACTTCACTCTTGTTTTGTGTTGGTTCATGGACATCATGTTGGAGATTCCCTTTTCATTCGAATTTCGGGCAAGTTGGACTGATTTCTCTCGAAAAAGGATGTTCGTTTGACTGAGACGTGGCCGAGCGCAAAACAAACTGACTCGAGTCTGTACTGGCCAGGTGTGCGTTTCTCTGTGACACTGTTCGTTTTGCTTTGCAGTCCGAAGTGTCGTGGATCCCGAACAAACATTACTCGGGAGTGTACGGACTGATGAAGCTAACGCTGCCGACCACGCTGCCTCAGAATCTCACCAAGGTGCGCACACCTGTCCCTCAACCGATCCTCTTTGGACGAGTCTCTCACTGGGAGATGTTCTGCTTTATTTCTGTTTTTGTGAGAGTCACTGCTGCGTTTGTCTGTGACAGGGTTTGTTTTCGGGGTCAGCAGAGTTGCTGCTATCTCCAAACAGAAAAGTGTGTTGGTTGTGTTCAAATTTCGGCTGAATTGACCGGGCCCGACTGTCTATTTTTATTCTCGCAGGCGATCGTGTTGGACACGGACATCACGTTCGCCACGGACATCGCCGAACTCTGGAAAATATTCCGCAAGTTCAAGGCCAAACAGGTTGGTGCAGTTCACATTGTGCACAACAGCAGGGCGGGGGACAAGAACATTTTGTTGTAGTTTCGGGGGGTGAGCACGCGAGTGAACTCACTTGAACTGCTGGAGTCACGGGTCCGTTTTGGTGTGTGTCAGAACGCCGTGTGTCGCCAGTTCGCAGTTGTTGAGGGTGTTTTTGCACCTCGTCCGCTTGCAGGCGATCGGCTTGGTGGAGAACCAGAGTGACTGGTACCTGGGAAAGATCTGGAAGCACCACCGGCCATGGCCAGCTCTGGTAATCCTGTCCTCTCATTCAGAAGAAGCTTTTTCGTTGGACAGTAAAAGAACAAACGGCGGATCTGTTTGTTCTTTCTGACATGTTTTGAAAAAATAGTCGGAAATTTGATTCGCGATTTGTTGCGTGTTTGATTCACGCGTTGAATGTGTCTCTGGGTCTGTGGTCATTTGCACGTGTGTACGTGCACTGGCGCCAAGAGCTTTGGTGCATTGCGCACGGGGTGGGGGCGCCGCATGCAGATGGAACGCGCCCACAGCCTCGTGGTTTGGTTCGGGCACGCAGACCGAACGCACCCACAGCTTTGCGGTTCGGTTCCGGTGTGCAAATCGAACTTGCCCACACAGTCTCGTGGTTGGGTTGCAGGGCCGCGGCTTCAACACAGGCGTCATCCTGCTCGACCTGCGCCGCCTGCGCCGCATGAACTGGATGCAGACGTGGCGCCTCATAGCGGAGCGCGAGCTCATGACCATGCTGTCCACCGCACTCGCAGACCAGGTCAGACCAGGGGCTGGGTCCGGGGGGGGAGGAGGGGAAGCTGTGCTGTCCAGCACCAGGTTCAGGGCCACCCCAGCACTTGATCAGAGAGAAGGGTGTCGAGAGAAGGGTGGGAGTCCAGGAATCTGGACAGACTGCGAAAAAAGAATCAAGGTTGTGGGAAACAAATAACACATACACATGGGACGTGTCAATGTGGACCCGAACCGCATCTCGGTTGGGGAACAACTGAGTCCACCAGCCTGCAATCTTGCACATTGCAGGATATCTTCAACGCGGTTCTGAAGCAGCACCCGTATCTGCTGTACAACCTGCCGTGTCCGTGGAACGTGCAGCTCAGCGAACACACGCGCAGCGAGAAGTGCTACCGGGAGGTCTCCAACCTCAAGGTGAGCCACGCTCAAGGTCAAGGTACATGTGACAAGTCACGGTGCACGTGACAAGTCAAGGTGCACGTGACAAGTCAAGGTGCACGTGACAAGTCAAGGTGCACGTGACAAGTCAAGATGCACGTGACAAGTCAAGGTGCACGCACGTGCCTCCTTGAACAAATTCACGAATTTGCGTCCAGGCTCTTGCTGAGTCTGTTCGACTTGCGAATGTCTGAAGACTACCGCTGTGTGTTGTCTGTCATACTGTTGGAACAACAGTGCTGGAAAGTAATGAGTTGTGCTAAATTGACACTCACGGTGTCCCCGCAGCGCGTGTCAACGCTGCTCACTTTTCTTGTTTCCGCGCGCAGATCATCCACTGGAACTCTCCGTGGAAGCTAAAGGTGAAGAACAAGCACATCGAGTTTTTCCGCAACCTCTACCTGACGTTCCTCGAGTACGACGGGAACCTGCTGCGGCGCGAGCTCTTCGGCTGCGGCGTCCCGAAGAATCACGACGTCGAGGACCAGGTCAGTGAGGTCATATGTGCAGGACCAGGTCAATTGTGCTGTACCCACGTTCCTTTGAATGGAGGACCAGGGTGGAGCCGGTCATCGCTGCCGACAGAAGTGTCCTCTCTTGCTCAGAGCCCCAATTGTTGGCCAGTGTAATCTCACATTTTGTCTCACGTGTTACCGGTTCAGGTCACGTGTTTCGGGTTCAAGTCACGTGTTCCGGTCCACGTCGCACGTGTTTTCCGCTTTGGTCGCACGTGTTCTGGTTCAGGTCACGTGTTTCCGCTTCACGTCGCACGCATTCCCACTGCAGATCAGCGCGCTGAGCGAGGACGACGAGTGCTACGACTTCCGGCGGGAGCGGCTGCTCGTGCACCGCACACACCTCTACTACATCGAGTACGCGCATGCGCCGACGCCCGAGGACGTGACGCTGGTCGCGCAGCTCTCCATGGACCGTCTCCAGGTGCGCGGACAAAAGCTTTCGCCTCCAGTGGACCCTGGATCCAGGGGCGGGTTCAGCGAGGGTTGTTCCCCAGCCAGGACAGAATTGATCCCCATATTTTGCGGCTGTGGCGGTAAAGAAACAGTTGAATTTGGTGAGCATTGGCCCCCTTCCCAAGGGTGCCCCGCCTTTCTTGGATCCGCAACGGGATTCACGCATCGGTTGTTTTCTTGTTGGGGCTTCAGATGCTGGAGACGATCTGCAAACACTGGTCGGGTCCGATCTCGCTGTCGCTGTACATGTCGGACGCGGAGGCGCAGCAGTTCCTGCGCTACGCCATGGGCTCCGAGATCCTCATGTCGCGCAGCAACGTCGGCTACCACATCGTCTATAAAGACGGGGTGCGTCGCATACACGAGCACACACACGCACACAAAACCTCATGTCCCGCTACAATGTCGGCTGTCACATCGTCTTCAAGGACGGGGTGGTCACTGAAACACGACGCACACACACACCAGCACACGCGGACATACACAAAGGCGCGCACCACACATTCACGGACACACACACACATACACACACACACCACCACCAACCTCTGCCATGCATCGAAGTGAAGCACGTGTTGTACGCGCAGCGCCTCAGCAGCGGAGCGCGTATTACAATCACCACAAACGAAGCCTTGTGTCAGTAAAGACACAGCAGGGGGCGCCGGTGTCGTATTGACGGAGCCGCGCGTCTTCACCACGCTGTGATCTTGTTATTTCAGCAATTTTACCCGGTGAACTACCTGCGAAACGTGGCGCTGCGGCAGGTGAACACGCCGTACGTGTTCCTGTCCGACATCGACTTCCTGCCCATGTACAACCTGTACGAGTACCTGCGCAAAGCGATCGGGATGATGGACATGGCGACCCAGCGCAAGGTGGGTACGGAAAGAAGGTGGCTTCCCCTCCATAGCATCCGGGCAGCCTGGTTTCCATCGTCTTCTGCAGCTGGGGTCCCACTGCGATAGAAGTCTGGCTGTATGTTCAGTGGAAACCTGCTTGTGGGATTGGTGGAAGTCTGGCGTTGGAGGTCAGTGGGAAGGTACCCAGCTGCATGGGTCGCTCAGGCCCAGTTGTGGGACCACCCTTCCCACTGACATTTGGGTTCGGGTTCGCACTGACCAATTCGGAACATTCTGGCAGCAGCACTCTCAGACATTTGTGTTTGTGTCGCAGGCTCTGATCGTCCCGGCGTTCGAGACGCAGCGCTACCGACTTACGTTCCCGACGTCCAAGGCAGAGCTGCTGTCCATGCTGGACATGGGCACGCTCTTCACGTTCAGGTACGTGCGTGCGTGCACTCACACACTCACGCACACACTTCACCCACACACCCAACCTCCCGCCTCCCACACGTCTTGAAGGGCACAACACACACACACACACACACACACACACACACCGTTGCTGCACCGCGGCATCGATGTCGCCTCCACCCAACTTCCACTTTCCCTCAACAACCCATTCACCATGAAACGTGCACCGACAGAGCGTTGCGATGTGCTTGTTCCGTCTCCCTTGAACTGCTGGCGCACAGTACCTTCTTGTTTCTGCAGGTACCATGTTTGGCCGAAGGGACACGCACCGACAAACTTCGCCAAGTGGAGAACAGCGACAACTCCATACAAGGTGAGGTTTCAAGAAGAGGGGCTGGACTGTTCAGTTGCATTGTGAGTTGGGAGCCTGTGCCCATTATTTCAGACAAAACCAAGCGCAAACTAACCAACCGGAATGCGATGCTTTTCTCACAGGAGGCGGTATTTAGTGGCCCTGGTGAAACATGCGAACTAACCGGGTACGAGTTCACTGGGAGTTGATGTGTGTTGGGTCGGGAAGCCAGGTGGAGGACGGGTTCAGGGAAACTGCTGTGCATGGGTTTTGATCTTGTCTGATTTCGTTCTTCTTTTCGTTCTGTTTTGCGTCGCTTGGGCTGGGTCATGTTCCTGCGCGCTGCCGCTTTTCGGCGCTTTCACGCGCGTCTTCATCACGTTGTGTTCTTGTTTGTTTGACTGACAGTTGTTGGCTGAGTGCGTCACTGCCATCAAGAGGTTGATGGGTGGTTCCTTTTCACAGGTGCTGCCACACTGAGCGGTTTGGTTCTGGCCATTGCATCTGTGCTGTGTGTCTGTCTCTCATGGACTCAGGTGGCCCTGTAGGGCGATGGGGGCACATGCTGACTGAACTTGCTTCAGACATCTGTTCCTCTGGTGGAGAAGCGGTCCAACGTCGTGGTAGATCTATTCTTGTCAAGTGACAGCGGTGTGTTTTGCTGTTGCAGGTGAACTGGGAGGCCGACTTCGAGCCTTACGTCGTCGTTCCGAAAAACGTGCCGGAATACGACGAGAGATTCGTAGGCTTTGGCTGGAACAAAGTCTCGCATATTCTCGAACTGGACGCACAGGGCTACGAGTTCACGGTGCTGCCCAACGCGTTCATCATCCACATGCCGCACGCGCCGAGCTTCGACATCGCAAAGTTCCGCAGCAGCTCCGGCTACCGCAGGTCAGACGTCATGCCGCCGTGTCTCTGTTTCCGTTCTGATATTTCTGTCAGTTGAAGTCCACGCCCCCGCCCCCGCCCTCGCGGGTCCCTCAAGTTTGCAAAGCGAGTGATGCCAGACCCTGTTGCTCGCTGTGGAAATGTCACATCGAACTTTTGACATATTTCTGAGTTCCACGGGCCCAGCTTCAAATCGCGTTGAACAATGTGAGAAATGAGCCGACCAGAGAAATTCTGATCCTGCTCCCCAATTCCGAGTCTGTTAGAGCTCAGACTTGAATTTTCCATATGTACGAATCTGTCCTCTTGGTTGACGCATCTGGAATGTGTTTTGCAGGTGCTTGAAGGTGTTGAAAGGCGAATTCCAAAGAGATTTATCCAAAGAGTACGGGATCAAGGCTTTAAAATACCTGTCGGTCGACATGTGAGCCGAGAAAGGTTGGAGGACCGAAGGAATCGTCGCGATCGTGTGGTCGAATCTCGTGCGCATGCGTGACGCACGCGCGACATGAAACGGGAAGAAGGCTTTGAGTGAACATGGATTGCGTGACGCTGGCAGAACAAGTGTCCGTCTCAGTGCCAAGAGAATGGAGGAACACCAACGCCAGAACTGCACAGGTTTTGGATGTTCTCCGCAACTGACCCAAGTTTCGCCGTGCCGCGATGAAGAAGCGAACGTGATCGCGTTCGTCCAACATGGTCCACTGGTGCGCTCGGACCATTCAGTTTCCCGTTGGACGCAGTGGATACCAAGCGGACAAGTGGGTCATACGAATACGGCCCGATGTGGGAGCCACTGCCAAGTTGAGTGTTGTCGTGGAAACGACCTGAGGGTGGAAGTCCAGTTGCCTTGGAAACGGTGCGAAGTTTTCATCGAGCGGAAGCTGCGTCGACCGTTTTGTGTTTTTCTGTCTGACAGTCTGGGTGCGAGAGCCAAAGCTGCCAAGAGAATCAAACCCAGTATGCTACAGATATCAATGCGATTTTTTGCGTGAGTCCAGCTCATTTGTGTGCGATGTGTTATTTATTATTTGTGTGTGTGTGTGTCTTGTTAGAAATGTCTGGTGTCCTTGGTTGTCCGTACGTTTCCAACTGGTGCTACGCAGCTTCTTTACACCACAGTATTCACTTGAGATGTTCGAACGATCTGACCACAGTCCGCTGTCAAAAAATCTCATTTTGAATTTTGAGCAAATGTGACTTTGATTTTGTGCAGTCATTGAAACTGCGGTTCGAGGCGCAAGTTCAACAAACCATTTTTCGCTTTGTTGGGTGACCTGTTCAGTGATTGTCTTCGGTCACATGCCGGTCACAGTTGTGTTTTGTACCCTGTTTCTGGCACATGACGCCATTGCCCTGGGAATGCCCGGCGTCAAAACGCAGCCAGCACTGCGCACGCGCAGACTACGCCACGCGCCGCGCCGTGGTGCCACCTTCACAACTAGTTTTTGAAACTCTGCTCAAAAACCGTTTCTTTTTCCCACTGTTGTCAATGCCAAAAGTGGGTGTTCGATTTCAATGCAAAAAGAACTACTCGCCAAAACAGCTCCCTTCACCTGGAGAGAAATGCTCGTTGAACGGTGTGATGACTTGAGCGGTGCACACTCGGGGGCGGACCAGTAGGAGGGGTCACCCCCCAACAAAAACACGTAATTCCACAGATTTTGCGCCACTGAGTTGCCTTTTGCACATGTTGAAAGTTTTGCGCTTGAATAGGACGCACGAGGGCGTCACCCCCCCCCCCCGTCACCAAACCCAGGATCCGCCCCGGTGTGACCGCATCACGTTCTTTTGTCAGAATAAATCAGGACAGTCAAACTCCAGTAGGCGTGTGTCGTTTTCAAAACCAACTTGAACTGAACAAGAGCACGAACAACGGTATACAAGTTTATTAGCAAACTTGAAAAAGGAACAAAAATTCAGCATTCGTTACCGATTCGATCAGATTATGTACAGATCAACTACTGAGAGATACCATTGTACAGTCGGTTGAGTATTACATCGTAAGAACTGCATATTGTTTCCGATTATGTACAGCTGTGGAAGACCACGTGAGAAGCAGGTCCTTTTCACACGGAAAATGCAGCGTCAGGAGCGGACAAAAGCCACCAATGTTCCGCTGCGTTGTCGCGGCAAACAAGAACGCCTGTCGGTGTGGACACGCGTCGTGCGCCTGACAGCAGCAGCAGCTTGTGCTGGTTTGTATTACAAGCAGGAAAACAAAAAGGATCGAGAAAGAGCAGGAGTTTGTACAGGACTAAACTGAGCAGACTGCAGTCGCTACATCAGCAAGACGGTGAGCGGCTAAAACAATGGCCATCGTTTTTTCCACCAGGGTCAAACCAAGACTGCAGCTCGACGCTATCCGCTTGGCGCTGTATTCCCCGTGTGAAAACGCCTTCTGTTCATTCATTGAATCAGTATTGCGCGACACGGTTCGGTGAGACATGATCAGATCGCCTTTCTTCTCGCGTCTCGCCGCGCGAGTCGCTCACGTCTTCATCGAACAAGCACAAACAGTTCAGAACACTCCGTCGGTGCACTGAGAAGTTTGTTGTCGAGTCTTTTGCTTCGCTGCTCTGGGTGAAGAGGGAACCTCTTCAGTGTCTGGATCTACTGTGCGACGACGAATTCGCTGCATTGGGGCGTGTTCGATTTGAGCACCGAGCGCACAGGGGCCCGTTCATCCCACTTCCATTTGACACTTTGAATGAACTCAGGTTTTGGAGAGCAGGTCCACGCGGCCCCGTCAGTCCTCGACGAAAGCGCCACGGGGCGCTCGGCGCGCAACACGAACGCGCCCGTCGCAGCAACATCAAGGCACGCCCACTGCACACAGGAACGGGCGTTACAAAGCTCACAAACACACAGTGCTCGTCACCATAACAACTTAGCACACATGTCAAGTGGACGCCACACACACCGGTCGTTTCACAGTTTGCGTGAAAAGGGAAAACAATCCACAGGGGCCGATCCACTCAGCCCTGGGGGGCCTTCAACCCCCGACCCTTGAAAAAGAAAGAAAAACAGACATCCCACCCTGCAACAAGAAATTCAACGCTGCGCCACAGGCACGAAGTCTTCCTTTTCACACGTCCAAATTTCAAAGTTTAACTCGCCCCTAATACGCCCCTAATTCCTGGATCCACCACTGGAATACGCATTGAAAACACACACAATGAATCTGCACTAAAACATCCGCAACAACTGTTGCGAGAGTCTGAAGGCGTTGCCATGGTATCCAACCTCGATACAGAAACACGGGTGAAATCAGCGGCTCTGCCTCTCGTGAGTACAAAGCGCGCTGCCGTCCCCTCTTCCTCTGGAAATCACAAGCGTGTGCGAGGACACGGCTTCAAGCCGCGGCGCAACACTCCGAGCACTTGGGTAAAAGAACGACGCGACGTCCAGCGGCGGATCCGGCGCGTCGCGCAGCGTCGTCAGCGAAGTGAAGTCTATGCGAAACGCAACGCGCAGGAGACGCCGTCCAGCGCGCGTGGGCGTCACCCTGCAGCCGTCCAGAGGCCGGGGGTGGTGGGCGGGACAAGGTGGGCTGGGCCGCGAGGCACCACCACACCGCTTTGTGGTCCACAATAGCTCTTCTCCACAAACAAGAACGTTGACCATTTTCAATCGTGGCCTCCAATCCACCACACCAACAAACTTCATTGCGTAAACGGCATTGAACGGGACAGAATTTGTGCGACACTGGACGAGAGCGTTGCTGTTCGTTCGCGTTCCGTTTCGACCGGACGACAGAGTTCGCTGACGCTCGCGTGAAACGATCAACGATTGCAGCACCAGCAGCAATTTTCTGTGAGGCAGCTCAGGCAAAGCGTCTCGTGCCCACCCCACGTGCACATCGTTCAACCATCGTTGAGGACATGCCAACTTATACGTTGACCTGCACCTGCAGTTGGTACGGGCGTTTCACTCAAAAACTCCTGTGTGCGTGCGTCATCACCGAGAAAAACAAAGGCATCATCGTTTCATATCCACAATCGTCTTCACTTTGGCACAGTGTTCCGTCACCACCTCCGTCACACACGCAGCAGCACCCGTTCTTCCCGACACACACAGACACAGGCACACCCGCGGCCTGGGCCTTGTTCGAACAGTGTTTCCGGTGTGAAATCCTTCCAAGTGTTTCCTCCTTTCGTCCAAAGTAGTGTCACGAAACAACATCAAAGGCACAAAAAAAAGTCCGACCAAACTTTGCTCCGAGATTTGAATAAAACCAGGAAAAAAATTGATTAAACTGACCAATGATGTTCCGCCGATTCTTATTCCACGAAAGCACACGGTCTAATATTGCCTACTCTCACACATAGAAACACTCAAGCGTTTCGAAACAACTTTGAATACTCCTCTCTTCCTAAAAATCCACGCAGTGCATTTCAACGAATCAACAAGTGTCAAGTTCAGCCAGGGAAAATAGGCAGGGTGAGCAACGCCCCCTCCCGGCGTCCGCAGCACGTGCGCGTCACATTCAACGTTGGAGAGGCACGACTCGCCGTGCACGTGCGGCCGACACACGGGGGCGCTGTGCTCACGCTGCCTGCTCCCTGGCTTGTCATGAAAAGAGCTCAATAACAAGGTTCATCACATCACGTTTCTGTTTCTTTTCTTTTTTTTGTACAGCTCCCGCAGTTTGACAGGTACTGCGATCACGCCCAGCGCGCGCGCGCCCGGGTTTCCGCGGGAAATCAGTGTCGTTTTGTCAGAAGCAACGCGCCTTTTTTGAGGCTTATTCTGAGACAAGTGCGTAGTGCGCGTTGCACGTGCGTGATCACGGTACCTTGGATTGTCAGCCCGAGTTTGCGCAGATTCCAAGCGTCGGCACGCCTTCTTTCTGTGCACGCGTGCGCAGTTTGCACTCCTGTTCATCCCCCACATGATCACGTGGAGCGAGAGGACTGGCTTCCGCTCGTGTCACGTGACGTCTTTTGTGTCACGGTATCCTGTAGTTGGTACCCTTGGTCGAAGATTTGAAGCTCCGTTTTTCAGTGTTTGTTGCTTCCCCCTTCGGCGTTGGAGCCGTGCCTTCACTTTGTTTTGATGTTGAAGGACAGTGGAATATCTTGATCGACGGAGGGAAATTTGCGGGTCGTTTCAGGGTGTACGTTTGACAGGTCCACACCAGGAAATCACGGTTGAATGACAAAGTTCTTTCCACTTCGGAGACATTTTGTGCTCCAAGACACTTCGGGAGCCTCGAGGGTGTCAGGCAGCCACGTCCGCGAATGCCGACAGAGACGAAGCTCCGCACTTTGGCTTCACCGGGCAAGTCGCACTGAAGTTTGCCCTCGGCTCCCCTTGAGACGTCGGGATCGGCACCGCTCCGTTGAAGATGTTTCACTCCATTTGGAACAAACGACGCGACGTCTGCGAGGACAGGCGGCCGCGCCGGAGTCTGCGCTGCAGTTCGTCTCTGCACCCCACCCCGCCCCACCCCCCCACCTCACCCCATCCCGCCCCACCTCACCCCCGCCCCACCCCACCTCAACCCACGCCGCCCCGCCCCGCCCCACCCCGTCCCGCCCCAGCCCTCCCCTACCCCAGAGAGCGTAGGCACAGGCCCGACCCACCCTGCCCCCTCCCTGGGAGAGAAAGATCCCGCTCCGCGGGGACATTCCCTCTGCACAGAGGGTCCCCGGCCACCAGGACCGGAGGAGCCTGCCCCGGGGACGGGGAGTCCCCCGCTTCCGGTAGAAGTCCCGCCTCTGCAGAGGGCGACACCCACCCAGCACAACCCGGCGTCGAGGTGGGCGTCGCTAGGAGAAGATGGTGACGACCTCCTTGCCGCTGCCGCGCACCATGAGCACGCGGTCGATGCCCTCGGTGAGCACCTCGAGGTACTCCATGTCTGAGCCGCGGGTCAAGGATACGTGCGCACTGAGCAAGTCGTGCCTCCATAAGAGCGTGTTTGATGGAGTGAACCAATGCATCGCAGTGTTGTTCTTCTCCGTCAAATACACACGCACATGTACACACAAACACACACATACATACAACACACACACATACAAAAACACACACACATACACAGACATACATACAACACACACACACACACACACACACACACAGAGGAAGCCAGTTCGGAAAGAAGACTGCACACACACACACACACACACACAATCGCATACACAAACGCACACACCACTGCAGTCATGCGCCACATAGACTATTTTCATTATTCAAGGATACAGTTTTCCTCTGCGGCGAGCTTGGCTGGCGGCGCCGGGAAGTTGATGATGACGAGCTCGGCGTCGGTAGAGTGCGCGCGGATCGAGTTGTTGAGGCGCACCGCCGTGTGCATGCGCATCAGCTTCCCCTCCGCACTGCAGCGGGGGAACACGTGTTCATGTGATGCGGGAGAAAAGCCCCAGCCCAGTGGAAAAGGAGGGGCACCCGCACCTTCTTGCCCGGTGGGAGATCGTTTGTACGTGCCGCACCGACGGCAGAGGGAATGACGCAATGCTGAATCAAAGGGCCAGATCCTTCCCTTGACCCGCGATATATGAAGAGGTATTTTGCCCGCACTCCAACAACAATGCGTGAACAGGTGCCTCTCTCTTCGCGAACCAAACTGCGCCTGTTGAAATGATTTTGGTGAGCGTATGTAACAATGCTCCTCAGATGTGGAAATTCACCTTCAAAAATTCGTTTCCGCAAAGGATTTTGTTTTTCTCTTTCACGTCGAAGTGGGTATGATTTCGTGCTGGCTGAGTTCGACTGGAGCGGGGCTGCGTGTTTTGCTTCTGTTTTACTCACACGGAGATGCGCTTGGCGTTGGGGTTGGACGGCGCGCTCAGCAGGTCGTTGCCGGTGGACGGCGTGAACGTGAAGTGCACCTGGTTGTCCGGGTCCTCCTCTACACCCAGACTGTTGGACGTGCCCCCTAAACACCAGAAAACATTGAGACATGCTTCCTGCAGAAAACAGGTGGTTCCCACGTTGGGACCGCAGACAGAATTTTGTATCCCTTGCACAAGCAGCAACATCATCGAAGATGATGACTACAGTCTCACCTCCGCCTTGTCCTGACCCACTTCCACCCACTCTTGATCCCATCCCCACCTCCCCCCGCGCCTGACCCCATCCCCACCTCCCCCGCACTCTCCTCACCCTTGTCTCCGCCGGCGGGCGCGAGGTGGTCCATCTGGATCCCGTCCGGAGTCTTCTCGTCGGTGCCCTCGGGTTTCTGAGATCCGCCGCTCCCTCCCCCGCCGCCACCGGCCTCCTTCTCCTCCTCACCCTTCTTCTCGTCCACGATCTCGTACTTGTTCGTCTCTTCGTCGATCGACACCGTCACCTGCGAACGAATCGGGACACGCGTGAATCCTGGATTTGCGAAAAAAAAAAGCCAAAGCACAAGTTGACTTCAAATACGGAAAATTTCGAAAGTTTGCCTTTGTGGTGGAATGTTCGGGTCGGGAGGAGAGGGGCACAAAATGCCCCCCCCCCCCCGAGGATCAGGGCGACGATTCCAAGACCCCCTGGATAAGACACGCAACACTTGAAGGATGTCACGCGTGTGGAGAAGCAACACGGCGTAAGACCGGAAGTGGCAAACCGGAAGCGGATGTTGCTGAACCTTCAGGCAGACAAATCGCGTGCGCACCAACGATCGTTTCCTGTTTGGTCGCGCGATTTTTTTTGCGCAGGCGAGAAAATTCAAGTTCTAAATTCAAGGCAAGGTGGTCGTTTTTGCTTCAAAATTTGACTGGCTTGCGTGGTTGCTCGTGAAGAATGTTCGATAACCGGAGGGGAGCAAAATTACAAGGAGGAAAATGAACAAGAACACGGCGTGTTGAAGACGCGCAGTCCAGATGAGTGTGGCGAGCGCGTGAGCGTTTCCAGCGTGGTAAGTATTGACTGCACGTGCAGCATCGATCGCTGTTGCATTGGATCACAGAGGGCAGGCATTGCACATCAGTAGCACACCCCCCTGGGTACAACAAACAAATTTTGTTCATCAGGTTCAGGAGGTGAACACCTTTGTTACAATGCCCACACCCACACCTGCATTGCAACCTCTGTCCAACACCTGGACAGAATTATGTCTATCCTTGTAATCTCACACTGACACACACACAAAACACTTCCAGGGCTACACACGAGCGGCCATTGAGCCCACGCATCTCAAAATCAAGAAACAAACAGCAAAAATCTGGCGTCAACAGAATTTCCGGCCGCACCAACCGTTCCACTTCACACTGTTCATGCTCAAACATCTTCCTCAAACCAACACGCTTATTATCACACCAAACGAGGAAAAGTTTGCCACGAGTCAAACCAAATTCCATGCGAGTAGCAGAAACCCTGGGGTTGCTGACTGTGGTCAAAGGAGAAAACTGAGCAGAGACAAAGGAGGTTTCAAGATGTTTCAGCAGAGACGAGGAGACAAAGCCATGGAGAAGGAAGCTGAGGAACAGAACAAAGAAGGAAACAAGAATGGAAAGAAGAAAAGAAATAAGAACAGAAGCAGCAACTAGCAGGTCGCAAACAATCCGAGTTGGCAAGACATTGGATTGGAATGAAAAGTTCAATCCGACACGCAGATGCAGTCGAGAGAGAAAATTGGATTCTGTGTTCCGTTCTGTACCCAGTGTCTCCAGCGGATTGATCCAAACACACCAAAGGGACCCTCCCCGTGCAGGTGCACATTTTCTTTTTTTCTGTGTTGGGAGTTGGGGACAGGACTTGATTGGGTTCCGATCCCAGTCACAACTGGGTCGCTGGTGGCTTTGTCTTGCTGAAAATGAGCAGATTACGCCAGAGACGAACAGTTCGACTGTGGTCTCGAGATTCTCCGTGGCTTTGGAAATGCCTTCACTCAACATGCATTCGTTCCCGGATTGAACAACTTCATTGAAATCTATCGAGCAAGAAATCGAGCAGCTGTTGTTGTCAGTCACACAGTGCTGTTTTCAAGGTCTGAGTGCTGGACTTGGGAGAAGTGTACAGAGAAGAGCCCCCCACTATGGGGCAGAGATAATGAGGGCGGGAAGGCCTCTGATTGGTCTAGAATTCAAAATCCAGCCTTCTGATTGGTCTAGAGGCCAAGTGC
>JAAUXT010059387.1_pt1 | contig 17028 bp, 21 predicted proteins | sample 7278171 | NCBI WGS metagenome assembly JAAUXT01 (sample SAMN14350112, study PRJNA611818) | marine sediment metagenome | isolation source: surface marine sediment (1.8m) | place: French Polynesia: Moorea | collected 2018-08
CGCACAGAGTGCTCAACCTTGAATTGTTCCAGTGAATCTTGTAAAAACTAACTTGTGATATACATGCAGAAAAATAAAAGTTTACAGTTTCATGCTTGCAATTGTTTTTTGAGAAACATAACACTATGCACACATTCTTCGACACACACAACTGCTGTCCTGCGCATGTATGCTGCGCGCGGCTGATTCTCCACTTGAAAGTCTAGTTCGCACTTGATTCTGCCTAGGTTCATTCACACTTGATTCTGCCTGGGTTCACTCACACTTGATTCTGCCTGGGTTCATTCACACAGTTCGCGCTGCAGCGTCTGGTCTGCATCTCGCCCGCGTCCCTGAGGGAGTGGTGGAACTGACGCAAAGCTCAAACTAGACTTGCAAGTAAAATATCAGCCGCATGCCAAAAAAGCCCCCTGACTCCCTCTGACCCCTTGCCCCCCCCTGCCCCCTGGTCGGTCCATCACACATACGGTTCAAGACAAAGTCGGAAACGCGGATGAAACAGTACAAGTACCAATTGTCCAGGTGCACAACACATTGTGAACTGGGCGTTTCCCAAAACGAGGAAGCCACATTGACCTTTGCAAGGACGAAACTCAGGACGTATCACGTGTGAACCGGCCCTGCTGCTCAGTGGCGCCTCACTGTGATGCGGGGCACGTCGGTGCCCCTGGATCAGTGGCTCAGCCCCCCCCCCAGATTCAGCCCCCCTGATTCAGCCCCCCTCCCAGATTCAGCCCCCCCGGATTCAGCCCCCCGGATTCAGCCCCCCCCCCCGGAGAGGCGCGGAAGACCTCGAGGTCCGAGCGAACGTGCTTCTGCGCTGATTGCGAAGTGACAAGTGAAGAGGGAGAAGCAGGGAGAGGCGAGGTAGCAGAAATAACGAGGATGAGTCGCTCGTGGGTGAAGTTTGCAGCTCACGGTGTTCTCAACACGCCCAAACTTATATTGTTTGTGGCAAAGTACGACAGGCGTCAAGGCATAAGGAGGCAACACGCTCGTTTTGAAGAACCCCGGAGGTGGGGGGGGGGACTGTCGTCATGCATTGTGAAAAGGGAACGAATCACACTGTGGATTCGGCCGTGTCTGAGGTGTAGTAGTGGTTCAAACCAATCTTCGTCAGTCCCGTGCGAACAATGCAACCGAGCTGGGACCCCAATCCGATTTCGTCCAGTTTTCTCACTGTGGTGACGATGGTGGAAACGGCTGGTGAGTATTGGACGCGTGTAGAGACCGCTGATTGTACCTACAAATAGGAAGCCAATTTGATATGATTGCGGAAAATTGCGAGGTTCAGTGAGAGGCTGATGATATGGAGTCGGTTGATGGGAGAAGCCTTGTGCGGCTCGCCCTGTGGAGCCGCTGACGGAAGGATTGTGGAGGTGCGTGCGAGGTACGTTCGTTCTTTGCAGGGCTCAGGTCGAAAAAGGCCTGTTTGCTGCGCTGTGTGTGTGTGTGTGTGTGTGTGTGTGTGTGTGTGTGTATTTGTGTGTGTATGTGTGTGTGAGTGTGAGTGTGTGTGTGTGTGCGAGCGTGTGTGTGTTTCTCTCTCACTCGCTCTCTGTCTTCCTGTCCGTCCCTGGTGGATTCCAGGTCTGTCCAACCGGCCTATCTCCTGGAACGTCTGAAGGAAGTTGAACTGAGAATTGTTCCAAAGTTGCGAAAAATGTGGGCAGTATCCGCAGTTCACACACACGCACACTGGCACTGGCACACACACGCACACACACACACACACACCACGTCACGACATCGCAGAACACGTGATCGCAGTTTCCTCCATTGTTGTCGTTTTCACAGCGTCTCAAGCGTAAATGGAAAAACGAAGCGAGGTGCCTGTCTGGATTCGTCAGGAAGGACTGCTTCACACTACGTGCGTTGCGTCCTGTAACAAGTAAAAACCGACGCGGTGACTTGCACTGAAACACAGCACATGACGTACCAACGCAACCGACGACGCCACACTCGCTGCTTGAAGGTGGCTTCATATAGAGCTGTGTTTTGCGTCGTGCTTTTTGCGGCATCATTGACACCTGTGTCCACAAATTGTTTTGCATCAAGAATGAGATCCCACCAATTATATGCGGCAAGTCACATTGGGTGTCATGTCAAATTTTGACGAAGCCACACCCGCCGCCTGAGACGCGGTGCGTGACGTCACCGGCGTGAAGCTGCCACAGGGCGGCGCTGCAGCGTCGTCACCCGCTGCGCTGCCGTCTCGTCACCTTATCAGCTCAAACCGCGTTATCCAGACAACCATTAGAGCGGATAAATTGGAGTCCGGGGCGGGCGGTGGAGCGCGGGTTTCTGTGGAACCTGCAGTTCTCGAGCTTCTGTGAGCCGGAATCAGCAGATTGCTGCAGTCTCCGTGACGTCCGCGGCACAACGGACTTTTTGTGCGATAAACCGTTGAGGCTGTCAACACAGAAAGCATCTGATGAAGGGCTAACATCGACAGACGCTGTTTAGTGTCTTTGTCGAATTCCAACTGACGAATTTCTGGAACAAGTAAGTCCGGCAAACGGACCCGGATGATGGTCGCGTCACTTCTGTCAGCCTTTCCTGGTGGTGGGGTGGGGGGGTAGGTGGGGGGTAGGTGGGGGTGGGGGGTAAGGGGTGGGGGTGGGGTAAAGGGTTTGGTGGGTGGGGATGGGAGGTTACACTCCAAAGTGTGGACAGATGCACACATGAATGCTACTGGTTTTTAAGCCGTCAGCGGCACCTAGATGGCCGGCTACGCGACCATCAAAAAAAAAAAAACCTCAGTAAAGGCAGTGTATTTCAGTTGAAGCATGTCCACGCACCAGACAAGTGAATTGTGTTTTGAAGCTTTGAAGGGTACACGGAAATGTGACGTTGAAAGGTTGCCAAGGTGCACCTGGAGACGCGAGTCCATTCTGTATGAAACATGACAGACTGACAGCAGGGTAAAAACTTCGCTCAATCACGCGTGTCAGACTCGGAGCACTCGACGCGTTGTTGTGATTGGTGTGTTGTGACGTGTGACGTCACGGCCCACGTGGAGACGGGAGACGAGCCTGATACAGGCTGAGCTCCAGCTGATGAAGTCGTTTCCGTCTCCGGGCGGCAGCTGTGGAGAGATGATCGCTCAGAGATCAGGGCCGCAGCCTCAGCTGTGTGAAGCCATAGGGGACTCGCGCTGTGCAAAATCACTCACACACACACACACACACACACACACACACACACACACACACACTTTTCAAGCACCAAGGGGTAGGTCGCTACAAGTGGAGCGTTGAGACAGTTGTTGGTGTGTTGTGTCACCTTGGTGACATCACCCGGGTGGGCAAAGTTGTGGCCGAGAGATTTTATGTTGCGTGGTGCACACACACACAGCACAAACACACACACACACACACACACACACACACACACGTTCCATCTGTTGACACACTCGCATCGTTGAATGCGCAGATGTCTCGTCCCCTCACTGCTCTGATGCATTTTGACAGAGTCACGTGTTTACAGAAACAAAACTCAGCCTCCAACGCACTTCGCACTCGAGGCACTTCACCCAGATATCTCTGGAATATCAGGCCAGATTCCTCCCAGGCAGCGCACCAGTCGAGGCCGTGTTGGAGCTGCCTGCACACTGCATACCTGCTCGACTTCGCTTCACGCCTGCTGCCGCCGCTGCCCTCAAATCGCGGGAATTCTTGACGGATGTTAACACGTGCTTGAGTCCGTGATGCAGCGTCGCCGCGGGCGGTCGGGAGGGTTCGGGCCTCGACGTATCGGCGAAAACACGCGAACACCGCCGGAAACACGCGAACACCGCCGGAAACACGCGAACACCGCCGAACAGCAGCGAGCGGCGCCTCGGGTTTTGCCGGATTCCTTGGATTGTTTCGCAGTTGCGTTTTGTGTAACGCTCCTCCAACTTCACGCCTCACAGATGCGGAGTCTGAAACCTGAGCTGCTGTCTGTCGCATAGCGCGTTTCTGTTGAAAATTTCAAATGGTAGTAAATTTTTCCGCGGGGTGGGGGGTCGTTCTTAGTTTCGTCAATTTGAAAGATCGAAAACACTTCAAAGGGTGGATCCAGGATTGGGTCCATTGAGAACTGTGAGGTCTGGTCCGATCCCAACCTGAACAGTAAAAATGAAAGATTGGGCGGGCCTGGTGAGGTAAATTCCGAGGGGGATGATCTGATCCAGGTCAGAGGATGCGTGCCTCCTTGGCCTCTTCTGGATCCGAACCTGCCCTCCACTGTAATTCTCTAATTGCTGTTTCGAGGTGCTATGGATGTTTTCGCGCCTCATGACAGGTGTTTCTACATGCGTTGCGAGGCGACGCCGACGCCGCGTCTCGATCCATAGCGACGACACGGGCGTCCCTGGCGCGCGGCGTTTCTGGGACAAGTATCGACGGGTGGGGCTCAGGCTCTGTGTCGCATCAGGCTCCGTGGAAGCTTTGGGAAGCGGTGGTGTTTGCACTGAATCTATTGGCGGATGCGAAGCTTTGTCTTCCGCTGTTATTTTCACCATCCAGGAAACGTTCTCGATGCGCCGGCTCTGTACGTGCAAACCGCCATTGCGTTCACCCAGTGGAATGAAATGAGGAGAACCAGCAGAATTAAGACCCAGGGTCTGGTCATTTCAGGGTGTGGCCTAAAATGAGGAGACCCCTGGGTCACATCTCTGAGTGCAATCAGTCAAGGCTCTGAGTGACAGGTGCCAAATGATCACAATGTGCACACACTGACCAGGCACCGGGGTCTCCTGGTCCAGCCATTCCGGCAACTCAGCACCAGTTGACGTGTGCGTCGGTGAAACAGGTGACGCAGCCACTGTGAATCAGGGTGAACGTGCTGCACCAGTGCGCATGCGCCGCTATTCGCATCCACGGCTCCGGTATCGGGTCCCACAAGACGTCACGTCTCTCGGTGTTGTGATGTAATGACAGCTCTCCCAGCATCTGCGTGCAGGAAGGAAAAAATCAAAGTCTTCGCTGAAGCCTGGAGACGTTTTATCCCCCCCCCCCTTTAAGATGACAGTGAGACGTCTTGTGCTCGACGTCATCCGACAGAGAACGGGAAAAACCTGTCAGCGGGCGGTCGGGATTCACTTTTTGTCAGAAACAGCATTTTACCATTTTTCACAGAAGAAAGGAAGAAGGCTGAAAACGCTTTGCAGAACGCTATGTAGCGGCAGAAAGACGCCTGGGCGATGAATGATGTAAAGCACCCTTGGGAACCGCGGCGGATGAATATACGTGCGGGTTTTAGTGATACGGCGCTGAATCCGCAGGGAACTTGATAAAAGGCCTGAGGCGAGTCGCACACTGGAGGCGTGGCGCCTGTGCTGCATGGACGCTGCGTCGCGAGCATTTGGGTGCGTCGTGCGTTCTGACCCTGGGCAATTGGCGCTCCTGTTTCACACTGTGCGTAACGCGTTGCCAAGGCTACGGGTGCTGCTGTATGCGCACGCGCAGCGTTGAGAGCGGCGACGCAGTGACGCAACGCGATTGACGCGTGCATAAGTCGGTGCATGGGCGCTGTGTCGCAACCACTGGGAGCGTCCTCACACTGTGCGCTACGCGTTGCTTCCTTGTGCAAGTCTTTGGGCGCTGTGTCGCAAGCACTGGGATCGTATGTGTGTGTTGCTACCCCAAATTCACACTGCGTGCACGCACACCAAGGTCACAGCGCACCAAAATGGCTCTCACGTTTGTCTATGGTTGTGTTCACACTGTGCACCACCATGATTGCAGTGGGTTCCAACCCCAAACGTGTGCTGGCACAAGGTGCAGAATATCTAAAAAACTGTGCGCGATGCGCTGGTACACGCGGTGTGAATAGGGGGTGAGCAACGACGCAGCGCCATTGTTTTGTACAGGGGCACAACGCATGGCGCACCCGGTGTGAAGGAGGGTCTGAGAGCAGGGAGAGCTCAGCGCTGAATCCTGCAGGCGCCTGGCAGGGATAAAAGGCGCTTCCGGGTCGAGCCGTGATAGATGCAAATTGCGTTACGTCGTGAGGAAAGGGGCGGTGCGGTGGGGCCGCGGTCAGGCCGCTCGATTCCCTCCAGATTTGGTAAAGAGGCAGCGGCTGTATAGTATCAGGGAACAGTGTGTGTGTGTGTGTGTGTGTGTACGTGTGTGTGTTTGTCTGAAGGTGGGAGCTCCGTGTGTGTGGGTGTGGGTCTGTGTGTGTCTGTGTCAGTGTCTGTGCGTGTGGGTGCGTATGTGTGTGCGTGTGTGTCTGCGTGCGTTTGTGTGCAACCAGATTTGCCCACCTACAAGAACACGCACAGACCGCACATTCGTAAACTGGCACTCACTCACTCACTCACTCACTCGCACACACACACACACACACACACACACACACACACACACACACACACACACACGTCCACACACCATCCTTTTGTCCGCCTGTACCCTGTGTTTTGAAGCGGTGCTTGAGTGGGTCTCGATCTGCGCAGTCAGCCGCCGTAACGCGCAGTGATTGGGGTCGGGGGACACCGGGCCCGCTCCGCCGGGCGCAGCACGCGATGCCGCCGCTCCCACCCACGGGGCTGTTCCAAACAGGGTCAGCGCAAATCCATCACTCCCTCCGGCTGGGCGTAGCACAGCTGCTGCGTGCGTGTGTGTGTGTGTGTGTGTGTGTGTAGGTGGGAGCTGTGCTCTGTGTGTGTGTGTGTGTGAAAAAAGTTTGAAAGGTGATGTGTGTGTGTGTGTGTGAATGTGTGTGTGTGCACACTTGCATGCGTGTATGGGTCCGTGCGTGTGCGCGTGTGTGCACACAGGCGTGTGTGTGTGTGTGTGTGTGTGTGTGTGTGTGTGTGTTCAACGGACAAACTATGCGTGCGTGTGCAGGAGAATCCATTGACGGAACACCCCCTTTCAGCCCTTGCAAAGCGAGCAACAGTTCCCACTGACCAGCCCAGAACAAAGCGATCCAATAGCTGACCTGGTCCATTGCCTGTGATCTATATGTGAATACCATCTGCATCATGCACGATTCCCAGTTAATCCTCTGTGCATGCAGAGGCGCATTGAGATCACGAGGTGAGATTAGGACCTGCACCGCGAGTGTGGGAATCGGACGAACCTCGCCGGGTCTCCGGGGGACGGAATCGAACACGCCCCAATGATCAGGGCCTCTGTCTTCAAAGGGAACCGAGATCGATGTTCATCTGCTGCACAAAGCGAAAACCTGAGTTGTGTTGTTGCTGAAGTTCTCCGTGTGGTTCATCAACAACAAACGCGCGGAAATGTTTCGAAGTTTTCTGCTGTGCGTCAGAGAAGTGGAATTCTTGATGGCGTGCTCAGGAAAGAAACAGCTCGTTAAAATGCCAGGGTGGGTGGGTGGGGTGAGAGATTCATGTTGATGAAGTTTTATCTCTCCCGTCCCTCGGTCCTGAGTTCCTTTGTGCGTGGTGGACCTGTTGCAGAGAAAACGCGCCAAGAATCGGACCAGATGTGGGATCGAGGTCTCAATCCTCCATGTGTAAAAACACTGAAGATTTTTTTCACGCGCATGACTTTTTCTCCGCAGTTGGAAATTGAGAGACGACGGTGAAAGATGGATGTTTTGATATCATCACGAGCAACATGGCGGTTGACAGGGTGATGTATCGCTGGTGCGGTGTTGTTCACTTCGTGGTGAAGCCTCGTATTCAAAAGCAGATCTATGCACTGTCACTGTCAAAACTAAGTCTGGGAAACGTTGGTGAATCGCACATCTCGAACCTGCCACACTCAGCCCGTGACTCAAAACGAGCGACAGGGAAGAGCGCGTCTGGGCCATATGAAGAAAGGAGAGACACTGCACCGCGTCTTCGGGGGCTCGCGCACGTTTCGTCCTTCGAGGCCTCAGTTCGATCTGTTTTCGGGTCTGGACGGGGATTTGGTCTGCGCTGGAGGATTCGCAAACAAAGTCTGAGGCGTCTGCCATCCATAGCGAGGTGTCCCTGTCTGTTGCTTCATGTGTCGAACCAACCGGGAGAGAAGGCGGATAGCGGCCAAGAAGCAAAGTGAAGCTGAGCATTTGTGGCACACACACACACGTACACACAGGCACACACACACACACACACGCACACACACACACATCAGAAATCCTTTTCTTTTTGGGAAAACCTCAAAGGAAACTGTGACACCTCGATTGAAAATGCAGCGGTGTTCAGGAATGCAAAATCCTCCTGAAGATGCGAAGATCTTCAAGTGCAGTGACGAGTATTTATGGAACATGGCTTCTTATGGTGGCAAACAGCATATGAATGGTTCTCGCGGGGTGTGTTTGCGCAACTCTTCGGTTCCCATGGAAACATCGGAGGTTAAACACGGGTCCCCGTGGAAACACTCGTGTTGATTTTGTAGCGGTATGGAAATTACAAATCGGCTTTGCAAATATGGGAATTATCTCTGGGTGGGTTGTTCGTTTTGTGCGTCGAGCGTCGAGGCCTGTTCGGCACATAATCATCGTGTTTTGTTTGGTTGGCGCAGTGAGTGTACTCCGTCTGAAGAGAGCAGGCACATTTGCGGCGCATTTGGTGTCACTCAACCCTGGATGAAAGCGGCGCGTTGCGTTCGGGACGAAAAACGAACACGCCCAATGCTCCACAGTCTGTGAATGTTGTTTCTCTGAACATGAACATTGTGGATGTTTGGAGCCGTTTCGTACATCACGTGATGGTGTTGTTTTGGTCAACCCCGGAGAAGGAATGTTGTTGTTTTTAGGCTGCGCAGAACGCCGAGGATTGTCGTGTTTTCGCATCTCTGTGTGAAAAGCTGATCAACTCGACGCTACGGATTCCGTGAGCGACTCTGAGGAGGGGAGTAGTTGGTCCCTACGCGGTCGTGAGCTGGTGCGGCACTTAGCGAGAGTGCTGCGGGGAATGGGGAACAGGTGAGTCCGGAAACAGTTGGGTTCACACCAGTCGTGCCGACAATCACGCATTGTGTGATGTGCTTGTCAAAGGACGCTACGTCATAATTTGAAACGCGTCGGACTGGAAAGGGACGCACGCAGTGACCACGACACGGGCGCGTCGAGTGACGCAGCACGTGACGCAACACGTGACGCGTCCAGGGATGCAGCGCGTGACGCATCCAGGGATGCAGCGCGTGACGCATCCAGGGACGCCGCGCGTGACGCATCCAGGGACGCAGCGCGTGACGTGTCCAGGGACCTAGCGCGTGACGCATCTAGGGACGCAGCGCTCGACGCATCCAGGGATACAGCGCGTGACGCATCCAGGGACGCCGCGCGTGACGCATCCAGGGACGCCGCGCGTGACGTGTCCAGGGACCTAGCGCGTGACGCGTCCAGGGATGCAGCGCTCGACGCATCCAGGGATGCAGCGCGTGACGCATCCAGGGACGCCGCGCGTGACGTGTCCAGGGACCTAGCGCGTGACGCGTCCAGGGATGCAGCGCTCGACGCATCCAGGGACGCAGCACGTGACGCGTCCCCCATGGTCCCGGCTTCAGGCCTTGGTGGCAGTAGATCTGAAAGAAAACTCCAGTCACGTCCTGTTGTCCCGAGTGTGGTGAATTGGCCATCACTTGACTGCAGTTATCTGATGAAAACCTCTGTCCATCACAGGCGTCGAGGAGGTCAAGGCGGTGTTTTCTCTGTCGAGTGCGAAAAGGTTTCCCGGGGCTGAGAATGGCCTCGGATCTGGTGTCCTTTGAACGGATGACCACTGGAGGTCCAGTGAGTGCGGGTTCACACTGGAGCGTCACGCGTTGTGTCCAATCGTCCGTTGGCGCAGCGTCGTTGACCAATGTTGTGTGCAAGTAAACAGTCGCTTCGTCCTGAGCGTAGCGTAACGTTACGTTCGTTCAGAAGGACAGATACTTGGATACAGGGACACAGTTCACAACGGACCCAGTGTGGCTCCGATCTTTAGCGGGCAGTTTGGACTCGGTTGTTTGAGGTCAAGAAGTCTGCATGAGATAAGGAAGCCATCGGTCTTCGGTGGCTCTTCCGGGTCCCCCCCCCCGCCGCCCGGCAGAAAAACCACTCCATTGCGGGTCAAAGCGTCCTGCATCACTCCTCCCACCATTATTCAACAGCAAATGAAATTGCCTCCAAGTGCAGCCGGCCACTTAGACCGAGATAATCTATTTTGTGCGGCTTGGAATTTGGTTTTGGTTGCGGAGGCTCGTTGCTGTCGCTGCGGCACACGATACGATACGGTGATCAACGTGGGCGATTGGGCGATATTGGGCGATGTTGCCCGCCCTGATGGTCCTTTGTGCCTCTGAATGCGACTGTCAGTTGAACGAGGCCGAGGTGATTCGAGCGGAGATGGAGGAGGACCCGGTGCAGTGGTATTCTGCAGCGCTGAACTGCGCGTCTCTGAATTTCTATCCATTGCAGAAGTTTCACTGCAGTCGCCCTTTGGGCACGAGGCAGCGTGCGAACTGCCGAATCTAAGCGCGAATCCGAGTTCCTTGTTTGGTTTCACCCAAACTGTCTTCTGACTTGATTCCATTTTTGGCTTGGATTTGATAGGCAGATTGGTGAAATGGTGTTCGACTGACTTGAATCTGAAGCCAAACCATGACAATTGGTTCTTTAACACTGTTTAGATTCGCAAATTGAAACCTGCCTTGGATGCGCTGCGGAAAGACCCTCCGAGGTCTGAAGTCTGGGATCTGGTGGCGGTGTCTGCAGGACGCGTGGCGACGCATCTGGAGCGGTCTTTGGGTGTGTGTGTGTGTGGGGGGGGGACGTGGCGACGCATCCTGGACACTCCGCAGACGTGACCTTCCATGCCATGCCAAGTGTACAGAAGCGAAAATATTGACCGAAGCGAGAGGCTCCTGGCGTGCTGGAATTCGTTCTGTCGCTTTTATGTTGGGTACTTTTGGACAAGTGTCGGTTGCTTTTGGAAGCGAATGCAGTGCACGCATACGAGCCAACAACCGCAGAGCGTGCAGTGTCAGTTCGTGGATTGTGCATTTGGTGCAAAAACGCGTTGTTTTGGGAAACGAGAGAATTGCTTGCGTTCTCGTGTCATTCGCTGATGGTTTGTTGAACTCTACATTTTGGTTCCACAAGCTTGGTTCACACTGGGTGATGCTGAGTGGATGCTTCACGCGTGCTGCGTCGCCAATGTTGCGAGCGGGTCTTAAGCTTCGTTGACTCTCACGTGCGACATGTCCTGGAAGGATCGGGCCCGCACAACTCAGCTGGACGTGTTCTGCTGTGAAGGCGTTTGTTGTTTTGCACAACATCCGTCGTGCGTTGCTCAGCCAAAGGCAGGTGGCGCATCGGGGACTGAGCAGGTAACCGCACCTCGTGACGCCTCCGACGTGAACCCAGTGTGAACCGGGCCTCACTGCTCCGGGAGACTGGGAATTGCAGACAATGGCGGAAAGCAAAGTTCAAGCGATTCCCCGTGCACCGCATTGTTCGTATCTGGTCGCTTTTCACAACACGCGCTACATTATTGATAGCGCCTGATATCGCGCGTCGCTTTTATGGGAGAAACGTCACAACTCGACTGGTTTACGAGGGAGGTCCGCGAAGTTGCGTTCTGTGGTGTGTGTGTGTGTGTGTGTGTGTGTGTGTGTATGTGTGTGTGCGTGTGTGTGTGTGTGTGTGTGCGCGCCACGTTGAGAGAAACACCACAAAACCCTGTGCTTTGACATGTTCACCTGTCAGTGTTTGCAAAGTTGGGGGAAGAGGGGGCATTGTGAAGTTTCCTGTGCATTCCGACAAAATTGCAAGGAGCAGAGAGCAGAATTCTGTGCGGGACGAAAACTGCTGCTCGCAAAAAACATGGCGTAGCCGTCAGTGGAAACAAAAAAAAAAAGAAATTTGTCAGCTGGTGGGAGAATGCAGCGAAATGTTTCCATCCAGCAGCGTGTTTTGTGCAGGCTTCTCCTGCTGTTCTGTCGTCCATAAGAAATGCGTCTGGGAAATCAGGATCGTGGAAGGGAGCCTCATGAGATGTGCTCCCGTCAGAGCGGAGATGACGTCCCGGCGGGGTGGGTGGGGCCCCGCACCCCGGGGGCGTGGGCCCGTACCCCAGGGGTGTGGGCCCATACCCTGGGGGTGAGGAGTGGGGCCCATACCCCAGGGGCATGGGCCCATACCCCAGGGGCATGGGTGCATACCCCAGGGGCATGGGCCCATACCCCAGGGGTGTGGGCCTGTACCCTGGGGGTGAGGAGTGGGGCCCATACCCCAGGGGTGTGGGCCTGTACCCTGGGGGTGAGGAGTGGTGCCTGTACCCCGGGGGTGTGGGCCTATACCCTGGGGGTGAGGAGTGGTGCCTGTACCCCGGGGGTGTGGGCCCGTACCCTAGGGGTGTAGGCCCATACCCTGGGGTGAGGAGTGGGGCCCGTACCCCGGAGGCGTGGGCCCATACCCCAGGGGTGTACCCTGGGGGTGAGGAGTGGTGCCCGCACTCCTGGAGGCCCGGAGATCCGCGGGGCTCATAACGCCCGTGACAGCGTCACGGAACCGCAGCTGTATCACTGTCACCGCCAATCTGTTCCGCAAGCCGCGAGCCTTTTACACCAAATTGGAGCTGTGTTCACAATGCCACGGAGAACAAAGAAGATTCCCCAAGTTCTTTGTGTCCGTTGCGTTGAGCCGCGTTTCGCACTGGAGGACGCAGGCGTCACTCTCGTCAAGGCCCCCCCCCTCCGTCAGCAGAATTCTTTTTGGCTGCATCCGCGTCAACAAATAAGGGACGTCAGTTTCAAAACGGCTTCGACTCCTCTGTGAGAAACGGTTCTGTTTTGTTGTGACGACAGGACCTCTGGAAGATTGGCCCTCAGATGCAGAAATGGCGCCGTTGCCATGGGGATCTGTAAGTGCACTTTGTTGCCCATAAAGACTGCTCGCAGCTATTGAAGAAACCAATAACCTCTAATAAAACTGCGCTCGAAGCAAAGCTCAGTGTGTTGATGTGGCGTTTCACACCAGATGCGTCACGCGTGGCGTCTCGTTGGGCGTCGCGTCGTGAAGGTCAACGACGCTGCGTTGGTTCGGTGACGCAGCGTCTCTTGACCTCTGTGTGGAGACGCAGCCCTCGACGCGACCCGTGTGAACACGGCGTCAGTCTTCTTTGCGCGGCGTTGATTTGGAGACGCAGCGTCTGACGCAGTATTTGACGCGCTCTGTGTGAACCTCGCCCGAGTCTCCTCCGGTGATCCCCCGGTGCGGAACGGGCGGCGTTTTTGACGGGACGCGGTGCAAATTGAGGGGCGTCGTTTTGCAGATCTGCAGATTGAAATCAATAGCAACGGAATTGGGCGTCCGATGTGCAGACCGAGCGCTCAAAACGCCATTCGAAGGCAATTTCTCTGCGGAATGTGAAATGGCAGAGGTTTTCTGAAGAGGAAGGGGGGAGTTTGGTCCCGACGCTTCCTTTTGAGGGTGACACTTGCAGATTTCTTGCTCAGACGCAGGTCTGGCATCTCGCAGAACACGTTCCCTTGTGAATCTTCTGTCTGTCGGAGACAAATGGAAGGCGTTTGATTGGTTTTGATTGGAGTCAATTGGTACCACGCTCATAGTTTCTTGAACGCCGGGGCCTTTGATCTGCTGTTCAAGTTTATCCACAAATGAATCACGTTGCAAGAAGCCAAAAGGAGAAGGGTTGGATCTCTGTCGGTTTCCTTGCGTCAGAGACGCACCACGTCGTGTATTTTCATCTTGGTGAGGATTCCTGGTCGTCCGATTCGCATCACGTTTTCTCGCAGCGAAGCTTTGTCCCCTGATCCTCGTCCTCCGCCCGGCGTGAGAGCGATTCGTGTCTCTCTGTGTAAAACCAGAGGCGCATTGAGACACGAGGCTCCCAGTGTTCACAGCGCAGAGGCAAATATTGCCTCAAGAATTAGGGGATCGTGTACAAATGCGAGGACGCCTTTGAACCCGGTGTTTACAACATGTGATCCCGTGTTTGTGTGTCTGTGCGGCCGGATTGTGGAAACAGGTTCGTGTCACGATGACGACGGCGGCGGGCCCGTTTCCATAGATACGGAATCATAATAATTGTAGCAAATGATCTATTGCGTGGCTCCGTTACGACCAGCGGCGGAATCCGCAGGAAACGGCTCATGTTCTGTAATCCAGCGCGCAATCAAGGACGCAGCGTGCTGCACCTGTAACAGACTCGTACTGTATCCACCCGTGTATAACACGCACCTTTTTGACCCAAAGAAGAGTGCCAAAAGTTGGTGCATCTTGTGCATGCAAAGGCAAGAGATTACTGTCATTTTAATGTGACCTGATACGCAATCGCAAAAAAATTCCGCCGCTAACGATACAGACCTCGTACTCGTACCAAAAAATTTAGGCAAAAGTTGGTGCGTCTTTTGCTTGGGTGCGACTTCTTTTCGGGTGAATACGGTATTGGAGATTTTGTGACGCAACACGAAGACGCCACCTGCACGAGCATCCGCGCCGACAGGACTGACATCGTTTTCGCTTTTGTACATTGCAGGTTGACTGGAAGGTGGGACGCCTGCTGAGTGTGTACTGAGCGTACATAGCAGCGGAGGAGGAAGAAGCAACACAACGCCGTTGCCTTGGAGACTGTTGCGCCACATTCCAACATGGATACCAGGGCTCGTTACCAGGGGCGTTGCCATAGAGACACGCAGGACACGGGGTCAAAATCTTGCCACAGGTGTGGAAAGGGCCCCCGTCTGCCGCGTACACGGTTGTCAAGACACTCGTTGCCATGGACTTTGGTGACCATGGTAACAGCGTTGCTGTGCATAGCAACGCCTTCGCTAGCAATACAAAACATCCAGGTGGAACCAGACATCAAGGACATCAAAAATTTCTTGACAGTGGTGGACCAGACAGGAATTGTTGACCTTGGCAACGAACCGGAAGAAGTGGTTGCCAGGCAACCTGTGTCGGTGAGGTGGGGAGTCCCGGATACGACGGCCTTAGTGGGCAAGTTGTTCCACTACCTGCTGCCGAAGGACGCCTTCAGGGGAGACATCACAGGATACGAGGTAAGACGGCGGAAGAGACGGCGAGCCCAGGGGGGGGGGAGAGCGACGTTTCACGGTCGAGCGACTCCACTTGCTCCACTTGTTCCGACTTGATCTCCTTCTTCCGGGCGTTGTGTCCAAGGACGAGCCTTGGCGGAGAGGGTGCAGGTTGGGGGAAGGAGGGAGATCTGCTTGAATGTTTGAATGTTGGGCCTTTCATACACACACACACACACACACACACACACACACACACACACACACACACACACACATAAATGTGCACTTGCCTGCACATACGAGGTCTGTATTCTTAGCGGCGGAATTTTGTGCGATTGCGACGGAACCCACTGGACAAACTTTAAGAAGTTTTTGTTTTGAAATGCTTTGATGAACTGCTGAACTGGAACTGAATACAAGGCTCAAAATGCTCAAACAGATTGACCTCATGTGATCATGCACATTGGAGACCGATCATGCGACATAACCCTTCGCAGTGCCAAAAATTCCGTCGCTAAGAATACAGACCTCGTACACATACAGAAGCACACACGCAGGCACACACACACACAAACGCGCGCACACACACTCACACACACACCAATACAACCAAACACACACACACACACACACACACACACACACACAATGAAATTAAACCAGCTCCTGCGGGTTGCTTCTTCAAATGCTGTCAAAACCTTTGAACCAATGTCTTCGACCGATCAAATGCGAATATTTTTTGTACCCTGGACACCATGAGCATGTTTGGTCAAGACAATGTCGAGCAGCATCTGGCTGATCATCTTGGTGGAAACGCGTCGGCTGCACTAGTCAATGAGCGCAGTCAGTCAGGCCTCAGGCGCATCTTCAAGACGCGGAACCTTGAGACAACAGCGTCGCGTTTGCAGCTTCATTGTCAAGGGAAGACGCTTATCGACGCGTGTTTTGTGTTCGCTGCCAGTTTTCTCCTGCGATGCTGGAGGAGCTGATCGATGGATGGAACCGTCCACTGCGCGTGGAGCCGCGAACACAAAGAAGCGGCGCGAGTCTATTCGAATCAACATGGTGGCTCAGATGCGTGTGGACAGGACCCACCTTGTTTCTTGGGGCCTCACCTTGGGGTGTTTTGTTTGCAGGTCCACACCCCTTCCTGAGTGAAAACAATCACAGATTGTTTGAGGCCTCTTTTGATCTCCTTGTGTCGGACATGAGAATGGGGTTTTGTTTCAAAGACTTTTTTGAGAATTCTCAGAGACGTGTCGACACTGGTTTCATGTTGATGTTCTTGGCGAACGCGGGTCTTCAAGACGTGAGGTTCTTGTTGCTGCGGTGGTTCTTTTGGGAAAATGCAGCACTGATACGGTATCAGTTGTTCCACACCACAGCACCTGCTGTGTTGCTGTGATGTTATGGGTCCCTGAGGGCTGCCGCAGAAATTTACACAGGACACGAGCAAGAGTCGTGAACATGTAGCACCGGAGGCTTCGTGAGCTTCGTCCCTGATTGGTCAGTGGGAGGTTGGTCGTCGTGTGCCTCACAGCGCCACAGGAACCAACGCTTGATCTGTTCAGTGTGAAGCAGACCTGTTCTTTGTGATCTGTTGGGGTCTGATGTTACGCCCTCAGTGGAGTGGCTACGTGGCGCGATACTCCAGTTGTGTGCAGAATCCTTGACGCTTGACGCCTGCAGTGTGGCAGGCCTGGCGTCAGTATCGACACCTCCAGTGTAAAACACACGACTCAGGGGCTTTTCACAAGGCGACGCAGCGTTGAGCCTGGCGTCAAAATTTTATGACGCCAGCGTCATTTTCTTCAATAAATACCGAGGAAGCGTCATGGGTTTGACACTGGCATTTGATGCAAGCCACGACGTCAATTTGATGTGCTGGCGTCAAAACTGACGCCAGCGTCACGGTTTTGCCGTCGACGTCTGTCCTGCTTGAAACCGTCAGTCGGCGGCGTCGCCGGTGTGAAGCGGCCCTGACGCCGACTGCGGCTGCGCAGTGGAGCTGATCCCGGGGCCCGACGCTCGTTGACCTCGGCCTCCGTCCAGATGACGTATTCGCGCAGAGGCTCTTCTCGCCGCC
>JAAUXT010121372.1_pt1 | contig 17028 bp, 13 predicted proteins | sample 7278171 | NCBI WGS metagenome assembly JAAUXT01 (sample SAMN14350112, study PRJNA611818) | marine sediment metagenome | isolation source: surface marine sediment (1.8m) | place: French Polynesia: Moorea | collected 2018-08
ACAGTACCGGAAGCTCACATGAGCGCTGGCTCACAGTACCGGAAGCTCACATGAGCGCAGGCTCACAGTACCGGAAGCTCACATGAGCGCTGGCTCACAGTACCGGAAGCCGTAGACGGCCTTGAAGAGACGGAGCCTCAGCCTGTACAGACCGTACCAGAGCAGCTGGAGCAGCGGGGCGAGGATGAGCCCGACCCCCAGCAGCACGGGCACGGTGATCTCGGGCGCGCTCCAGTCGAGCACGTCCTCGTACAGCACGTTGTCCTCGGGGTCCATGAGGTAGTACACCCCGCTCCACAGCACGTACAGCAGTCCGAACACGATGCCGTACACCACGTGCAGGAGCCGCACGGGGAACGCAGAGATGCAGTTGTCAAGAAGCACGATGGCTGTGTTCACAGCGTGGATGTTGATGTCCAGGGCGAGCGAGATGTCTGAGTCTGACGAATACATGGCCGCGAAGTAGATGAGGGTGACCGCAGGCGCCATGACACCCACCATGTCATGCAGCATCCAGGAAAGGCCGTGGTACCACGTGTACGTGTAGACGGACTCCTTGGCGTGGGCGTGGTCTCTGGACGGCGCGACGCTGGAGATAGTCGCAATCTCTATAGCCCTGGCCTCATGCCAATCCTGGTGACCCATCACCTGGGTGATGGAGCCGAGAACCCCAGATTTCCTCAGTTTGTAAATCCAGTAGCAGAGATCGCACAGAGCGACCCAGAGGTAGAGGGTGAGCAGGATGTAGGACCAGGCGGTGAGGAAGGCGAGGGAGCGACCCACGTCGGCCTCGGGCCGGGCCAGCAGGTAGATGAGCCAGCCCAGGGTGTAGCCCGCAGCGATGAGCCTGTACACCAGGAACACCACCGCCGGCCATTTCCACTGGAACAGCAGGCAAACAACAATCAAGACAAATGTAAAATTTTGAAGTCAGCCCAGTCATGGCACGCGCGAACGTGACGCCTGCCAGGTGGATGCAGTGGCCCCAACTGATCTCCAGAACAAGAAAACCACAGAGTCCATTTTTGGCCCTTTGAACCAAATCCTGGACCCGCTCCTGCTTACACACTTCCAAAAGGCCCAGATTTTTCTGTCATAACGTTGGTACACAAGGCCAAACCTCGTAGAAATGAACACAAAGTTCCAACCCGATGCCGACACACACTCGCACACACACGCACACACACACACACACACACACACACGCATACCTGGCAGCAGAAGAGCGCCTGCGGTCTACAGCACACGAGGTCCAGCTTGGAGCAGCGGAACTCCGCCCGTACGCTCCCGGGGACCTTCATCGCTGCACCAAAGGTGTCGCTGATTCCTCTTCTATTGTCTCGGCTTTCTCAAAAGCGATGTCACGCACGCCTGCACAATTGTCTGTGAAGTCTTTACCTTGGCTGCCAGGAGCAGAAATGTCCACGTTTTCTGGTCATGATCACGGTGCTCGCATTGGACAAGGTTAAATAATCTCCTTTCAACACACTCACTCGGATCATTGTTATGGGTGTGACCGATTTCACTTATCAGCAGAAAATCAGTTGTTTCATAATGGGCGTGTTCCATTTGTGTGTGTGTGTGTGTGTGTGTGTGTGTGTGTGTGTGTGTGTGTGGCCAGCCGCGGGCGAAGTGGCGCGACTTCGTCCCAGGGTTAGGGATCGGGCGACGTGGGCGAAGTCAGCCACATTGGACTCGTACATCTCGGCCTGCCGCAATGCGTACATGGAACTGGTCGATTGATTGGGGCATGCAGGCGACGAAAGAAAAACACGAGGACGGGCTCCGTATCAAAAACGCTTTGATTCCACGGACAAAACAGTGCTTTCTGTTTTCTGTTTCTCAACGTGTTCGTTCAATGGTGGCCTGTTTAAGCGAGCGGTCACTTCTACCGTTGTCCTTGTCATTATCTGCCTCTGATAAAAATGTGTTTACTTATGCAACCTGAGTGAGTACAAGTGCATATTGAGACAGTATCAGGCCACGCAGATCAGTCTAATAATTCGAACACAACACCGGTGACAGCGTCGTCTGAATGAAGAACGCCCCGTCCAACCTTCAGCGTAAAACTCTTCTCGAAACGTTCGGGTGAACCAGTCGACGCTGAGCAGTCACATTGAGCTGCAGGAGCGAGAGAGACAGGCAGAAAGATAGAGATGTAGAGAAAGATAGGGAGAGGGAAAGAGGGAGAGATTGAGTGAGATGGGAGAGGAGAGAGACAGACAGAGGAAGAAGAGACAGCGCAGAGAGAAAAAAGAGAGACTGAGAGAAATGCAGAGACACCGGAAGTGCGATGGAGAGAGACTGCTGCATACGGTCTTCAGAGCAGCCCCGTGTGTGCGGTGGAGCCGTGAGAGGAGGAGGAGGAGAACTTGTGCTGCATGAGAGCACTCCGCTCCGTTAAGGCGGGGCCGTCCGCACCACCGCCCGCCCATCCGCCCGTCCCACCCCCGGCCCCACCCCAAGCGCCGACTGCAGCCCCACCACTCGCCCCACCACCCACACCGCCGCCCACCCCACCCTCGTCACTGCAGCGCGACGTCGGAGAGGAGTCACCGGGGGAGTCCCCGGCCCCTCCCCCGCGGTGCGAGGGGGCAGGCCGCGACGCGCTCCGTCCGCCCCGGGGCCCGTTGACCGGGGCGTGCGGCGGGCTGTCGCTGTCCGTCCTCCCGATCGGGGTCGACGTCCGCGGGTAACTTCCGCTTCCGGATCTGGACTTTCGGGGCGAAACGTCTGGCGGAGATCCGGTATCTGACGTCGTGCTGAGTGTGTTGTTGACCATGGTGGCGTACTTCGGTCTGATGATGGGTGAGCACGTTTCGTCCACCTCGTTCACTTTGGGTGTGTTCGACGTCACATCCGAGGAAACCGAAGACTTCTTCTTCAGTGTTTTCTTGGATGATTTCTTTTGTGCTTGATTCAGATATTTCCTGCAAAAAATGCAACTTTCAGAGGCTGCAAGCTGGGTTTTCTGCATTTTCTGTTGCGGTCACAAAAGATGAAAACACGTCATCAGCGTTGGAGACTCAGACTCAGCAGCGCCCCCTGCTCGTCCCTACTTGGAAGTCAGCCAGGACTTCTCCTTCACCAACTTCAACATGTTCTTCATAGGCTTCGTCATTTGGACCTGAAAATTCAACACGCGACATCAATAAAGATCAAATCACTGCATTCAAGCAAGACCTGACTGAATGTTTGAAGGTTTGTGTGATGCTTGCGAGCGTGTGCATCGGGGAACATTCTGACTTTGGGTCCTAACGCCTCGGGCTGGTTGCGCCCAAACTCTGGGTTCATGGATTGTACCTTTCGTACCTTGGGCAGGTTGTACCCAAAGCACCCTGGGTGTGTTGTACCCAAAGTACCCTGGGTGGGTTGTACCCTAAACACCCTGGGTGGGTTGTACCCAAAGTACCCTGGGTGGGTTGTACCCTAAACACCCTGGGTGGGTTGTACCCAAAGTACCCTGGACAGGTTGGACCTGTTGCACCCTGGTTGTGTCCGAACGTGCCATGGCGGGTTGGTTGTACTTGACCTACCCTGGGAGGGTTGTACCCGACCAGCTCCCGAGTGGTGATGCCGTGGAAGAACTCGTGCTGCAGGATCTGCTGCACTGTCGGGTGCGTCTCCGGATTCCGCAGCACGAACCGCAGAACCTGGTGCAGAAAAACAGCCCGAAATGGACTCATGTGTCCAGCGTAGTTCACAACCCGATAACAAGCTTTGAACCTGGTCCAGTGAGTTGTTTCAATCGACACCCAAATGCCCATTGACCAAGATCTCGAGGTTTGTGACAACAGCATTCACTGAACTATTTCTGTTCTCGGTTGTGCAGGCACGGACGGACTAGAGAAGTTGCTCCACTGTTCTGACTGCGGATGGTTTGCCCTCACCACACACCCAGTTCATCCTGCCTTCAACCCCCCGCCCACCCAACTTCCGAACTCACCGCCCACCCACCCCACTGCGTAATTATCACCCCGCCGCCCACACCGCCACCCACCCGACCGCCCACCCCACCCGACCGCCCACCCCACCCGACCGCCCACCCCACCCGACCGCCCACCCCACCCCGCCGCCCGCTACGGACCTGCTGGAGCTCGGGACTGGACACGTCGCTCCACTCGTCCGGCTCCGGCGGGTACTTCCCCACCTCGCGGCCCGTCGACATCTCAAACAGAATGTGACCTGACAGAGACAAGTGGAGGCAGCGACCGTGAATGTGTGTGGAAGAGAGACGTCATTGCTTTGTCCTGCTCGGTTTATTTACACTCAGTTTGCTCTCATACTCGTTCACTGTACGTGTCCCTGCAACCTTGGAACAGAACTACATTCTGACCAGTTGCTTTTGGTTCCAGCTTGTTCAGACAGGAACGTTTGAATTTAGCGGGCCCACCCTTTTTGAAGCACAGAATCACGCACCGAAGCAGACGCAGTGGTGGTGGGCGTGGTCGCTCAGCTGACCGCACGTCGTCCTCAGCAGCTTCACGTTCCTCGGGGTCAGACCCAGGAAGCAGTTCTCTATCCCTGAGATTCTACAGACAGACAGACAGACAAGCGTGAGGAGGAAGGATAAATACCGGGAACTGGCGTGTGACGCCGCTTTTCTTTTCGGCTTTTCTGTGAAATATCACACGTGAAGAGGACACGCTCCAAGAAGGAAATTTCACGACGGCTGAATGTCCATTTTCGCGCTGCTTGTAACCTGGGTTTTGGCGAGACAATTGAGCCCCCCCCCCCCCAAGTTGTCATTTGTGCTGTCGAGTGCAGATTTGAACCTTTGACGTGCCCGTTTTGTCAGAATGTGAGTTCGAGCTCCAAAACCTCAGAGAATGGACGCCCTCTGCCCGAGACCCTGAATCCCCTCAAGGTTACGGACAAAACATGTATAGTTACCTGCAGTTGAAATTTTGTAAAATAACATTTCCACTGTGTAAATGCATCATGGTGGGTAGATTGTAGTTCTCGATGAACAGCAGCGCCTGTCAAGAGAAAACACCTGCAGACACTATCATGACAAGTTACGGAACAACATGGTCTTGTCTTCCCTGCAAATTGACTTGTGTGATTTCCACAAGACCAGTTGATGAACGACAGCAGGACCCAAGACACGAACCTCCAGAATGTGGCGCCCGAAGAGCTGGATCTGCGGCACTGGCAGCGGTTTGCCGACGGCCGACTCCTTCACCGCGGTGTTGCTCTTGCAGTCCGTCTGCAGCAGACAAAAGTGATCACAGTGCGAAGTGAACACACACACACATACACACACACACACACACACACACACACACACACACACACACACACAAAGACTTGAAGCATACCGCGGTTTCACGTGGAACACACGACTGTGACCAATGAACGATTTCACTGGAAAAGCCCCCAAGTCGTGGTTCCGACGGTAACAATGGCTTGTACTCAAAGTACCCTGTGCAGCAAATCTTTTCGAGAAGTTCTGCTGAAGGTGAAAGACTGGCCAACAGGATCCGATTGGAGTCTTCGAATGACTAGATCTGCGACAACGGCAATTTGGGACCTGGATCCGTGCAGGTCTATGAGAGATTTAGAAACCCAGGCCGCTTGCGCTGTCGTTTTCACATTTTGCCGATAAGAGACGCCAGTCTGGCCAGAAGCCGGAACCACCACCTGGGATCCACGGGTTACTCACGTTACGGATGTAGTCGCGGAGGGAGCCCTTGGAGGAGAAGGGTCGGATGACAACACTCGACTCGTCCTGCAGGAAGTCCACGATCTCCACCGGCAGGATATACGGGTGCTGCAGGGAGCAACAACCAGGAGGACGTTGCAGAAAGCAACAAGAAGAAACACTACAGGATTGAGTCTCGACTGACTGACTCAGAGGTGTTAGTGGTTTGGTTTTCTGTTTCAGTTTTCATTGCCCAGACGGTCTGACAACTTGCAGGGACTGATCCGGGGCCTGGCTGTACCAGCAAGACCCCCTGAAAGAGGAACCGACGAGCACCAAATGGAGAGGGGGGGGGCTAAATTATGCTGTTCTGGTGGAAGCCCGAGGTCCACGGCCCCGAATCAATCTTTGACCTGACGTGACCATCAATGACCGGTGAAGACGCCTGTATGAACTGACCTTGAGCAGGCAGAAGAGGTCGCTGAGCGTGTGTTTGCTCGTCTTGTTGGGCGGGAACGGGAGGTGGTGCCCCCTGGGCGTGATGGTGAGCAGCTTGTGCACCCGGGTCGTCACGTCCTTCATCAGGAACCAGTGCTTCCCCGGCCGCGCGCCTGAACAATCACCAAACCATGTCAATGCGTACGCACAAATATACGAAATGAAGCAGAAAATGCAGGGCCGAATTGTGTGAAGCGTTGTCGAAGTGACGAGATACGTACCGAGCTGCGGCAGATGTTTGATGAGTGTGTACTGTCGGCTGGAGCGCAGGAACATCTGGCAGCGCAACGACGCCTCCGCTGCAACCAGACCAAAAACAAGAACTTTCAGAACTCTCTGATACCCAAGAGGCTGAATTTAGAGTGCCAATCCATGACAGCCAGAGTCTGAGATTCGCGGATGTCAGAAGATGATTGCGAGTTTGAGCAAACAGCCCGCAACCTGGAAACGCAGACGCAAACATAACTTTTGACTATCACAGCAAGCCAAAAGTTATGCTTGCGTTTGCATTTCCAGGCTTGCGGGCTGTTTGCTCAAACTCCCCAATGCTGCAGTTGCGCTGGCCTTCCGAGTTTTCGATCTCTCGGACGCGTAACGCATGCGCATTAACTCACCCCTGTCGGCGTCGTCCTCGGCGTCGTCGTTCTGCGCATGCGCGGGACTCTGCTGCAGCGCGCTCTGCCACTCCTCCACCGACAGAGTGCGCGCCTTCGCCCGGGCTCTGCGGGTCAAAATTAACACTAGCCATGCTCATAGCTCCTATAGGAGCTCAGCGGTACAAAACCAACACAAGATGACAACTGTCTGCCGGGAGGGTGTGCAAGCTTCAGATGAACAGCGAGTCCACGAGGGTTGAGACTCACCTGCGCCTGTAAAGTTTGAAGGCGACCAGGGCCACGAGCAGGAAGAGGATGGTGCATCCAGCCACAATAGGAACCTATCATGAGGCAAAATGGCGTAATGAAACAAAAACAGACACAAGCATCTTTGGTCCCTTGAGAAAATGTACTGAACAAAGTGATGATTTCAGCTGCACGATGAACAAACCTGATCGTTTCACGCTTCGCCTTCCATTGAACGGACTGTACTGGTGCCACATAAGACAGAGTCAACCCCCACACAACACACACGCACACACAACACACACGCACACAGTCATACAGACAGACAGACAGACAGACAGACAGAGAGACAGACACAGACAGACACAGACAGACAGACACACACGCACACACACACACACACACACATACACAGCTCGACACACTCACCCAGATGTTGTCTCCGATGAAGGCGATGACCTGACCGAGCCCCAGGGGTGGCGCCACAGTCGTGTTGGACGGGAACCCGTCACCCCCACCACCTCCCTCTACCGGCAGAGGCAGCGACGAACTGTTCACAAACGTCTCCATCTCCGGAGGCACTCTCTTTGTGCCAGATCGCTTCCAATTTTTTTGTGAGACTCAGGTTGTCAAGAGGTGCTTGGTATACGAACAGTTGCTGGATCTTCAAGAAAGTTCTTTCTGGTGATCATCGTGATGTGTTTATTCCTGAAATTTACGACGCTTCCAGTGCTTTTTTAATGTTTGAAAAATTGTGGCCTTTGGTCCTTCACACAGTTAATCGACGGGGACCGGAAATACACGTTCGGGTGGTGGTTCGGGTCTGTGTGATTAGAACTCAGTCTCTGGTCCATTTTCATGCGGACTGACAGAGGGACCACGTGGCTCGCAACGGGTTTTGCAAACAGCTGTCAAATATCCGGGATTCTGCATTATCGTCGAAAACCAACAGATCTTTGCGGTGTGTGTCAAAATGGTGGTGAACTTTCAGGTGTGACATTTGACTTTGGAGTTCATGTCTGAGCCCAAATGCCTTGAGTGACTGACCGCGGTCCTGGACCTGACAAGCCCTGATGCTTGCACTCTTTGGTTACAGGTGATCATGGAAGAACAGGGCCTTCTGCCTTCTGTGAAATGTTTCGTCCACAGAACCAATCCAACTGTGCTCCAACGTTGCAGTATTCCTTTGCAGTCTGTAATCTGCCTCTGTGGTTTGTTATCAGTGGAAGCTGATAACATGGCGCTTTTCCGTTTTGTGTTTTTCTCAGCGAAGAAGCCAGACGTGAGTTGAATGCTGATGACACGATGAGAAGAACGATGACCACGCTCAAGGCAGGAACGTGTCGCGCGCTTCTTTTTGTGCCAAGGCCTCGTCTTGCATTCCACTCCCCCTCAGATCGGGTCAATGTCCTGAACTCGAACACCAGTTTGAGGTGCAGCACAAACCAGCAAAACAAGGTTCATTGCGACGTCAAAAGAAACCAAACATATCAGGATTTCAAGTCGAAAATTAAAAATCATAAGATTTTGACTTGCTGAAGTGAACAATGGGTTGTTTCTGAACTTCTGCCGTGCCTGGGTTTGGAGTGACCAGAGCCTCGTACGTGATCCCACCAGACCTTTGCTTGGCTCTTTCGCTTGTTCGGGAAAAAACAGACTGAGAACACAGCACGTTCTGTACAGACAGATTCCTGGAACGATAATCTTCTGAGTCATGATCTTCTATGGTCCGCGCGTCAGAAAACAAAAACTGGCAAACACTCACGAGTCACAAAAAGCTCATTTTCTCACAATGGCATCCTGATTGTGCATGGGCTTTAGGAAAAGGCGCACACTTGACGAGCAACAATTATAGGGTGCAAGCTGCATCGCTGAAAATATCGAGGCGCTGAAATTGTTGCGTCGTCGAAACAAAACTTTTCGGCCATGGACGCGTCAAATCAATGCAAAGAACGATTTATTTTTCAGACATTTCAACCAATTCAGTCCTTGGCTGCGGACAACAGCAAATTCTGAGAAGCCTGGCGGGCCGATCTGTTCTTCGGCAGTGAACTTTGCTGACGGCAACCTTTCTGGAACTGCAAGCAGGAAGCAAGAACGTTTCTGATTCCTCAGTATTTGTATGTTTCAGCCAAACATTTCCAGTTAGCTGTCCAAAAACATTTGCTCACATTTGTCAGGATGTAAATTTTCAACTCAGTATAAAAGAGAGACTGAAGACCGCTGAGGCAGTAGACCTTCAGCTTCGTCTCCGCTGCAGCACCGAACGTCTCGTCATGACCCGCGCCGTGCTCCCCCTGCTCCTCGCCGTCGTCGCGCTCTGCGTCGCCGCGCAAACCGCGCAGGGCTGCAGCGTCTTCAACCCCTTCGGCTGCGCAGGTACGAACCGAGCGTTTATTTCTCACAAAAAGTTTTTTTCTCATACAAAACATGACAACACCCTGTGTTACATAATTACAACAAATTATGATGCCATCGCGATGGGAGATAATGTTCCTTGTGAGAGTGTGCGTGTGCGGGAATTGAGTCTTCAATTTATTTTTTGACCGGGGACAAGTAAATTATTTGAAACAAACAACAAACGTTTATCGCTGAAAACAATTCCACTGCAGAAAATTTGTGAAACGAAGTCGTTGATCCATCGTTGTTTGCCTTTCAATTGGTGCAAATTGTTATCTTTTATTTTTCATTTTGTGATGAAGTAGTCGGATTTCGTCGTGTGCATGTGAAATAAAAGTGTTGTGCTTTGGGACATGAAGACAATGTTTTTCCTCTGGATGTTTCCAGCTCGAAAGATGTGGGAACAGTACCGTGCGATGCGCTCGTCCAACTGCCGCAACTGCGACAAGTACTTCCACTGCAAGGGCAACTACAACGCCGTGTACTCGTGCAGCGGGAACCGCAGCGCCAACAGGCGCACCGCCGAGACCATCAGGTACGCGCATGCGCAGTCAGAACGTATCATGTGATGACCTGCGCAGACGCTTCAGAATGCCTCAACGGGTCAACATGCAGGACCAGGCTTTCTGCAACTGCAAAGCAGGACAAGTCGCACAGCTGTGGGGATTAGAATGTGGAAGTCAGAGCAAATGATCAAACACAGAGAGGCAGTCTGTCTCGAGGTGTTTCCGAACCGCCTGTACTCGTAGACAGATCTGGTCGACGTGATGTCGGTTCGGAAGCCGAAAAGATTCAAGATTGGGGTTGGAGAGGCTCAAGCCCTGGAGAGAGGCAAAATCTAACTGGAAACATCAACACAAAAGGCAAATTTTCTTTGCCTGAGGAAGGAAGTTACTTTTTTGCCCCAGGTCTAATTGTTCTCTTTCTCGAAATGTGCCAGAGAAAGAATTTAGTTGTTTTGCCAATTGTCTCTCCTTGCGCCTGTGACATTTTGTACACCGAACATTGGAAAGGAAGAGCTTGGGAGCCAGGCGAATGATCGTGGTTCAGATTGTTGTCTCATGTTTTGGTCAAACCCAGCTTTGCCTTCTTTCAGTGACTGTCGGGAGTGGGCGCAGGGCTCGTCCTCGGCCGACTCGCGCGCGGACCAGGTCGCCAACCGCTTCGGGAGGAACGGAGGCAACTGCGAGGCGAGGTATCTGTGCAACGTGCAGTGCGCGTGGAGCCCGAGGACGAGGACCTGCAGGAGCAGCAACTGCCCCTGAACCTGCAGGAGCAGCAACTGCCCCTGAACCTGCAGGAGCAGCAACTGCCTCTGAACCCTGGATCTTCTCTGCGAGCGAAGAACCTGAGCCGCACCACAAACTGCTCCAGGATCTGCAGTCCCTTCTCTGCAAAACAACACGGTTTTCAGTTGTCTTGAAACATTCATTGTCAGCTTCCACCAAGTGCCAAACGACTAAATAAACAGATTTTACAAGTCCTCAAGTTTAGCTGTTTTGTTCTGCTGTTGACAAATGGCCGCGCAGGCAAGGTTGGTATTCCATCCTGCTCTCGTGCTTTGCGGCGAAAGATCAACCACGTTTGTCCTTGAGAGTGTTCTCGTTTTGGGACAAGGCGCGCACCTGATGCTTCTCTCCGTCGACGTATGTGGAAAACGCGATGGAGTTGAAACCCAAATTGAAGTGGAGTTTCTTTGAGAAAACTTCAGTCGATGTTGGAACAGATTCTTGGTGATGTAATTGGTGCCTTGCGATCTACGAGCGCCACGTCAATGGGAATCCGACGTGCTCAGTGCAAATGTCACTCCATCTTTGAAGCGAAAAGTAATGAATTTTTCACACATTTGCACCACACGGAACAGCACGTGTTTGTTGTATTGAAACCCACATGAGGAGCAAACACAGCGTTGTGTTCTCCTGTCTTGTGTTGTGGAAACTGATGAAAATGAAAAAAGAGATGAAATACTTCTTTGGTTTTCAGAAAACATGTATAGTTCTCTGAAACTCAAATGAGCTTTTTGAGTCTCACCCACAGTTTGTTGGGGGGTGGGGAACAACGTCGTCTGCTGCGTTTTTCCCCCTCGTAGGCAGGAGTGTCACCGTATCTCGTTTCGCCCTTTGATTCCTGATTGAAAACGAAATGGTTTTGTTTGGGAACCGAATCAAAATCCTCCAGACTCCATTCCCTGGCGCGTTCGTGCCGTGGGGGAGCCGGAACAAAGAGCAATGTGGTGCTCCTCCACCGGGCAACATCAAACAAGGGGAAAATCCACAACAGGTCCACAAAAAATGCCCAGGCATCTGATGACGGTGTTTCTGTCAACACGTGTGCACCTTGTCAGCGGCCCTTTGAAAAGAAAAAGTAACACTGCACCGTGGTTCAATGTCTTTTTTTGTTTTGGCGCAAAGCTCTTGATGGCTCGGTGGGGGTTTCCGTGCGAGGATCCTCAAGGGTCCCACAAAAGACAATTACGAAACTCGCAATCGACGTAGATCTTCATAAGCTCCCCACAATGCACAGGTGAACCAGCTGGACATAGCACACCGAACCAGATTCGAGGGTTTGCTGGATCCTCGGTGCCGGACAGGAAACACTGAGTTTGAAATTGTCTTTGAAATGCCAGTCAGGCTGATGTCTGTTGCTACCAGCTTCCTGGATCCTCGCTGGATTGAAACTTCTTTGCAACCACTTTTGGAGGCAAGCTTCAGCGAAAGGATCAAATTTCAAATTTGGCTTTTCATAACCACAAGAAATCACATTCCTCATCTGACATCCTATTGAAATGGAGACGCGTCCGAAGTTGCTGTTGGCTGCCGTGTTGTCCGTTGTGATTCGCTGTGGCCACGGCGCCTACTACGAGAAGCTGGCCAACCAGGCGACGCCGTTTGCAGCCGGACAACTGAACCGTAACCTGCCGCAGGCGAACCCTTCTGCTCTCTCCAGTCAGGTAGGGATCACTCAGTTTCTTCCCGAATCAATTATTTTCAGTTCACAGTGTTCTCGTGTGGAGATTCGATTCACAACACTCAGATCTGTTGAGTGTCACTGCGAGTTCTGTGCGCAGAACACCTCAGCCAGGATGCAACTGAAAAACAAATGTCAACGCATTTGGAGGACACCCCTTGGGGCGGTCTCCGTTTTAGAATGTGTGAAACGTTTTGTCTTTTGTAGTTCGGCAGACAGTTGGGAAATGCATTCAGCGCTCAACTTGGAAACCCATCCGGAAATCCCTTCGCGAACCTTCAGTTCGGAGGTCGGTTCCGGGGTCAGGTGGGACCAGGGTTCGGGAACCAGGTTATGACGTCAGCCTCCGCTCCGATGGGGACGTCCGCTACCGAACCGCTCTGTGAGTTTCAGGTCTCAAACTTCACTGGTTTCAAAGTGCACCAAGGAGGGCAAAGGCCGTGTTCGATTTTCGCGTGCGGCTGACCGAGCGAGACAAAATTGCTCACTTCGCCCAAACTAGGAAGACAAGACTTCACCCACGGCTGGCGTAAGTCGAACGTCCTCGAAGATTCCCAATTGGTCTCTATTTCAGTCCAGGACCGCCCTGGAGTCTTCCCGCAGCTCTTCGCCTTCATGCCCGGGGTGAACAGGTTCGCATCGCAGATGGGCGCTGTTCCTCCCGCAGCTCAGCCCTGGAGAGGCTTCGGACAGCAGCCCTTCTTCCAGCAACGTTCCGCCTTTGGTCAACGGTCATTCTTCGGGCAGCCGCCTCCTGCGTTTGGCGGGTTCGGAGGGATGCGGACGCCGGGCTTTGCTCGGGTCGGGTCCAATCCGATGGCACGAGCCGGGGCAGTTCGACGAGCCGGTCTCAGAACCAATAATCTGTGAAGCTTTCAGGCCACCCAAACACCACAAGTGCGCGATTGTCTGCAGATATGCTTGAATACAATGAGACCCAACTTGCCCTTGTTTTTGAGTCTTGCAGCAGACGTGAGGGAGTAAGTCACGGGTTGGCTTGCTCAACCAATTTCTTATGAATAAATTTTGAGCTTGAGAAGTCAACAGCGTTTTGATCAAGTCAGATAAGAACCTGCGAAATTCAAAGATACACAACGAAAACAACGAGGAAAATGGTGAGAAAATCGGAAATTGGCTGGCGTGCTTTTCTTGCAATTTCTTCTGGAAAACATGTGCACGACTTGCACTGCAAACTTTCCACGTCAATTGGCCAGATTCGATTGTGCCTGTCTGATCCAACTGTAATTTTTAAAATTCATGATGTCGCACGTCTGAACCTGACTCCGTCCTTGTGTTCCCAAAGCTATCTCCAGGTTCAGGACCACGTTCCTGTGTTGCACCACCAGGATTACTAACCCATGAGCACCCAAGATCGGGTCAAGGAAACTGTCACTGAAGAAAAATATTTTCTTTGACAAAAAAAGTTGGCATTGGAGACACGACTTCTCTGTGGTGTTTGACTCACACTCGTTATCAACTCACTCCCGGCTGCCCTACACACGGAATCACGTCCTCACGTGCGACGTGTTTGTTGAACGTGTGCATGTGTTTATGTGCGCTGACGCACAGCGCACGCGCAAAATACCGCCTTGGTCCCGATGGCTTCCAGCAGACGACATTGATTAGCCACGCATTTGTTTCTCACATCAATGACAATGTTCACACCCTCCGAACCTCACCAAATGTTCTCTGTGCTCATCTATCCAGCTTTTGAGAGAGATGGACACTGCCCTGTTCTTGCGCACTGCAGCCACTGCGCTGAAGAGAGTGGCATGTCCCTCCTGAGCACGCAAAGGTGTGGCAAGACACCTGGAAAGAAAAAGCTGGACATGCCTCGCCATCACACCAAGCCAACTGAGCACGTTACACCAGTCTTGCTACTGTATTCTGTGAGTCTGGTAGCAGGCAATGTTTCTTGGAAGACCCAGCCTTTCACGTCAGCTTTGGTGCTCAAAGGAGCAAAAGAACGGGCAACACCAAAAACATCTGGTGACGAGTAACTTTCCTTGTCAGGCTGTGCCATTCTCAATGGAAGTCAACTCAGGGAAGAAGCCTCACTCAGTCATTTGTTCGCGGGTCCACATCAAATATTGGTTGTCTTTTCACAGCACACAAGGTGGTGTCATCACCTTTTCAAATGAACACACACGATGACGTGTCCTGCGCACCTCTATTTCTGGGGTGAGGAAGTCTCCGTGTCACACGATCCGGGTCGTTTTACATTCTACAATGAGGCGACGACTTTCAGCTGTGGATCCATTCAACCTGTGGAGTCTGCTGAACAGCACATGTCACGGTGTCAAAACCTGAAGCTGAAAAGGACAGCTGGCTTTGCAACAGGAACCAGGGGATGAGCCCCAAAACCATGGTCCGGGGCCCAAGGTTTGCAAGTTTGCTCAACCTGCAGATCAGAGTTGACTCACCCAATTGCTGTTGCCACCTCAGCCCGCAAAATCTTCACCTGGTGTCAGCAAGATTCTTGCGGGGAGAGCTCAGGTGTTTCAGTCCTACTTTGGCACAGATCTGGGTGGCTTCGGTCGTGGACGTGGATTTGGAAAAGGGATTGGGTGACTGTTGAGCTGAAGGAGGTGAGGCAGCGTGGGTTGTAGGCAGGGCAAGGGCGTAAAGAGACAGAATTTTGCCATGTTTCTTAGCAATGCAGGCAAGTTCAAATTTGGATGAGAAAGGGTTCAATGAAGGCTCCAGGTGAACTCGGGGACAAAACAGGAAATGCTGAGCGAGTGCCAGGGCGCCACGGCACACGTACACACACACGCACACGCACACACACGCACACACACGCACACACACGCACACGCACACACACACACGCACACACGACCCGGCACTGGAGCCGCACATCACCGAAATGGCGAAGCACTCCGCGCGTTCCGTCGCGTCCACAACCTCTGCAGCAACGAAAAAGCAGAAGGGGCTCGTTCTCTGAGGGAAGTGCTGCTTTGTCAACGTGAAGCTCTGGCAAATTCTCTTGTTTTAGTCTTCGTGTAAATCTGTTCGTGGTTTCAAAGCTGCTCGTGTCAACCTATCAATTTTTGCAGTTTCTGAACAAAACTCTGAAAGTTTCAGGAGCGTCAAACTCAGTGAACTCCAGGTCCTGCATCCTGAAAAGGTGGCAAACGCGTGATGTTTGATTTCTTGTGGTTACGTGTTCAGACAACAGTTCGTACCAGTTGCTCGCTTCACTTTTGGACCCCACTGAAAGACAACAGGTTGAGAGTGTTTGCGAGTGCGCCATAGGCCTTCACCTTGGTCCGCTTCTTGCAAAAAACACCTCCTCATCTCTCCATTCATAAGCCCACAATCACTTTAGCTGTTTACTCAATGTCTGAGGGTGTTAATATAAATGTCACACTTCCCTCAGTGAACCGCAGAAGAACTCCATCTTCACGAGGCACAGACAGACAGACAGACGGACAGACGGACATGAAGTCGGCAGTGATCATCGCGCTGTGCTGCCTCCTGGCGTTTGCGGCTGCAGAGGAGGAGCAGAAGTTGGCTGAGCAGACCCTCACCGCCACCCAACCCGGGCAGCCAGTAGCCCAGGTAGGTCACAACTCGAGTTGAACAGTTGTTTCGTGGAAGGAAGTGTAGAACCAGGTGTGTCTGAACACGTTCATTCATTTCGTGTCAAACAAAATTTGAGAATCAGCAGACAGACGAAGGCGCAGCGGAATTTCCCGTAGACCTGAGGGGTCGCCACACCAGAGGCATCTTGATCCAGTGTCTTCCAAAGAATTGGCATTTTAGCTCAACAATAGTTTCACCCGTGTGTGTGATTCTGCAGTAAAGAAAGGTACACAAGTTGGAACATCATGTCTGTTTTCAGCCCACGAACACAGGGACTGGAACCTTCACCGGGATGCCCACCGGCATGCCCAACAACATGTTTGCCGGCTGGTTCCAGGGCGGGTTCCCGATGATGCAGAACGGGTGGATGGGGCAGTTCCCTGGCGGCTTCCAGACCCAATGGCAGGGGCCATGGGGTGGTCAGTCCATGTGGGAGCAGCAGACCTGGGCACAGCCCTGGGGACAGCAGTCTTGGGGGCAGCAGCCCTGGGGCCAGTCCATGTGGGGGACCCAAGCCGGAGCCCCCTGGGGCGCCAACTGGAACTCCTGGAACCAGTTCAACCCCTTCTACAGAGGACAAGGACAAGGACAAGGGTTTCCGGCATTCTCTCAGTTCCAAGGTACGACGTTTGTTTTTCGAGTGAAATCTTCCTGGTGTTAAAGCTTCCTATGTGCCACTTTGAAGTCATTCCGCAGAAAGCGGCAGCTGTCCAGTCGTCATCTATGATACAGCTGACACAACTGATTCCTTTCCAAGCTTCGTTTACTGAAAACCCAACGGACTGAATGACTATTTATTCAAAAGGACCTTCTGATGTACACTCAATACTTTGATCACACACTCGCGCACACAGGCACACACACACGCACGCACGCACGCTCACACACACACACACACACACACACACTGTGACGTGAGCTTGACGCCCATCCCACATCTCTCACCACAGGAGGCTTCCCGACCCAGATGGGCGGGTTCGCGGGGCAGTTCGGCGCGCAGCCGTTCGGCTCGCAGTTCCAGACGAGCGCCACGATGCCGATGCCTGGACAGGTGACCCGCCTCGGCAAGAAGTAACCTGCTTCAGGTAC
>JAAUXT010044486.1_pt1 | contig 17027 bp, 20 predicted proteins | sample 7278171 | NCBI WGS metagenome assembly JAAUXT01 (sample SAMN14350112, study PRJNA611818) | marine sediment metagenome | isolation source: surface marine sediment (1.8m) | place: French Polynesia: Moorea | collected 2018-08
AAGAAAAAAATGATACCATATGCAACTTGTAGAGTACCCCTAAGGGTGTCTGCACCCACTGTGATTCCAGTCTGTGATCACTGGAACAGGAGTAAAACAGAGGTTTTGTCTGCCCAAGACGGATGGATGCGGATACAGGGGCAAACCAATATCAGCTCCGCTACCGCGGCTGATAATCATCCAAGAAAAAAATTGGACCCACCGGGAAAACTTTCACAGTTGGGCAAGAACGTACCAAAACCTATCGTCTCCACAGAAAAGGGCGACAACAAATGGGTCAAGCCAAGTTTCCTATTGGCCAGTGAGTGCTGAATGTCAACACAGACCAGGCCTCAAGCCACAAATTTTTGCAGACCCCTGTTGTTCAAACTTGTTTGTGAAAACAATCTCTTCAGGTCAGTCACTTTCCAGCGTGGTCCGCTCAACACAGAGCAGGTATCACGGAAATCTTACGGGAGATAATCAACTGGGACCCTCGGGAAACGCTGAGGATCAACGAACACATGGACTACATCTGCTACGATATGGCGTGGGCCAAATCCCCGATTGACATGGCCTTGTGGGATGTGCAAGGAAAGGTACAACAACACGAGCAACATTCCGAAAAATAGAAGGACTGAGTGAGCTTCAATGCATTCTCCGATTGACTATCTGCGGCACATGTGAGATTTCTGCAACTCGGTTGAACTTCAGGCCAGCAAGACACCTTTGTACAAGCTGCTTGGTGGCAAGGCACAGCCAGACTTTCCAGTTTTTTACTGTGTCTGGCCTGACTCGGTGGACAAGATGGTGGAACACACTCGCGCTGCCAAGAAGGATGACTACTTCATGTTCCAGGTCAGGTCAGGTGCAAAAATCTGGCTGATCCATTTTACACTCTGCTCAGTCACGTGTGTGTGCAGCGGGACAGGCTGCTTCCTCTCGATTCCACCTTTGTCAAACATACGCTGTAAGGCGAGAGCACAAACCAACCCAGTTTGGTCGTCCATCCAGAAATGTGTTGTGAATGTCATCGATCACACAAATCGAGAGCCAATCGAAGTTTGTTTGTCTAAAATGTGCGTCCTCATTTCGTTCATCTCAATCTTGTTTTTCAATTTTTGTGCCCTGGTCCCTCTTCTTGACGCAGTGTAAAGTTGGTACGAACCCTGTGGAGTCGGCCAAGTTTCTGACGGCGATAAGAAGTGAACTGGATGAAGGAGACGTGCTCATTGTGGATCCCAACACAGGTACGAACTCGGCCTGAAACTTACTGTGCTCAGTGTCCGCGTGTGCAAGGACCGCCGGTGCGTACAACTATCCACAATCCTGATGGCACTGAGTTGCAGAAAATCATATTCAATCAATCCTTCAAGGAATCCTCTCTCAAGAAAACCTTTGAGAACGTTTTGAGGTTTCAAGTCGAGGGATTTTTTCAACCGAAACACTTTGAAAATACCGCACAGGCCCAAATCCATTTGGACTCAAACAAGTTTGGAACACCGCGAGTCTCGAATGCTTTCCCACGGAACCTTGTTCTACCTGGGTTTACAAACAGCCTGGTCCGTTCATGGTGGCATGGCAACACTGGATCTTCTGGGACAGACGGACATTTACATCGAACAGCCTTGTGCTTCCATGGAAAGCTGTTTCACCCTTCAGCAACACGTGAGTTCGTGTGCACGAACAGCGAGACAAACCTCAACCAGATCGTGACCCACATGGAGGCCACACGCGCTCTCATGGGGTTCGATACCCACCAGGTAGCCACATTGTGCGTGCGTTCCTTCTTTTCCCAGATGGGGTGACTGCCACAGGTGAGGGCAGCTTGGCCAGGGGGGAATTGGCCAGGGGGTCTACTCCTTATTTTTCTCAATTTTTCTCCATTATCCCGTCTTTTCTCTTTCCTGCTGCTTTGGCAGTATTGCCAATTATTTTGTTTTAATTTTGCAGGTGTGTGTGTGTGTGTGTGTGTGTGCGGGGAGTTGGTTGGCTGTGAGGCAGGGTTAGCTGCACGACCGTGGGGGGTGATGGTCAATGGGAGGGGGTAGTGTTTTATGTTTTCCCAAATGGGGTGCGGTGGGATGGAACCTTTGTTGGGGATCTTTTTCTCAAAGACAGGGTGGGGGTGGGATGAAACGTGATGCGGGGAGGGGGTTACACTCACATTAGAACAAACAGACAACACCGAACAACCGCTGCATGCAGTGCCTTCCGTCCATTGTCGTTCTTACAGGCAAAACGACCGTTGGTGCTGGACGAGAGTGTGAGAGGAGTGGAGTCCATCATCGCGGCGCACGCTCTCGCTCCCGGCACAACACTGGCGCTGAAGATCAGCAGACTGGGAGGACTCACCAAAGCCAAGCAGGTATCATGAGACAACACTCAACGTTTTCATTCTCTACGAACGGACAAACACTCAAAAAGAACCCGATTTGCTCCCCTGATCTCTTTGTTTCGACCCAATGTGGAGAGGCAGTGCGTACTTCAACTCTTCGCATCGACAGAAGCGTGACCTTCGGTGTCTGGGCTCCACTTTCCAGACAGATCAGACGGGTCCCGAACAGCTGGATAGGTTGTTGAGAATGGTCCTGGGTGTGGTCCGTCGTTGCAGATGCAGCTTTTGCACGAGTTAATTTCCCAAAAAAGTGAGTTGCAGCTGGAAGTCCACTTTTCCAGCATGCCATGTGAGATAAATCTGGTTTGTGAGTACCATGCACAGATCATTACAATGTGCAGGGTGTGCAGTGGCCGATGCCTGAGTGCAACTCAGACAGTGGTCAGTGCCAAGAAAGGAGCCTGTTTTTGCACCTCAAAACTTCACGCGACTCTGATACCCGATCTCTTGTTTCTGATAAATGTCGGATCCAGGCCCGTGACCTCGCTGTTTCTCTGGACATGGGTGTGAGGGTGGAGTGCAGCGCAGGAAGCGACATAGTGACGGCTGCGATGACCCATCTCGCCCATAGCACGTCCAGCAAACATCTCTTCTGCGGTTACGAACTCAGCTACTATCACGACATCCACGTCGCTGACGGACCCAGGTCTGCAGGTGAGTTTCTCAGCAAAGAAACGAAAAAGTTTCCCGAAGCAATGTCAAGCAACCCCACGTTGAAAAAGAAATTCGTAGACGATGTTTTCGACTCCAACCTCAAGCGCGTTGCCCAGAACCACAGACTCAGTTTCGATGTCGCACGTTGACAGGAGGACGGATGCGCGCCCCAGAGAAACCTGGACTCGGCATCACTGTGGATGACAACAAGCTGGGAAAACTCGTCTTCTCCGTTTGAACGCCAAACCATCGAACGGTGGCATTGACTCACGTTGCAACGGAAGATAAGGAGAGTCAGGTCCAAGTTCAGGAGTTGTACGGGGAACTGTTGCGATAACCAGAGCACCCGTCACCTTCAGTGTTTGCGTCTTGGTTCTCCAGAGCAAACAAAGCGCCGATCACGTTGCATCGAGACCGTAAAGCTGCGATCCTCCCAGATTCGTGTCACATAACAATCGCCTTAAATTACAACTCCACAATCAATAGACCAAGTCCTTCTCCAGTTCGGTGCCTTCGAGGCATCAGGGACTTGTGATCTTGCCTCAAGGTCCTTCTCCGGGCAAAAAGTCACAAAGACACGCGAGCGGTGTGTTTTTCTTTCAAACTCGAACCAAGTCGCCTACTGACTTCAAATGTGCATATTTCTTTCGATGAAAACAACGTTCATTTCTCACTGAGTCCGGAGCCCCACATGGAACTGCTAAGCAGGTCAACAAAGTGAGACCACTGTCGCATTGAACACAGTGGCATTTGCTGAGTTTTGTGCCGAAGGAGAATAATTCACAAGGTCTCTCTTCCTTTCCTGCCCAATACAACATATCGCTGCTGCCAAGGAAACCTTCTCGGGGGTCGTCATCTACAGACCGCACCTGACGGAAATCATCAAGACCCACGTGGGTAGAAAATGGGTAGAAGTAAGCAGGACCGACTCATTTCCTCAACTGTCCTTAGGGACAGAAACGTGATTTCCAATTACAGGATACAGATCCAGATCTTTTTTGTCAAGCTGGTCACAGAAGTGAAGGGTGCTTGTTGTTCGTTTGACGAACAGTTTGTGTTCGGAGGTGTACCAGATGATGGGTACAGATCCAAGTGCGGGCTGGCAGACATCCAAACGGCATGTCACGCACACCACCCACACGCTCATTGAAATACACTTCTGAGATCGATTAAGTTGTTCTCTGGCTGAGGAGCTTTGCTCACGAAAAAGGTTTGCCGAAGCAAAGTTGGGGCCCGACCCCTGGATCCGGCCAGCTGTCCGCTGCATCGTTCGTGTCGATTGCATTCCAAGGAATTGGCACTCTGGCTGTCACAGACAGAGGCTGGCAAAAAACCTTTTCTTCTGCACGGACCGACAGAGTGTCTCACATATGCACTATTGAATGAATGGTGTGAGTCGAGTTGCAAATTTCACAGACCAAGGTGGGGTGTTGACAAAAGGCTCGAAACACTGTTTTTCGGCGGGGCTGGGTCACTTGGTGGCTCATTTCCTTGGGGTTTTGCAGGGGGCTCCAGTGCAAGTGCTGGACCTCCAAAAAGTGGGGTGTGGGGCGACTCCTTGGCACACACAAACACAAACACAAACACACACACACACACACACACATGTAAGTCAGGTGGGTTTTCCTCCTGACCAGCAAAGCTTCATCCTCACAGGAATGTTGATGTCTTGGCCCAGAGTCTCTGGAGGGTTGTCCTCTTTCTGGTGTTTCTGACACTCCACACCAACATACGAGCATGTGGAAACGAACTGACACAGAACAGCCCTGAAACTGGGCTGGAAACCAACCATGGAGTACGCAGTTTTTCCACAAGGCAACAAGATGCCATCAACCCCTGAGAATCCAACCCTCGTATTTGGATGAAGCCAGATTTCTAAGAAACGAAGCTGACTCAATGTGGCAGCCTCCTTCATGCAACAGTCTGCGCATTGTTAGCCTCTCCTGAACATGCATGAGGGAAATGCGGCAGTGCTCGTGTGATTTTTTCAACACATGGTCTTGTGGTGTTCTTTCCGCGAGTACACGCAGGACCGATCAGGATCTTTTCTCCCCTCCACTGCCTGATCCGGGATCTGCCTGGCTCACGGGTGGTCTCAGCTTGCGGAACAAAACAGACGGCGAGACTTGCGCGGACGCATTAATGTCTGGGGAAAAGGCCCATTGTCTGCGTTAACCTTTTCAGAAAACAGGATGCCGTTACTTTGCACGTTAATTTTGCATACCTGCGTACGTACGAGGAAATGTGCACAAAAACTAAAATTAGTTCGAACAAGATGTCAAGAATACAAAAATTTAAGTTGAAACACGCCAACTGGTTTGGGTACTGCCAATAGAAATGCCCGCGTGCTTGCCCTTCTCCAACTAAAATTTCATAAATATTTCAGATCAGATCAGATAAAATCTAAACGTCTTTCCACTTTTGCCCATCTCCATATTTGATGGTGTGATGGGAGTCACAAACCCGAGGCTGATGGATGAAACATCTTCACTGTCTGTCCATAGTCCATCGCAGATATTTATTACCACCATAATCCCGTGTGCAGAACACTAATGAACTAATGTATATGTACTGAGCATAATATGACAAGAGAGAATTGCCTGTATCGGGATAGGGCCCAAATGGGTCACACTTGCCTCATGAAATACACTCCTCAAGCTCCCACCAAAGCATAAATAACTCTCTCTCTCCTTTCAGTGCGCCTGACCTGAGGAGCCTGTTTGACTGAAAGAATGGAGGCTGAGAACGGAATCTTCTCCAGCACAAGGAGTCTGGAATGAAGCTACATCACTTGACACTTGTTCCAACGCGAAATCCACTGTATGATCGGGAATGTGTCTCACAAGGTCATTTTTGTCTGGTCTCCGATTGCAGAGTTCATCACAACAAACAAAAACACCCAGACCCGCCAGCCATCTAAACGGTGCACGCCCACATACCCGTGCAAACCCAGCTGAAGACAGGTGGTGGGAAGGGTTCTTTTCAAAAGGAACAGTGGGCTCCGCCAGCAAGACAGGTTTCCAGCCAGGTTTGCAAGTCTGGTTCGGTTTGGCTGCGATTTTGTTCACATGTCGGGTCTTCTGCTATTTCTTCACCATAGCCGTTCGCTCAGTAGGAAAAGTTGGTCCTTCTCTCGGTTGACAGAAAGACACTGACTCAAATCTACCGGCGCAAAGGGCGAGAAGAAAGCTGCTGGTAGGTTTGCTAACACGAAAATAAATCGGTTTGTTGTTTTTTCAATTCGGATTCTTTTCCCAGTCCGGCGACCAAGACTCTCGGTGGTCCACGCTCTGGAGTCAGTGTTCTTCCTGTCCGTTCGTGTCCAGGACCAGAACATCCCACTTGTGTTCCAAACAAGAAACCTTGGAGTTTTGGCAGGCTGAACAGACAGAGTCTGCATTGAGATTAAACTTCACATTCTAACATTTCCACCCCGTATCCTTTTCATGTGGACAGCCTGGTTCGCACTCTACCACCAAAGCGTTGTGTTCGTGCAATTTCTGTGCGGTGTCCCTTAGCGATTAAGCACTAGCCAGGTCAATTGGAAAACATGTCATGGCTCCAGATGCAACGAACGTTTCATCCGCATCAAATCGTTTCAGGCGTCGATGATGTCGATAAAATGCAAAACGAAGAGGCATTCGTAAGCGATGCATGCGAGGAACTGCGGTTACACACAAAAGCTCTCAGCCTGCGATCAGTTTGATCACACATCAGAAATTCCAAACACGACACGACACATCCTTGAAAAGGACGCACAAAGTTTTTTTCTGTCAAATCAAATTGAAAGCCTTCGCCGTGAGCCCCTTTCTGAGGCAATTCAAAGATCCTTGTGATTACTTTTACAAACAGATTCACAGGTGCACAAAAATTTGTGAGGGTTACATGTACATCTGAAGACAACTTTTTTTATTGGCCTGTCTTTTTTGTGTTGAAATCTATCAAGGTTCTGGTTCTCGCTGCCCGCCGCATCAGAGAGCCACACCGAAGCGACAAGGGCAAATAATTTCAAATCCCTCTGCAAAATTGTCACTTGTTCCAAATGCACTCAAGCTGTTAGGTCCATCAGAACGCATGACCTGCGGCCGCATTAATACATAACGAAGGGCCCGCGGAGTCCAAAGCTGTTTATTGGGCTCATATGAAGCAGCTTCAACACGGTTACCGATCACTCGAGCCGCACAAGATCTGATGGGGTGAAGTGACATATCAGTGGCTTTTATGAAATGTCGCGACGCTGGAGAATCCTGCGCTGACTGGATTTGTCTGAACCACCTCCACGACTCTGCAAGAGGTTGCCCCGCGAAGACGGCAATTGATTCCAATTCTGTTGGAAGTAACACAGTAAATGCTGCAAAACACCCGAGATTCTGACAATTCTGGATTTTGCTCAATGTGATGGAAGGTAAGGGAAGCAGTAGAAGGTGAGAGAAAGCGACAAACTTTTCTCTTTTCTGTCAAACTTCTTCCTGGTTGAACAGCGAAAGACTGAGACACCGACTGGCGATACTGTTGTCTTCAGTGTCGTTCTCCCACAGAACATTCTCAAGCCCACCAAACGAAACACACAAAGAACTTTCATTTTTCGTGATCAGTCACGTCTGTGAATAGTCAAAATGCAGTCACACCAGTGCGAGATTTCTGAAATACACCAGAACTTTTGATGCCTGTTTGCTCGGTTCACTCCACAAAATGATTGAGAATTGGTGTGTGCGTCCGAACGAGTCTGTTGCGTGCGACGACTGTGAACTGGAGCAGACGTATCCGTTGAACTCCCATTAGGAATGTGTGATGCAAAAGCGGCCACACCTGGTGCAAGTCTCAACCTAATTGTGCAGCGTACAGGCTCATTCCAGGGTGTCATGTCACCAAAGCCACGCCTTCTGGCCTTCTGCGACGAAAAAAAGCAATTGAAGCCAGTTGAGCTTTTGTCACAGTTGCGGCTTCTGTGGGTTGGCCGTGCCTGGAGTGCATTGCATTCCTTTAGCCAGACCCAATTTGCAATCCACAATGGTCCAAAAAGTCATGTTCAGCCAACATGCTGCCGTCTCTTGTGCAGAGTTGAAAATGTTCCCACAGGAGCACAACTCCGCACACACGCAAACGACATCGTTGCAATTTCCGCTGGAAATCCACAATTCCTCTGAAAATTGAAAGTCGAGAGAAGTCTCTCTTTTCGTCGGGCCCACCTGGTGTTGGGAGGACAGCTGTTGGCTGTTGCAAATCGCGTTCCCGTCCTTCTGGTTTGAAAGACAAGCCAAGCTCAATTCTTCTGAGGGATTGTTCTTGTGAAACATTTTCCATTCCCCGAAATAAATCTCCAATTCCCAGAGAGTGCCTAGGCAAAGACAGAGGTAGTTTTGCAGCAGGAGATAAAACGGCTGTTGTCAGTGCATCACACCCTGAATTTCGGGAAAGCATGAGCGTCTCGGACCGAACTACAACTGCTCAGAAGCGCGTTGCGTTGGTGTTTGTGTCTTCTCTGGTGCAAGAAAAATTTAGACCAGACCGATGGCACCATTGTCGCAGTCTGCCCTCGAAGTGTGCAGCACGAGTTCATTCTGCGGGAAAATTGAACCATGGTAAATAGTTGTTCTGACACAACCGAATACACCAATGACTCCAAGCTAAACTGCCCACACCAGCAGGAAAACTGACGGACCTGTTCCGACGTTTGTAGACACTGAATTGTTGTGCACAAAGTAGATGTGGAGTTTTAAAACCCAGCTTTGACAGTAGTTGTTATGTAGGCACTGGGCGACAAAGTGTGCAGGTGCACCACATCCTCTTTTGACAGTGCTGGGTGTCACCCAACTACAGACCTCCAGCTGAACATGTGAGACACCTCCACTTGTCTCACCAGTTTCCTCGGGACAACATCGAAAAACATTCGTGACAATTTTCCCACTCATAATCAATTTGTGGAATGGGTAAAAACAATCGCCTTTCTAGGTTACAGCAGATATCAAATTTAAAAGGGTTGGGAAAATGGTCTACAGGAAATGTTTGAATTCTGTTGACCAATTGTTGCGTTCTCTGTTTCAGGAGTTGCTGAAATGGTGGAACCAAGATGTCAAGATTGTCTGAAAGACAAATTCTGAACGACCGACGACACGAACAATTGCTGCATGTCTCAAACCAGTGACGAGCAGTTCGGTGCCGGCACATTCTCAGACGTACAGAAGTTGCAGCTGAATTTGCAGCGATAGGATGGTGATCGGCTGGCTGGGGGAAAACCTGTGGACTGCGGCTGTGCTCGTCATCGTTGCTCTGACGCACCTGGCGGAGTCCTACGTCATAAATGCCATCGTACCCGTCACACCCAGGAGTAAGTGCCCGAAAACGTTGGTTCACAGATCCTACTGTCATCCTAACGAGCTCAAATCAATACCCGCCTCTCGTTCAAGAAACAACAATTTATCACTTGGCGCTCAAAAGGCAAAGCATCCTGCATGGGCACAGACATGGAGATGAGTTAGATCAGGAAATCGACACCTTCTCAGCACATTGTTGTGTTCAGCCAGTTCGGCAAGAGACGCAAGCTGAGTCGACCAGCCTCTCGCGTCCTTGCGTGCATGTCTCTTCTTCCATCTCCTCCAAAGCTGTGTGTGAAACGCGGTTCTGATCCGCGCGTCTGTAACAGGCGCTGTCAATTCCCAAGCTCCACATCGATTTCTCCACAACTGTCATCTTTATTCCCAACAAGGTGCTCTCAAAGAAATTCTACCCTGTGTCAACAAACCGATTTCTGACGCAACAATCCCAGACAATTTTGCTGTAGCGTATTTGCTCTGCTTCACCAGCGCAGTTCAACTCTCTTGGAGAAAACAAACAACCCGCCACACCACACTTTCGGACGATGCATGAAATTTGCCCGAAGAAAAATGAGTGCCTTTGAGGAAAGGTTGACGTTTTTTGGGCCGACAACTTCACAACGCTTGGAAGACCTGCAGATGCGTTGTCGTGGAACAGCAGTGGCTTGGTTGCTTGGGTACAAGGGTGGTTGTTTGGTGAGAGTCACACAAACATTCCACACCGAACAGCCAACCTGACGTGTGAAGGGTTCTTTTGTAAAATGACGCATGTACCGTCCCTGTGGATATTTCTTATGAATCAGCAACGCTTTTTGGGGAAACAGTCCAGGTCTGAACTGTAGTCGTGCCCTTGCAATGCAACTGAAGCAGAGCAAAGATCGGGTGTCAGTTTCCAATCAGAATCCCGCGTTGCAGTGTTGACACGGGATTTACATTTCATCCGTGTTGCAATCCACAGTTCTTCCATGGTCTTTGCTCCTGCTGCACTATTCCACGCCTTCTCTTCAACACAAAAAGGCCGAAAAAACTGAACCCCCCAAATTCTCGCATAATGTGCAAGTCAGCCTGTCAGCATGAAGATCATATCAACACATTCATTCGATATGAGGGGATTCCAGACTAATTCAATTATTTTAATGTCGTTATCGTTCTTCCAGCTGTCTTAATTGACGCGAGTCTAGCTCAGAGATCTCGACTCTGTTCACAGCTCTTTGACTTGGTTGCCTTTTGACCCGTGGTTTCGTTGAAGAAAGACCCATCGATGACACTGCCTGGACAGGCATCCACGAAGAATTTTAAGTGTGTTTCCTTCACATTTTCTGTTGCATTTCAGCCATACCGTGTTGGAGATGTGAAAACAAGACGGACAATAGTCAATGCAACCACTGGACGCGTGAACACAACTGCCCAACAAGTAAGTCTCGTCGAATTCAAAGCTGCCAGACAGTCTGAAACCCAAATCATACCGTAATTTGGAAAATGCTATCCGCATGCCTTGCACATTCGAAGGTGTTTGATTTGGTTTCGCTGAATCATAGCTCCAGAGTCATGCAGAAATGTGTTCAGCCGGAACCTGCTCACTTCCTCTGTGCGCCCCGACTCAAAGCGGTTCTGTCAGCACTCGGCAAACTCCACTCGAGTCCGAGCAAACAGACGTTTGTTTCGTGTCAGATACATCAAGCGCCTCACAAAGGCAGTCGTTCGCATGACACTGCATTAATAAATCAGGTGCTTCTCTGCGCAATTGGCTGCGTTTCTTCGGGGCCCAGATTACACAGTGAGCGCCTAATTGCGGCCATTTCCTGGACCAGCTCCCTTCAACCAGCGTCAAGTTCCGGGCTTTACACTTCCTTGTGCTGTGGCCTTCTCTTCCCTTCTTCAGCTGTTTGCTCCAAGAAAAAAAGGTTTCTCGGCGTTGACTGCATTGCACGTTTTGAGTTCGCTGAATGTACCCAGACACAATGCAGGAAGACAAAGCATAATTTTTAGCATGAAAACTGTCGCTGCTCACAAAAGGGCACTTCCGCTTTCGTACGACGACGAGAACTTGGCCCGCGAGGAAACAGTCACAATAGCCACTTGAGGCATCTGCCAGAGAAATGAATGGACGGGCGAAGAAACTTCTTCATGTGGAATGATTCTTCTCCAAGTGTTTCCCTTGTGAACTGTGAACAGAGCTGTTGAACTGAGCGGGCTGGGTCGTTTGCATGCATGCGCAGTTCAAATACGGCAAACATCAATACAAAGGACAAAGTTTCGTCTCAAAACCAGCGCTGAAATTCAAAAGCTTTCATTCACCGAAGCATCGAGATCATTCGATGATCAATCAGTATTTGATTGTGTGACGCATTTCTTTGTCCAGACTACTCGGTGTGCCAGACAATCCACCGGCGGGAGATGAGCTCAGGCCGCACGCTGCAGCTGTCCAAGCGCTGCGCCCTCGCCGCCGAGTGCACCACGGCCGTCATCGGCTGCCATGACACGCACATCAACGGTATCCAGGTGAGGGAAGACCCTCAAGAAACAGAAGGTGCAAGACAGGTCAGGTGGGGAAGGAGTCTGAACGACAGAACCGCCAGAGAACCACTGGGGCCCACACCTGGAGACTCATTTCCTGCATCTCACGTTTTGACAAACGGTTCAAGGAAAGGCAACGAAAATGCTCTTCTCCCTGAATGTTTTTCGCTTCCTTCTTGCAGGACTGCATCTCATGCTGTAACTACGCCTACTGCAATGAGATTGTCCCATCGAACTACAGCACGGCACTCTCATACACCATCGTGCAAAGTGCCGCCCCGTCCCTCACAGCTGCGCACTCTGGTGGCCTGCACTGTGGCATCCTGACCGCCATCGTCGTCGGGTTTACTGTACGGCAGCGGCTCAGGACTTGGAATTCTGCTTGGTTTAACAGCTGTAGATAGCCTCAGTCCGGCGAGCCAATTCAATGCGCAACACGCTGTGTGCATGGGGATGTGTCTGAATGCTGCGTCCGCATTGAACAACTGATTTCACAGTTTTTGAAAGCGAAGAGCAAACAGTTTTGTACAGATGGGTTTGTGACACAAAGCGCTGAAGATTCGGAGCTGAAGTCTGTATGAGTGCTGAATACATTGGGAGAGCGCCGAGCAGGACATGGCTTGAGGTGAACTCTTCTTGGAGAACAAAATCTCACCCTGGTGAGCAGTTGTACACACGATTCACCTGGAGGTGTACGAAATGGGTCTCAACTTTCCATCCTTTTGTAACCCGGTGTACCTCCACTGGATGTCCCTTCTGACCAAATGTAGAGACCTTCGTTTGACCGTAGACCACGAAGTACGTGGAAGTGGAAGGCTATTTTTACTTGTGCTTTCAACTCAACTCAGCAACGATTTTGCCAACTTGTAACGCCTGGAATCATGAACACGGAACGGATATCAAGCACGGGTGATTCTCGTGAAATCATGCGTGCAGTTCTGCAGCTTAACTCGTCACACACATTTGATCGTCATTGGAACTGAGATTGAAACGATGAGATAACCGTGAAATGTGTTTTTGTGGTTTGAACGCACGCATGTGTGTTTTTTGTAAAAAAACTTTGAACATTCCACTCCACGTCTTTCTTTGCTGACAAAACGTCCACACAGCCAAGACATGGAGTCAATCCATTCGTGATTTGAAAGGTTTGTTTGCAGCAGCGAACCGGTCAAGAATGTCCGTTTTCATGTCACAAAGCAACCGACAAGGTGCCACTTTTGAAATATTCACACAAATTTCTCTCTTCCTGGTCCCGGGTTTCTGGGTGCAAAAGCCTTTAATGTCCTTCGGGCTCAAAGCTCCAGCTCGTGCAGAGCTCTATCAGTGCTCGCAGGAAGACAGGAACTGAAGCAGTCACTGTGAGTTAATTGAAATTTAACGCTCTGTCGCCCCGCAAGCGCACTGCGACACATTTTCCTCTCTTCATTTCTGAGTCGTTAAGTGCTCGTCTTCGGGCTTCTCCAGCACTACGTGAGACAAGAAATCACTTCTTCTCGGGTCTCGATGGCCAACAAGAACACTGTGCAGGTACTCCCTGTCAGGCGGCAAGGCTTCCTGGGTGTTCAAAAATGTCTGCAAGCAGCAGAAAATTGTCCAAATGGGCGAATGGGTCATCCGTCCTTTTTGATGGTTGACCTTGTCTCCTTCGATGTTTTTTGTTGGTATTCAAAGCTGGTTTTGTACGAGCAATTGTTCCTGATTTGTTGGCAATTATCAGAAACACGTCTTTTTCTTTGTAATAATACGAACTTTCTGAATTCAACAAGACCTTGCCTGGAACAGTTATCTGAACCCCCCCCCCCCCCATGGCACAAATACTCGTAGTGCACCAGCCCATTTTCGGCCGCACCATGACTTCATTGTTGAAAGACTCGCTGTTTCGAGCCGCAGGTCATTTTACCCTGAAAATTTCAAGGTTGAAATCGTACCGGACCAAATCCTGGACACGAATACGCCCTTGCTTTGGAGGCCACAGATCTCATTTGCGGGCTTGGTGCAGTACACAACTCAATGCAACGTTTGTGCGAACTGTTCATGGCATATTTATGTCAAGGGACGGGTTATCCCAAGCAGGAACCAGAAGCACATTTGAGCCTGTGCACCGACGCACATGTCACGAGCTTCGTTTGGGTCACACGAGGGAACGCGATCCATTAGGCGAATGGGGACTTCAAGGGAACAAAAGAACCAGATACTCAGATCCCTGAAGGGACGTCGCACACCCAGGTCAACTTCAACACAATTAGGAACAAATCCACATCAACGAAGGAGCCTTGCAGACGTTTCGAGCCTGCGCCTTTCAGACTAATGCGAGGACAGGGTTATTGAACGCTGTACGAAAGACAAATACTCAATATTTGGGTGGAGATTGCGCAGCAATCGAGACTGAAATGGTGAGTACGAGTCTTTTGTACAAAGTTCAACAACTGTTTCTTTTGTACGGATGCTGTTTCTGTCGAGAATCGCAAAAATTCGAGACAGAAAACGCCGTACGTGCAATAGTGCGTCGGCAGGCTGCTTTCGAAGACGACAGAAAGTTTTCGGAATGGCCATCTTTCTCTTCCAGCCACAATAGAGCAAACAACAAATATTCAATCTCCTGCACGACACGGTACCCAGCTTCCTTGTACGTCATCTATTTCCGAAGAAAACTGCAAACTGACACACCAAATCCTACAGCAAGCCAACAATACCCTGAGACAACGTGGATACATCACCAGTCTTTGTGTTCGCCAGCTTTTTGTCCCCGAGAGTCTGTCCAAACATTCGTGTTTCAGCGCCAGTCGGAGACGCTGTGCAGAATGTCTGCGTCAGATTAGAACGAATAATTTCCCAGCGGATGTCGCAGCGACGGCCTGGATCCTTCGACTCCGGGATAATTGAGCTTGAATGCAAATCCTGTAGATCCGGGTTCTTTCTCAAGGAGTTCTCACTGAATGAATTCTGAGCACGCAGCTGCGAATAATGCAGCAAAGAGTCTTGTTTCTGACAGGGGTTAATTTTTGTCAAGTGAACTTCTGGAAATTTGTCTCGTGGAACTGTTGTTCTCCAAACAAAAGAATCTCTGCTTTTGTCTGGTTTAGAGCACACGATCAGCAGAATTTGGAAAAGAACAAACCCAGGTCCGTGACACGAACCTGGCCATCTCCCAGTGAATCACAAAGCTCGGACGGACGATCCTCTAGCAAACGGCTGGAAATCAGCAGGTGTTTGTTTCTTCAAGTTGCGTGACCAGGGCACATTTGCAGTCGTGAGATTGCCACATCTGATTCGGCAGTCGCCTTGCACACCAATGAAACAGTTGTCTTTTCATGGAGTCATGAAGGAAGGAGGATGTCGGAAACACAACCACCTCTTGTGCCAAAAAGTGCACAAGGACAAGCGACAATCTGACCTGCCTTTGCTTGTCTTTGTTACGAATTCACGAACGTGAGGGTTCCATTTTCTTTCCTCCAGGAGACTGAACAGCAGGATTCGACGGGTTTCATCCGAACCAACACTGTCATCGCACTTGGTTATTTTATCCTGTTCTGTCCTGGTCTCAGTAATATTTCAAGCAAACATTCCCGGATCTCCACGCGCGAGAATGACCTATCCAAGAGCTCTTCCTTGCTCAACCCCAGTCTGAGATTTATCACCGGACTGGGTGTTCAGCGTGAAGGCCGAAGCCAGTTTGTCAAATTCCACTTTCTGCGGGTTTCACTTACCTGCACAGTAAGTGGCTGCTTTCAGCGCAGCAGTCGCCATGCAGGATCCCAACTCGCCCGTCCCATAAACACCGATTCACTCTCATTTGCGCAGTGCTGTTGCCAACCGAGGTCAATTGTTATTAGCTGTTTAGCTGACCGCCAAATCCCGGAGCAGGATGGATGCAACAAACACCGTCCGGTAGGTGTGAAACGAAGACAAATTGTGTGTTGTGGAACTGCCACAAAAGCACGTGTGATCATCTGACAGAAATTGACAACGCTTTGCTGATGATTTCTGTTCGACAAGAACACTTACGTGTTGAAGATGCGCAGTCGTGAAGCTCCAGAACAAAGTTTTCAAAATGTGCACGAAGTCGACCGTTCTGAAGGTACCACCTCTTTAGAATTGTTACAACGCCATGTGGTTGAAATCGAAGTTTACTGTCCCATGTTTGACATCTTGGCCAAACTGTCCTGTGTCCCATCGTGCCCTATCCTGTCCCTGTGCCATCCTGTCCTGTTGTGCCACACTTTTCTCAAGAACTGCTGGACATAGAGACTGGTGTCCCATAAAAAAACAACAACATGGAGCTCGCGGTGATTTCAGAAACCAGAATGCAAGCGACCCAAACACAGTGACCTAAACACAGTGACCCAAACACAAACAAGCAGATGTACAGATGATCAATGTCAACAAATATTTATGTTATTTGCATCACTTAGAATTATCTGTACATTGCAAATTGTCACCTGATTGCACATACAGCTTACTAAAATCTTTGCCAAATGTCTATTTTGAACACCTTCTGAAAATCCCAAATTTGTGCCCAATCCTTGGCCCCACCTAAAACTGTGTACAAATTTTTGAAAATGAGAAAACAAATAACACCAGTCTGATACCCAATCAATATACTACATTTCATTAATATACATCCTTTATCAAATATTTATACTTTCTGAGATATTACCTAGTTTGTGCAGTGAAGTCCAAAATTTAGTGACCCAAAAAAATTGAACTTTTTATTCTCAAAGTCCTAAAAATTCAAACTTGATAAATATTCCTCATTTGCTCATTATCTTTCACCTGTACAAATTCAAAAAGAGCTAAAAGATCAAAAATGGAAATTTATCATCACTATGAAACTGCTGTACACATACTTTTGGCAGATGCTGCCAATAGGTGATTTGTTTCGGTCGCCCTGCTTAGGTCACTCAAGAATTGAGCTCCCTACAACAGCACAACCTCCTCAAATCACCTGAAATGCCACACAAGGTACATACGAGTACATATGTGAAAATGCAGTGTCTCAGCCTTGATGTCCCATCACATCACACCCTGTCTCAGGAACTACCAGTCACAGAGACTTGATCTTGGCGGGATTGGAAGCATCTTTGAGCCCACATTTCAAAATGCAAAACCAGTTGCTATGGCAACAAGAAGCAGTGCACAGGGCAACTGCAAGTGCGAAGTCCCTG
>JAAUXT010127808.1_pt1 | contig 17025 bp, 15 predicted proteins | sample 7278171 | NCBI WGS metagenome assembly JAAUXT01 (sample SAMN14350112, study PRJNA611818) | marine sediment metagenome | isolation source: surface marine sediment (1.8m) | place: French Polynesia: Moorea | collected 2018-08
AATCCATGGTTGTTGGCATCATTGGCATGTTCTTTGTTGGCACAAAAAGTATGCTCAAAATCCTCGGCTTCTTTCCTGAGAAAACGGCGAAACAACGGGAATATAAAAAAAACATGCCTAGTAGAAGCCAAGACCTCATGAGCAACCCAGAATATCATCACCTTTCGTGGATGGCATCAACCAGAATGGGCGGGTTTGTGCTGCACTTGCGGCTTTGTTGCTTTGGACAGTCGCATGTGACAGAAACTACACCGTCAGAGAGACTGTCCTCCGACAACTGGAGTGGTCCATGGGTGCCTATTTTGCAAAAGGCCTGTCTTCTGGTGTTTCGATCCTGAACAGAAAAGTCTTGAGACTTCCCATCGGATGCAGAAGAGAGTGCGCACGCACGTATGGATGCAATCCGCATTGTACGCTATCAGACCCAGTGCTGTGAACAAGGCTGTGATGAGCTTGGGTCGCACCACCCTCTGCATAGTTGATGACACGTTTTTGTGTTTCTGGTGAACTTATCGTGTTATTCGTGCGTGTTCGGATGAGAGATTTTCATGCCGGAACATCTTTCACACGTGAAGGCAATTTCATACCTTTGGCTGCATTGTCAATGCAGTGTCAAAGAGTGTGACATGTCACCACAAATGAGTGGTTTGCTTCACGAAAAGTGAAAAGAAAGCGATTTCAAGGAGCGACTTCATGAAAACATGTGGAGCAGAAGCACCGTTATCACGAGTTCCTGGCATGTTTCAGACTTTTCATTTTTCATATGAATTCATTGCTCGCAGAGGAGGATCATGCACAGAATACACAGTTGCGTGCATCTCCGCTATTTGGTTACAATCTGGCACCAGGTTGGCTTGGTCCCATTCTGGCTGCTGTCATTTGATCGAGAACTTTTGTCGAAACAGTCCAGAGAAAATGGCAACATTTCAGATGGATATTTTTGAAGGATAAACGATGTTGGTAGTGAAACATGTGGCATCAGAAGCAGAGAAGGCTGGAAGAATGATAGGTAAACCAATTATGTCAGTGGGTTTGCTACCTTGCGAGTAGTACACGTGAATTTGGTTAAAAAGTGCGGAAATTGTGAAGCAAAAATTCTTCTGGAGAAATAGTGCAAATGGGTGTCCGTTTCCATCTGCAATGGACTCCATCTTTCTTGGATGATTGTGTCGCCAGAAGTAAGAAAATTGTGGACTCAAAATGCCCTTGTATGGCGGGTCCTTTTTGCCACGGAACCTGGGAACTTGTTGGACGCGGCTGGTCAACAGTTGTGTCGCTCACAAACATGGGCACTCGAAACTTTCCTGATGCGCGTGTTAACAGGGACACAAGTTTTTGCTGTTCTTTGTTTCAACTGAAACACCTGAGAATCAAACAAAAGAGCAAAGGGTGGCCAGTTTTGTTGGCATGTCCTGGTGTGGCAAACTTCGCACTGTCGGCAAATGCTGCTGGGAACCCACTGTTGTACGTATCGTGATTTTTTCACAACCGTTATCTGCTTTGTAAGGGCATTCTCAGAGGTACACGTATTAGTTCTTCTCATGACAATGTCGAACGAAAGCCTTGGGGGTTCCAGCAAACAAACATAATTTATGGGAAAGCACGAGCAACATGTTTGTCGCCAGTGCCTGTGCGCCACTTCAACTTCGCGTGTTTTGAAACCAGAAAACCCTGCAAACAATTCGTTCGTGAATTTTGTTGGGAGTTCGCCGGTGTTCCGATTCTGCTGGGACACATTTTTGCTGCGTTTGTGTCCTGGTAAAATTGTTTCCTGATTCTGTTGTAGGTTCGCCGAGCCCACATTTGAAACTGCGGCTCGGCCACCAAGGTCACCGCAGATCGAGGAGCCAGCAGTCGTGCAAATCAGGTGAGTCATTTTTTTTTGTCGGTGTGTGTCTGAAATGTGTCGGTCCACGAAGGGACACTCAGATGTAACTGCTGTTGATCAAGAGCAAAATGCCTTTACTGTTTTGGCGACCCTCTCAGGCGAAAGCGCGAGGGGCAAAGACAGAATTTCCTTTGAGGTGGTTGACAAGACAATCGGGTGGTTTGCTGCACCCATCGACGGCTTGCTAACTTGTCATAAATGTTTTGCTGGCTGGAACACCTGCATAGAAACTTGACCTGCCACGATACGAGTATCCATCCACTTCCACCACGCTTAGAACTTTCACGCCTTTCTTCGTACGAGTGCTGTGAGTGCCGAAATTTGTCACGCTAAGAATATTACGAAAATTGTTGAAACGATGAAGTTTTTGATTTCTGTGCACAGATCAAATGTGCTGTTTTGTGAGCAAGATAAATTTTGGCAATTGAAGAGAAAAGTTGGGGCGAGGACAAAACTCTGTTCAGTGAGAAATTGGGTGGTGTTTTTAAATTTTGAGCTATGGGTATCAATGAAACTGTGTGTTCTTTTGCGTTGAGTTTACGACGTGCGCTGTTTTGATCTGACAAAAATGTTACTGCTCTTGCCCCTGAGGATTCAGGCGACAACAAAACAGAACAAGTTGTTGAATTCGGTTGCACTGGGCCCCAGGTGATTCTGACGACGTTTCCGCCGTTTTTTGTTGCGATTTGTCTTCCTTTTCTGCCCAATTATGTGATCAGACGGTGAGCATCACACAAGTTGTGAGAAAACTTGACAGATAAACTTGTACTGAAATTCTTGATGGATCCAAATTTTACTGAACTTCTTGGTCGCATGGAGCGGATGCCACAAACGTTTCAGTTTGAAATCTCCGCATATTGTGGACGAAACCAAATGCGGACATCCTACTCTTCATCTCTGGGGTTGAGAATTGCACCTTCCTGTTCGATTGGAGTGGGAACTTTGGTGCCCGATTTTCTGTGCATCATACGAGCGACTCGGTGGCAGCCCTTTCACTAACTTACAGGGACAAAGCCACAAAACAAAGGTTATCAAATCGAGAAAGCTTGTGCACTGCTCGTCACCTGGCACGACTTCCCAGTGAGAAACCACTGTCCTGCCGCAAAAAGCCTGCACGGACCGAGGAAACTTTGGATTAAAAGCCTCAGGTTTCATGCGTCATTTTCTTTTGGACCACTTCAGACAACTGTGAAAGCACTCAAAAACCTATTTTGTCAACAGGATTTGCCGGTTTCACAAAAGATGCGAAATTGGTTTGGCTGAACAACAATTTATTTGTGTAGGATAGCGATGGAAGGTATAATTGACTGGATAATAGTGTTTTGGAATGTTGACGTGCTTGATTCTAGAGCTTCAGTGGTGAATTGGCACGAACTGCAGCTCCGTCACGAAACAGTTTGGTGAACCTGAGCGACCGAAACACTCTGCCCAAACTTGGGCCTCGGAAGGGTTTCGAGGAGCTGTTTACGGAGAGGACGAGGTTGAGACAGACTTCAACAGCACAAACGAGGCGGATGTTTTTTCACGCGATCACGACGAGAAAGAGGGAGGAAGGACTTTCGGGGTTTGGTGTGTTCCATGCGTTATCAAACCTGAATAACGGCCAACCACCAGTGCACCCGCGAGCAGAAATCGTCACCAGCAATTTGTTGCTTGCACAATACATGGCACCAAAGGAAATCTCACGTCAAGTGGAACGAAAGAAGAGATCAGTTCTTTTGATCAAAGTCGACTTGTTTACCGTGAAGGTTGTAAGCACAAGGTAAATTCACAATTTATGCCCTGAAAGTACGTAAGACTATAACTACTCGGAAACACAATGATGAGAGCAGCACATCGCAAGTATGGATAGAAAACTTCGTTTCAGGAATGGATTTGGCTACCTGTCGCGAGGTAAATGGGCCCATTTTACTTTCTCGTGCTGGAAAACCAGAGGAATTTCAGGAGGAGCCAGTTCAGCTTTGTGGATGTCCTGTAATTTGAAGAAAAATGTGACAAGGCCTGCAGGCAGTTTCGGGCAAAGTGTTTGCCTGTTTTGACCAAAATGTCCCAATGTGATTGTGATTTTCTTTTTGTCAGGTTTCGACTGTTGTCTCTGGTTCAGTGTCACATTTGACACTCTTATCAAAAACGAAGAAAGGGAAAACATGTACCTGGTGTGATACGGCATCATGATGGGGTTTGAAGAGGTCACCCAGAAACATGCCTCAGGAATCGTGAAGGTTTCAACTTGTGATGCAGTGCGAGGTTATACCAAAACGTTTTGGCACCAATAACGCACAAGTGCCCGAACTTCTTTACAAATCGAGTCTCCATTCATGAAAGCAAAAGCAAGTGTCGTTCATTAACTTTTCCATTTGCGACGTTTTGATGAGCCACACCCAGTGTTTGGTGTGTCAGTCAAGGAATAAGTCAGAGGCACATGTCATAAGCCAGATCCGTTCCGAATAAGACAACTTGAAGCACAATGCCTGATCACTGCAGCTCTCAACGAAAATTTCAGCAATCATGCAGTTGTGAAAATTGCGAAGCACAAGAGCCAAGCGCATTGTTTTTCAGTGACGCTAATGTGACGCACGAGGGGCGTTTCAGAAGGAAATTGCACTCGTGTGCGTTGGCCACTGGCAAGAATCTTGCCATGTAGATGAAAGGTAAACACAGCACATTCAGCACAACTGCAAAGCGTCAAACGTTTGGACAAACTTCACTCATATCCAGGGGCGATGTGGAGCAGGTTGCTCAGGCCCATTCATGGTTGTGAGTGTGGGGTTGGTTCACGCATGTCATTTCTGCAAAACTGGATGAAGTCGTCCATTTGCGAGCGAAACTCGCTCCAGAACACAATTTGTCTTTGCGTGTGCAACGAACCTAGAGTCTATTCAAGTTGCACACAAACACACACACACACACTCAGACACACACACACACACACACACACACACACACACACACACACACACACACACAACAATTTTCAAAGTACCTCAAAGTCCACACGCACGAATGTTGCCTCCAACTCCTTCCTTCGACATTGTGAAAGTTTCTGTGATGGCCCGACAAATGTTCTGTCCCTGAATCCAAACACGTAGACTAATTTGCCGCTCCGCTTCAAACATTTGGAACTGTTGGTTGGAATGAGAAACCTTGGGAAGGAAAAACAGTTTTTTTTTGGGGGGGGGGGGGTTTGAACTGACTGAAGTTCTTGGTTGCGTTGATTTTCTGCAAAAAGAAAAGGAAACCAGATTTTTTCGTTTTCCACGCGTGCTGGTACTAAGAATTTCGTTTTTAATGTGCAATGAAGATTTTATGGTTGTTCTTTTTTCACTGGCTGAGACCATAAAGGTGAACAACACAAACTTTCAGGATTTTACCAGCAGACAACTCTCGTTGATCGTACCAACTGGTGTCAGTTAAAAGTCACCTTTCTTGCGTGGTTTCCTCAAACCGCACTGCAATAAAATGAACTGGCAGAAAGGTGGGTCTTTTTTTGAAAGCCTTGGACTCTGGTTGACGTTACGCTTTGATCCTTGTCCAGGGATGATAAAGATTTCTCAGGGACGTGGTGCTTCTGGTCAGAATCCCTGACTTACAGTTGTGTCTGCAGGTGGTGACATCATTCAAGGTTGTTCCGAAGTTATGAAACCATGTGTGTGGCACTGTGCAGTCGTTCTATCCGTGCTGCGGCAGAATTACCGTGGTGCTGGACTTAAACGAGTGTTGCACAAATTGGCGAATCTTTGTCACCAAATAGCCTGTTGCTCTTTTGTCACTGTTTTCAACTTCCGACTGAGATACGTATTACCATGGACAGTTTTGTGCGTTGTGACAATATCATAGTGCAGTGAACGAGATGATTTACGAGGCATGTTTTTTATATTCCCGTTGTTTCGCCGATAGGACGAGTAAATTTCCGTGGTTTTCGGCCAAATTTGGGCCAAATGAAGGAAATCATCTTCCCTTGCCATACACTGCCTCAGATCTTTGCAGACAAGTGCATGTGACCTAAGATCAAGGTCAGAAATGAGGTCAGCAGATGGCGATCGGCGATCCAATGCAGCGCGACTGTGAGTTGTTTCCAGCATGCTTTATGTGCAATTTGTGTTGTTCCTTTTGACTTTTGGACTGGTTTTGATGGATGCCAAAGAGCAAAAGAATGAACAGCGTGTGGCTCTCAAGTTTCTGGTACAGTCAGGGAAATGCCCGTGTGATTGTCTGCGTGCTTTGCGTCCAGTTTTCGGTGACAGGACAATGTCAGAGACTCAGGTGCAGTTTTGGCACAAAAGATTTTCTCAGGGTGACATGAACACTTCCACCAAGGACAAGGCAAGGCCCGGAAGGCCCTGCAGCAGCAGAACACCAGGCAACATTCAGAGTGTCCGACAGCTCCTTCAGGAAGACCGCAGGTGCTGTGTGAGAGAACTGGCTTGTGAGGCAAATTTGAGTGAAACAGTCACCTTCAACATCCTCAGAAAAGACCTTGAAGTGCGCAAAAGAGCAGCCAGACTTGTGCCAACTTCCTTGAGTGACACCCAAAAAGAAGTGAGAGCTCAACTGTGCGACGAGAATTTGACCAGGTGGAGGAGAGATCTGGATCATTTTCTGAGCAGAATCATCATGTGCGACGAAACTTGGCTGTCCACCTTTGAGCCAGAGACCAAAAGGCAAAGCTCAGTGTGGTTGAACAAGGGGGACCCTCGCCCACAGCATCCCAGGCGTGCAAACAACGCCCGCAAGACAATGATGACTGTCTTCTTCGACAAGCAGGGTGTCATCCTTGCAGAATTTTTGGAGCCCAAAGGAACTGTCAATTCTGAGCACTTCATCGTCACACTTGCCAAAATGAAGGAGGCAGTGCACAGGAAACGCCCAAAGTTGTGGGCAATTGGCAACACTGGACATCACCACTTCATCCTGCAAATGGACAATGCCAGTCCCCACACTGCAGCTCCAACAGCTCTCAAATTGGAACAGTGGAAAGTGCAAGTCCTTGCCCATCCCCCAAATTCGCCCGATCTTGCACCCTGTGATTTTGCTTTGTTTCCAAAGCTGAAGGAATCTTTGAGAGGGATCCAGTTCAGGAACATTGAAGAACTCCAGAAAGCTGCCATACAGGTGCTCCGCCGGATGCCCAAACAGTTTTTCTTTCAGGCTATCTCAGACCTGACAATCCGCTGGAAGAAATGCCAGCTTGCACAGGGCGCGTATTTTGAGGGGGCATACATTCAGGTGGACATTGAGACCATCCAAGTTGGGGAATCTTCAGACTCAGAGGAAGACTGAATTTCGGGTCATTGAAATCGGCATTCGCCGACTTAGTCAACCAAGTCAATGTTTGCATGTGTTTTACAGAGTGTTCTACATTTTTTGGCATGTTCTTTTATGATTCATTGGCATTGTTGGCATGTTGGTTGGCAGCATTAAAAGTTTGAAGCAAATCCGTGGTGAATTTCTTTCTCTATCGGCGAAACAACGGGAATATAAAAAACATGCCTCGTAATCAAGCTGACTTGGAACATTTTGGCTTCTCCAACGATTATTGTCCGGAAAGGACAGTCAACAGGCTTTCCTCACTTGGAGGGTGCGTAAACCGAACAAAAATGTTTCGGAGACGTACGAATATTCCAATGACAAGTGCTACTCTTTTCCTAGATGTTCAGAATGGGCTTCGTCAATTGTTTTCTCTGTAGGTGTTTGGCTTACGCTTCGTTGCATGAAGTACCCCCCGTCTCTCCGTGCTCGTTGGCCTGCCTATCTGTCATCGAGGAAGGCGGCGCCAGCCCTTGTACACTCCAGGCAGAACGGCAACGTTTCCATGTTGGTGGAGCCAAATGTCAATTTCACTCAAGACAAAAGAATGTGATGTGCTATTTCTCTGGTGACCCAAGGTGTCTGCGGTGTTGTCAAAAAAATGACAAGAAGTTGAAAACAAATTTACGCAAAGGAATGCAACTTCAGGAGAAAAAGTTTGCATCAGGGTTCAGCAGATGTTTTTTTGGGAGATGAACCCATTGCCATGTTCGGAGACATGTACTTCACATTGTGTGGCGACAGAAACACCTCGGAGGACGCTTGACCCGATCAGATTCTGCGGTGACATTCTGACGATCAATCAGAGCGGTGACGCTTGAGGAGGTCGGTGTGTCAGGGTGCAACTTACTTGGCAAACAGTTGGGATCCTGTCAGAATTTCCATTTTGACATTGAGATCTCTCGTTAGCACTTGTCAGCAAAAATTGTGCTTGTATAGAACTTGAGCGTTTGAGTTATTTTCGCTCACAGATCTGTTCAGAAAACTCGCCGGGGAAGCCCGAGACGTGTGTGCACTTCGACTATTGAGTGGGCAACAAACATGTATCTGAAATGCAGTTCGTGCTTGCTCGTCTACTTTTGCGGATTTTGCACTGGGAGATTTGTTTGGAAAGAACACGAGAGATCCAGCATGTTTTGGTGATAGGCTTTCAAGTTTCTACACGATGTATGCGAGGTACATCATCTCTTTTTTTGCGAGTGGTTGTTTCTGTGTGCTACAAGAGTGAAGTGTAGCTCTGCTTGTCTCGCAGAGTCATGATTTGTGCCGTAAAAGGCAAAGGATTCAACGGGAGGATTATTGCTGGTCGAGCAGCGTTTGCCAAGTACACGTATTTATTACACTTTCAGCATCTCAATTAGGTATCACTCTCATCGCTGGATATGATTGTTGGACCTTTTACGAATATTGAAACAAGTGTTTTGCAGATTGCATGGAAACACTTTGTGTGCAGGACAGATTTCGTCTGCATTACAAACATTCCTCTTGACGAGAAAGACTGAACACATTTTGTTGCCTGTGTTTGTCAGGCCTTGGATACTGGAAACAGGAAAGTCGTTGAACGTGTCATTGCACCAGTCTGTGGACACTCAATCTCAAAAACTTGGAACATGGCACGCAGCAGATGGACATTGCACCCTCTGGGATGGGGGTGAACTGCATGGTGCTCGTGAAAAGTTGCACTGGAGAAACACATGGGCAAATTTTTGTCAGGCATACGACAGGTCAAGTTTTGTCTTGCCCTGTTTGTTTACAGGAGGTAATTGTTGCCCTTGCGTTTTGCTGCGGCAAAGTGAAACCTCCTGTGGACAGGCAGACGACAAGTGTCAAGTCATTCTGCAGGTGGTGTCAGATCGAGGAAGACGTGTTCAGTTCTGGTCAAGTATGTGGGCCAGTGGAATTAATGCTGCATATACCACGTAACACCAACGCCGCAGGCTGTGTAACTTTGTGACACCTTTGCTTGGTGTTCCCGCTCAGAGACAGGGCGTCTTCGACACTGGTGGATGCAAGAATGTTCGAAACCCACATTTGTGCAGTGAATGGAGAAACTACGACGCAGAGCAGCTTTGAATTGAGTTTCTGGAAACACGTGGATGAGATTTGGCTTCGGGTATGAGGAAGGCGGAACGGAACGTGTTCGCAGCGCCGTGTGAAGCATGACATATCGTGGTCGCACCAACCCGCCGGGCCACTCCAGTCGCCTGCTCAAGTGGAGAAATGAAGCCATTGCTGTATCTTCAGAACGACATCAACACGGTACGGTCTGTCAAAATTACATCCAGTTTGACAAAGATATTTGAAAGTTTGAGATGCTGCCTCCCCATCGCACTTAGATGGACACCTGCGGCGGCGTCGTTGCGTGTGTCGACACTGATTGATGTTCTTGTTCTTCAAACCGACCCCATCCATCCAACTGAGCAAGCTGCTTGTTTGCTGGCTTTCCCTTTCCAGAACAAACATGGTGTCGGTTGTCATGCGGTTTGTGATCTGGCAGTGAAGGATAAAAGCGCAGTTGACACGAACAGGAGCAAGAGGTTCAGCAAAGGCTCGAGTGTGTGCAGTTCTTCTACCCTCCTAATTTGTGCACAGGAAAATCCCCATTTCGGTGCGAGTTGATCCATGCCAAGTGAGAATCGCCGGGGATTTCAAGTCCTTCGCACCAGAAATGTTGCTTTCACAAGGGAAGCTGTCCATTTGGGGAGGGGCACGGGAGGGGTTTCGATTGTGACATTATCACCAGCAAATTATCTACCTGCATGGTAATTGGCTCCATAGTTATATCAAAAAACTCAGATCAGACACCACATCTCACAGGCAGGACAGTGTCTTCAGGTCGTCAGGCGGCCAAAACGTAGGTTCAGTTGGTGCCTTGAATGCTCAGCAACTTCAAGATTATCCACTGCTGCCAGCGCTGCAAATTTGTAATGTTTACAACCGACCACTCCCCCTTGTGGATGAAACTACTCGCTGGGTTGAACATCGAGATTTGTCCTCTTTGTCCCACTGTGGCTGACCTCGCCTCCTGCATGTGGTTGACGTCAAGCTGCATGGTTTGGGGCTCCAAAATTCACAGGAATTAACACCAAGAATGTCAATTGCCATCAGTCGCTGAGAACACAGCTAGCCAGAGCGAATTTCAGCACTGACAAGTGGATGTTGCTTGGAAAACAACGGGGGGAATTTCTTGAAAAAGATTATGAGGTTCGCAGATTGAGTCCTGATCGAACCGCCAAGGTTTCTTCTGATGAACAATACGAGTACCTCTTCGAATTGTCCCACTGACACAGTGGGGTTGATTGTTGATCGTGTGGCGCCAGTGAGGCACGTCTCGGAATTTTGATTGCTGTGGCATAATTTTGCTCTGTTGACCTCGATATCTATTCGAGCCAAGTGGTGTGCACGAACAAATAGAATAGGGTTGAACACCTGATCTGCTCGTACTCCTGGGGCCAGTTGCTTCTTTTGCGATTTGAGGTGGGCTCGGGAATGTCACAGTTTTTCTTGAGATCAACCCCAGAACTCGACTTCTGAATTTTGAACACCCTTTTTGGCCAAATTACAAAGCCATGGGTCACGAAAATAATGTGTGTGTGCTATTGGGGAGGGGGTACTCCCATTTTTGCATAAATTCTCACACTGAACAGGAAAACTATTTTGTTTGTGCCCCTTCCACTTTACGCATCTTTGAGATATCACAGTTGTCATACTAGCATCAAGCAACCTCAAACCACTGTTCTTCTGTCAAAGGAACGATTCCAGTTTTCAAGAAAACATCCTGATCTCCTGCACAGAATTACCGCAGGGGGAAAAGCTGGGTTGCTTGTTGTGAGCACGATTGAGGAGCCTGTCCTGTTCCGGATCGAGTCTGTGTTGGGAACGAATCTCATCCCGACTGGCTTCTGTGTAAGGCCACACAAGCCGTGGATGGAGACAATCCAGTCCAGCTGTCTCTTTTTGTGTGAGAACAACAGACATACTGATTCTGCATGGGAGCGGACCAGGGGAGTGGATGGAATGACCGACAGCACCAATATGATCAGGACCTCTGGCACATCCTCACTGGAGCTCTAGCTCATCCGCACTGCTGACTCCCGGACAGCCAGTTTTGGTGCCGTGCTCTGAGATCGTTTTGGTTTCCACATATTGTGTGAGTCCCGAGTTCGGAAGCGAACGCAGGGAAATTTGATTGGTTGTCAGACGGTACAGAATGGCGATTCTGGATCGGCAGAGTCAGCTTGTGGCGCCCAAGGATGCAATTCGAATGAGAAGTTTTTGTTAGGTCCAGCAAATTCAGACGAGCGTCAAACAGCAGCCAAGAACAGAACACCTCAACATGCAGACACTTCACAAAGTGCATAACCAGAGACCGGAGTGCACCTAAACGTTGCTGCGTGTTTGTGTGTGTTTTTGTGCTTTTGAACCTGACAGTCCAAACCGCTTTTATGGACCTATGTCGACAAGTTGAACTCGTTTATGTTCACGTTTTGCAGAGAATTGTGTGTTGAATGTGACACAGTGGAATGCACGTCCAAGTTTGACTCGCAAATCTGAATTTGCTGGAAAATCGCTCGGGTGGTGACTCTTTTGGTCCAACACACGACACACCTCCAAGGTATGTTTTACAATGCCACAAGCCAATGGAGATCTAGGTCAGTTTGCCAAGGAAATGCAGAGCGTACATACATGTGTGTGTATGACAGTCGTGTAAAATGTTTCTGAATTTTGAAAACAGGAAAGGAAATAATTTTGATGCGCGTGGAACGTCCTTTGTCTGAATGATGGAACGGTTGCGATCGGCAGAATCAGGTTTGTTTTTCTCTCTGTGGTCATAAAGTACGAACCGTTGGTTTGCGTTTGTTGTTGACCAAAAGTGAATGGGAGGCGAAAGGGAACTGTCGATCTTTGCCGTAGTTTCAGACTTGTCACAGCAAGATTTGTCATGGACCTCTTGCACACACGTGAAATATTCCTTGAAAACGCTGATTTCTCGCGAGGTCTCGTAAACGGGTGGGCTTTTCTCCTTTACTTGAAGCCACAGTCGCCAAGTTACCATTGCGTGTGAAAATCGGTGCACCATTTGGTTCTGAACAAATCTCGCTCCGGTGGACCGCCCGAGTTCCATATATTTCACAACGAAACAAATTGGCGAGTTCGAAGGCTGGCGTAACAGGGCCTGTTGCCGACTAGAACCTGTTCCTGACCTCTTGGGTCGGCAACATATCCTAGAATTTCAGGACAGGCTGCTAACCACCCAGGTGTCGCTAACAGGTCCTGAAATTTCAGGATCTGTTGTCGACGTGGGGAAAATATGTTGGTCGGGAACAGGAGACACCGGAACACCCCAATGCTGAACAATGGTGCCGATGAGATGTTCACTCCAGTGGCTCCAGGGAGCAAGGGAGCCGGCCTGGCCTCGCCTCCCTGATCCCCCCAAAAACAAAGCTGCTCTCTAATTTTGCGCTTCAGGTGCAAGTTTTCAAGATGGGAACTTGTTCTCCCCCCCCCCGCAAAATGACCAACAACAAGAGATTTGGACCATTTAACCTCAATCCAATACGTGAACGACCAGTCTTCATAAAGAAGGAATTCGACTTCTTCCAGTCAATATGTTTGAAATTGCATTGTTTCAAAGAAAAGTTTGTTGACAAAAGGGGAAACTTTGGAATGCTGTTTTCTCCTTCGAGCGCATGTGTGCCACTTCTGGTGGTTGTGTACCATTTCTCCAGTGAGTGAGCTGAGCCATCGTTCTGATCGCGTTTCTCCTGCTTGATTTGAGGAAAAATATCTCCTCACCACAGTGTGTGTGTGTGTGTTTGTGTGTGTGTGTGTGTGCCGCTCCAATGCAGCGAGGAGCTGTTTTCTGTCTTTTGTTGAGTGACAACTCAAGGATCAGTGAATCCGCACGCTGTTGTTTTTGTTTGATTGTGAAAAAAAAAACAATTTCAGCAATTGACATACCAACTAGGACCCAACTGAAAACCTCGGTGTTATGCACGTTGCTTGAAACTTTAAAATGCTTGGAAACTGCGGGGAACAGCAGGAGAACATTGCCAGAAAGCATGCATCATGGGTTCACGCACACGTACCGTACCGCCTCTTGTAAGTAACACTTCCAAGTGTTGGTGAATGTCGAACGTGTTCGCTCATTACGATTAATAGGCGTGAGAGCCTCAGGATATCCACACACATCAATCATCCAACGCGTGTTTGAACAGTTTGAAATGATTCAAAACTTGGAAACAGTTCGTGTTGTGCTGTTTGTGGATCGCTCTTCCAAACCTCAGGTTTGGATTTGTTCTTCTCAACCAACTGTTCCCATGCACAACAGTGTTCGTTCAGACAAACTGAGTTTTGAAAGATGTGTGTGACTAGCAAGTGTTCAGAGCATGGTCCAAAAGTTTATTTGAAATGGACAATTACTCAGAAAAATTCTACGAAGTTTCAACAGAAGTATGCAGAAAGAAACCTGCTGGCATAATTGCTTGGGTGAAAAAAATCTTCACAGTGGGTCTCGCAAATTTCCATTTATGGGTGCCAGTCCTTTTCTGGCCAAATGCGTATACATATATGTGTGCAGAGATAAATAACACGCATTTCCGTCGTAAACAAGACATTCAAAGCGGTATCAGACTTGGTGCGGTCCTCTAAGGAATAACGCGGAATCCTGTGTGCGGAACTGAAGCTGCATGCGATGGCGGATGTGGACATTTACCGACGCTCGTGGTGTGGGTCGCTAAATCTCGCTGTTCATCAACAAGGTCTTCGCTGTTTGTCATTTTCACGTTGAACTGTCTCAGAAAATTACAACGGTGGCGAAAACAATATTTCCACAGTTTCGGTAACTTAGCTGAGAGATAAATTTTGTGATTCTTTCCTGAAAGAACAGACCATCTGAGAAGCAAGAATGCGATTCTGACAACAATGTCCGAATTGTGCATGTACAATAAACAATATTTGCTTGTGACGGAAGACAGAATGACACATACTTGTGTCTGCTCTGGCTGGAAGATGATAAAATTATTTCCCACGCTGTTTTGTGAAATATGTTTGCCAACGTCAGTTGTGTGATTTTGGATACAACTTTGGAAGAATTTATGGCGTCATTGATTCGATGCTCCTCCTGCATGAGGCTGCATGCTTGTGTTAACTGTCGAGGGTGTGGCTCACTTCTGGGTTCTATTCATACCGGACGCGTCGATTTTGCGCACGCGTGTTTGTGTGTTGTGTCACAACTTTGACTGGCCCTGGTCATGGCAGCAGCCAGTTGGTAATGTGCAGATCTGTATGAAAAGCTGCATCAAGTTATCACTGAGCAGAAGGCCTTGCAAACAATTGTCCGTGGCTGTTAGTCAAGGAGCTCAACCCATAGAACAAGTGGGAAAATCTGATCAATGTTCTGGTTTCCCATGGGAAATGTTTTTCAATCATCAAACAGCGAAAACAATTCGATTGCTGACAGTTTGACTTCTGACTCTGAATTCCTGAACAGCTGCAGCAATCTGGCAAGACCCAGTCCCATGTCCAATCCAAATGTGTTGCACAATTGTGCGTCACTGTGAATGAAGTGAAAAAAAACTGTGCTTCGGTTGTCCAATTTTTGGAAATTCATGCACTCAAACACGATGGGCCGAAGTTTCTCAACCCATTTTGCTTGGCTCATACTCGGCACACACGTATACCCGGTGGATCTGAGGTCTGCCCGAGGCGCGTCTCAACACTGGCAAGTGTTCCGTTCCCTTTGACTGGGCACGATCTCGAACTGGTGTGAACAAACACTTGACTTCTTTGTTTGAACGTGTTTGCAGGCAACATGTCGGTGGGCAGCACGCAGAGCTCGAGCGGCGGGGAGCTGCAGGGCAGCGGCGGCGGGGCGGACCTCAACGGCAGCGTCAGTCACAACGAGTCGAGCAGCTCCAAGACGTACCGAGATCGCACGCAGGCGTGGTGGAGCGTGGGCGAATACCTGGAGAACGGTCGCACGGCACCGCTCACTCACCAGAGCGCCAAGCTCACCCTGACCGCCAATCGCGTGTTCAACAACAACTACCAAGAGGATCTCTGGGATCTCTCGGATTCCCTTCTGGAGCTGTATGAGGCGAACCAAAACGCCAATCTCAACGCAACTCTCCAACTCACCAAGAAATCCAAGATCTTGGATAAAGATGTGAATGTACAAGATTGGTTGTCCAAGGATACGACTCACGGATTTATTCGAGTGTACGCCCCTGATGTGCAATACTCCAAGTATCAACTGGTGCCTTGTACTTTGAGTACTTCTGCGCACAAGATCTGTCTCATTCTGGGGATTTCTCTCAACGCTCTGCACGTGCAGATGAACGGGGATGTGATCAGGAGGCTGGATCCCTACGAACACCCTCTGGTTCTGCAGAACGAGTACCTGGCTGGTCTGGGTTTCAACGACATCATGCGTATTCAGGAAGAAGGGCCCAAGGAGGATCTTGGCTTCCTCATCAGGTTCTACGCAGGTTAGCTATACGTCCCAAAACACGACAGCTTACAAACCAAACGAACAAACCAAGACACGAAACGCAGACCGATCAAAATGTTTTTGTGAAAAATCTCCGCGTGTTTCTTTTGTTTCCCACATTGAGGTGGTGTTTTCTTCGCAGTATCTGATTGGCCATTGCTCAGTCATCTTGTCGTTTCTTTCTTGAAGGAAAGCCGTTCCACGACAGCACGTTCTCACGGAACCAGCTGCAGGCGTACATCGACGTGAAGAAGGGCAAGATCTCCAGCTGGACCAAGCGTTTGTGCTGCATCTCGGGGACCAGGCTTCTCGTGTACAAAGGTGAGAAAACCCTCGAGGGAGACTCGTGTCCCTTCAACCCTGTCTGTCACTTGTGTGGGGAAGGTTCAAACGCCTTTTCTGTCTTCAGGGTTTGAGTGCATAAAAAGGCCACACAAGTTCACCAACAGATGGTGTTTGTTCAGTGAATTGGTTTCTATTGTGTCTGGCAATGTCAAATCGAAACGATGTCTTTTGTGGTATCTATGCAGAAGAAACAGATGAGGAGCCGTTTTCCCCGGCTTGTTGTGTGTCTAATTTGGAAAGTCTGTATGACGTGTCAGGTAAAAGTGCCCTGGCAGAGTTCTTGTTTGCACGATCAAACGAATCACACACACGTTCATCATGAGATGAATCCTGAAATCAAGCTTTATCAGGATTTCAAGTGACCCAACGTACAAATGTTGTCGTTGATGATTGCATTGTGTGTTTATTAAAATGGTGCAAGTAGTTTTCAAGAAAGCCCAAAAATGGAAGGATATCGATTTGAGCCACAAGCAAAAGCGAAAATTTATATTCAATGATTCTACTGCCTCACAGAAATGCATCTGAAGACAGAGATAATTTTTGTGTTTCGTGTGTTTTTAATGTTCATATTAGAGACTTATAGCAGGAGCAGAAACGTAAACGTGAACGCAAACGCAACTTTTTGTGTACGTGTGATATTTTGCGTTTTGTATTTTTAGCAGATTTGGTCAACGCAATGCAAAAATTCACGGGAACGTGTACGTGGGCTGTTTTACGTGTTGTATTTTTAGCAGATTTGGCCAACACAAACGCAAATGCAATGTTTGTTACTCCTGGAGAGCCATTTTGTGTGCAAAAACACCCGCGCTCTTTGGAACCTGGAATACAAGTAGCATATGTACTCTATTGCTTACAATTGGATGCATTCCATCTCAACTGCATCAGAAGAGAAGCAAACAAATAATGTACTCACGGCGTCTGCTGTCCCCTGACGTTGATCCACATGGAGGTGAAGCCTCATCAGAGTTGTCTCCAGCCAAAGTTTTGTCCTGCT
>JAAUXT010091070.1_pt1 | contig 17024 bp, 21 predicted proteins | sample 7278171 | NCBI WGS metagenome assembly JAAUXT01 (sample SAMN14350112, study PRJNA611818) | marine sediment metagenome | isolation source: surface marine sediment (1.8m) | place: French Polynesia: Moorea | collected 2018-08
CATTTTGTGCTGCTTCGAGTGGAAAATTGTCAATTTGAGTGGTTTATTCTTTGAATTCTGAGGTAATATATATATATTCTGAATCTGCTCATCACGAGGATCACGCTGGTACCAGTTTTGTTGAGATTGGTTGAGTTTTGACTGAAATATGAGGGATCAAGTAGTTCAAATGTTCAAATCACCGCGAGCTCCATGGAGCTATTTTTTGTTGTGCCCCAAATATTTGGTCATACCATCACTGGTATAAAATTTTGATTTGTAATCGGGGGTTATGACTCATTTCCCATGAGACTTACGAGGGAGTGGAAACATCAATGTCCTGCACACCCCATTGCTTGGCCATTCTTCCATACTGTAGTCCAACAAAGTTGTAATATGTCTTCACAATCTTGTCCCAAAACTGCAGGGCTGGTGCAGGGTTAGCAATATTCCTCACATCGCTAGATGGCAGGATAAAGCCACACATCTGTCCTTCCATAACAGCCCACAGGCCTGGAGCATTCTTCCTGCAAACAATACAAGAATATTTGTGATCAAATGCAAGTACATTCCTCTGGTTTGGGTCTTCCTGCAAACCAGATGAGTATTTTCTTACCTTTGGGCCCAGTTGGCTACATTCTCAGCATCTGTGAGTTTGAAGTGAGGAGATTCTACAACACCCTCCAGGGTCAGCTTCAGTGTCTTTTTGGCAAACACGCGGTCAGAGTAGTAATCAACTTTGATACTATTTTCTCCCGCTATTGTGATGAGTCCACCCACTGTTGAGCTCACTTCGACCTCACCTTTGTACAGGTGAAAGGGATTGTTACTGTGGTAGAAAACAATGCAAATTATTTCCTTTGAGTAAACTTCCCTTTTTCATATGAACATTTCTTTTCTCAACAGAAAACCATGTTGATGAAAATTACCCGATTAACATAGGCCACCTTTTCCCAACATTTTTGAATATTTTGTCGCTGTGAGCGTTTACCACAACTGGCCAATTCCAGTCTTCATCTTCAGATATTTCCGTCACCTGTAACAAAGTGGTGTCATTCATATTTGTTTCCACACACCCGCCATGCTGCTCTGACACACACACACACACACACACACACACACACACACACACACACACACACACAAAGCGACGTGTCATAAAGCCAGATTGTGTTTCACATTGAGACACAGTGCATCACTTTGTTTTGAATCTGTACCAGCTGAAGGCTTCACACAGATTAAGGCTCTGTGCAGACAACTTTGCTCATTTGGCGCAATTGTGAGAACAAGCATGAAACTTAGCTTCTGAGAAGTGGGAGACATTTGATAGAAATTCCGTCAGGGATGATGTGTATGTGTTACACATGTTCAGCACAAACCTTGAATTTTGCTGTTTTCCCTGCAGGCAGATAGTACCCAACATGAAAACGATCTTCATGCTGTGTTGTTATCTCTATATCAACTGATTTCAGTGGTGGTTCAGTTGTGAAGTCCCCAGGGTAATAGCTGATTCCAGGTGTTTTCTGCACAAATTGAAATTGGCCCAGCATGTTCCTCTGGTAGAAGTGCATCAGTATGGTGCTGTCCCCTGATCAAGTTGAAAGAAATGCAGGTACACTATATGACAATTTTCAAAAAAAACTTTCAGCTTCATTGGTTGAGAAGTTTCAAGCTCACGTGTTTGATGAAAGGAAGAGGTTCACCTGAAACATAGGGAACTTCCTGTGTGGGGTAGTACTGTGCTAGACTCTGATCCCAGATCTTCTGAAGTTTGGGACCAACAACCTTTTGCCAAGGTGGGTTGTTTGCTTCAACTGGCTTTCCGACCACAACCTCCATGTATTTCGCTATGTAAGCCTTGTTTTCAGACAATTTTGGGTTGTCCAAGAACTGCTCCAGCTTTCGTACTGTCATGACAGAAACACTTACAGGTGAGAACATATATATTTTCTAAATGGCATTGTGAAGTGACCAATATTCCAGAAACTTACCAACAGTACAGTTGGGTTCTCCACTGGCCTCACAGTTGTTGTCAGGGTACTGGCACCTGGCTCCATGGTATCCAGTCTTACATGGACAGTCATACTTAATTTTTCCATTCTCGAAAGTTTGCTTGCAGCTCGTGGATTGTGGACAGGTGCTGGGATTACATGCTGAAAAGAACACAGGGAGAGAAGTGATATGTTGGTGTTTCCCATCTCATTCTCTCTCAAGTTCAGAAATGTGTTCACATACTGTACATAGTGTCAGATTGCTTGGCCACTTTGCTTCTCACTCACAACACAAAGCATCTTCCCTGTTACCTGTTTCAAAGTTCTTCCGCTTGTACATCACGCTCGGGTCCTGATCAGTCGAAAAATATTCTGTTGCACAGGTTCGATGAATCAGCCAGGCCTTGTCCTCTTTTGTCTTCTTGGCCGGTGTTGAACGCTTTTTCCTGCTTGTGGTCCATCCTCCTGCCTTGAGCTCTTCTTCTGTTGCTTCGCCTTCTCCTCCTGATGATCCTGAAAGATAAAGGGACTTTCGTGTTCTGAATGAGCGCGTTCCATTTACGCTGCGGCGCGCCGGGTTGGCGGGGCCGCCGGATGAACGAGCCGGCGGCGGCGCGCCGCGACGTAAATGGAACGCGCTCAGTACGAGGAAACCGCAAGATACTCAGTGTGCGCACAAAGGTACAAAGAGTGTGTGTCACCTGCATTATTGTCACTCGTTGCTTTGGCCACATAGAAGCCGCCACAGTCAGCTCTCGCCAAACATTTCTGCTGGCAATCTTTGTACTCATCAGCCGGTGTAAATGCACATGTCTGAATGTAGACACCATTACAGTCGTAAGGATCCTGGGTCACGAAGGCGCCACTCGATGTTGTCTTCCCCATTTGTTCGAAACCGTCTGCAATTCATCAGAACAGGAATGGCCTGCATGGAACCATCTCAAAATTCAGACAATCGAAGAAAAATACTCGCACAATATTTCAAGGGCATAAATGTTCTGTATGATGCCTTTGAAAACAATACAAAAAGGTGAAATTGAAGGTGACATGTAGTTACCTGTTGCGGTGAAGAGCGCTGCTGCATTGAGCAGGAGCAGAAGACCAAACCGTATCGTCCTGGTATCCATCTGGCTTCACTCCTGCCCTGTGAAATGATCTACAGTCAGCACATAATTCGTGTAGCACATCAGCGAATGCGTGGCTCTTTGGTCTGTTGTGTTCTGTGCCTCTTACCTCCAGAAGCGGTTGTTTTGTCTCTTTGGGTTGTTGTCTTGAAGTGGCGAAGTCCAGCTCTGAAACCATATGAGGCATGCTGGTCAATGCTTGCAGTATTTATTGGCACCAAACCTCGAGCTCCTCCTCAACCATTTGTCAAGCCTGACTAGAAACATCTCATTTCCCTCACCAGGGGCAAGAAGCGTTTGTAACTCTGCTTGAAAATATCAGATTGTTTGTGTTTCAACACACACAAAACTGAAAATATAACCTTCCACTGAAGAAACAATGAAGCTGTTATGAAGCTGTTCATGGTGTGGAGCCCTGTGGTTGGGTCCTGTCTCTCTGCATAATGATCATGCACCTCCCTGTGATTTAAATATGTATAATGTATGCTTTTCAATTTTGGATGCGCAAAAATCCCCAGACAGACCAGATTCACCTGGTGATTACAAAATTTCTCATCTGCTGCAATGAAAAGGTTCACAGTCTAAATTTGGATTCATATTGACAATGACAAATGTGAATGGGATTTGGAAAAAATTCAGAGGAAAACAAGCAAAATGCGCTCAGGTGAACAAACGAATTCTGTTTGCCGGTTCGCTTTGTATCTCTCATGCCTTGTGTGAATTTGTGTGAAACTTTTGTGTACCCTGAAGCGGTGAAACTGTTCACCATATGTTTGTACAGCAGGATGACAAACAGGATGACAATGTTTTTTGCCCAGTCGCTGGGACTGCGCCCAGTCCACCTGCTTCAGTGAATAAAGACGCGCAGACTGATGATTTATGGAGCTTTGAAGATAGGATCTCAAAGTACCCTTGGTGCATCGTCCGCAACGCATGTTGTTTGTCTATTTTCCATTCTGCACGCTCTCTGATTTTTCTTCCGGCCCTCATAGTCATCCAATGCCAAAAGGAAAAATTCCGCCCTGACATGGGTTGTCCTGTTGGATACAAAACGCACGTGTACGTTGTTCTTATTTCTCATCTCTCGTCTTTCTCTTTTTCTGGAGCTCACACAGACTTTTCCTCTCTCTCCTTCCCACGTGCACACACACACGCACACACACACATAATTCCTTCGTCTCCCTCGGTGGACATTCTCTCACTTTTCATCTGTCTGTCTGTCATGCCTCTTTCTCCCTTTGTTGTTTCTATACCGTCACTCTCGCCATGTGTCTCCCATTCTTCATTTTGTCGTACGTCGTACCCCCCCCCCCGCCCCACTGCCATTTCCTCTCACTGAGCGTGACTTTTGAAGTGGAAGAGGTCAATTGCCAAGATGCATTATCGCCATCATGTTGTTGGAGAACGAAATATTGCGCAGAACAAAGACGGAGACGCGAATTGACAGCAGGGGTCATCCAAAAGCTTTTCTGCTTTATCTCACACGAATGGTAATGTTTCCATTCCCTCTCACCAGTTTGTGGAATACAAGGGTCCAAACACTTGAGCTTTGATCAACGAAGATCTCATATCAAAGGTCTTGGGGAAAAGGTGGTACGTAAACTGTGCTACCATTCAGTTTGAACACTGCATTGACAAATGAGCATCAACGAACATCGTGGCAAATTTCGGAGTGTTTGTTCTGTTTGGACCCCCAGCACCTGAAACTCATTTTTCTTGGGCTCATGTCCAAATCACGGACTGTTTGGAATTTACCCGTTCGGCAGTCAGGGGCAAAACAATTTTGAATGTCCCCCCCAAGCACGTGCGGTTGAATCTGCACGCAGCAAAAATATCCACGCACGAACGTATAAAACAGCTGTCTGGTCTGTGTCCGAGCATTGAATTGTGGTGATTGTTTGTGATGACCTGGGTATCTATGTACAATCCGAGCATTGAACATTGAAATTCGCTTCACAGCACTCCCATCGCCGGAAGCCATTTTCACATTGGTGCTGTCAACGTCAAAAAAGTTGATGTTAACGTCAAAATTTCACTGTCGATGTCACTCCCATTGCCTCAGTGGGCACTGCTCTGCTGGCGCGACGAGACAGTACCTGCAATGTTGCTCATCCACCCTGAAACGAAGGTGGCCCAGATCAAAAGTTTGGTCAAATGAGCTCCAGCGTTTCGAAATGCAGGAGCCCGCCCGAGTTCGCCCTGATCCTGAGTTTGATTTTCTTTTCCAGTCGTGAAACATCATTTGAGTGCAGCGCAAATGTTATGTGTTCCAGGGGTAGTGGCGGGCTTGTGGTCCTGTAGAAGGCTGCCTTCAACATCTGTCTGTCAAGCAAATCTGGAGTGAGCCAACAAACTGTTGGAACATTGGTTCTGTCTATGCACCTGCTGGTCATGCCATATCTAGGATCGAGTGAGCCCCGAGAAGGCACCGAGGCAAAATGGGCTCAAGCATCATCAATCTCTGTTGTTGAACATCATACAAGGGATGGCAAGCTTCTTCCTATCCTCTGTTGTGGCATCATGCCCCTCTTAGCGAGAATCAGTGAAGTCAGTGAAGACGGAACAGCAGTTTGATGACAGGCTTGTCCTTGGGGTTTGTTTTCAACCATTTTGTTCGCTTGTTAGTTTTTTGCTCTGTGTTTGCATGTGTGCGTGCTTGCATGCGTGTTTGTCTGCGTGCAGATGGGTGTGTGCCTCTTTCTGTGTCTCTGTGTATACCAGTGTGTGTGAGCAGGTGGCAAGAATTCCTGACACACGCATGTGTGTGTGTGTACATGTGTGTGCGTGTGTATGTGTGTGTGGTGTGTGCGTGTGGTGTGTTTGGAACTTTTTGTGTGTTGGGGATTCCAAACAAAATGAAATGTGTGAACCCGTGGGGCTGGGGCTGACCAGGGCACACCCTCGTGAGCTTCAATTGCCCGTCATTGGATTCGGTGACCTTCTATGCAACATCACGAAGATGGCAATACCCTGTGAGTAATCAACATGTCCCGTTACTGCAGCTTTCCTTTGCAGTCATGTTCGTCAACACGACACAGGGAAGCCTGCGTAACAACATTGAGAAAAGGTCAGAACCAATTGGCATCAGAGATAAGCTGTGTGCAATGATTCTTCCAAAACAAATTGATTTGTTCTTGTGTTTTTCAAGTGGCTATTGTTTCTTTTCACAGTGAATCCATGCGTTGTGTAGTGCGACAAAAGCCTGTCATTGGACGCAAAGTTTGAACTATGGTGTCCTGAGGTGGACCTTTGCATAAATGGATGGAGGGAAAACCAACTGGTGATAAAATTCACGATGCAATGCTCCGAGCTCATGTTACTCGACACCGGATTGGATGACGGCTCAAGTTCCAAGCTGCAGGGGTTCTTTGGTGCTTCTGTTCTGTTGATCATTGTTGGTGATCAATGGAGTCGTGACAACACTCAGTTTTGGATAGGTGGGCTCACATATCACAAAGGATATTGTCAGGACCAGGCACAGGCTGTTTACCATTCATGTGAACCATCAGCAAGATGTCCAGCAGAAATATTTCCAGTTGAAGACACTGTGCATAACTACTCGTACAAGTTCGACAAGTGCAAGTTTGTTTGGCAGCAAGTGCAGAGAAACAACAGTTGCAAGTGTTCACTCATGCTGTGGAAAGGATTTGTTTGTTGTAACAACATCAGGCAAACTGATGGGACATACCATGGGACAGTTCAACAGTTCTGAGGAGGCAATTTTGTGTAAACAGTAAGGCTAAATCACTGAAAGTTATTTGTGCGTGTTGGGAGACAAATGAACAGGGGCATACATGTATGTTTCTGAACTGGTTTGTTCGGTGTGAACCATCTTGGAAACGTTACACAGCAATTTTAATTAACTTATCCTCATTAGTGCCTCATTGTTCTGCAAGACATATTCGCAAAATAAAAATCACAAATTTGACCTCTTGTTCCAATTCGTGTGTCTTGAGATCAAACAAGCATTCATGCGAGAATGAATCAGCAAAAAGTAAAAATGCACAGAAGCTGAGAAGAGAAAATTGTTAACAGTTCCAAATTTGCATGTGCTTCAGAGATGGCATTCTGGGTGAGTGGTTTGTTGAAATACATGGGTCTTGTGTCAAAAGGGAATCCTTGAGTGGCAAAGTATTTCCTCCTTCCAAGTTGGAGAATGTTTCTTGCCAGTTTGTTATTTTTGTTGTCATTGGTGTGAGCACACAAAAACTTGTAACTGTCATCACAGTAGCCCTGTGTGCGGATTCATCCAAGCACCAAATGGCACAGCCTGCACCTTTCTGAACACATCCATCACATTGGTCTGAAACAACCCTCTTGTTATTCTAGGTGCTGCTTCTCTATATCCTTGTTGAAATTTCTTCAGCAACGTCATCATGTAAGACATGTCACCCCTCTTATCGGAACAGAGTTTTCCAAAGATCAAGCTGTTGCCTTCAGAAAGTGCCAAACAACATACCAAATGATTCCCTTGTTGTTAATCTTCACAAAAATAAAATTACACACATACCCAGCAACATATTCAATCAGTTGTCAAAATGTACCAGACTGAATCTTTGTTGTCAGGATATTTCCTCTGTTCAACCTACAGCCTTCAATGGATTGGTATCACTGATATTTCTTCATCTTGGTACAAATAAAATACAGAGCTTACATGTGAACACTTTCTCAGAATTAATTTCTCTGAAAACTCTTCTGATCCATGATAATTACTTTGACACATTAGAACCAGCAGTTCTTGCATACTTACCTCGTCCACTGCAGATCAGCATGACAGATAACTCTCAGGATAGAACTCGTGGTGTTTGGAATTGTAAATCTCTGTGCTGGCTGAAGCACCAGGAAAAGCTTGGATCAATTTCATGGTGGAAAGCACACAACAGAAAACTTTGGCCCCTTTGCAAACAAAGCGTAAACTGGCAAAGGCTAGGGTGCTCAACTGAAGGTATGACTTCCTCACACATCTATCCCGAGTCAGTTGTCTCAAATTTGTGAAAGCACCATCCAAATCTGCAAAAAATCTGGTGGTTGAGTTCCACCACTTCAAACAATGTTTCAGGTGTTTGTTCAGCTCCAAGCATATCCCAGGTAACTCAAGCAAAATACATTATTCCATACTTATATGAGGAAGGAGATTTACTTATCTTCTCTTGTCATAACTGCTACAAAGACAATGGACCAATCACATGTCTAAAATCTGGGAATTGGAGCAGTTTTCTTGTTTGCTCACGTATGTTTTGGAATGATTGGTAGTACCATCCAAATGCTGTAAATGTTCCCACCCATCATTTGTTTGTTCTCTTTTTGCAGAAGTAACTTGCAGTGACATAGAACCATTACAGAATGGTTACATGATGACCAGTGATTCCTCATTCATCTGTGGCCAAACACTTGGCTACAGCTGTAATGAAGGACATATCATGAAGGGAAAGGCTGTCTCCACATGCACAGCATCTGGCTATTTTGTTCCTCAACCACCAAGATGTGTTCGTCCAGGTATTTCAAGACACCTCAATATTTGTTTCAGAGGTATTGAGTGCCTGAAACCAACTCCAATGTGTGACACACCAACCTTGTTTTCATGGCTGGAAGCAGCACATAAAATTTCTTCATCCAGTAAAAACTCCCACAGTTTTTCTCACACCAAACATTCAATCTGGGGCACCAAGGTCCTACTGGAGAAGAAATAAATTCCTCCTCCTGGAAGCAAACATTTTAGAGTCAGTGCAAAATTTTGAGGTCAGCTCTTACCTTTCAGATATTTGTCCAGTTCCTATGAATGTACCTCATGCAGAAGTCAGCATTGTTGGGCTTCCTCCATATGATGAGGGTCACACTGCTACATATATTTGTGAACCTTGCTACAAAGGAACAGGCAAAGTGACATGTCTTCAAAATGGAAACTGGAGCAGCCCGCCAATTTGTACAGGTTTTGGACAACTATTCCTTAAACGAAATCTGAAAACTAAGCTCTCCAACATACAAGAAATATTTATAGCATGGTAGCACCAGAACTTCCACAGTAAAACAAGAATCGCTGTTTTTTCATTGCCTGCAATTTGTGTGATTCTGGGGACAAGAATGAAAATACACCAAAATAATCTAAACATGCCATTTTGCAGTGAGAATCTGTGACAGCATCAGACAGATTGAGAATGGCTATGTGGTTGGTCCCACTACATCATATGCATGTGGAACTATATTGACATACAAGTGTGATGCAGGATATGAAATGATGGGAACAAGGGACTTAGTTTGCACAAACAAGGGATACTTCACTCCTGAATTGCCAAGATGTGTTCAACCTGGTTTGATTTTTTTTGCATTTCCTTCTGGCAAACTCAAAATTTGTTGGGTGAAAGGAAAGACACATTCAGGTATGTGTCAAAAATCATGCAAATACACTTTCAGGCCTATGTCAGGAATTTGTACTCCCACACTCTTCAAGAACAGGAGGTGTTGGTCCTTATGCTGTTGGCCATATATTGACAATCACTTGTGATCCATGCTACACAGGTGGTGGGAAGATGAAGTGTTTATCAGGAGGACAGTGGAGCCACATTCCACAGTGTCTCTGTGAGTGAATACAACTACATCATTACATCATGATTTACAGCTTATTGTGCAAATCAAATATCTTGTTTATGTTTACCCACAGGTTCTGGAGTATCATGTGGTGCAGCCCCAAATATATCCCATGGTCAGTCAAACACATCACTCAGTCTGATGTGTGGAGACAGTGTGAGCTTCACCTGTGATGAAAACTCTATCATAAATGGAAGCTCAATGCTGAAGTGCACACCTTCAGGAGATCTCCAACCTGACACTCCAACTTGCATCAAAGGTGAGAAATAATCCTCATATTCAAAAACAAGCATTGTATGTCTGTGGCTTTGTGCAAAAAAGACCCCAGCCTTTCTCTTTTCCTTTAGTGAATGGATCAAAACCTCACACAGGAGACTTGTGGAGACTGATTGTGATGATTCAATTGATTCTTTGGTGCTTGGCCTGACAGATTCTTGGGAATCTTATCTTGCACAAAATCAAAATTATTTGCACTGACTGGAGGCCATACAAAGACAAAATACTTCTTCAATTCTGATGCACAAAATAAGCAATGGTCATCACAGAGAAGTGTTGTCTCTGTAAATTTCACTGGTGGCATCAAGAATAGACCCTACAAACTGCTCTAGAGTACTCTATTGTTTGTTGCCCTGTTGTTGCAGCACTTCATTGACAGAAAATTGGGCAACATGATGCAGCTTTCTGTCACTGTATTTACTGGCTGCCAGTTATGCTGTTTTTGAACTGTCCATACAGTGCTGTCTGGTGTTTTCGCAGCACAGTCTCATTCCCAATAATGCCAAAAAAATTACAAATAGGAGATTATTTGTTGCTGGTCTGTGGATCTCAGGGGTCCCTCTATATGTTCCTGAATCATTGTGCAACATGAGCCAATTCACAAAACCATGAGTTTGACCCTGCATGTCTGATAGAAATGTGTTTCTTCTTTCCATGCAGTGGTGTCCAGCAACGTTGGCTACACTAAATAAATACCCCACAAAAAACAATGCCATTTGTTGTCATATCTGTCCGAAGAACTGGGACTGGTTGCCTCGTGAGAATGTAAACAAGGTGTCACAACCAGATACCAGCAGGTCTGTCAGAAATGCAGGACAAGAAACGAACAGACCTGCAACAGAATCAAGTACCCACCCAGATGGTGGTTTAGAGAAAAAAGTGTTGTATGGATATATTCAAGGCACAGAGTACTGAATCTCCTCTGATTCTGCTCAGAGCTCAGGTCAAAATTGTGTGTGTGGTTGCTGGACCCATGACTGCCAGGTAAACCGTGCCCCATGTAAATGTGAGACACTTGCAAAAGGGGAAAGACATTCACCAAGACATTTTGAACAGGACTTACACTCATATCCGTAAAAAGAACGGGACTGGACAACATTATATACAGATGCTTGAACAACAACATTGAGAATGTCAGAACAAAGTGGTGAACATGATGCGCAGCAAACAGTCAAAAACTCTCAGTTTTGCCTCAATGCATGGCATGATTTGTTTTTGGTTAGATTTGGCCATAAGTGTTCTATTTATCTGGAATGTCTCTTGCAAAATATTCTGCAGAAGTGTTGATGTTGGTCTGTGTGACTGTTTGTGTCATGCTGCACTGAATGGTGTGCTTCCGATATCATGTTGGTGGCAAAATAGAATGGCTGCTCAGATGTCACCCTGTAACATCATCCCTACCTATTTTGAACTTTCCTTTCTTCTTGGCAAACCTAATCGTGACAACACTGCGTGTAAGACTGTGCAAAACACAAAACTATACTGCAGCAACACAAATCCTGACCTTTGGAGGTGCTTGGATTTCACCTGTGTGGAGTTGCAGACAACATTTGTCAGTGCACTGAAACCACATGCATGGCCGGTATCTGAGGAAGCAAAGGTTGTGTGTGAGCTTAAATGCCGATTGATGTGGGTGAGTTTACCTGCTCAAATAGCTCTCAATGGAGACCTTTGTTCTTCAATGAGAAAGCAGTGCATTTCATGCTCCCTGATGCTTTTCACCTGTGCTGAAATGCTTGAATGATGCTGGAAACACTGCATCTACGGATATTTTCATCACTTTTTTGTCCGAAACAATATTCAATTACAGTTTGTTTGATATTGGAATTTCAAGAGGGCGAGATGGCAGCAAAAGACTTTGCACCAAGCACAATTGAAATCAGAAGCTGACCTTTTGCAGCAAGAATGAAAGTACACAGAATGAAAATGGCACCAAGCCTACAAGAGGAAAATGTGAAGAATCTCAAAATTTCAAGTGGCTCCCATATAATTTTCTGGGTAAGTGTTGTTTGTTTCATGGTTGTCAGGCATCAAACAAAAAAGTCCTTGAGGGGTTAAGGATGTCTGAAACAGCCTTATGTTGTCCATTATTTCACACTTTCCCTTGTTGTAGGCACTACTCATTTGCATCTATGCTGAAACATCTTCAGCAACATCAACTTGCAACACATGTCATCCACATCACCGGAACAGAGTTTTCAACAGAAGCTCATGTTGCCTTCAGACAGTGCCTCATAACATACCAGATGATTCCCTAGAAGTTTACCTTCACTTGAACAAAATCACACATATACCCAGCAACATATTCAGTCATTTGTCAAAATGTACCCAGCTGTGTCTTTGTTGTCAAGATATCTCCTCTGTTCAACCTGCAGCCTTCAATGGATTGGTGTCACTAACAGTTCTTCATCTTGGAATAAATAAAATACAGAGTTTACATGTGGACACTTTCTCTGAATTAATTTCTCTGAAAACCCTTCTTGTACATGACAATCTTCTCAAATCGTTAGACCCAGCTCTACTAAGAAACTTACCCCGCCCATTGGAGTTTGGTATGACATACCATACCAACAACAGACCTCATGGTATTTGGAAGTGCAACTCCATTTGTTGGCTGAAACATGAAGAAGAGCAAGGAACAATCACATGGTGGAAATTTCATGGCAGAAAAACAAGTCCACTGTGCGAGGGAAATGCTGCTTGGAAAAAGCTTCAGTGCCCAACAAAAGGTAAGATGTCATTATTTTCTCACCTGTACAGTCAGCAGTCAGCTGCATCTAAAAATAAAACACCAGCCCAATCTCTTTGGTTGGTGGTTCAATCTCACCATTGTTGTGTGCGGGTCGCCCCAGTTGCGCACACCGTACACTCGCCATCGCTTACGGCACTGCAGTTACTCAGCGTCCGGTTCCGACAAGGCTGTTCCGGAGTGACGAACACAGTGTAAAGAACTTCAGTTATTTATTCATACTGATAGAGAGAAACTCTCATGCAGGGGCATTGTGTTCCCGGATTTTATAGACGGGCGCAAAGTACTGCTCAGGATTCAGCTTCAGCTATGCTCCACCGAGTATTCAGCCAATCGCCAAAAGCTGGATTGCACCTGTGGGAAGATGCGACATCTTCCACACGACACCATTTCCACAAATTTTCAGGTGTATGTCCAGCTCCCAGAGAAATATCTCGAGCAAAATACCTGTTTCACTACTTCTATCAGGAGGGAGATGAGCTGGTATTCTCATGTGAAGAATGCTACAAAGATAATGGACCAATCACATGTCTGAAATCTGGGAATTGGAGCAGTTTTCCTGCTTGTTCAGGCAAGAAAGGAATAAAAATATTTCATCCAAATGCAAAAAAGAATTCACCCATCAGTTGTTTTGTACTGTTTTTGCAGAAGTAACTTGCAGCCATACTGATCAAATACAGAATGGTTATGTGATGAGCATTGCTTCATCTTTCCTCTGTGGACAAACACTTGCCTACAGATGCAATGAAGGATATATCATGAAGGGAAAGGCAAACTTGACATGCAAACCATCAGGATATTTTGTTCCTCAACCACCACAATGTGTGAAATCAGGTATTTCAAGACACCCCAATACATGTGTCAAAGGTTTTGAATGCCTGTAACTAAGTCCACTGAGCAACATACCAACCTTGTTCTCATGACTGGAAGCAGCAGATAAAATTTCTTCTCATAGATCTACTGAAAACTCCCAAGGCACAGAGCATTTCTCACACCAAACATTTCTTGTCTGGTACCTTGGTTATACTGGAGAAGCAATTTATTTCTGCTCTTGAAATCAAAACAATTAGGGTCAGTTGAAAACTTGGAGGTTCATTTTTACCTTTCAGATATTTGTCCAGTTCCTATGAATGTACCTCATGCAGAAGTCAGCATTATTGGGATTCCTCCATATGATGAAGGTCACACTGCCACATATACTTGTGAACCTTGCTACAAAGGTACAAGTAAAGTAACATGTCTTCAAAATGGAAACTGGAGCAGCCCACCAACTTGCACAGGTTTTTTGGAGAACTACTAATTTAAAGAAATTAACTAAAATAGGTCTTCAAGATAAGACAAATATATCAAGCATGGTGACACAAGAAATTTTGACAGAAAATCAAGAATTGCTCTTTCTGCCATTCTGTCATTGACCAATATTTTTATGATTCTGGGGGCAGCAGTAAAAAGTTGCCAAATTTATCTAAATTTGCCATTTTTCAGTGAGAACCTGTGACAGTATGACACAGATTGAGAATGGGTATGTGATTGGTCCCACTACATCATATGCATGTGGAACTATATTGACCTACAAGTGTGATGTGGGCTATGAGATGATGGGAACAAGGGACTTAGTCTGCACAAACAAGGGACACTTCACTCCTGAATTGCCAAGATGCATTCAACCTGGTATGTGTTTTCAACTTTACCTGTAATTTTGGGTGCACTCTCAAAACAATAGTTCAGGTGAAAGAACAAATAGTTTCAGGTATGTGTCAGGAAAGCATAAAATACACTTTCAGGCCTTTGTCAGGAAGTTGTACTCCCACACTCATCAAGAACAGGAGGTGTTGGTCCCTATGCTGTTGGACATACATTGGTCATCACTTGTGATCCATGCTACATAGGTGGTGGCAAGATGGAGTGTTTGTCAGGAGGCCACTGGAGCCACATTCCACAGTGTTTGTGTGAGTGAATTTAACTGTGTGTTCACATGAAGATGTACAACTACTTGTGCACATATATACCATCAAACAAGTTGTTCATGTTTGCTTGCAGTTTCAGGAGCATCATGTGGCACAGCCCCTAATATATCCCATGGTCAATCAAACACATCACACAGGATGATGTGTGGAGACAGTATGAGCTATATTTGTGATGAAAACTACATCATAAATGGAAGCTCAATGCTTTATTGCACACCTTTGGGAGATCTCCAACCTGACACTCCAACTTGTGTGAAAGGTATGAAATCATCCTCACATTCAAAAATAAGCACTGTACTGCTGTGGCTTTGTGTACAGAATACCATGCACAGCCTTTCTCCTTTCCTTTAGCAAATGGATCCAAAATTCACACAAGAGACTTATGGAGACTGATTGTGATGATTCAAATAAATTTTTGGTTCTTGGCCTGACAGATTCTTGGGAATCTTACCTTGGACAAAATCAGAATTATTTGCACTGACTGGAAGCTAAACAAGGACAAAAAAATTCTTTAATTGTGATGCACAAAATAAGCATTGGTCATCACAGAGGAGTGTTGTCTCTGTTACTTTCACTGGTGGCATCAAGAATAGACCCAACAAAGTGCTCCAGAGCACTGTATTGTTTGTTGCCCTGTTGTTGCAGCACCTGATTGACAGAAAATTGGGCAACATGATACAGCTTTCTGTGATTGGGTTTGCTGTCTGCTTCATGTGCTCTTTCTCCTTTGTCCAGTGCTGTCTGGTGTTTCGGCAAAACAGTTTGATTTCCAACAATGGCAAACAGTTGCAAATAGGAGATCATTTGTCACAAGTCTGTGGATCTCAGAGGTCCCTCTTTGTATTCCTGAATCATTGTGCAACATAAGACCAATCACAAAAACCATGAGCTTGACCCTGCATGTCTCATAGAAATATGTATTTTCTTTGGGTGCAGTTATGTCCAGTGACACCAGCTACACCAAAATAAAGACCCTATAAAAACAATGATATTTCTTGTCATATCTGTGCAAAGAACTGGGACTGGTTGCCTCATGAGAATGTAAACCAGGCATCACTACCAGATACTAGGTCTGTCAGAAACATAGGACCAGAAACAAATAGGCCTGTAACAGGGCCAAATACCCACCATGATGGTGGTTCAGGAACAAAGTAGTGTGTGGATGTTCAAGGCACAGAGTATGGAATGTCCTCTGCTTGTACTCAGAGCTCAGGCCAAAATTGTGTGTGTGGTTGTTGGACCCATGACTGCCAGGTAAACTGTGCCTGATGCAAATGTAAGACACTTGCAAATTTAAGGGGAAAGACATTCCCAAAGACATTTTGAACATGACTTGCACTTGTATAGCTGTGGTGAGTAAGAGACTGGACAACATTACAGACACTTCAACAACAACATTGACGATGTCAGAACAAACTGGAAAATATGAGGATTAGCAAATAGTCAAAAACTCTCACTTTTGCCTCAACTCATAGCATTTTCTTGTGATTTGGTTTTGGTTAGACTTGGCTGTGAGTGTTCTGTTTGTCTGCAGTGTCTCTTGCAAAGTATCCCGTGTGACTTTCATGTCATGCTGCACTGAATGGCGCGATTCCAATATCATATTTGTGAAAAATGGGATGGCTGCTCAAATTTCATACCGCAACTTTATCCGTACCCCTGTTGAGGTTTCCTTTCTTCTTGGCAAAGTTGATCGTGACAAGACTACATGTGGGACTATGCAGGACACACGACAATACCAACACAAAAGCTGACCTTTGGTGGTGTTGAATTTTCACCTGTGATGAGAACACTTGTCAGTGCCCTGTCCCACTAGCATGGTGTGCATGGGCAGTACCTGAGTTATCAAAGGTTGTTCATGAACTTGAATGCCCACTGATGCCGACAAGTTTACCAACTCACATAGCTCTCAATGGAGACCTTTGTTCTTCAATGATAAAGTGTAGCAAAACTCAAGTGGATTTGGTCGATGTTTCATTGTTCGGCATGTTCATCAAAGCTGTGGAAAAGGTGAGCTGCTCATTTTAGATATTTCGTGGTCTGACATGCCTTTCACCTGCACTTTCTTTTCCAATGCTCAAATGCTTCCATAATGCTGGAAACACTGTATGATGGGCGTTATGCTGGTGTTGATTGTCTGAAACAATTACTATTTGTTAAATTTTGAAAATTCAAGAAGATAAGATGGAAGCAAAAGCCTTTGCACAAAGCAGTCTCCTTTCTGTTGAGAGGTGTTCACAATTGAAATGAGAAGATGACATTTTGTAGTAAAAGTGAAAATGCCCAGAATGAAAATGATACAAAGCGTGCCAGATGAGAATGTGAAGAATCTCAAGTTTTCATGTGGGTCCAA
>JAAUXT010069906.1_pt1 | contig 17018 bp, 19 predicted proteins | sample 7278171 | NCBI WGS metagenome assembly JAAUXT01 (sample SAMN14350112, study PRJNA611818) | marine sediment metagenome | isolation source: surface marine sediment (1.8m) | place: French Polynesia: Moorea | collected 2018-08
AATGATCAGTGATGTTCACTGACCATTTTTTTCAAAAGCGGGTCCAACCCCCCCCCAAGACCTGCTTTACACATACGGACAGACATACAGACTGATGGTGATTACATTAAGCGTGTGGTCGACAGCCCTTCGGGCGACCACACGCTTAAAAAGAGATTAAACATCAAGTGCTCACTACATGCATTGTTCCAGCAGCAAGTAAGAGTCTGCCTGCCAGGAAATGTTGCTTTATCCAAACCAGAGGGGAGGGGGGGGGTGATTGCACGCGTCAGGTCATGTCTGATGCTGTCACCACACCCTGACTGGACCAAGCCAGCAGATCATTGGAAACTGTGGGCTCAAAAACAATTTTTTACCCCGCCCCCAGGTGAAAAAGTTACCCCCCAAGGTAAAAATGAAACTGTCTACACACATGAAGGCCAACACCATCACGATTGCACTACGCCCGCGGAGCGACGGAATGCCACGGGCAAAAAAGTGGACTGCTCAACTCAAGTTTTGCATTCAGGACTTTTTCAAGTTCAGGTCATTTCTGTCCATGAACCACCACTGTTCTCTCTGTAACAGCGACACAAGTCAGCATTGGAAAAGAAACAGCAATATGGTGCGAAGTTGTAAATCCCATGCATCCCTGTGACCCTAATCTTGGCCTCATCGCATATTGATCGATTTTTGTGTCACAAAGTCTCTCTTGGTAATGCAGCAACTTTACCTTTAAATCACGGCCAGGGTTTTTTGATTGCCAGCGGGAATGATGTTGACCTGCTGCACAAGATCAAAGAGATCCAAGGTCCTCCTCTTTGCTACTCGCCTCAAGTTTCTGTTCAATCTGTGTCAATGTTTCGCCTGCACTTCAGAGTGCATGACTTTTTCCATGGCGCCACGAAACCAACCAATCTCTTGCCATGCACATGCCGGTTTGTGGCCTTTTCGAAATGAAAAAGGGCCGCACCACCAAAGGTTCGTGTCTGGAAAAAAGTTTCACTGAAATTGTGTTCTCTTGAAGAACGTCAATTGGAAACGCCTGGTGCGGTTCTCAATCGGTTCTCGAACGAGGGTCAGTCTCAAAGTCATTGCTCCGGCTTCAGCGCTGCAACGGTGGATGGAAAGTGAAAAAGATTTCAGCAATCTGTTGTACTCTCGAGCAGCGGTTGTCTCCTGCACAAAACACGTACCGGCATGCGCCCTGTCACTTGAAGAGGAGCTTGCATTTCAGATTCAGGGACCAAGTTTGAGTTGAGCTTGACACAAAGTGTGAAGTCGAGACCGTCCTCAGACGGGAACTCTTCTACCAAAAGTCATTTGCGAGGGGTAATGCGAGCTGTAATGCAAGTTGTATCCCCATCAAACGGAATCAATTACCGACTCGTCAATGCCGCTGCAGCAACTTTCTATCCTTTGCTTTATTCGATTTAAAGCACAATAAGCGAGTCCCTGAGCGGATTCTATCCTGGTCTGAGTTTCTGCACAACAAGAAAAGGCATTGCCTTCTGTGTTTTGAGATCTTTCGTAGCTTCGTTTGGCTCAGATCCAGTGTCACATTTGCGCAGTGGGGGAGACGAACATTTCAGTGACATTCAGCCAGCGAACAGCTTATTTTTTGTGTGCACAAATGCAGAAACTGTAAAACTGTTGTCGGCCAATGCATCAAACAAGGATTCAACTGTGCTTCAGACTCACATTCTGTTGAGCCTCCAGAAAAGTCACAAATAAAACGTGCAATGTCCACAGCAGCTTTAAGATCCGAGGCAAAATCACGGCATTTCCAAACAAGAACTGTCTCTGACAATCTAACCCCCGTCTCCTGTGTCCTAACGCAATTACAAAGACTTCGGCTCTGAGCAACGAAAACTTCTTCTCTGTTCAAGAATATTTTAACCTCGATATGAAAGCTGCATGAATAGCATTGATTCCGAATTTTCTTGGCTTCCTGGCAATTTGTGTCTCAGGCGAAATGTTGTGGGCTGCATCACACACGAAGGGCTATCGGATCTGATGCCTTCAAATTTGCTGAAAGGTATCGTTCATTTGCATGTCTCCGAGACACTGAACAGGAAAGCAGATGGGAATGTGATTTCTTCATTTCTCAAAGGTGCCCTTCACGCAGTTTCATCATGTGTACACAGACATGAATCTTGATTTCGTGTTAGAGATTTCGAGGTCTGGTTTGTGGATATTTTGAAGCTTTACAAGCCAGCGAGAACCTACATTCTGAAGTTGCGATCTTTTGTGTTCTCATTCAATCGTGCCACAATTTGCACCAGACCTTTTCCACCAAGCAAATCTTCCAGCATCTTCGTGACAGAGCCCAACTGAACTTCTATTCCACGGTTGGATGTTGCAACTGAAAGTGGCGGGCCGGGAGCCAAAAGATGGAAAAATCATGACAGGGACAATACATATTTTGGATGCTTCAGCACACAATTTACCTTGCACATATCATATCAAATAAAGTCGGCAAAGAAATATTATGAGCCGGCGAAGCTGACACCTCCATTGTGTTCGATGCATCCATCATTCCGTTTCCATTCAGAGCTGCCAACTGCATCTGAACATCCATCCACCCAACTTGAAAACTTATGGGATGCTTTATTGTGCATTATCTCAGACAACAGCCTGTGTCAATGACAAAGGTTTCTTGCACCGTTCCCGAAATGACACACAACAGTTGCAGCTGCTGCTTCTGACCCAATTCTGCGCAAGTAATTTGCACCAGTACGCATCCCTGTGTGATTCTCAATTCGATCACTTCAGAGCTTTGTGACAAGACCACGAGAAGAGATGCCCGCCAACAACAACCATCCCACAAATTATGTGTGAAGAACCTGGTCAGTCAATACTTCGTTTGGCAAACGGTGTGGTTTCTTGCACAAACCTTTCTCAAACCTTGGCCTTCATGAATATCTTGCATCCTGAGTTCCCCACAGATCAGCCTGAACTCCACCTGGTCTCCAAACAGTAGTTAGCGCTCAATTTAAAAGACGCCATCATCGTGACAAACCAAAGCCCTCACAAAGGACAGGTTCCAAAATCGGCTTCCAGCTCATTCCTACTCAGCGAACAAATGCCTTTTGCGATTTCACAAAGGTGTTCGGGACACAGTCGAATGCTGTGCACCTTTTGTGCTGGGAACAGCATGTCGTGTTTGGTTTGGGGCGTCTTGAGTTCCTTCAACGGTTGCTTATCCTCCAGTCACTGCAGCGCAATCTTGCAGGCAGGGTGTTTTGAACAATGATCTTGCTTCTGTGGGGCACACAGCAGTTTACTTTGAACAGGTTTGACCGCTTTTCATTTGAACACGAAACGAAGGGCTCAAGGCAAAAGACCTGCGCTGTGCAGATATCAACAGCTGCAGCACAGAGGCAGTAAAGTTGCACATGGGAGAAACAGAGAGGAGAAGCCGACATGAAAGTCCTGCCATACAGCTTCCCGCTCCATCCACAAAAGGAAAAAGTTAAGATGAAGAGAATATGCCATATTGTCCTGGCAACTTTCCAAGAAAAACTCTTGAATTACTTTGCATCCTTGAATCCCCGAATCCATCATGAAGCAGCTTCACGCTCACTGTGAACAAGTGTCACCGGTGTTTCCCGCTCCGTTTGTGTCTCTTCACCACAGATCGCTCCAGAAGTACATCACAAAGTGCGATGAAAATGAGATGAGTTTCACACTGCGTGGACTACGGAGTTGGGCAGTTTCTCTCTCTGTACAAAAGCTGCATACGTAAAATTGGGCAAGTAACCCAAAGCTGCTTTTGAGGGGAATCTGATACAACACTGCTTCTGCTGCAGCAAACGAGTTGGGCCCTTTGTCTCCCGCAATTCGTGTCACCGCAAAAGTTTTCCACTGAAACCAAACACGTGCGTCATGCAAAGTTGTGTGGCTTCAGCTCTGACCCAAAACAGATTAGATGAGCCTTTTACGGGAATTCCACCCTGGAAGAAACAAACAGTGTGAAAAGGGTGAAACTGTCGTTCACTGAAACTGACTGACTTTAGTGGTCGTTTTTCGTTCTTTGCACTACAATTTTTAATGGAGGAAAAACGAAACAACCATCCAAAGGTACAGTGCATACACACACGGCAAACACCACACACACACACACACACACACACACACACACACACACACACACACACACACACACACACACACACACAACTTGTCAGGATGAACATGCGTGTTGGGTTGCCGCCAGTGTTTGTCCGCATTTGTGCCACACGAGCTCGTCGACAAACGTTGAAACAAGATTGAAGAATGTTCGTCAGTGTGGACACGCGCCTCGGGTATCAGGTGAACTTTTCTTTGCTTTTCAGCCCTTTGTTGTTGTGTGTGTGGGGGGGGGGGGGACGAGGTTACCTGTGTCACCATCAGAAGACAAGCCAATCTAGCGCTATGACAGAACCCTTTCCAACATCTAAGTGACCCCTGTTCGCAGATTCCAGACGCCAAAGAGGGATTACGAAGTGTGATTACCCATGCAGAAAGGTACTGGCCACCGCATTTTATTCTCGGGAAGGGATTCGGACCTGATGATGTCCAGTGTGAAGGCAGGTCCTGCGCCCAACGGAGAAAAACCACGTTCCAACGAAGGTTCGCGTCAGGAGTTAAAATGCTGGTCAGATCCAGATGTATACTGCACTTGCTGAGATTTCTTTGGTGCTTTCGGTGCGTTCATTCTTACCACTGACTGAACTGATCATTGCAAAACGTGTGATGACAAGCAACACAATGACGAAGTTGATCAAATTTGCTGCAAAGGGCCATCATCGGTGGTTTCACAGAACCAATCCATATTTACCTCCGGGTGGGCGATGATTGAATTGCGTGCCATGAGGATGTCAACAAGTTAATTTCTCCGCAAACTTTGTGTTTTTCCAGAACCTGCGTGTTTCGTTTCTTTTCTGAACTCATTCGCAAATCGAACACAAAGGTTCGGAACCAACGAAAACGAAGATTTGTTCTGAAATGCAGTCACACCACACACACCCACTGCAGCTCATGTTGTGCAGCTCATCCATGAGACAAAACTTTGGTGTTCAATCAACAAGCAGAAGATCTTTTTTCTGAACTACGATTTCAAGGTTCATAGCCAATATTCCAGCGAAAAGGCCAAACAAAAGAAATTCACGAACGTATGGAACCGACCATTCTGGCCAACTGATCGGCACCGTGTTGTCAGAAATGTCCCGCGAAGCCAAATCTCCTGTGCTCAATTATCGTCAACCCATCAATATGGAAAGACCATTGGACACTTTTTCGGCGCAATTTTGTTTGTTCTACTCCATTAAACAGCATTAACAACGATTGCAGCCGCACAAAGCCAAGAGTCCAAATGTGGACAATGTCCCAGGATTTAATCACGACCATCTAAATGATACCTTCAGAGCAAAGGTACCCTTTCATGTCGAAGAACACAAAAATATTCCTCAGCTGACTGATTGCACATCAGGGAGACATCAGTAATCATCCTGCCGTCATAAAAACGAAAAAAAGCGATGTGAAGACGCTCCTCTCACTTCATCTTCGAGCAATTGAGAGTCTGCAATGGAAACTTTGATTTGGTTTCGCTGCAAGAGATGTTACTGACCCTGATTTTGCCTGCAACTATTGATTGATTGTTGTGTCACCGAGTTTGTTCCTCCTCCTTTCCTTCTTCTGCAACTTGCAACTTTCCAGCTGCAGGCGGTCGAGGGGACCTGTAGCCAGGCTGCGAGGCAGCTGCAGGGACACAAGACGGATGATAGAAGTGCGGTCCATGCCAGAGCCGTGCTCACCACAGCCTCCCAAAGAAACATTAAACTTAATGATGGGCTCTTTCCTGGAATAAATCCACGTGAATGTCCGCCAATTGTGTGTGCACGAGATCACGGCAATGCATTTGAGACCTGATTGGGGACTCGAGTTTTCAGCAAACGACTGCTGCTTACATTTTCACTTCCATGTTACTTTCAACACAAAGCTACCGAAGGTTTGTGCACTTGTGTGTGGCCAAGGAAGAAAATCTTGCACTCGTAATTGTACCACACGCTTTCCAATTGTACAAACAGGGAATCAAGTGCAATGGTCTCTCTCGAGTAGACATCAAAGCCTTTTCAAACCAAGAAAAGTTCAATTAGTGTACGAACTCGAAGACGAAAGCTGCTCAGCTGTTTTTGGCTTGTCACGAAACTCGCACACTGCACTGAACTTTCCAAGTTTTCACGCACTTGCATGTTCCGCAACAAATTTCCAGTGTTTACTCTCAAACATGTACAATCCCGCAGAACCATCTTCCGAACTGCAGCAAGACTTCCGGGCATCAAAGCCTGGAACCCTGCACTGGATGTCGCGCGTTCTTTCTTTTTGTCCAGTGTTGCCTTTTTTTGCAATGACAATTTTTCAGTTACTTGCGAGATGCAAAACAATGAGTGATTGATCGGCCTAATTCCCAATTGGCTTCATACAAGTGAGTGATAATGCAGGGTCCGGCGACATCAATCATTCAAAGTCTTAGATCTTTCCCGAGATTCCATCTGCCTCGGTCTATCTCGCTTCAAATGACAAAAGATTCTCTTTCACGTGGGTCTCAAGAAGCACAAAGAGAATTTGAACTCTCGTCGTGACAACAAAAATCCAATGGTCCCTGCCTTTTTTCGAATGGCAATTAGGCAAACTGAAGTTGCTTCGCAATCCTCCGTCTTCTCTTTCTCCGACCTTGACAGATCTCTGAGATGACGAACTAAACTGTGACAGAGTTTTTCCGAACCTCACGAACGGCTTGACGGTGCCGACTTGAAAACCACTGCATTTCTGTCCGAGGTGTTCGAAAACACTGACAAAGACTTGTAAATGCTCAGTTTTCGTTGACTGGTGCCAGAAAAGCAAAGCGCAAGTCAGAAACTTCTCTCACACCCCACCTCAGAAAACTTTTGAGAACAAAGTTGTTTTGAAAAGAACATCCACGCAGCTGCACAAAAACACATTTCCCGCGAACCAATGCAGCAGGCAATAACACATCAGCCAAACAAAAATCAAGCGCTGAATTAAAAACAAATTTATAACAATAAATTATGTATGAACAACAATTCAGTGGAGTTCGCAAGTTTACTTTTGATGGGCTTTTCTGACAAGAAGCTTTTCGGTCGCTAGGCAACCAGTTCCTGATGTATCTAATTATTCTCTCTGCAAGATCTTTTATTTAAACTTTTGTGCTAATGGATGATTCCGTTTTTGTCTCAACAAAATTGCTACTTTTTATTCCTTTACAATAGTTTTGTTACTTCCTTTGTAATGCAATACAAAAAAGGAAAATGTCAGGTATCAGATTCCTTGGCCTAATTAACACATGCTGCTGGCTGTTGGAAAATGTGCGCAGCTCCAGGTTCCCAAGTTTCGATCAACTGTCTTTCACTCTCACATTCGTATCGTTTACATCAACCAACGGATCAAGTTTTTTTTTCCTTTCATCCTACGTCAGCTGATTCAAATCCCCTTTCCGGACCAAAACCCAAGACATTGTCCTTGAACGCAATTTTCTTCCCCAAGCGCACAAAACGACACTTGAGTCCACACTTTGAGACTGAACAAAGTTCCAACGATGGAGTTGCTGAAGAATTGGCCAGAGGCAACCAGGATGTGTTGTATTTACCTAATTGCACAAGCATCTCATTTCCTCAGGTTTTGCCTAAGAGCATGATAAAACTTTTCCCTTTGTGAGCTGCTGGCAGAGAAAAGCTGCCTCAGGTGAAACTAAACTTCAGGTAATACTTTCTCCATAATGGACATTGCGAGTCACAACTACGAAACGCAATCTTCAAAGATGGATTTTTTATGTACACACGAAACTCGTTTGGCTGTTTCTAAAGTTTGGAAGTCCGTATTTTCTTTCTCTCTTTCGCTTTCAGTCCTTACAGCACGGTTCCGTGTCCCTTTCGTGTCGAGAAGTGTCAGGTTTCCTTGTGAATCATTGCGCTTTGGAAACCTTCTGAAGGCACAGATAATTCTGTGCATTCAGAGAAACAATGCCAACTATCTTTGTACTTCCAAGTTTCACAATGCCAACTTGTCTTTTGTTCTTTCGTGATTTTCTACCACAAAGGTCGAACACAGAGCAAGGACAGGTGACATCCAACTTGGATAATAGATTTATTGCACTTGCAACCCCATCCCCTGAAATCTGTGAGTCGTTGTTTCTGGGCCTGTCGTTCACACACTGCAGGTCCACACGACCACCTGCATTTTCTGTAGTGTTTTGACACACGGCAGAAACACATTCCAATCCAACCCAATTCACGTGCACTGAAATTTTATGAAATGAAGTTTGTTTGTACCTGGTGACGTGCTGACAATGCGTGGTGGTGACGGTGGAAGTCGTACGGATGGTGGAGGTGGTAGTGATGGTGTGAGGGTGGGGGGTCCAGATTCAGATTGAAGGGAGGGTCTGCCCCAGCGGCGACCCCCTGAAGCCACCAGTTGTAACCAAACAACGACAAGGCGCCGGCACCACCACTGCCTGCCGCCGCCGCTGCTGCGGCCAGTCCTCCCGCACCTGCCAGCACCGCTCCATTCAACCCGTTCATCCCGAGGGATCCACCGTACGGTGTGTGGTACATATCCATAATTGCCTGGCTCTGCGCACTGTTTGTTGTGTTGTTCACTCCAATGTAAAACACTCTCCACTGGAGCACTGAAGCAGTGCCCTTCAATAGGTAATCCTTGACAACTTGTTACGATTGAACGCTTCCTTTGGTATTCTTTGTGGCGAGGCGAAACGGTTCAACTTGAAAAAACATTCTGTTTCCGTTCCATGGAATCCATACAAAAGTACTGTGAAACTTACTGGAGTCCTTTCCTGTCACACCTTGGTAGCAGCACTATTCTCCTTGTGTGTCAATTTACACCAGACCGAAGCTGTGTGTGCACACAGAACGGATATTGCAGTTACTCATGCAGAGCGTCGAAAACACACAACCTTTCATGAGCACTGACTTTCCGTCACAACAGACATCGAAAACCCAGATTCTTACACATCATCCGAAGCTACGCTGTGCACCAGCTGCCTCAAAAGACTTTCAGAGTTCTCTTTGCCTTGGGCTTCAACAAAGTGTACAAAAGCTCCTCTCGGTAGCTTTCTGTGCCGAACCAAGAAAACTCCCCAGAACGCACCAAGTTGCACTGTGTAATTAGCCTCTGATTAATTCCGAGGTCATTGAGCTCTTATCACTTGGCTTTCTTGTCGTCTGTGTGTGCTGCGCACGGCCCACCAGCCACACTGCCTCGCATCCTTGTGCTTTGATGAACTCGTGAATGGCAGGTACTCGAAAGCTGCATTTTCCTGCGGTAATTGCGCTGCATGCGAACACAAGAAAGGGACAAACGATCCTTTGGCTCAATCACTCACTGTCAATTCATTCAGCTTTCCTCCTCGCAACTGTTCGGTCGCGGGTCCGCGAGCGCTGTATTCATCAAAACTAACCTTTTATTTCCAGCTTTTCACTGAAGCTGAATGTCAGACCAAAACATGACAGATACAATGTCGTCCATTGCACGCGACGAGGGTGCAACTATCCACTCGCCCCTCCATTCACAGCAGCTTTCGAGCAACGAGTGCTTTGGTTGGACGGGAATGGTGTGTGTAACTTGTCGCATTTCTCTTTGTTATTGATTTTTCCCATTGCCGACAGGTTTTGTTGCCTCCTCGTTCTCCCCTGTTCTGTTTCGAGGGAATACAATTACCGTTGACGTTTTCCGTATTCCTTTCATGCGCGGGCACAACGTTGGGGCCCGATTCTTTTTTTCTGACACTTTGCCCCCTCAAAATCGGATTTAACGTCAATGAAAACGATTTCACCCGGCACCTGCCAGCAAGTAGGTCGCAGCATGAACAACTTTTCCCCTTTTTCCATTTTCTTAAAACCCCAATTAGATAATGCATAGCAACACACGCGCACACGCACGTGCAACATGAATCATCAGATGCGATTAGCTTCGGCAAAAGTTGCCTTTTGTTGACGAACAAAGCTGCAGGTCAGCCTGCAGCGCTGGGATGTTCCGCCTTCGCACGGTACCACTCAATGTGAAAATGTTCGTGCAGCCTGCAGTGAGGCAGGCTTGTATTACAGAACGGGAAGAGGTCAGACTAATCTGCTGCCTGATATTGGTGCTTCTTCAAGTCCACCAAAGCACAAGCCTCTTGACTTCAACAGCACCTGAGGCAAAGCACGCTGCTCAAGTTCAGCATCTCTTGCAACACTGACCAAACCAGAGTACAGACGTGCTTCAACACACGCACACGCAGACAGCAATGGGGGGAAAAATCCAGACAACTCAGCATCGACAGTGACGCTGACAGCTTTGTCCAAATTTGTAACGATAACGTGTGTTTATCCAGCTGCAAAGGGGACAGCGATGGCGGTTGCTTTCACTTAACCCAGCTTTGTAAGGAAGACCCGGCTGCCGTGCTGCAGTAATGACAGTCTAATCAAACTGATTGATGTCATTCAGCAGCCAAAACATATCCATACACGGAAAGGAGGCGAAGGGAGCGCTGCTGCCCTTCATCTACACTGATGGGCAAAACTTTCAGCAGCTTCGCTACACGGCAAACCACCATCCGTGAGCGTGTCATCAACCAGGAAAAGTTGAAATTCGCACTTCTCCAATTCAAATATACTGGTTTTCCTGCAGATTCGTTTGACAACGTACTGGAGCCGATTGCAGCGGCTCCTGGTGGCCCCTCTTTTTTCCCAACACGAAATCCACATACGCGTCTATCTGACCACCTTCGGCTGTTTCAGCAGGAAAACGCAAGATTCCGACCAAACACGGACACGGTTGCAACCAATCTCATGACTCTCGCAACACCCTCTTGAGAGCAAAAACACGGCTACCATTTCAAAGTGCTGAAAAAGCACAGAAAAGGAATCGAGAACACAGTTTTGCCAAGTCTCTGAAAGGAGCTTCTTCCACTTGAACAAAAAATTTCATTCGTGCACTACAAAAAAACTTCTCTTTTGTCTTTGCCACTTCAGGCATTATTTTCTGACAAAAACGAAAGAACATCAAAAAACATTTGTTTCATTTCTGTGAGTTGTTTCAAACTTTGAGCAAACTGAAAACGCAACTTTTTCAACGTGTAGGTTTTCGAACTTTCACTCTGAATTCGTGATATCTGAAAGGTGACAGCACAAAGTTTCGCTGCCATGCAGAACGTGTTGTCAAACGTGAAATCAGAGCGAATTTCAATTCTTTTCACTCTCGACACCAATGAATAGGCATTTGACTCAAAACAAGACCCAAAACAATGTCCAGTTGACCTCTATCGCAAGTCTGTTCTGTCAGTTGCGACGGTGCGAGAGAGCCTTGCCTTGCCAAAACGGCCACACAGGCGCAATGGCAATGGCCAGAACTGACAGCTGCCCAGGCTGGTGCGGAAGGAAACCAGAAACTAGAGTCTCGTGCACAAAATCTTTTTCTTCAATTTTTTCACGCAGCTTACTCCATTTTTCTTCTTGCTCAAAGGCTTCTGTGCGAGTAATTACTTTCTCTGTCGTGTGGCCATTGATTTCTACAGCAAGGAAAATATTCTTTTTCGGATTTGATTTTGGAAAAGTTCCACAGCGGTGAAGGCGTGTTCTTGCAACTGCAGGCCGAGCAGAATGTTGGAAGCAATGAGTGCAACTGCTTGATGCCAACAACAAGGCTACGCCTAAAAAGCGTGTGGTCCATAGAAACGTTCGCAGTTGATGAAATTTTGCCAGAATCATTTTCAGCCCATTTTAAGAAAAAAAATTTTTTTTGGTGATGACCTATGTTGAGTTGGGGGGGGGGGGCAGGGGCAGGGGGGGCAGGGGGGCCCCCCAGCCCTGCCCCTCAAACTCAACATACCCAAAAAAAAAAACAAAAATGTTTAAAATGGCCTGAAATGACCCTGGTAGATTTTCACCATGTTGAGTTGGGGGGGGGCCCAAAAAAGTCCACATACAGACATGCATATATACAAGGTTCTATCAACTGAAACTGTTACTTGTCATGATTTGCAGGTGTGCGAGCGCACTCTGCAAGTTACACAACGCATTCAGGTGTAGTCTGAGAGGACTGAGGCTTCCATTGTTCTTGAGGACAATGACTGGAAGGCACCAAATGCAGACATGAGCTGGCACTCTGAGAACAGTTGGTCAGAGACAAACATGGAGGAGAAAAAAGCATCCATGTCTATGCTGATTCCACACAGGTTGGTGCAGTGTGTCAACATTTGGTTCTGTTGCTTGGAAGGCAGCACTGCAGCAGAGACATACCAGCATTTGCACACTGTTTTGAATGGAAACTTACTCTTGCATGTCTGTATTCCACTGGCACAAGTCCTTCACATCTGGTCATCAGAAACTGGGTGATTTGCCATGCCCTGGGCAAGCACATAAAGTCAGAACTCCAGCCACAATTGCCCGATGCAAGCAGCTCGTCACTGCCAACAGGAGGGTTGGAATTCACATGTTGTCAAGGACTTTGTCTGTATCTTATGGCAGTGTGCATCGAATGTTGCACAAGGATTTGTCAATGAAGAAACTTGCTGCGAAATCTGTGCCACATAAGCTGACTGATGGTGACAAGAGGAGGAGAATTGACTTCTGCACAAACTTTGTTTCCATCTATGGACCACACCCAGCTGGTCTGGATTGGGTGATGACTGATGAATCGTGGTTTTACATACTTGATCCGTTCTCCAAAGTTGAAAATATGCATTGGATGACAAAGGAAGAGCAAAGGCCACAAGCTGTGAGGAAAGACAGAAATGCCAAGAAGTTGATGTTCATCCCCTTCTTCGATTGGTGAGGCTTAGTGCACTGAGTTCTTTGAGAACCAGACAATCAATAAGGAAGTGTTTGAGCCTCTTCTGGACCACGTCCTTAACTCCATCCGCACAAGAAGAGGCCACCAGGTGTTCCAACAACTCGATCACTACCAGCTACACATGGATAATGCGCCGGCACATCGTAGTTATCTTGTGCAGGGCACTCTGAGGCAGTGGGGTTGGGCCCTCCTCAAACACCCCCCATATTTGCCTGACCTCTCCCCTACAGACTTTTTTCTATTCCCCCTCTTGAAGAGGAAAATGTGCAGCAAGGACTTCAGGAATACAGCCAACTTGCGTGCAGCCATTGTGCAAGAACTGGGTTTGATCACCAGTGAACAGTGGAAAAAATGCTTCCAGATGTGGATCAACTGATGCCGCAAGTGCCTTGTCTTCCAGGGAGGATATTTCGAAGGAATGGACCCTCAGTTGCGCCCTATTTGAAGCTGTGTTCCCGTTCAATCTTGACATTGTTCCTGTTCTGACAGTTCCTTGGAATGCTATCAGTGCAAAAAGAATTGTGTCTTCATTTGTTTGTGTTTTCCGGGCGCACTCAATGAGCTGGAACTAAATGCCTTCAAAATAAACAGACCCTCAAGTCATGACAAGTAACAGTTTCAGTTGATAGAACCTCGTAGACTGACGGTGATTACACTAAGCGTGTGGTAACACCCTTCGGGACCACACGCTTAAAAATTGGCAAATTGGGTGCTCGCACACCACTTTTTCGTCTGGAACACTGCGTTAATGAAAAGCGACTTGTTTCTGTTGTGGAAAAGTGAAGGCAACAACAACTGCAGATGTCGAGTTGACTAGCAAGATTTGCCATCACTGCAAAACACCTCTGTCAGTTTCGTTGAGCTGACTGCTCGACCACCACACTCGAACCTGCATTGGGCCCATTTGCTTCATGGCTTGAGCACAGAAAGCGTTGCGAGCACAGCTTGTGCATTCTGCATGTTGCATGTAGAAAATATTCACAATGAGAGTGAATGATATTCGGTTTCCGGAAGAGGTGCAGTCCATCATGACGAGCTTCACGGATACAAATCAAGTTGAGGTGTTGCACTCCAGAACAAAGCGTCCGCCAATTTCCGATTACAATGTGTCAAAGCTAAAATTCTGGATCAACTGGCAAGATCAAAACAACCGATTGCACGCAAAAGCGCCGAGACTTTCCCAGAACTTGCTCCTCATCTGGAAACAGACAGCGAAAACCGACACACCAGCATGAACCACAAAGTGCGCGAGGACAGACATTGAAGCACCGAGTCAGAACTTCAAGAAGCTTTTCAGCGCAGTCATCACTTCAGACAACTTGACCACTTGGCACCAGTTTTAATTTTCAAGACGTAATTAACTGCTGCGTAAGACTGAAATGAAAAGCAATCTGAAACTTTCTTGATGAAGTTTCGTTGAAAAAATGTTGCTGAACAGCTGAAAGTAAATGGCACCAAGTGGGTGGGAGAAGACACAAACACCTGATCTGGGATGCGCTTTCTAACTTGTCCTGCGCTGCAAAAATGTCGGACAAACAAAATAACTCACGAGAGTGATAAACAATGGTCACATTTTTTCCGCGAGTGATCAGGTTGCACAGGTTTGCTCACGAGTGTCTTCCCATTCCGGGGACGCCTGTGGACCGCAAGGCGCTGATGAAGTTGCCTTGCCGCAACCGTCCGTTCATTCTGCTTCCCTTCCGAAGCCAGGCCGTCAGGACCAAAACAATGAACGCACAAAACTTATCGAATTTACCTGATGAGGCACAGGAATTGTCGACTGTGCAGGCTGGGCTGGTTGCTTCGCCGCCACCAGTTCCTTCCTCAAGAGCTGAACGATGGATTTCTGAAAACGTAAATCGGACCTTGCACACAGGTTCCTTTTTCGAACTTCAAGTTCAGTTGAATCAATTTGTTTTAGGTTGGATATGTTCAGTCTGCTGGTCTTTTGTTGCAACCAAACAACGTTTGCACTGATCCACAGCGAAATTTGGCCATCACTGAACCCAAGAAAACACGAGTGGCAGGTACGAGTAACACCACCAAAAGCAACTTGTGCTGTTTGATCGATTTCGACTTCAAGACGACATTTTGATTTTACAAATGGTTTCAAGTGCGAATTCTAGAGCCATTGGGTTCACCTGAAGACTCGAGCTGTGGTGGTAGTCACAGGTTGAGATCAGGACAAAACAAGCTTCTGGTCGTACTTGCCTTTCGTTCACGTGAAACGTGACATTTCAAACAAGGCCTTTGTAAAACTGAACATCTCATACATTGGCAGGAAAGGGCCAAGACAGCACGTCTCTGCTGATTTGCTGCCAAATGGCTCTTCTTGTGAAAGCAGGTCACTGCGCGGCAGTCAAACTGCATCCAGTACAGCCAGCAGTGATACATTCACGGCCAAAAAGTCGCCCTTTGCTTACTTTCACTTTGCCAGCAAAGAGCAATAAATTAGGCTTTTGCATCAAAGTCGAGTGAAAAGAAGAGGCAAGGGAGTTGGTGGAAAAATCAATAGGATGTCAGATGGAGGTGGCAGCGGCAGGAAACTTTGCTACGGAGCGATCAACGTTTGTCAATGTGCATGCGCAGCAGAAGGAAAGGCTGGCACTGAATATCGGCGTCCGTGTCGTCCTGAACTCACTTGTTGTTCACTGAGCGACGTTATCTGTGTCTGAAGATCGTGGAGTTGCTTCTGCAGACTCGAGTTCTGAAATCACACACGTGATAATACAGTTAAAACTTTCAGGAAACAACCGCCGAGCAAACTAAATCTTCCCATTCTTTATCCGTCCGAGAAAAATGGACCGTTTGACTTCATGGTCTCTTGTCCTGATACAAGAACACTTGACAGTACAAACACACTGAATACCCCATTTTTGCGCGACCCGGACCAAACTGGCAGCACATTTGATGCACTTAGGACAACAGGAAACTGCAGATTCGGCCAAATTCTGAACAAGAGATCAAAAAGTCCGCGACACCTCACAGTTGTGCTCGGAACACTCATTGTGCCATCGAACAGGCAATGACTGGGTTTTCTGCCATTGGCTATTCAACAGTTCAGTTCATTTTCATTGGGGGCGGGTGGGTTGAAAAAAACTTTCAGTGCTTCAGCAAATTCAACATTTCTGTTCATTGACCCCGCCACACACCCCACCCAAACATGCCGCCACATAGGACAACCACCAACAAGTGATTGCACGGTGCCAGTGTTATTTGAATATCTTGTTGGCATGTTCACACATTGTCATGTTCTGGTTGTGTTGCTAAAGTTTCGTAGTGGGCAAATAAACCGATCCTGAGAAACGCGCATTGATCGGTCAATTAAATTTCGTGCCTCGTAGACAGATGGCGTCAGCTGCACAGAAAAGGGGGTGAGTGGATCCCCTCCCCCAGCAAAAAACAAGTACACTTTTCTTGGCAGGCAAAACCTCATATGTACCCTGAGGTACGCAGACGATATGTCGGTTGTCACACCCAGCAGTGAAACTAGTAGTGGGACACAAATCTAACACAGGCACTGACTTTATTTGGAGAGGTCACAAACGCTTCACTCGGGGCATGGCATGTCACTCTGCTCCACATACTCATACCTCGACATAAACTCCTTCGTGGGCTGTGAACTTTCGATGCTCAGATTTGAAACAGGGGAAAATTAATTGACAATGTTTCAAACTAATTTTTCACAGATTTATCAGAACTCGACTCCAAAGAAGCATATTTTGAAACAATAATTCGTCAACTGGTGCACTGACCTGTGGATCTGCCTTCATTTTGCTCACCAGGATCTGAAAATTACAAAGGTCAAAAATATTTGAACATGTGAGTACAACACACTCATAAGATCTTGGTCAGCGCACGACGCGGAACTCGAAACCAGACGTTTGGTCACGATAACAGGCACACCCTTGTAGAAACCCCCCCAAAAATAAACTAGACTTTCAAGTAGACAATCAGCCGCAGGCAGCGTACATAGGCAGGACAGCACTTGTCCCAATCCACCAATGCCCCAGTCAGCAATGTATCCAAGATACCCCTAACCCGGACAATTTGGAAAAAAAAATTTGCAGGGGGGGGGTAACCGGACAATCGGATAATGTGTCTGAGATACCCCTCACCCGGACAATTTGGAAAAAAAAAACTTTGTGGGGGGGGGGTAACCTGGACAATCGGACAATGTGTCCGAG
>JAAUXT010084265.1_pt1 | contig 17018 bp, 14 predicted proteins | sample 7278171 | NCBI WGS metagenome assembly JAAUXT01 (sample SAMN14350112, study PRJNA611818) | marine sediment metagenome | isolation source: surface marine sediment (1.8m) | place: French Polynesia: Moorea | collected 2018-08
CCCACCAACCCCCCCCGCCCCCCCCCATTATTCCCCCCCCCCCCCCCCCCCCCCCCCCCCCCCCCGAACTTTAAGGTGTTTATGAACTGCGAACGTTTGTATGGACCACACGCTTTTTATGCGTAGCATTCTTGTTCTCTCGTGAGCCAAACACTAGCTTTATTGAGCGCAACATTTGCTTGTTGCAGAGGATCGTCGGCTCCCTACGAAGTTCAGGTTTTCAGAGCCTCGGACTCGTACACGGATTTCTTCAACGCCATTCACAGGCGGAATGACACTTTCTATGTCGTATCCTTCAGAAGGGTATGTCATAAAATTTAATAAGCAAAGAATTTTTTGTTGGGCACGAAGTCAATTATCATTGTGTCAAATAACTCTTGTTGTCGTGGTCTGTTTCAGGATCATCTTTTGTTGCCTGCTACAGCACACAACAAGACCACGAGGCCAAGAATGTCTTTGGTCATGCCAGCAGTGTCGTTGAATGGTAAGCGGTTGAAGCTTTGGGTCCTTGCGCTGTTCTCTGCAGTGACAGTGTTGTCATGTGATTCGATTCGTGATCAGAACCGTCTTCAAAGCCCTGTGTGTGATTGGTCGCAACATCGTGCCATGAGCAGCTCACTGTTTCCAGACTCGATGCAACCGGAAGCGGGCAACATCGCGATGATGCAGATCGACTGCGAGGTGATGGCGACGCGGCTCGTCGAGGTAGCCAAAGCCACGGTGCCGCACCACGTGTCTGAGAATCTCACCGACCACTCCTCGGAACCGCCGCTCGGTCCTTCCCAGCCGAACCGCTCAGGCAGATACAGAAGAGGTGGACATCAATAGAACTCCCAAGAAAAGCAGATCTGGACTTTTGCAGCATTCCAGAAGGTACGGAATGGAGACAGTTTCAACCAGTTTTGGTCTCTAAAGGAAGATGCAAAACATGCTGGTTGTGTTGTTTTGTAATGGTACTGTTTGCAGTTGTAACTGTGTCTGTCGAAATTGAGATGGAGTTGAATTTTACTGGTCCCTTTGAAGGTCTTTTCTGAGCAACACAGCAATTTTGTTGTAACAGAAGTGGGCGGGTTTGTTCGCAGTGGATGGAAGGGTTTTGCACATTTGCACACTCGTGAGAAGGATTTGAAGGGCTCGTAAAAATCGAACTTTTCCTGCCTTTTACGTCGTTCGTTGACAAATGTTTGGCGTGTATGATAATACACAGTTCTTTTTATTTTGAGAGAAATGTGATTTCTAGTCATTTGGATTGCGTGTGAAACGTGCAGCGTGTATGGGGCTACAATTGTTCAAAATTGTGGCTACTCATGCTCAAAATTTACCTTTTCAGCTGAAGAAACTTCACGTGTTGTCTAGTGAATTGTATTTGACCACGTTTGCGTGCTCATCAGATCTCAGGCGAAGCCCATTCTCAAAACGTGAGTGGGTTGATTGTGTGTTTGGAGAGTAAACTGGCACTGAAACCGGTCCTGAATAAGTGTTTGGAGTATCAGCACTGTTTTCGGAAACCAAAAGGCGAAGCAGCCATTGCCAAAAATTCACTTTTGAGGCCGATAGGTATTCCGGTTGCTATATTTGCAACCGGAACTGCGCCATTCAAACCACCTAAAAATGCACCTCTAGGGGTTGGGTGATGTGACAATCATTGCAAGGACAAAAGGGTTTTCTGTCAGTCCTCGCCCACTCAGAATGTGACGTTGGTATTTTTGTGACTTTGTAAGTTCACATTCGTCTGTAAGTTCACATTCCACATTGATGTTTGTGACAAGTTGTTAGTGACCAGTTAAGTTCACGAAACGTGTTCACGTGTTTGTATGGCAGCTTGTGCGGTTTGCGACAAGCAGGCGAAGCCTTGCCTTGAAGTGGTGCACGTTGCGCGAAGAAAGCAATGGAACCCAAGAAATGGTGGTCGCATTTGTGTGTTCATATGAAGAGGACATCACTCATTTTTGTGTTTCCGTGTCAGTGTAGCTTGTTATTGTTCGGCCGATGTTTTCACCCGCAGTAAGTGTGCTGATCTGAATGTCGAATCTGACTTGTGGGTGAAATCGAGCGTGCGTTTGTCGTGAGCCTGCTTCTCTCGTCTCCTACGTGCCTTATGACTCAGAAGAGATTGCCGCTGGACGGGAACTGGGTGCTTCAGTGACGAACATGTGTTTGCAAGGACATGGCCCGCGCAAGTTGTCTGACGATCCAAATGGAACCTGAAGTTGTTTTCCTTTTCAAATGGGGCGATGCAACAACCACCTAACTGTGTGGCAAGTGGAGTTTCCTCCTCACAGGTTGCACTTCGATCTATCGTATTCACCCGTGTATATGTCACAAGACACACCCCAACAACTGGCATGCTGGTAGCACGGAACACTCGCCGGAGTATTCGTCTCGCCCAACATGTAGAAATAAAATGTCGGGTGAACAGGGGGTGCATGGGGTTCACCCAACTTCAGTGTTACTCATTTAAAAATTTCATGTCACTCGAGATCAAATGTCAGGTGACCCCTCCCCATGACGCCCAACTTTCGATGTCGTTGGTGCGTCTTGTACACGGGTGCACACAGAAAATTTTGTGAAGCGGATTGTTTTGTTCTCCCTCAGGTTGTGCAGCTGCACGCGGTGCGCCAAACTCACAGCTCAGAATCGAGAAGTCCGTTGTCTGTACAGTGCGCAAAGCTCCAGTTGTTGCTTGGAACTGTCTGTTTCTTGTAATAAAGGGTTCTCACCAGTGGGACAGAGGTGTGGTCCGTTTTGTTGAAATCGACGAACACTTTACGGGACCTGCGCAGCGTGTTGTAAATCTCTCGTGCACCGAAGTACAGAACTGGCTTCGATGTCGGATTTTGTCTGCGAAACGCCACTTGTTGGATCAGTTCGGCAACGATGCCACGAAAAGTCGAACCGACCAAGGAAGCCTTGAGATTTTAAATGGAGTGGTTCGAACTGCATGTTGTTGCGAAGCAAGAAGCAACTCAACCAGTTGTGGTGTTTGCACGTTTTGCATTTGAGGCATCAAAGGTGCACGCATTCTTGCTGAAAAATCAAATTTTAGGATTGGTCCCAGAAGGTGTCAGATTTGTGCAGTGTGTCTGCAGTAAAGTGTTCCTTTTCTTCATATCAAACGACTGAGTGCTGTGTCACCAAAATTACACACCATTAGATTATTTCTTTTTGGTTGACTGCTTCTTCTTTTTCTGTTTCGTTTTTGCTGCAATGATTTCTTCACCCTGCCGCTTGATTTCTTCGCGAGTCAGGGCTTCCCCATCGTGCTCCTCTGTGTCGAACTCGTTCAGCACGGCGACGCTCGGCTCCAGTTTCACCCGGATGTTCCCGGGTCCCACTCGTCTCAGCAAAAATTCCTGCAGCACAACGGACAAGTTTGTCTGCAATATTGCCGAGCAAAGCAGCACTTTGATTGTTGGCACCAAACCAGCATCCAGAGGCAGGTTCCACAAAGGATTCTCCCAGCCGACAGTTACAGCGAACAACCAACCTGAAACTCCGGAGTTTGGAATTGAGCCTTGATCGTCGAGTCTTCTTCTGTCTCCCCAACCTCCTCCGTCAGTCGTTCCAACTTCCTCGTGACCAGGTCCAGCTGGTGAAACGTGTCTCCACGCGGATAACTGCATGACGGAAATGAAAATGATCGTCAGTCAACTCGAGCAGGTCAAATTCTGTCTGTGACACAAACATGCGAACAAAGACGCCGTTCTTGTGAATGTCTAAACGTGAACCCGAAACACAATTCCTCAGCGTAACCGAGTTCGAGTCAAAAAGTCAGTCACCTGTTTTCCGGCGGGGACAGTTTGACGGGAATCAACTTCTGGGAAAGCGTGCCAACTGCTTCTTTCACGTGCACCAAAGTGTCACCATTGGTTTTCATGGTGTTGTAAGCTGCCTGATTGTCTTGTTCCACATTTTTCAACATTTCTTGTAACTCTTCAAACGTGCGCTGAATTCTGACAAAGACAAAACTCACTCACAAACAAGTCGTCATGGCATGCAAAGACGGCGAGTGATGAAGCAATGAAGACGAATCCCTGGACCTACTTTGAATACTTTTGTTCTCCACTGTATTTCATGTCCCTGAAAGTTTGTCTGAGGGTGTTGCAGTTTCCCGAAAACGTCCCTTGCTGTTGTTCCAGCACGTCTACCCTTTTCCGTAAGTCTTGACGAGTTTGGCGCTGATGCGCTATTCTTGGAACAACCTTTTCAAAGTGAAATTGGACGCTTTAAACATGCAGCCACATGGTGTCTGGTTGCAGATGTCGCGCGACAAGATTTCGGCATCGCGAGGCATAAACTTACAGAGCGAAGATCGTTGACGTGGGTCACTTCTTTGATTTGCTGCCCCAAGGTTTCCAGCCTCAATATTTTTGTTTGCATGGTGTGCTTCCGTTGCTGTTCAAGCAACGCCTGGTTCTCTGAAAGGGAATTCAAGTTCGCAGACCTGCAATGGAATAAACAGCAGCGGTGCAAACATTTTATAACGCTGAGAACACATCAAATTTTGTGATACCTGCGCTCTCTGCACTCAATGCTGTTCTGGCCGTCTGGTGCTGCATGAATGAAAACACGAATGGCAATTCCATGCATGCAAGCTTGCATGGATGAGGGACCTCAAAATGTATACGAGGGGAATTTCATAAGTAACCGTTTATGCCTCGTATCTTCTGAATGGATATTTCTTGCTGCACAAAACAGAACAGGGAATCAGTGTAACATCCATTTTTGCAAACAAAGCTGAAATCTACCAACAGAGATTGAAGAAAGTAAGGGAAATTTTGATCCAAAGTTGGTAGAGATTTTGCCTTGTGACTATTGATTGTTAATGGCAAAGGACTAGAGTGCAGAGAGTGCACAGGTATTGAAGATAGTCAAAGCTCAAAATTCTTCAAACTTTGAAGGTAAAATTGTTTAGGAAGGAATGTGCCCAGGACTGTCAGAATGTGCTAATCCATTCTTTATGAGACAAAGTTGTGAAATGTAAAGGATTGTTTCTGTGGAAGCATCCATTCGGAAGATACGAGGCATGAACGGTTACTTATGAAATTCCCCTCGTACGTTTCACCAAACGTCAAATCTTCGGGTGTTCAAACGTGGAATCTGCAGTTTCCGCGTTTGGACACACGTGCTCAAAACAGACTCTGAAAAAATCTTAAAATTACCAGACTTTTTGTTTTGCTACAAAGGAGAATGCAACCTATCCTTTGTATTTTTTTCAACACTTTTGGCAACAAACCCCCACAGTAGTGAGCCCTCCAAACTGTGTCGTTTTCAGCTGTTTGCAGCAACCCCCTTTTGAAGCACGTTCACGTGGAAACATCAAAGGCCACGTTTGCCCAAAACGTGCATCTTAAAGTACCTATTCTCGATCACGTATGCTGGACATATTGTGCGCACGTGCACGCACTGACATTTTCTTGGGTGTTTTGACCAAACACAGGCAGTGTGGGCCAAATCTCAGCAACCAAGAGACGTGGCAATTTTACTGGTTGTTGAGGAAGAATGCTTTTGTATGGGAACTATTCTCAGGAAGACTGCTGTTGCTGGGAAGACATTCTTTTCTTGACAACTCAACTTCTGGTTGATCTTGAGTTTGATCTTTCTGCATCTCAATCATCTTGGACCAACAGAATGCAGGATTCCACCATGGCTGCAAGATCAGAATGCTGTTGCTCGTGGAAAATTTTGTTTTGCTGATGAAGACCAACAATGTCCAACATGCAGTCCTCACCCGCGTGACGCGCTCGCGAGCCTGCAGCTCGTCGGTCCTCCGCTGCACCTCGCGCCGCATCTCCTGGACCTGGGCGGTGCGCTCGCGCCGCGCCGCCGCCGTCTCCCTCTGCAGTCCGCGCAGCTGCTCGTGCGATGTGCCGCGTTTTTCACTCGCGTACTGCGCAATCCACTTGATCTCGTTCAGCTCGCCTTGAGTGTACATCAGAGCGGTTTCCATTGCGTCGAGCTTAGGCGGCTGGTGCAGACTGTTCTGTAATCAGAACAAGGAGAATCATGCAATTGCTGCACTCTGAGTGTCTCCTTCCGAATAAACACGTGCAAGTGAACATTGGCTCTTTGTTCGACGGCAAGTCAAAAAACAGGTCCATGGACCTCGCGGTGATTTGAACAAATTTGAACAAATTAACAAACATGCAGGCGATTTTCGCCAACGAAAACAAAACGAAACCCTTTCGCCATGGGCAGAAATGACAGATTTCGTTACGTTTTCTGGCGCAAAAACGAAAGAAAGATCGTACGCACCATTTTGAGCCTGTCGATGATCGTGCGATAGCGGTTGGACAGTAGTTTTGCAGTCTTGAATTTGATATCCACTTTGTTTGCAGCATTTTCAAGCTCCGCTACATCCTATACATAACAAAAAACCAGAGATGAGAAAGTTTGAAAGCACGCGACCTGTAATCGACACACAGGGGCCTCCCTGCCCTTGGGACTGCCTGATTAAGAAATGGGTGAGCACAAAGGTCTGTTGGGGGGGGGGGTGCCTATGCAAGACCCTCCAGGAGGTCTTCAGGGAAGCACCGAGATCTCCCGTGGTTGCTCATTCCACACCAATGTGTCCACACACACAAGAACGCAAACATGCGCACCGAAAACACACACAAAACTGGAACACCGCCCGTGCAAAGCGCGTGATTAACGATCGAGTCGAGCGCTCAAGAAGTCCCTGTTTCCTTCCAGTTTTCTGCGACATGCTGAGCTCGGTCAAACATGCAGAGAACAACCCAGAAGGGGTCACGACGACGTCTCAAATGCGTGAACATTCAATTGAACGAGTTCGTCAGTCATTCGGTGTGCTTGGTCGTCCAAGGATCGTTCTCGGAGAACAGCCGAAAGTATCAGCTGACCGAAGGGCAGACTTACCTGTGGCGTCAGGACCACGTGGCAAGAAATTTCGTCCAACGCAATGTTTTGCTCCAGCTCCCATTTCAACATCTCCACTTCTGCCTCCTTCGTTTTCCGTTCGTATTGCCAAAGATCAAGCGCCCTGGTTGCCTCGCAAACTTTTTCGTTCATTTCTTCCACTGCCTCCTGGAAACAAAGGGACGTTCATTTTGGCCTTGTTGGTGATATCTTTTCTTGTGCAGTGAGTTTTGCACAAAATGTGTTCAATACGTTTGAATCCCTGACTTGGCAGGACTTTTCAGGGTGCTGTTACCTGAGCGGACAGCCGACCGACAGCCCAGCGAAATGCTCGTTCGTCGCTGAACGCTTTGTTGACCACATGCTCGTCGCCCTGCAAGCAACAACACGAAGAAGGGCGTCAAGACCTTCCCTGGTGCACTGACAATGTTGTGGAGATGCCGCTGCGTGTTTTTCGTGCGTCTGTCACACAGACTCATCAACACATGCACAGATGCCCTCCCACTCGCTCTCACACACACACGCACACACACACACACACACTCAAAACAGTCAGCTGACAGAGGCCCGGCAGGGAGGAGGGTCCTCCACCTGGCATGCACGGCAGATCGTCCTGTGCGTGCAAGCGGACACAGAAATTTCTTCGAGCAGCGTCTCCCTTGACTCTTTCCGCCCTGATGGGGTGTGCGTTATTCCTCGCTCTGGTACCAAGTTCAACATTTGAAGGTCCAGGCAGCTGACGGCCTGCCTCCATTGCCAGTGTTTTACGGCTTGTACGAGTCTGTGAGCTTCGGTTTCAGGCATAATATGATCATGTTTGAAGTTTTTCACAGCCAGGTTTCTCTCTGTTCAGAATAAGTACAGATATCAATTGTACTATGTACTGTTCTATTCATTTCGCAAATCAATCTGGTTCCCATACCTGCATGCCTGTTGTGTCTGAATTTGACCGATTGATTTTCTATTGGAAATGTATTGGTCAGCAGTGATTGGATATGATCAAAGTAGATATTCAAATGATTCTTTCACAGATCAAGAAGGGGAATGGCATGATTGAAAAGCAAGCAAATTCTTGTTTGTTTGTTTGTTTTTTGGAAATGCATTGGTTGGTGATTTACCTGATCAAAGGTGATTTTTCAGAGATTATTCTACAGAGTGACAATGACAATGGCACAAACCAATATTTGAGTGAGTTTGAATCACCTTCCACAATTCTGTTGTTGATTCTAAGCCAATTGCAGGTTGTTGAAAATATATTGGTTGGTGATGGACCTGATCAAAGGTGATTTTTCAGGGAATATTCTGCAGAGTGACAATGGTAACAGCATCAACCAATATTTGAGTAAGTTTGGATCACCTTCTTTTGTGATTAATTCCTAACAAATTGTTGGTTCCTGGAAATGTGCTGGCAAGTGATTGGAGGTGATCAGACTGATTAGACCTACGTGAGGATTTATTTTTTCAGATCAACACTGGGAATGGAGATGGGGCGAAGTCGGCCATTTTGGGCTCACTCGGCCAGCCGGCACACGAAAATCGAACGCGCCCATTGTCATCTGCAGAACAACCAGAGTGGACGTCTCTGCAGTGGATCTTTACAACGCTTAGTTCAGTAAAACATGGTTTAGACTCTAGAGTCTACAGCAAAAGACAAAAACTGAAAACGTACAGTTTCTTTCGACTTCAAAATTTTTCTCAAGGCTTTGTTGTCCTTCCTGTGCTTGAGTATTGTCGACTCATACAGATTCTTTTCTTCGTCAGTCAATTCCTTGTACGCGTCTGTGTGTTTGCCTGAAGCAGAACATGTATAGCATTTCGTGAAAGAGGCTGGATTCGTTGAAGTTTATACTCTCCAGGCCACTGGGAAGCCAAGAGTTCGTGGGTTTCTTTGTCGATCGAAACCTGTCCACTCACCCTTGAGTTGAAGTTTTCCCTTCAATTCTTCAATTTGGTCGTTCTGAGTCCAACCCTGGACACCCTGCCTCTCAAACACCTGCTCAGCTATCATCTTTGCTGTCGGCATCTTGGAAACGAAACCAGACAAAAGAAAAGAACCAAACCCAAACAAACAAACAACCCTCCCTCCACCGCTCGTCAACGTCAACTTCTGTACAATCGTGACGTCACGACACCGCAACGCTTGATTGTTGTTGCCGTTCCACAAATTTGGCGGGAAAAGTAGTGTCCTCTGCAGGTGTTTTTGCGGGCTTGTCCTTCAAAAGGCCAAAATGCACCACTTGACACACCCGTGCACCACGGAAAAGTCATCCGTCTTCAGTTTTGTCCTGCAAATCGCAAGATGAATTTTGAGTGCGATTTTTGTGTGGTGGGAGCAGGCTTGATCGGCTCAGCAGCAGCAAAACACCTGCAGAAACTGAATCCTTCCTCTGCAGTGGTTCTGGTTGGACCGTCTGAGCCACAGGTTGTCGGTTGTGTAGATTGTGCCGGTTTTCGTGCATTTTGTCGTCTGCACGGTGCTACGATCTCATCGGCGAAATGGCTGATCACCGCAGTTTCGTGCAGTTTCCCTACTTTACTCTGAGACAGCCTGACTACAGCTGCAGCACAAATATTTTGCTGGGAAATGCAAAGTGCAAAATTTTGAAAAGGAAACAGATCTAGATCTCATTGAAGAATAGAGTCTCCATATAATGTCACAACAAAAAACGCACCACAAAAAATTGAACTGACTTTGTCACAAACAAATTTCAACAACTTTGTGTGTGTGTGTGTATATGAGTGGATCTTGACTGGACGCGATTTTTAGGTGATTTGAGGAGGGTTGCGCGATTTGGGATCGCTTGAAAAAGCACCAAAATCAAAGCAACCCAAATCAAAGCACCTACAGGCAGGGTCAACCTACAGTATGTGTACAGCAGTTCCATGGCCAAGATGAGGATCAATTTCAAGTGCACAGAATCTTTATCAGCCGCGGTAGCACGCTGATATTGGTTTGCCCCTGTGTCTGTCTCCGCATGTCCTGTCCTGGGTAATGCAGACAAGAAATTATCTCTGAGATACCCCTCCCCCCCTGCAATGGTGAAAAATTGTTTGAACTTGGATATTGTCCAAGTCAGGGGTAACTCAGACATTGTCTGAGTCAGGGGTAACTCAGACATTGTCCGAGTTAGGGGTAACTCAGACAGGTTGTCTGAGTTAGGGTAACTTGGACAGGTTGTCCGAGTTACCCCACCCCCTGTGCTGGCAAAATTTTTTTCAACTCGGACATTGTGTGAGATGGACAATGTCAAAGTTGAACATTTTTTTGCTGGTGGGGGGTTAATCCAGACAATGTCCAACTTGTTAGGGTAACTCAGACATGTTGTCCAAGTTACCCCCCCCCCCCCTGGTAACAGAAAATTTTTAACTGGGACATTTCCTGACTGTGGCATTGCCAGATTGGGACAAGTGCTGCCTGCCGATGTACGCTGCCCGCAGCTGATTCTCTACTTTAAAGTCTAGTTCGTGGCTAAATCCATAGTGGGAGGGGGCTCACTCCTTCACAAATTTGCAACACAGCAGCTCTAGGTGAAACAAATTAACCACCAATGGAACAGCAACTCTTCGCACAAAGTCTTCAAACAAGAACAAACACACATCTGGTCAAGTGCACGATTGGAAAATTTTTTCAGCTAACTGTCATGCCTCTACTGCTTCTCCTTTGTGACCACACAGGCCTCAGGTGGGGAAGCAGTAATTGAAACGAAAACAAAGAAATCAACCCAGAAAATAAATGATGTTTTTCACCTGGATTTTTACTGATTTTGTGTCACATTTTTGTGGCATTTGTAACTTGTGAGGCAGGTGTTGTCATGTTTCACACAGTTCATTTTGCAAGGTTTGACAAAGTTTTCCTGAGAAGAACACTGTTGTACCTGTTGCTTTGTGCTGGTCAAAGTAACTCAAAGAAACATGTAAAATCTGGTGCTGTTTTAAACTATGGAACATTGCAGAGGTTTGTGTTCAAGCAAACACCCAAAGTTTGGTTCAGATATGTTGAAGCCTACTTGTCCAAAGTGTCTCTGTGCCTGTCTGCTAAACTCTGCACCAACAGAACTGTTTCACACAACTTGATCAAACAATTGATGTACAGTCAGCACAAATCCATGATGAGGGGAGCTCAGACATTGTTCATTGATGAGAAAACCATCAAAGGCAAAACACCTGATACAAAGACAAAAAATGAACTGTTTGTGCCAACGTATTTCAAACACACACGACCAACTGGATTTTTTTCACTACATGAGCAACACCTGGTGGCCCGCACGTGAATCTATTAATTTTGATTTGGATGTACATCTGCAGCTAAACATTACAATCAAGAAAATATATACACATCCTGTGCAGGCTACATGCTCAATGTATGCCTTTATGACAATTGGACCTGCATTTTTCACCACTTCTTTGGTATTTTGTGGCATTTACTCAAGGGGCAGTATTTATCCAAGACTTCAAAAATTGTATTTAAACATATCCCCCAGGGGTGATATCTCTATTATTCAACTGTTTTTCTCTGTTATGGATTTTAACCAAGTGCACACTTCTACAACTGGTGGCAACAGTAAGAATTCTGAGTTTCAACTTTCCTTTCCAGAGTCTGCTGAGTCAGTGATCACCTTATACTGCTTTCATGTTGTTGGAAAGAAATTTCAAGTCCATTTTCTGAAAGTAACAAAGCCAAATCTGATTGATCTGGAGCTGTATGATGGCCCAGATGCTTTTTTCAATAGATTGACCTTTGTCTATGGCTCAAATATCAAGAACAGTACTTTTCAATTTGTTTGTCTTGTTGTTGTCACTAAGGGGGACATTCTGCATGTTCCAAACATATTAAGTTACAAAGGACAAAATGATAACATGAAACCACAACTGAGTCACACCTATTCTGTTACTCAATTGAATTTGACCTCCTTTAGGACTGCAAATAAATTTGCAGTGAAACAATACCTCCTAGTGACCCTGCCTGGGAGATTTATTGAGATGACCATTAAATTTATTGAACAAAAAGGAGCTGAGAGCAAAGACTGCAGATATGCTGGAATTGCCATTTACACTGTGGCGAACAACCCTGTCACTGGACATTCCACATTTTGTGGTACACAGTTTGACCCAGAAAAGACTTTTCAATTCAGTAAAATAAGGCCAAATTCGAGTAAGGTTCTTCTTGTTTACTATGGCTACAGATCAGGAGGGGAAGTTGCTGCTGTCGTCACTCTCAATGGTTCATCTTGTGAACCATTGGTGCTCAATGCATGTCACTTCAAACCAGACATCTATCAACACCTGTTCATTTCCTCAAAACCTGGATACATCATGTTTCCCAAAATAGAAAAGCAGTGTTTTGCACTGCAGTTACACTGCATGTGTGAAGGTAACAGGAAGAAAAAGTGTGAACTATTTGTGAGGTCAAATGAGTATGTCCTGCCAGATTTTGTTTTGCAGTACACAGTAGAGGGATACCTGAGGTCATTTCTACTTTGCGGAGATTTCTGGAGTGAGAACATTCTCTTTATGCTTAGAGAAAGATATTTTGCAATTCCACAAATAACTTTGAGAACAGACCGACTTCATTCATTTGAAATTATAATTTGCAGGTCAAGCTGATAGAATGGACAAAATTGCTTTGTATGGATCAGCAAGAAAAGTTTCTCTTTCACAAACTACAACTTCAAGTCAGAACAGGAAATCATGTTCACCAGGGGCACGTGTGTCCAGAAACTGCTATGTAGATACGGACCTTGACCACAGCCATTTCAGACAACATTCTCACTGCTTCAGATCCTATGGGGACCCAGCAGGTTTTTCTCTCATTGTGCAGTTCATTTCTCCAACCCATGCCTCAACTCCTTACCTGAAGATAGATCTGTCTACTGCCTCTCTGTGGAGCTGGGTGGATATCATATTGAGTGTTGATCACAACAAACACTCCTCAAATTTCCAGTTCTGGGTGAGTCCATCCAAGCACCCAAATTTTGTCCTGAATGCCAGTGAAGACAGCCTTTTGTTGGTTCAAGGGCACAAAAGTGCAGAAGTGACACTGAAACTTTCATTCTTGAGGAAAGAGTTGATCGAGAGGGAAATACAAATCTTCTACAATGTGAACTGCACTTACCCTGTTTCTAACAAAGAACTCTTCCTCAATTTTCGAATGTCATATGGGAAGGTTGGTTCCTGGAATATAATTCCAGTGCATCTTTTGTCTATTGAAGAGGAAAGGAAGTTACTCTTGATTTTTTATCCTCATCACAACACAGAAATCATATCAGTACAAGGTCTCATCTACTCTGTAAAAACAAGATATTTGTCTTGGTCAAGGAACAACAATATGAATTTAGTCTGGAAAAACAACAAAAACCAAAAATATCACGAGTCCCTAAAATGTTTGCCCAATGAATGCCAAGGCCTCAACAAAACTGTGTCTGCTTTCAATTTTTGTCTCAAGTTCAGCTTTGATAACAGTTTCTACATGTTATTCAGAGGAGAGTTGAAAGCTCAGAAAGTGTGCCGGTCCCAACCTCACAATGAATATTTCTCTGGATTCCAAATGAGAATCAAAATAAAATCATGGCAAGAAGCCTCAGATCTGAGCATTTGCTGCTGGAGGAAATCTTCCATCTTTTTTTGACAGAAGAGGATTTGACCAATTTCTTGCATTGATAAAGATATCTAAATCCCTTCCACCACTAAAAGTGTTGTACATTGGAATTGTGAAACAATTGGCGGTGAAGGTGAGTAGCATCCTTTGCATTTGTTCAAAGACCAAGGACATTTCAGCCTCCTCAGATGTTTTACTTCCAGAAGTGGGAGACTGGTGAATCAGTTGTTGTACAACCAACAAGCTTTGCATCAGATACAATGACATCAAGGTTCACTTTGTGCTGGGATGCACCTGCTGAAAACAGAAAGATGTGCTCTGTCACCCATCATGAAATGTTGCTGGTGGAACATCAGAACAAATCCTGCTCACTCATATTGCTGGAAAATCTGGCTGAAAGCAAACTTATCTTTGTTCGCTGCCAATCACAGTTGGTTGAAAATGTGTTGTGTAAATTACAAAAGAACAACAGTCTTGAAATTTCTCGGCATGTCAGTAATGTTAGTAAACTTTTCTGTGAGAATGTGTGTCTGAAAAGAGAAAGACATTGTGTGTGTTTCATTTGGCAAACTTTCAGAGAACTAACAACAAACAAAAAAGGGAGAAAACCTTTACCTTTCAATGAAACAAAATATATCTTATTGTTATTTGATGCAGTAGCAACTCAATCATTTCATCCAGTATTTCAACAGAATGTGACATTGCATTTGTCCAGAACTCTTGATCTTCAGAGTGTTACTTATCAATACAACTGGACAGCCTCTGGACAGGCCATTGTGATGGTCCTTTCAAAGATAAGAACAATAGAAACTTCTGGAAACCTATTCTTGTGCAAAGTAAATCAGTTTATTTCCATTTTATTTGTTTGCAATCACCTTTGTAATGATGAAGAAAGTGATAATTCTAAAAAGGAACTTTGTAGCCAAGACAAAATAGATAAGGAATGCCCCAAAATGCACTTCAACACACCTGAAAAGACATGTTCAAGGTTCAGCTTTCATGAAACAAAAGTGGCAATGATTTTGACAGAGAGTAAATATTGTTCAAATTGTACAGAAAAGGGAATGTTACATTGCCATTTGAAAGGCATGGCTTGCTACACATTTGAACATATTTGCATTTATAATTTAAGTACTGACAGAGATTTAATTCCCTGCCCTCACGGAGAGCACATGCAGCAGTGTGACAAATTTTACTGCAACACACACTTCAAATGCCCTGAATATTATTGCATTCCTTGGAGTTACAAATGTGATGGGAAATGGGATTGCCCCAGAGGACTGGATGAAGTATCAAATGACAACTGCAGGGAAAACAGATCATGCAGCAATTTGTTCAAATGTAATGGATCAGTGTTTTGTGTCCACATTGGTGATGTCTGTGATGGGTACAACAATTATCCTGGAGGAGATGATGAGCAAATGTGTGTATTGTTTGAACACAAGTGTCCACATTTGTGCCAGTGTTTGGCCTTGGCTGTTGTGTGTACTGATAATTTGGTGCTTGTTGGGTCTGGTATTTTCTCAGAATCACAACCTTACTTCTCACTGGAGATACACAACTGCACATTGCCTGATAATGCACCATTATCGCTCACCTTTCCCAACCTCATTCTCACTGCTGTGACCAATTCAGGAGTTGTTGAAATTTGCTCTGTGTTTCACTTGTCAAACAACATTTTGCTGCTGAACTACAGTTCAAATTTGATTTCACAGGTTGAAAAAAATTGTTTCTCTGGGAATCAGAAGTTATCAGTCATCTGGCTGAACAACAACAAAATTTCATGTTTCCAAGGATGCCTTTTTACATTTGGAGGCGCTACAAGTTTTGGACATATCAAGCAACTTTTTGACAAGTTTGCTGAAGATAAACAGTCTGGGCATCTGCACATTGAAATTCCTGTCACTGAAAGAAAATAGTTTGGATAAAGCAAAGAGCACAATATTTGAAGGCCTGAACATTGAAATCTTTGAGACTCATGACTACCGTCTGTGTTGTATTTTGCCAAGTTAAGCACAATGCATAGTCTCCAAGCCTTGGTTTCTGGAGTGCAAACAGCTTCTACATGGCAGAACATTGGCAATCATGTTTTGTGCTGTATCTTTGATCTTGTGTCTCACCAATGTTGTTTGTCTTGTACTTTAAGCTTTCCAAAACATCAAAGGAACAAATTGCAGGATGCTTCACCACAATAATTTTGTTCTTAAACTTCACAGATATAAGTTTTTCTGTGAGTGTCCTGTCCCTCTGGGTGGCAAATCTAATTTACAAAGAGACCTTTGTTTTGTTTGAAAAATATTGGAGATCAAGTGTAGTTTGCTACCTGAACTATTTCTTGATTTCTAACTTCACTTTCTTGTACCCAGCTCTTTTGCTCTTTCTGTCTTTCTGTAGATTTCAAGTGGTTAAAAAACCACTTGATGCCAGTGCAAAAGACCAAACTTACATTTCAAGTGGTTTGGCTCACATTTCAGTGGCAAGTATTTCACTGTCTCTCTTGATTTCAGGAGCAACAAAGGTCTTCAGCCCAAAAGGAGAAATTCCATTTTTCCTCTGCAGCCCCTTTGTTGATCCAACCAAAATCCTTGTCATTGTCCAAATTTCCACTTGGCTCAGCAGCATCATTGCAAGTTTTGCTTCAATCGTCATTGTTGTCTTTCATGTCAAACTGTACTTTGCACTGAAAGAATCACTGGCCAGTATCTCAAAATCAGTCTCAAAGCAAAGGTCTACAAAGCCACTTGTGATTCAGTTGTTTGTTGTTTCTTTGTCAAACTTTTTCTGCTGGATCCCAACTTTTGCTACTTACCTGGCATGTCTCTACCTGGACCAGTACCCAACAAAAATGTTGGTTTGGGTTCATGTGGCCTTCACCCCTATCAATTCACTTGTTAATCCTGTTGTCTGCATTGTATCAAAACTGCGAAGCATCAATCAGTGACAACAGATAACTGGTCATTCAATGTCTTGTCTGTTGCAGAGCAGTATTTGTGTTTTGTCAGGTGTTTTCTGTGTTTGTTTCTCTGTGTGTATATGTGCATGCATGTGTGTGTGGCTGTATGTCTGTGTGCGTCCGTGCACTTTCACAGCGAAAATACACGAAGCCTGAATGAACCCCAACAATAAAGGAACAAGAGAAGCAGTGCTAAGGCAACTGCGGGTGCGATGTCCCCCTTTGATCTTCAGGATGTCAACATGTTTTTGTTGATGGGTAAATGTTATGAGGGGTATTGACTGCAAATGTGATGGTTGCTAGGGAGGTTGTCATGGATATTCTTTTGAAACTTGACTGCAAACTACTTTCAAATACCTTTCATATGAGCCACAGATCATGTCTGGATCACAAAAAGAACCTGAGATTTAGCCATTTGCATCTAGTTACCAGGGAGTTTTTGCATCTGGTTGCTAGGAAAGTTGCCATTGACATTCTTTTGAAACTTGACTGGAAACCACTTTCAAATACCTTTCATATGGCTCAATGAGCCATATATTATGCCTCTGTCATGAAAAGAACCTGAGATTTGGCCATTTGCATCTGGTTGCTAAG
>JAAUXT010098419.1_pt1 | contig 17018 bp, 15 predicted proteins | sample 7278171 | NCBI WGS metagenome assembly JAAUXT01 (sample SAMN14350112, study PRJNA611818) | marine sediment metagenome | isolation source: surface marine sediment (1.8m) | place: French Polynesia: Moorea | collected 2018-08
ACTTTCAAACTCGCATTCACAGATTTAGCCTTTTGATGCCTATAGGTGATTTTCACCATCACCATACATTATACATAATGTATGGTTCAAGGTTCAAATCACCTAAAAACCAGTTGTCTGTCTGAACTTTCTGCCAACATTTCAACCAAAGAACGCAAAACAAAGATTTCTTTTTCATTGTGTGCACAGTTGAAAGCATATCGCTTGAATAAAATTTGAAGCTGCGCACACACTGGGAAGCAGTTTTTGTTCTTCCTTTGGTATTGGTGTCGTTTTTACGCAAAACCTGACATTTACCGATGCAACATGCCAAACTGCTTTCGCAATTGATATTAACTGGCGAAAACTTCTTTCAGGAGCTCATTGTGCACTCGTCATTTCTCCATTAGGGAAGTGAAACACCTACGATGTTTGCGAATGTCACAGACTCCACGTCAAGGCTGTGCGTGGCGAACGCATGTTTCTGCGTCACTTGACATTTCACCTCCTACGGTTGTTTCCACAACATCTGTCTTTAACTTTGAACAATCAAGACGGCTGCCCCCGGAAAGCGCGCAACGCCCTTTTCTACTGAACACACGACGCTCTGTAAAAAGCATGCGAAAATTTGCACCATTCGACTGGTCGTGCAAAATCACATCCTGCTCCAATAGAAAAAAACTTCTTTTTCTTCACATGGGGTGCGAAACACGACTTCCGTCGTGACAATGAGTGTGAGTTCATCGTCGCAGGCCAAGTTTTTCAACTGCTCACAGGCCACAGGCATTGCATCATACATAGAAATTGCGGTCGTCCGCAGGTAAACAAAGCGATCCGCTTTCATCTGAAATTAGTTTGTGCACAAGAAGTGCTCCTCGGGCCAACGAAAACAGCTGCATTGTTTGCAGAGCATGACCTGACTGCAGGCACAACTGGTAAATTCGATTGCAGAGCAAATTAGTAGATTGGTGGATTGTAGTGGCCAAGAATGCGGGTCGTGCGACCACGGAAAGGCGCTTGATTCGCTCCTGCCGCACCTGAAGCAAAGGTCCGAGCGTCACGCCATTCTGACGCGACCAAACGTACGGCCAAGACCCAAACTCTGAAGAATGTGCTTCCATGACTGGCAAATTCCAGAAACACTGAACTCTCCAAGACCATGGCAGAACTGTTGTTCACACACTTTTGCTTCAGATGAAGGAAAGGCTCGAGGCTGCTTTAACTTTTCTTTCTTGCCCAAAACACGCGAAAACAAGAAAGCGGAGCTTTGAACACAGGCCTCGTTGCGAGGCATTGCCTTTGGGCACCATGTTTCGGGCGGGGGGGGACCAACATCTGGGTGCCCCCCCCCCCAAGGTAGGTCTCATGGGGTAAGGGCATCAGTGACCCGCTCCAATACTCAATGTCAAATATGACACAGACTCGTTCCGAAAGACGCGCTTGTGCAAACAGGAAACCCTGAACTACCGCACAGCTGCAACGAGCGTTTGGATCAGTACCTTGGTGCAAGAAAACGAACGTGAGGATGCAGGAAGTTGATCTGTCAATGTGTAGGTGTTGTCTCCTGTTGAGAATTCTCTTCGAACACAGAACCAACTGAAACAACCTCACAACTCAAAACAATCTTGCACAAGAAGGTGAATCTTAGCGTTTCCTGGATTTTCTTTTCACCCACACGTCGCACTAACTGTTCCTTTCACTAAAAAAAAACTCTGGAATTGAATTCCACGTGCAGATTGATGAGAACAAAATGCAAAGAACCAAGCAACTACAGGCGTGAAGGTGTGACGTTTCAACTCCACGGAAGTTTGACAGGGCGACCATTCGTGACGTACTAACCTTTCATACTGACACAGAAGTTGTTTTGGAAGAGAAAACAGATATTACAGCTTTATTGGGAGCGTTTGTGACACGAAATTCAACGACGTTTGTCCCTACATTGTCACGACATAAAATATAGCCAGATACCGTGTATCACAGTCTTCCCACGCAATGTTCAGGTGCACAACTTGCACACGTACGACTTGCACACAAAAACTTGACGTGAATCCAACAATAGATCTGTTCGTAGTCTACAATTCTCTTTCCAAACGAGAACACTTTTCCGTGTTGACGCGCACCTCAGGGATGCCGCGCGCACCGGTATTTGTATACATGTGCGCCCGCCTTGACGCTACAGTGAACAAGTCAAGGAACATATCATACTCGTACTGTATCATATCTACATGGGCGGATGAAGTCTTTTCAAGGAAGATACTTCTAGGCCTGAAAAATTCAGCTCTGACCAAATTCCTTGTCAGGAGGTCGCAATGGCCTCTCGCGCAAGCCTGTGGCTTGTGTACCCCACTGTGCGTGCGTGTCTGCGTTCTGAGTCCCTATGCAGATTCCACACGCGTGAGTTGCGACAAACGCGCCGAGCAAAATCAGCGCCTGTAAACTTCTGTTCCTCAGACATCTTTACCACACGCTGACCACGCGCGCCAAATCAAGCGAGTCCGGAAAACGCAGTTGGGTGAATTGGGTTTTCGGAGACAATACAAAGGCACCACGAGCCAACTTGTTCATTTACTCGTTCCTTGAAATGAACAACAGAAACACGAGTCACTTTTGCGAAAAATGTTTCCACAATTGTTCTCTCTGTTGCCTCTCGATGTCCGAGGTGGTGACTGGACACACGGGCTCGCTGGTGAAGCTCGTCGTCTCCGGGCGGATGCACTGGCCGCTGCAGTGCGGCACGATGAAGAACTGATTGCACATCTTGCGCGAGATTCTGTTCTCGCCCGTCACCCGGTCCGTCTGGGTGGGGCGGCTCAGGGTCGGGCTTCGCTTTTTACGGACTCTTTTCTCTTCGTATCTTCTGCATGTGGAGCACATTATACGAGCTATTTCTGCGCGGAATGCGCGAGCACAGACATTGTATAATAAAAAATTTATACAATAGTTAAGATAATAGGGGACTGAAGTTATGTACTTTGCAGCGAACAAGTTTCCTAGTGCTTCAGGACCCCACTGTAAGACACCAGAGGCTTGGCAAAACAGCATCAAAAATGAAATGCAATACGGAATGTTGAGAATGACGAATGATGTGGACACAGTTAAGAGAATAGAAGCTGTATTGAAACTTTTCCGCCTGACCTTTTTTGCCAACCCACTGTGAGCAATATTCGCATTTTGCACAGCCAACGAAGATCTGCGCATACAGACCTTCTTCATGATAAATGTATTCAAGGTAAATATAACGATAATGGGAATCACAATGGAGCCAAACAAGAGAAATATCGCTGTGCATATGAGGTAAAAGTCGTATCTGTCCGGCCTCACGTCGCATTCGCTCTCTCTTCCGTTGAGTCCTTCGCTGATTTCCAGCGTGAAGGGGACGAACGCGGTGCAGATGATGCACAGGAGGCACTGAGCGGCGATGACTCTGCGCGCCCGCCCCGGCTTGCTCAGCGCCGCCCTGCGCAGCGGCGCCACCACGCATATGAACCTCTCCACCGTGAAGGACGTGATTAGCACCGCCGAGAAGAGCCTCGAAGCGCACGACAGGTGACTTATCGAGATGCATAGCACCGAGGAAGCCTTGGTGACTGGGATTCCGATGTGAGGATCCTTCATCCAGTACTCGAAGCAGCACGTCAGCAGAGTGACGCTGTCGGCGACGGCCAGGGCGGCCAAGTACCACGAGGCAGAGCGTCGCCGTAGAGGCTTTGACATGAACACGGGAACAGAGATGACGTTGAAGAGCAGCCCCGCCGGAATGATGAAGCTGAGGCTCCAGAACATGACGTTCTTGCTCAGAGTTTCAATGTCAGTCTGGCCAGTGATAACTTCGCTCGCATTGTTACTGCTGCTGTTGGTTGTTGAGGACGAAATGTTCGTTTCGCTCCCCGAAAAGTTGACTCCAGCCATGGTGGTTTGCCTGTTCCTATCAACCTGAGGCGAAGACGAAACCAAAGAATGCTTCTGAAATCCACAAGTCTGAAGCCGGAAATTGCTTGTGCGGCACTATTTCCGTCTGTCAAAAAGTTTGCAGCGACACTTTGGTGGCGTCGAAGAAAGCTTCTTGTATCAAAATCGTCGTCCGCTGATAACAATGCCGCTTTCAGTCACTGTTCCTTCTGTTGGTCAGACATTTCTGCTCATGGCAGTTTCTCTTTCACCTTCGAAATGAATCCGCTTTTTCCATTTATGAACTGATGTGTCACATTTCTTTCCAACAGGTGGTTGAGGCAGAGGCTTCAGAAGTTCGGGTCAATCTTGGTTCAAGAAACGCCACTACTTTTGGCCTCAAATGCACCACTTGCACAAGAATGCACTGCACAGTCCTCAGCTGCGCTGTGCAAGCTGCAAAAGTCAATGTGCTGTCACTTGCAAATGCCACACATCAAATTCTTCAGTTCTTTTTCGGGAAAAATGGCGCATGGCCAACGCAAATCAATTTTGAGATCGTTTATGGTCTTCTGATTGACTGAAAAATTCATATCAATGCAATAAATCTCTGCATCCCTTGGCATGGGCTTTGGTGAATCATCTGTGACGATTTGCGTTTCTCTTGGTTTCACAAATGAGCAGAGCTCTCCACGTAAATCTGACAAATCACTTATGAGTGCTGGTAATATTTGTAAACAAGCACTGTTCCCCGAACAAGATCAACATGGCATGACCTGCAACAATCAAATTCATCTGCATCCTTGATAGAAAGAACCGTCCTCCCAGAAGTAATAACTTTTCCACACACAAAACGTTGATATGACGCACGGAAAAAGAATCTACAACCTCTCTCTCCCTTCCTGGAACATCTGACGATGACGATGGTGTAGCTATCAAAGTCGTGTGAATCCTCCTTGGGAATCGAATCCACCTCAATCCCTTTTTCGTTTTCAGAAGCTGTACTGCAGGGCTCAACTTGACAATTGCAAGATGTCCAGAAATTTATTTTGGGTTTCCATCAGTGACTTCTTGTGAAGCAGTTTGTAAAAAAGTCAGACAGGGTCGATGTTCTCACCACATATGTATGGATGTGCGGGCCCACGCTAAGAGATCTACAACTTCATGTTTAGCAGCTCCATTAGTCAGGCCGGCTGGTGGCCCCGAATCATGCCTTTGCTCGATGCAAGATCACGGGAATGTCCCGCCTCCACCTCTGCTGACACGACAAGCCGGAAGCTGACGGGCTTAATTACAAGACAATACCTGTCACAGGTCCCAGGTGACAACCCGTCACAAACGTTTTCAGAGACGCGCCGCCAATCACACCTGTTGTTTCCTGAAGCTTCAGTCCCAAACCCGATCCAAGACAGTCAAAGCGACGCAACCATGCGTGTGGACGTAGATCAAGAAACAACTGGCTTGGTTGTCTGAGCAATGACCCAAATGGTCCCTTTCACAGGTCCATGAGAAGTATCACGGTCTTGAAAACAGCATGATTGTCCAAAGACATGTTCCCTGTTCGGAACAACCTTTCCAGGAGTACGTGAGAACAGAACCTGCTGCAAACCCGACAATTCAGCTGTGCAAAATGCACAGATTCCAACCAGCTGAAACCTCTCACACAAATAAATCACATCCGGTATGCCAAACAACAAAAGAGTCACAACGCGTGTGTGTTCCTCACACAGAGAAGCAAACACTGAACATCGTGTGCTCGGCAGCTTGATATTTGATGAGCTTGTGTGACTGCAGATCCGCTCTGAACAATCAGGAGCGCAAATGGTTTCCACTTCAGTTAGTGTTGGCTCCCATCTCCCGCGCCAGAATCACGGAACGCCGTTCTCGAGTCCCCATGGAAGTAATTGGATGAAACTCGGGGGAACCATCTCCATTCATGCCGGTGCACACCTGATTCCGACGATATGACTCTTCATGTGTCGTGCCGTGTGATTAGAATTTAAAGCATTTTACCGGCAAATAATAAATCAGGAAACCAATTTTCTGTCATTTGAAAGTCAAGCAAACTTTTCAGAGTTTACATTTCTCGTTTTCTATCTCACGAGGGTCAAGGAAAATCTTGTACGAAGCTGTTCTCACGTCACTGAGCCCTAACTTGGGACCTGACGGTGAGCCATGAACTTGGCCGAATCAATGCACAACCATAAAGCCCCAGCAGTTCCACGTAGTTCTAGAGAATGGGCTGCAGGATCTTCAATACGCCGGTGACGCCATCGCAGCCGCGGCTCTCAGAGCTGCTCGTCATGAGCAGTGCCCCGGGATATCCGAGCTGACATCACCAGAGACACTGATCCCTCATCGAAAATTCTCCACCCAAACCTGCATCACACCCACGAGCCTCGAGATCTGATCTCTGACACACACAACGACGCTGCTTCTTGATCGTGAGAGACGCCCATCAGCAAGAAGAGTCCTCGGGATCCTTTTCAGGTTGTCACCAAGAATGAGCAATGCGTCACACGACCCGTTTGTTTTGTCACCTGCGCGAATAACCTTCCTGGTTGGAACTTCGCAGTTTTCTCCCTTTCTTGATTCCTTTGTGTCATTTGGTGAAGCATCGAACCCAAGTCCTCCAACAGATACACAAAGTTTTTCACTGAACTCGTCAACAAACTGAACAAAACACCAAGAGGCTTGCCGTTTCTGACGGCCTGCCATCAAGATTTCAAAACTCTTCTTCCCTGCTTTGCACACCAAAGTTTTGGGAACAAGCCCGTCTGTCAATTAGTCAATGAAAAGAAAAAGCAAAACACACACACGCACTGATACGCAGCGTACCGGTGTTCTTCGATAGAGTCACACACACTTGTTTCTCAGGACTCTGCCCAGGATGGTTGTTCACCAACAAAGAATTTCCGTCATTTCTGGCAACAAATCACAAAGCAGAACAGTTCTTGTCACCTCGCGTCGCACTGTCTGTGTCTTCTCTGGCACCCCTCCCCTCGGAGTATAAACTGAACTCATGACCTATTTCAGTTTCCAAGCTGACACATGCAAATCTATTGTTTGGACGAGGCCTCAGTCTCCCTTCCGTACAAGGCCCTTGTTGGTCTGCAATGTCCTCAGGAACAAATGGTTGTCAGCAAAGCAGCTCGCAATTCATGCTTTTCAAGCAATCCACGGGACCTGGGCTCCCCAGACACTGAAAACTCACTGCAACCTGTACACAGGCATATATTTTTGTTGTTTTCTGAAATCTGGAATCCATGGTGCACCTTTGGCACCGTGGCGCTGGCGTACGAATATTCATGCTGCTGCACATCTCTGCATCACATCACGGCATGAGTAACTGAGTTGAAGAAAATTTATCTCGATGCTTGGCATCTGCTTGAAAAAGCCACAGCAACTCCATTCGATATGGCTAGAGCCCTTGAATGGTTTCCCAAATCGCTTCTGACAGGCGTTCGCCCAATACACCAACAGCTCTGACATACAGTCCAGTGAGATACTTTACAGCAATTACAATCTGCAGGGGAATCGGCTTCTGGCTACGTTCTCTCATGCAACGCGGCATAACTCAAATGCCTCTTGACACACGCTGGGTTCCCATCCTTCCGAATCAAGAAACGCAATACGTCTGCAGCCAAAAGGGCTCAAAGTGACAACGACCATCGCAGGCGTCCACACGCGAGACAAGACTCATGCATGCAATGCTTGTTGGTGTTGTTTGTCCCAACAGGAACTGCAAAAAACTCGAAGGAATCCGTTTTGTGCGGCGGGACCAAATACTTATTCCCCACGTGAAAAGAAATCACCAAAGCCAAGAACAAGCTTCTTGATGTTTGGCGTACTTGGAACTTCTGCATTTCTTTCTTCCTGATTGACTGATTGCACGAATAAATCAAAGCTGTCAACGATACAATGGCATGATGCAAAAATCAAAGCTCTATCTTCATCAGGAGATGAGAAATTGTCAAAAGAAAGTTTTCTCAGCAACAGAAATGCGTATCCATGGGCAATGATAGGGGACTTCGTACACCGCGGAGCCTGAACGCTCTGCACCAGTTTCTCAGACAGAGTGTGAATAACATCACAAAGAAGCTGGTGTCTCTCATACTTCCGCTACGGTGGACTCCACTGGGAAATCTCCATGGAATCGTCTGTCCTGGGAAATGGCGGAGAACCACACCGTCTGTTCCCAGACACCTGACCCCCGTCCCGAAATTTGTTGTTTCTGCAGTCGACTCCCCTGCACATTGACTTCAACAAACTGCCTTCTGCTCCGAACAGCGGACTGCGAGGCGTGTCCCAGAAAGACGACAAATGGTCTTGGTTGTTTTCTGCCTGAGTTCATCTTGAGCTCGTGCATCACAGCCAAACTGCCTCGACGATGTTCTGAGTACGCACGAGGAAGCACCTTTCATTGTTGTGGACGCGCAAACACAAAGCATGCACGAACCAGCTGAGCTAAAATCTTCCGGTCAGTCTGATCGCTAAAATGCTCGAAAAGAACAGAAAACATTTGCTCTGATGAATGTTACGAGCGACAAGAACCAAGCGAGGATGGAAAAAGAACACAACACGCTGCAGCTGATTACTCCCATTCCAACTACGTTCTCAGAATCCGTGATCAATTTTCAATCTCCAGGGCAATGGACTGACACGTAATTTGGTGCGATGTCAAAGATCTCACACCCACGGGGTGATAATTGGCATCCGGTGTCTCAAACTAAGAAATGGAGATGTTGCAGTGAACTGCGGTCAACTGCGCGTTTTGGATTCTCTTGAATCAATCAGTCCAAGTTTCAGTTCGAAAACAAAGTCACGGTGAAGCTCCGCTCTTCCTTTTCTTTGGTTCATTTTCACGGTGGTTTGACTCGCACTGTCGTGTGCTGTGACCATGCAGTGACTGCAGTCGTCAACCACCGTGAAAGAATCACTTTCCGCTGTTGTGCGCAGTTTCTGACATGTGTACCACCTGGACCTTATCAGAAGCAAATTTTCCGACAATTTATGAACAGAAATGATCATATGACAGAATTAAGTAGAGATGACACTGAGACTCAGAGCAATTCAATGGTTGGCGAACACAATGCCGATTCTCCTGGTAAAAGCAAATCTCTGTTCGCTGCAGCAGATGCCGCAATGCTTCGCTGTGAAGGTTTGTCTTCATCAAACCATCATGTGCTCACGTTCACGAGCAACATCCACTCTTTGGACCCACCACGCAAGAGACTCTTTCCTCCTGCGGTGGAAAAGTACTGACACTCGCCACTTGGTCCACCACGTCTGAAGACACCGACTTCCGAGATGCCGGTCAGAAAACGCGGAACTTCACGTGACTGACGGCGCTTTGCTTTGGTGGGTTGGTCGACACAGAAAATCACAACGTAACTGGAGACAGATGTTCGACCTCAGAACTCCAAACAGGTGGCTCTACCCATTGCAATGGAAATAGAATCTAACCCTTGTCTTGTTTTGTCCAGGAATGTGACAGGAAATTTCCACTCTGTTCAGAATTTGTTCCCAGAACCACCCAGCAACAAGCAGCACCAGGTGGCGAACATTTCTAAATATATATCCAAGCTTGACACGACAAAAAGCATATCGATCAGCACATGACACAAAACAAACGGCAGTCACTGAAACTACGCTGTTCCGGCCCGAATTAACAAATTGACAAAAAATAATGTTCAAACATTGTGGTACATACCATGAAAAGCAGACGATCACAACATGCCCCCAAAATTCCAAGCAAGTTCAAAGTTCAAACTGAAGCTCGGAACATTGAGGAGCTTCAAGTGTCGTAACCTTGCGGATTTTTCATGCTTGGCGCAGCGGTTCAGTCCGCGCCATCCTTAAGACACGATCCTCTGCGAATTGTCACCGAATATGCATGCAAACCTCACGAAACACTTTTTGGATCTGGCCTTTGAGAAGGCAAAAAACAGTTTCTTAGTTCGTTGAAACTCCGCTTCTTCACATGCACTGCACCACGCCCAACAAACACCCAACAGAGCACCGAAGTTTTTCACGGCGCCGCGTGAACACCCCACCCCAACCTTCCCTGACCATGTCGGCCCATCCAAATCCCAGCAAAAGAGTCGGGCACAAAATACCTCAACAGTAGTGTTTCTGACGCAGATGTTTCAAGAATGGCAGTTGAAACGCTGCTGTTTTGTCTTGATCAACGTCATTCTGTCGATCGCGGTTCCCTGAAACGTGGAAAATGAATTGTCAAGAACAAGAAGCCTTTTCAATGCGAATGATGCTTTTTGCTTTCACCAAAGCGACGAACAATGTAAACTGCGAAAAAGAAGAGACTTGCGCAAAACAACACACTCGCTTTTTTTTCCATCAAATGCAAGTACGCAATAATCTGAGCTGTGCTGTGTTACTCACGTTTAGATCCGAAATTTGTTCCCAGTGCAAATGAGTTCTGTTGTATGTCATTCGTGAATATCCGTAGTCGCTGGCATGGAAGGCGCTGTAGTCATTCGGATGTTTCCTGAACGGATCCAAATGTTCATCACAGCCCTGCAAACAAAAGAACACGGTCCGTGCACAAAACTTCTAAGGCTCAAAGTGTTGCCTGACCGACAAATGCACGTCAAGCGCACACGCATTGCTGTTGAATCTCTCTCACACGCACTCACGCATACAGAGTGGCCACACGTCAATGCACACGATAGAAATACCGGTACTGGTAAAATGAGCTCCTTACTGCTGAACCAGACACGATGTGAACTGGGGCTCGAGGGTTTGTGTATGGTTCAGATTCACTTCCTTTGCACACCTATAAAACAGAATGACGAGGAAAGCGTTGAAAGTTGCGGCAACGTCAATGACCAACAGGAACATATTTCGGTGTGGACACGAGCCTGGCCTCAGATGGCGGTCAGTTCGATTGCTGCACAGCAGTGACCACTGATGCAAGCCATTGTGGGCAAAACGTGTTGCTGTTGGTAGCGATGGTCTGCTGGAAGATTCAAAACTCACGGTGAAGTTGTAAACTGGAAACATCCTCTCGTAGTTGTGCTCGTGAGCGGTGACAACAAGATCAACATTGTACTTGTACAACAGTTCTTCCAGGCTCCACGAATGGATGTGTGGGATTCCGACTCTCACCTGCAGTGAATAATAACATCGAAGCAACACACGTTCGAGTTTTGTGTCAGATGAGGGAAACGTTCCGTGCTGAAGCCAAAACAATGTGGTGCACGTGCCGAATGGAATGTGTATGTGCACGTGTGTATGTGTGTGTGTGTGTGTGTGTGTGTGTGTGTGTGTGTGCATTTCTGTACCATGTTCTCCTTGTTCACGCAATGCATTTCATCATCGCTGCTGGAGCAGTAGAACGGTCTGTGCCCCATCGCAAATATCCAAGGTCGTTGCGAGCGGTTCTCTGGTTTCGTCGCTTCCTGTTAGTCATAAACCAGGCGATTCGACCAACAAACAAAACGTACAGTCAAGGTGTCAGGCGGTGTCACCATCAGGTTTCGCAGCTCTGATGGGTCACGCACAGACTCTCACTGACAGAAAAGACCAATGAAGGCACTTTACCTTGAGGTCCTTCTCAAGCCACTTGTACTGGTTCACGAGTTGCTCAAAACCGTATTCCAAGAAATAATAAAATTCAGTGGAGAAAAATACAAAATGCGCTGGTCCAACATCGAAGCTGAAACAGACATCACAAATTGCAATGAATTGTAATCCTGAAATCATGCAAATTGTTCAGACTGAGTGAGCTGGTGACAATTTTGCTGACCTGAAAAACTGGCCTTGTCCATCTCCACCTGGCATTGTGAATCTGTTCTTGTAGTGGGAGAAATTGCTGGAAAAAGTAAAGAAATTGGTGAACACGTGTAATGCATGGATGGGAACTGGCCAACCGCATGAAGCTGCAGAAAAGCTGTGGACATGGCCACGGACGTCATCGCATTTGGTTGTCTTTGTGACTTGAGAACTGTCAGGACCTCACGACACAGTACATTCTTGCTGCAAAGTTGCTTAGAAGCTCACTGGCTGGCTTCCGTTCTTACGCCGTCCACATATCACTTTCACACGGCTATAACCCGAATGCAAAAGCTTCAAGAAACCCTCATCCACTCACTATCGATATTCATGATTGCCCGGAAGGGTCATGTACGGCACAAACGCGGCAATCGGCTCAATTTGCCTCATGAACAAATCGCCCCTCGTCCCGTCGTCCTGAAACAACAGGTGCTTCATTGATTTCTTGTCTCCATGAAAGATTCACACAAAGGTTGAAAAGGATGGAACTCACATCGTCCAGATTGTACGCGAAGTCACCTGAAGAAAAAACAAAAACAGATTTGACACAAATGGTTTCACTTCCGCAATCCTGACTTGTTCACATGTGTAATGGGAAGGATGGGAATTTGTCGAGCAACATGCGTTGTGAGGACGCACCAACATGTATGACGGCATCATACATCTGCTTCGCCACGTCTCCGATGAGCCACTTGAGTGAGCGGTGGTTCGTGGTTCCCATGTCACCAAGCAGAGCGAAGCGGGGCGTCCAGTCTGTGCCCTGGTCCTGCACTCTGAAGCTGAATGTCTTGCTCCAGTTTCCCGGGCATCCGCAGCGGTACACTGCGTGGGAATGAACAAAGCACGATTTTCCCATGCATCAAAGCAAGAGCGATTGAAAACAAATTCTGTGAAAAGCCTGAAGTGGCTAACCAAGCCATAACTTCACGGTTCCAAGGAATATCTTTTCGCAATCCAGGATCTGAACACTTCCGAGGGTTTCTGTGATCAATGCTTCGTGCGAGTCACCAGCGAAACTTCCTGGATTGTCGCACTTGAATGACAAGTGACTTTTGTCGATGACTGTTTGACTCGTGTGGCAGAACATCAACGCAACGTGTCTGCTCACCATATCTGACATTGGGCTTCAGGTCGTTCAGGGTTGCTCTGTGCACGTAAATGGTCCTCTTGAGTGTTCCTCCATCGACGAATTTGGAAGCTGCCCCGACCACAGTTTGTGTAAAGTTGACCTGACCAAACTGCACTGCTGATGACGGGGTTTCTTTTTCTGTCACCCAAGTGACGGTCAAGACTGTTGACCTTTCTGGAACGGAAGAATGCAATGGGGTCGACTCCAGCAGAAACCGGACCTTTGACGACCTGTCAAAACCTTGCAAGAACACTGGATTTCACATCTCACAGACGCGCGGTCACCATTGCAACGTCAAATATAGTTCTGCGTCAGATATTGTAGGGGAGGGGAGCTAGTTCTGGCTCAAGACCCTAGATCTACTTCCACTGCAACTGCAGCTCCGGAATGGAAAGGGTGTGGCTGGAAAAACACGCTTGAAAACAAACCTGCATATGACAAGTGCACCTGCTGTGGACTAAAAGCGTCATATACTGGTGCAAACACACCTCCTGTGACCAATTCAAACAACACTGCAAAAGCAGAAAGAAATGCAACACTTTCCCTCTTCATCTTGTGATCTTGTGGCCTGGGTTGATTCTTCTCGCATTTGCTGCGCCAGGTCAACAGTGGTCATCAGGTTGACTTTTGCCTGTACTTGTCGTTCATTTTCGTGTATCTTCAAATGTTTATTTGTGTTTTAACCGTGACTGCATATTCAGCCAACATTGGTGGCATTGTCGGTGACGTTCTCTTGTATGTTACTTTGAGCAACGATGTCAAAAGATGGTTGTCCCTTGAGCGATAATACCAGTATATTATGAAGCTGCAAGGAATCGTTCGAATGCAGTCGCCTCTCCCCGTCCCGTTGAGCTTGGCATTTCAGGAAAATGTTCTCTGAAACACAGTTCGCTTGAAACATGCACTCGTGGAGATTTGTTGTCTGAAATGCTTCGTGTTCTTGTTTCTGCAGAACCATGTCGAAGACGCTGATGATCAGGCACATGCCTGAAGAACTCGACGAGGAGGACCAAACTGATTTGCTGCAAAAATTCGGGGCAACACACGTTCGAAGTATGGGCCACAAGGGAAGAATGAAACATGCCGCTTTTGCTACGTTTCCAGACGAAGAAGCAGCCAGCACAGCGCTGAAGAGGTATTTTTGTTTGCGATAGAACATGCATTTTCTCAATTCTGAGCACTGGAGGTTCAACAATGTGAAATGTGCAGATTGTATTGGAGTTTCAAACATGTGTTCATGGATCGTCGTGCAAACGGAAATGTAGCGGACAAAATGTTGTCGGAAGCGCTGTGCAAAACGATGTTGAACAAGTGAAAACAACTGTGGGTTTATTTTGTGGCGAAACAAAAGGTCGCCGTGGATCTGTTTCAGCAAAGAATGTGGTCTCAAATCTCTTGGATCACTGCACGACTTTGGTTTTGTTTCTTTTCAGATTACATCAACTGGAAATCTTGGGACACAGGTTGATTGCTCAATTTTCTAATATTGAAAGCGACAAAAAATTTCACCCCAGCGAAATGAAGTCGTTGAAACCTGGTGCGAAAGATAGCGAAGGTGACCAAGAAACTGCTGAAACCCAAAAGCTTGAAGATCAGCGACAGAAGTTGGCTCAGGACACGAATAGTTTGAATGAGAAGTTTGGGATGGAGTACCCACTTGACCCGCGACTGCAGTACGTTTATCCAGCTCCCAACGTCACCATTCTGACCAACATTGCCAATGCTCTGGCATCAGTGCCGAAGTTTTATGTTCAAGTTCTACACCTGATGAACAAAATGAATCTCCCAGCTCCGTTTGGACAAGTGACAATGACACCTCCTTTGGCCGCCAGTGAGGGCACAGAACAAGTGCAGCCAGTTGAATCAGACGTGGAAGAAAGGCAGATGGAGATATCGTCTGAAGAGGAATCGGAGTTGGAGAGTGATGAAGAGGATGCGTCAAAGAGCAAGGCTGAGCACCCAGCTGTGGCAAAACGCGTGAGAAATGCAAAGTCGGACAAACCAAGAAAACGACCAAAACTACAGTTCACAAAGCAACAGGGCACCAAATCCAAAAGTACAGCACAAAAGGTTGAAGAGGTCTTCGAAGTACCGACGCCAGGTGGAAACAAACGAACTGAGTTCAAGTTGACCCCAGCAATTGGCCTGCGAACACAGGAGACTCAGGTTTCAGTTGGAACGGACAAGGATGCTGCACCGGAAAATATTACAGGTCCAGCAGACCAAGCAACACAAAACCCCTCCACATCGTGGGACGTTCCGTCTGCTCCGGACCTGCTCTCTGGGACGGAAGAGGCAGCTCGCCCAGCTGAGAGCGGCTTCGGCAAAATTGAACCCGTGGCAAAACAAGCGGAAGAGAACGAACCTGAAGAACAGGAAGAGGAATGGGGAGCCACTGAGTTCATATCTTCGAGAAAACTGAGAAGAAATCAACTCAGCCACAGAGAGACGAGAGAGTATTCAGCTTTCCGCAATTACCAGGAAGGAGAACCAACCAGCCGGTTGTACATCAAAAATGTGGCGAAGCAAGTGACTGAAAAGGATTTGCATTATGTTTACGGGAAGTACGTGGATTGGGAGGATGAAGCACAAAAGTTGGTGTTTGACATTCGCCTGATGAAAGAAGGAAGGATGAAGGGACAGGCATTCATCACGCTGCCGGACGAGAAGCGAGCCTTGGAAGCCCTCAAAGACACGCACGCCTTCATGATGAAGGGAAAGCCGATCGTGGTGCAGTTTGCGAGGTCCTCGAAGCCGAAGGAAAAGGACGGCAAGGACAAGAAAAGCAAAGATTGAAGAAATGCTAATAAAACAACGCAACATTTCCATATTCATGCATTTGTATCGCATGTTGCCCAGAATCGTGGTACAAGTGTGAGGGGACAGTATAGACTCGCCCCAACTTCGAAGCAAACAAGAGAACAATTTCGAAATTGTTGTGTGTGTGTGTGTGTGTGTGTGTGTGTGTGTGTGTGTGTGTGTGTGTGTGTGTGTGTGTGTGATGCACAACTGGATTGGTGATGGCGGAGCGAATTGCCCAAATGGATGAAGCAAGAAAAAGTACCAGTCGAAACAAACATGGCAGCGCCCTTGAAGAGGCATGACATTTTTCGATTGGAATGCATGAAAGAGGTACTGCTGCCGTGACACGGTGACTTTGCCACGGAGAACGTCTAGTGCGGCGAAGAGCATCTTCTTGAAAATTCAGTTGACAGTCTTTTAGTTGTGGCAAACAGTATTTGCAGAAACCAGTCATGCCGGTCTCGGAAATGATCGGTTCACTGGGTGACAACCCGTACTTCGGAGCTGGCGCTGGTATCTTCGGTCTCGGCGTTGCAGCTACTCTCTTGAAAAAAGGTTCTCAGATCGGTATGATTTTCCTCAGGAGGCAGTTCACGATGACCCTTGAGGTTCCAAAAGGAGACAAAAGTTATCACTGGCTCTTGGACTGGATAACGAGGAACGCCAGCAACTCTCAGCACCTCAGTGTTGTCACGACTTTCTCTCAAGCAGAAACGGGAAAGGTGTACACAGGGTTTGGATTCATCCCGTGCCCAGGCGTTCATTTCATCTGGCACAAGAGAAACTGGATCAGGATAGAAAGGACCAGAGAAAAGCCCATGGCCCAGAAGGAACCGTTCGAATCCGTGACATTGACTTGCCTCGGGAGGGACAAGTCGATCTACGAAGACATCTTGGTGGAAGCAAGGGAAATCGCACTCAGAGAATCGGAGGGAAAGACCATCATGTACGTTCCCGGTGCAGCAGCAGAGTGGAGACAGTTCGGGCAGCCCAGGAAGAAACGACCCATTTCGTCCGTTGTATTGGACGAAGGGATTTCCTCCAAAATTCTGACGGACGTGAAGGAGTTCATTGGGAACGAGAAGTGGTACAGGGACAGAGGCATTCCATACCGCAGGGGCTACCTGCTGTACGGGCCGCCCGGCTGCGGCAAGAGCAGTTACATCACTGCCCTCGCGGGTACAAGTTATTTGTTGGCGTTAGTAGTATTAGGGCCCGTTACTTGGTGCACACTTTACGTTTTTTATTCATATTTTTCAGGTTTTTTCATCGAAAGAAAGAGAATTATCTACATCTCAAATCACCTTCAGCTTACAATGTTAAATAAAATCATTCAGTGTGGAGTGACTTGAATTCGACTCACCTTAAGAGAGATGGTGGGCAAGATGAATGCCCAGAGCCAGTCGGATAACCACCGTCCTAAAAC